>Ga0247608_10000481_pt1 | contig 64113 bp, 48 predicted proteins | sample 176DNAGHGlowgp2_FD_193490 | JGI IMG/M metagenome (GOLD analysis project Ga0247608, IMG submission 193490) | Sheep rumen microbial communities from Palmerston North, Manawatu-Wanganui, New Zealand - 1766 DNA GHGlow gp2 | ecosystem: Host-associated > Mammals > Digestive system > Stomach > Rumen ... | reverse complement strand
CTCATTATTCTCCGACATAGCTCAGATTATACCATATTATTCTCCGCTTCTTCATTGTATTTGCTTACAAGCAGTTCTATCGCCAGCTTCCTGTATCTGTAGAATGTTGATTTGCTCATGAACAGACTGCTGCAGACCTCTCTGACCGGCATGTTCCTGACATAGCAGTAATAGATCACCCTCGTGCATACACACGGAAGCGACATTATATAAGTCAGGAGCTTACCTGCCTCATCCTTTCTCCTGATATGCTCGCGGTATTCAGATAAAGTATTAACCATGTACCCGGAATACCCGTCAACAAACCTCTCGTATACCATGAGCCTTTCATTCGAATTATTCGCGAAAGCAGTAGGCGCCGAAGTCCTCACAGGCGCATAATCATGAACGTACATATTTCTGATAATATTGTCACGTTCCTCAAATGATTCATAGTAATAGATAAGATTGCGCTTCGCCTCTTCACTGATCGTGCTGATGTCTCCTGCAAGCGTGCGCAGCTTTGCCGTTAATTCTTTCTCCGTCATAATAAATGCGGAATTCCGAACAAGTGTTTGACAACAAAATAAACAAAGTATACAATAAAAACAAATAAATGTTTGGAGGTGTCATATGTCCAATTCTACATCCAAATCAGCCAAGTCTATTGAACGTGTTTATAATTTTGTCTGCCAATACATTCACGAGAATGCCATATCCCCTTCTGTTCGGGATATCTGTGCCGGTGCCAACCTCAAATCGACTTCTTCCGTACATTCTTATTTGAAGAAGCTTGACGAGATGGGACGCATTGAATACAGACCGGGTCTCAGAAGAGCCATTATCCTCAAGAACACAGATCCTGACGCCATTCCGGAGACACCTTCTATCCCAACGACAGATCTCGTCTCGCTTCCCTGCATAGGTAAGATAACGGCAGGTGTACCGATACTGGCACACGAGAATTATTCTGACGAAGAGATCATTGTCAGCAGATCGCTTATCGGTAATGGCGAAGCCTTCATTCTCAAGGTTAAGGGCGACTCAATGATCGACGCCGGTATCCTCGACGGTGACTATCTCATCATCCGTAAGCAGAGCTTCTGTGAGGACCGCGATATTATCGCAGCTCTGATCGAAGACGAGGCAACTGTTAAGCGCTTTGGCAAGCTCAACGGCAAGCCCTATCTCTTCCCTGAGAATGAGGCATATGCTCCCATACCTTTTTACGATGAGAACTGCCGCATTCTCGGCAAGGTTGTCGGACTACACAGATATCATATTTCCTGACCTCCTTCCTGCCATAACTTTAATAGGTTGAAGGTCATGATTTCAACAAATTTGTATTTTTGGTAGTGATTTTAGGACATTATGTTATAACGCTCAGAATATCATCAATCAATTTGTAACTTTCAGGCGATATTTTGTAAATATCCGGAATAGTCCTGAACCATGTCAATTGCCTCTTAGCATAATGCCTTGAATTCAATTTGAGATCATATACAGCCTTGTCAAGAGATATCTCTCCGTTGATATATGGCTTGAGTTCTTTATAACCTATCGCCTGGAATGCAGTAGTCTTAAGATCTCCATAAGTACTATAGAGCCACTTAGCTTCCTCTACCAATCCGAGCCCGATCATAACATCCACTCTTCTGTTGATCCTGTCATACAGCTCATCCCGTTCGATATCAGGCCGGAATAACCTGAACGGATACATCGCTCCGGATACCATCGAATCATTATTCTTCTCGGTGAATGTTCTGCCGGTTGCTTTATATACCGCATACGCTCTGATGACCCTTCTGGTATTGTTCGGGTGTATCTTGGCTGCAGCCTCAGGATCAACTTCAGATAATTCCTTGTATATCTGATCTATTCCCTCTTCATTGAATCTGTCATACAAATCGTTTACGACCTCATCGTCAACCGGCACCTTGCCATAGTCAATGCCTTTGATCAAAGCGGATATGTATTGACCTGTCCCACCGCATAACACCGGAAGCTTGCCTTTGCGCAGCACTTCATCTATCGAAGCAAGCGCATCAATGTTGAATTCACTGACCGAATAATTGCAGTCAGGATCCACTATATCGATCATGTGATGTACGACCCTGCGCTGATCTTCAGTTGTCGGTTTGGCTGTTCCTATATCGAGACCTCTGTATATCTGCATCGAATCGCAGGATACAAGCTCTCCGCCACAAGCTTCGCAAAGCTTCATGGCCATGTCGCTTTTCCCGCTTGCGGTAGGTCCGCAAATAACGGGAATGTATTTATAACCGCTCAGGTACTCCTCAAGAGATCTCATTATCAGACGATCCTCTTAAAACGTTTTTCCAGATCAGTACGTGATACTTTGAAGAATGTGGGACGCCCGTGGGCACAATGGTACGGATCGTTAAGCCCTTGCATCTGAGACAGCAGTTCCCTGATCTCGACAATATCCAGCTTATCACCTGCTTTGACCGCAGCTTTGCATGCTGTAGTCTGTATCAGATGGTACCACAGATCATTCTTGTCAGGCGTATCATGCTTAAGATCTGACAGTACATCTTCAAACATCTTCGCAGGACTTACCTTTGTATTCATCATCGGAACGGCACGCAGCGCAATCTCTCTGTCATCAAGAACATCGATATCATATCCGTTACTCATGAAATTATCGATATTATCAGCTATAAAAGTATAATCAGAAGATGACACCTTGATTATCTGAGGAACCAGAAGCTTTTGAATGCTCCCGGCTGTCAGAGACGCTTCCTTAGATATCTTCTTACCCATAAACCGCTCATACAATACCCTCTCATGAGCCGCGTGCTGGTCCACAAAAAACACGTTGGAATCCGACTGCATCACAATATAAGTAGCAAACAAAGTGCCGATATAATCGGCATTGATAAGCTCGGTTATTTCAGGATTGCATGAAGGAATATCGACAACATCATTCAAATCCATCCGAACCTGTTCTTTTACGGGTTCTTTGTCGATAGAGACAGGAAGACCGCCCTCCATGGCAGAGACATCCGGCTTATACTCGGACAGAAGCTCCAGGAGCTTATTTGCGGCACTCACATCACCCTGCATATTCTGAACAGGAGCGTGAACAGGCGCAGCAAACGATGATACATTCATCGAATATGATGACGGCCGCGCCAGAGTCTTGGACTCGCCGGCAAACCCTTCCGGGGCGGATTCATCCTCGAACAGCACATTACGTATTCCGTGATACACCAGCCTGAAAATATCAGACTCCGAATCAAATCTCACCTCAGCTTTCTGGGGATGAACATTTACATCCACAGTTCCCGGCGGACAATATATCATGAGAAAGCACACAGGGAACTTGCCCTTCATGACGGCATTCTTGTATGCTTCTTCTATCGCCTTGGACACAGTCTGATTATGGACAGGTCTGTCATTAACAAACACGCACTGCATCGATCTGTTGCCCCGTACAAACGACGGCTTACCGGCATATCCTTCAATCCTGTAATTCTCGTATTTGTATTCGAGACGCTTCAGATTATCAGTTGTCTGTTTGCCATAGATGGAATAAATGGTATCAAGGTCATCTCCGTTACCGGGAGTGGACAGTATCATCTTGCCGTCTTTGATGAGTTTGACGGATATTTGAGGATTGATGATCGCCAGCTTCTCAACAAGCTGACAAATGTACATTCCCTCTGTGGAATCCTTCTTGAGGAATTTATACCTTGCAGGGATATTACGGAAGAGTCCTTTGACTTCAACTACTGTTCCGTTATCGCATGCACCGTCGCCCTCATAAACTTTCACGCCGTTCTCATAAACGATCTTCGTGCCGATATCGCTGTCCCGCTGCTTGGTCAGGAGTGTAATATCCGAGCATGCGGCAATTGAAGCAAGGGCCTCGCCCCTGAATCCCTGAGTTGACAGGTTATAAACATCTTCGATCTTACTGAGCTTGGAGGTCGCATGAAGAAGAAAGCATTTGGAAGCATCTTCCCTGTCCATTCCGCATCCGTTGTCAATCACTCTTATCATGCTAATTCCGCCGCCGTTGAATTCGATCTTGATTGAATTAGCTCCGGCATCGGCACTGTTATCAAAAAGCTCTTTGACAACCGATACCGGTCTGTCGACAACTTCACCTGCCTTGATAGCATTGGCCGTCTGCGTATCGAGAATGTTAATCCTTCCCATAATCCTCCTCCTCGGTGATCTTAACGAGTTCATAAAGGATATTCATCGCTTCAAGAGGAGTAAGTCTTGTAATATCAATACCGCGGACACATGAACGCAGTTTATCTTCTTTACGGTAGACAACATTGCCGGGATCAAATATTGATTCCTGACCGGGCATTGCTTCGGCGGACGGCATAACGATGCCGTTCTCCACCTGGGTGCTGCCTGCAACCTTGAAGTTGCCTATCCTTTCGAGTTCGGAAAGGATTGCCTTGCTCCTGCCGAGCACATCAGAAGGAACGCCGGCGAGCCTTGCAACTTCGATTCCGTAACTGTCTGATGTTCCGCCGTCCACGATCTTGTGGAGGAATACGACGCCGTCGTCATTCTCCTTGACGTCAACATGATTATTGAATACTCCGCGGCATATGCGGGCAAGCTGATTAAGTTCATGATAGTGCGTCGCAAAAATCGTTCTGCTGTACAGGACATTGGGATCCATAATATACTCAATCACTGCCCACGCTATCGACAGTCCGTCATATGTGCTCGTGCCTCTTCCGACTTCATCAAGAAGCAGAAGGCTCCTTCTTGTCGAATGCCTCAGGATATAGCTGATCTCCTTCATCTCGACCATGAAGGTTGACTGTCCCATCGAGATATCATCCGAAGCACCAATCCTTGTAAATATATGATCCACAAGACCTATATGAGCGCTCTTTGCCGGAACAAAAGACCCGATCTGCGCCATCAGGACGATTATCGCTACCTGCCTCATATAGGTTGACTTACCAGCCATATTAGGTCCGGTAAGGACCATAAGCCTCTTATCGTCATTAAGCTCCGTATCATTGGATATGAACCCTGCGGGATCATTTGTCATCTTCTCTACAACGGGATGCCGCCCTGCCTCTATCTCGATAACCTCGGAATTATCAACTGAGGGACGCACATAATTCTCTTCTGAGGCGAGCTGTGCAAGCGATGCAATTACATCGATCAGAGCAACGGCCTTTGCAGTTGCAAATATCCTTGAGCACTGTTCGGAGACTTTTGTCCTTATCATGTTGAACAGCTCATACTCCAGCGCAATACGCTTGCTCGAAGCATTGACGACCTTATCCTCAAGCTCTTTGATCTCAGGGGTCACATAACGTTCGTTGTTAGCCAGTGTCTGCTTGCGGATATAGTTCTCCGGCACGTTGTCTGCCTGTGACTTGGGAACCTCGATATAATACCCGAACACCTTGTTATAGCTGATCATCAGCGTCTTGATCCCTGTCTTCTCGCGCTCGCTTGCTTCCATCTGAAGAATGTACTGTTTGGCATTCGTCGCTATCTCATAGAGTTCATCGCACTCCTGCGAGAAGCCGCGCTTAATTATATCTCCGTCCTTTACTGTCAGGGGGCAGTCCTCGGAAATACTGGAATCAATGAGGTCACATACATCTTCAAGCGGATCGAGCAGGTCTTTGATCCTGCGCCATACTCCCTTGTCAAATCCTGATACACACTGAACGAGGAACGGAAGTTTGGACAGCGAATTACGAAGGGAGATCATATCCCTGGCGTTACAGCTGCCAAGAGATACCTTGCCGGCAAGTCTCTCGATATCGTAGAGACCCGTCAGGCACTCGAGGAGTTCCTGTCTGGCAATATATTTATCATATGCCTCCTCAACGGCATCAAGTCTGCTGTTGATCAGCGATGTTACTATAAGCGGTTCTTCCACCCACTTACGCAGAAGTCTGCCGCCCATCGCAGTCTTAGTTCTGTCAATTACACCGAGAAGCGATCCCTTTTTGCTTTTGGATCTTATCGTTGATGTCAGTTCCAGATTAACCCTTGTGAAATAATCAAGCTCCATCGTGTCTGACATCTCAAAGCAGGTAATGCTGTTAAGATATGATACTCTGGAAGTCTTTGTCTCCTCTGCATACAGCACAATCGCACCGCACGCGGACAGCAGCATCATAGGATCGTAGAACTTATCTATGCCATCGCACTGGATCTTCGCCTTTTTGATCACATCGCCCGAGAAATCACGGTCGCTTCTCTTTGTAAAGGAGCACGGGAATCCTTGTCTTATCACCGAGAACTCCGCTGTCGCTTCGAAAGCCTGGTTATACAGGAGCTCCGACGGTCTGTATTTACCCACGATATTCATCAGATGTTCGCCGTTTGCTTCAAATGTAAGCTGTGTTGCTTCGAATTCACCCGTCGAGATATCTGCGATTGCCACGCCGAACTGCGAACCTACGCAATAAACGCTCATCAGGTAGTTGTTATCCCTTTCGAGCTCGCCGCCCATGAAATCCTGGGCAGTTCCGGGAGTCAGGATATTGACGATTCCCCTCTTAACAAGCCCTTTGGTGAGAGCCGGGTCTTCAAGCTGCTCGCAGATGGCAACCTTATAGCCTGAAGAGACGAGTTTCTGGGCATATGACTGGTATGAATGGAACGGAACACCGCACATGGGTGCCCTCATGTTATTACCGCAGTCTCTCCTTGTGAGCGCCAGTTCAAGAAGCTTTGACACGAATATTGCATCGTCAAAAAACATCTCGTAGAAGTCGCCGAGCCTGTAAAACACAATAGTATCAGGAAGATTCTTCTTAACCTCGACATACTGCCTCATCATGGGAGACAGTTCTTCAATCTTGATATCAGCCAGCCTGAGCAACGGTGAATTCTGATTATCTGCCATCAGTGAACCTCACCAGCTCGCCGTCAACAGAATACGGTCTGGCATAATCGATCCTGACCATTCCGAGACGTCCCTCAAGATCATCCTTGTCATCGGCAGCAAGCCCTTCGGGAACAGTGAAATTAACAAGATGATTAGACAAAGTCCTTCCGGTATAGATGCCGGGCTGCTGCTTGCTCTGTCCTTCGATCAGGATCTCTTCGGTAAGTCCCACCTTAGCCTGATTTGACTTGTAAGCAAGATCATTCTGCAGCTCAAGCAGCCTCGCGAACCGCTCGGATACTATGTCCGACGGGACCTGGTCTTTATAAGTTGCCGCAGGGGTGCCGGGGCGCTTCGAATACTGGAAAGTAAATGCAGAATCGAACCTGCAGTACTCCACCGCTTCAAGTGTCTTAACAAAGTCCTCCTCGGTCTCACCGGGAAAACCTACTATTATATCGGTAGTCAGAGATCCTCCTTTGACCTCCTGCCTGAAATAATCGGCAATATCAAAAAACTGTCTTGATGTATAAGGCCTGTTCATCGACTTAAGAAGCCTGTCAGAACCTGACTGCAGAGCCAGATGCAGGTGCTTCTCGGCATTGGGATAATCCCTCATGATGTCGATGACGCGGTTATTCAGGTCCTTGGGATGCGATGACATGAATCTTACTCTGGAGAAGCCCTTGATATTGCATGCCGCCTCAAAGATGTCGGCAAAAGTCTTGCCGTCATCATTACCTTTACCGTAAGAATTCACATTCTGTCCGAGCAGCATTACTTCCCTGTAACCCTGCTCCGCAATTATATTCAGTTCTTCAATGATCGAATCAAAGCTTCTTGACCTCTCTCTGCCCCGGGCATACGGAACGATACAGTAAGTACAGAAATTATTACATCCGTACATGATGGGAACGAGAGCTCTGAACTTGCGTTTCCTGTCTATTGAGCAGAAATCATCCTCAGCTATATAATCAGCACTTCCGATGTTGATCAGCTGCTTTTTGCTCCTTATCGTATCTCTGAGAAGAGACGGAAAATGATACAGATGCTGCGGGTCGAAAACAAGATCGACATAAGGATATGATCTCTTGATCCTGTCGACATTCTCCGGCACCTTCATCATGCAGCCGCAGACAGCTATTGTCATGTCACGGTTCTGCTTTTTGTCCGATTTATAGACTCCGAGGTTGCCGAATAATCTGTCCTCCGCATTCTCCCTTACAGCGCATGTGTTAAGAAGGAGAACATCCGGAGTGCTGTCATCAGCCTTAGGTGTCAGTCCCATCTCCTCGAGCATTCCGCTCAATTTCTCGCTGTCAGACTCATTAAGCTGGCATCCGTATGTAAGCACTTCATATGTAACCTGCCTGCCAAGGCGGGCACTCATTGCACCGTAATACTCAGAGAGCTCCGATAAAGCTTCCTTCTCTAACTTCTTATCGTCTTCTGTTAACCTGATTATCGCCATTTATAAACTCTCCACGGGTCTTCACGAATAATAATTATACTAAAATATGAGAAATTATGTATTCTTTTGATATAATATTTTAGATTTACAGAAAATATGGAGTTGATCATAACCATGAAGATATTGTCAAATAAGGTTTTTAAGATATTTGCGTCATTACTTGCAATGATCCAGGTAATGTCCGTATTGAGTCTTACATCCCTTGCCGTCAACGAGGATCTTGACGATCCCAACGATGATATGACATCACAGAACGAACAGAAATATGACCTTCTGAACGAGAACAAAGAGAATTGGCCGGAAATAGCCGCAGAAGCATATGCTCTCGTCGATCTCGAATCAGGCGCAGTTATAATGGGTAGCGATTATAATACACAGAGAGCGCCTGCATCAACGACAAAGGTCATGACTATTCTCATAGCACTCGAGAAGCTCAATCTGGATGATGTCGTAACGATAACACCGGAGATTGCGGCAAAGCTCCGCAAGATCCCCGGAGACTATGTCAAGCTCGGTCTTCAGGAGGGCGAACAACTGACAGTAAAAGACCTTATCTACGCAGGTGCCCTCAAATCGGCAAATGACGCCTGTCTGGCACTCGCCATGCATATTGCAGGCACTGAGGAAGCATTTTGCGATATGATGAACGAGAAAGCAAAGGAGATCGGATGCCTTAATACGCACTTTTCTTCTTCTTTCGGCTATGCCAACCCTGACAATCTCACAACGGCATATGACCTTTGCATAATCCTCGGATATGCCGTAACCAATACGATCTTCTCCGAGATATCAACTTCATATTCTTATACTATCCCGGCAACCAATAAATACAGTGACTCCCGCAAGATCAATAATGCCAACAGATTCATCAGGACTACAGAATACAGTTACGATTATTATATAGGCGGTAAGACCGGCTTTACGGATAATGCAGGATATACACTGGTCGGTGCAGCAAAGAAGAATGACAGGACTCTCGTTGCGTGTGTCCTTAAGGCAAAGAATTCCAGCATCAGATATAAGGATCTCAAGGAGATGTTCGAATACGGTTACTCCAGCAGTACTACTGTCAACATCAGTTCAAACGAATTCAGCACTGCAGTGAATCAGACAAACGCCCAGATAACTGATCTTCTTGCCGATACTCCGCTTTATGTTGACTCCCAGCAATATGCATGTTCAGAGACCATGACTATCCCTTCATCCCGCGCATCACTCGGAAGTTCCAACATCGTCGAGCTCTCGGATGTAGTGATAGATACATCCATGCCGGAGCAGACTCTTAAAGTCCCTCTGCTGAAGGTCTATTCAGACGGCAAGAAATACATAGTAGGCGCGATCACCATAGACATCAAGGCCAAAGCGCCTCACATCGAGATCAACCCAGTCAAGGAGACAGGATGGACCGGTCTTAAGAATGTTCTTATTGTCGTTGCGGGAATATCCGTTCTTCTGCTCGTACTTGTTATCGCCCTGCTTCTTCTGAGAAGATCGATCATCAGTAAGCGAAGGAGACAGAGATATCTCGCCAGATCGAAGAAATTATGAGAACATATCTCTGATCTCCGCTTCAATCTTCTCGTAATCGGGATTCATCGATCTGTAGATATCATCGGCGACCCGTACGAATTCTCCGCCGATAACAACTGTCATCTGTTTGCTGTCACCGGATAATATCAGCTCATATCCGCACGCTTCGGTACCGCCTGCAAGAACAAGGTCGAGTTCTGAGAGCTTATTCATCAATTCATTTATGGCAGAACTGTCATCTATAACAGACTTGGTACCGTCATCTCTTAGGAGAGTTATGCTACGGACTGTAAATGACGAGGCTCCGCTTGTTCCGCCCGATCTGCTTCCGCCGTCAGGAACAAAAAATGACTTGCGGTCACCTGCGACGGTCTCGGCATCATAATTGGCAATTCCCTCCTCCTTACTGTGAATTGACTGTGCGTTATCTTCAAATGAATCGACATTTCCCGGTTCAGCCTCAGGTTCAGCAGCAACATTATTGCTCATATCCTTTACCGGAGTCGTACCGGACTTAGCTTTCCCGTCAACAAGCCTGAACAGTATTAGTCCGCCAACCGACAGAACTATTCCTGCAGCAGCAACGATACCGATTATACGGCTTACCTTTGCACGTTTGGCCGATGACAGCGGCGACACGCCCGCAGCATGCGGTCTTATCTCCATCGCACCTATATTCCGGAGGATACGATCACGCATATCACCGGTCACTTCGACATTACTCATAAGTTGCTTGTACTTATTATCCAAGGTCGTATTCCTCCTTCAATATTTCTTTTAATCTGTCCCTGCCGCGCTTGAGCTGAGATCTGACTGTAGATTCTCTTCTCTTAAGAACCTGTGCGATCTGAGCAGTTGTCAAATCCTCCTGATAGAAGAGGTGAATAACTTCACGGTAACCTTCAGGAAGGCTTTTTACAGCTTCCCACAGGTACGACAGGTCCTCTTTCTTCTCTGCTACAAGTTCTTCGTTAAGTTCGTCTGCGCGTCTTATATTATTTGATTTGATCTTATTCTTAGAATGATTTGCAGCTACTGTAAACAGCCAGGATTTCTCATGCTTCTCATTCTCAAATACCGGCGATGTCCTCATGTAAGAGATAAGCGTCTCCTGAAGGATATCTTCCGCATCCTCATAATTATGTACATACGTATATGCAAATCTGAGGATCTGATTGCCGTAGGTGTCCATCAATCTTGAAGCGATCAATGATACATCGTCAGGAATAGCGGTTGCACTTGCCCCAGCAGCATCTGACATGAACACTGCTCTAATCAGTCTGACAAGCCCCGGATACAGGCTGTTTACCGCTAATTGATACACTTACTTACTACTGAACTCCTTAAATCACGTCATCAATATGCCAGAGTGTTTGCTTCTATGATCGAAGATATTATTTCAACCGCGTCCGATTCAGGAACTTCATTGTCGAAAACAACGCTGAAATTAGCATTGCCGTCATTCCACATAGCGAGTTTTACAGAACCATCGGCACCTTCCTGAATAGTAACCGTGATATCGTGGTTCTTGATATCGTGCTTCTTTGCATTAGCATCATAGATTCCTGATATATCCTCAATTGAATCTCCTTTCCTTGCTCTGAATGTCACAGATATATCAGCTGCAGTTGTCTTGATCTCGACTATACCCTGATCAGAAGATCTGTACACGGTCTTATCAGACTTGTACTCGTCAGGCAGAACATAGTTCATTCCGGTCTTCTCATTTGCTTCCTTAAGATCCTTGTTTTCTGTCCAGGGATTAGGGATCTCAGCAGTTGCCTCACCCTGAGTTGCGGCAGCAGTATTATCAGCAGCACCTGATGTCTGTGTGCCCTCAGTCTTGCCGCATGCGGCAAACAAGAACATAAGCGCTGTAATAAGCACCGGTGTTATTATCTTTCTCATATTTAATACCTCCATCGTGTTTCCGTGTTTCTGTTATATATACAATCCTGCAATACAGAATGTTGCATATTTTACATAAAATCAAAAATCCCAGGAATTGATGTACTTCTCCTGTTCAGCCGTCAGAGTGTCTATCGTTATTCCCTTCGTATTGAGAAGGATCTCGGCAACCCTGTTGTCTATCACCTCAGGTGTCTGATATACATCTATAGCCAGATCTCTGCCGCTAGCTGCTATATATCTGGCTGATTGAGCCTGAAGAGCGAAGCTCATATCCATGATCTCGACAGGATGACCGTCACCCGAGGCAAGATTGACAAGCCTTCCCTCGGCAATAACGCAAACAGTCCTGCCGTTATCAAGCTTATAGCCGATAATGTTATTACGGAGCTCGCTGCTCGAGACAGAACTCTCCTTAAGCTCTTTTACATTTACTTCACAATCGAAATGGCCGGCATTACAGCAGATCGCACCATCCTTCATCATGAGGAAATGTCTCTTAACGATGACATCCTTACATCCGGTAACCGTTACGAAAACATCACCTATCGGTGCCGCCTCGTCCATCGTCATTACGGAATAGCCTTCCATTATCGCCTCGCAAGCCTTAACGGGATCAATCTCAGTAACTATGACCTTGGCACCAAGTCCCTTCGCTCTCATTGCAACGCCCTTGCCGCACATACCGAATCCTGCAACGACAACAGTCTTGCCTGCGACTACGAGATTTGTTGTAGCCATGATAGCTGTCCAGACAGATTGCCCCGTACCGAACCTGTTGTCAAAAAGGTGCTTGCATCTTGCATCGTTGACAGCGATGACGGGATAGCTCAGCTTGCCTTCCTTCTTAAGGATCTCAAGCCTGTGAACACCTGTAGTAGTCTCTTCGCACCCGCCTAAGATTCCGGGAACAAGATGCTTCATATCTGAATGAAGGAGCATACAGAAATCTCCGCCGTCGTCGATGACGATATCAGGTCCGAAGGACAGAGCCATCTTAAGATGCCTGATATAGTCCTCTTCATTATCGCCGTGGATCGTATAGACATGCATTCCGGAATCGGCAAGAGCAGCTGCAACATCATCCTGTGTAGACAAAGGATTGCAGCCGGTCAGAGCAACATCAGCGCCACCTCGGGCAAGAGCCCTTGCAAGACATGCAGTCTTGGCTTCCACATGAACAGATACGGAGATCTTCATCCCCTTGAATGGCTGCTCTTTTATAAGCTCTTCCTCGATTGCCCGAAGCACCGGCATATTACGGTATGCCCATTCGATCTTCTCATAACCGTAAGGCGCGAGTTTGATGTCTTTTACTTCATACTGTGGTACATCCATAGTAAACACCTACTTCTAATCAGATTCTGGATAAAAATTCTTTGATAAGCGAACAATCAGCATCAGATATCTTATCTGCACTGATTATTACTTCCTCAGCGGACAGAGGACCCTTGGACAGGCCTGCAGCCAGATTGGATATGCAGGATACGGCAGCGACTCTCATGCCGCAATGTGTTGCCGCAACGGCTTCAGGGACTGTACTCATGCCGACAGCATCCGCACCAAGCATCCTGAGAGCTCTTATCTCTGCCGGAGTCTCATATTGAGGACCTTTGGTATATGCATATATACCCTTCTTGATATCAATTCCGAGAGATTCTGCACTCTCTTCAAGGATACTTATGTATTCGGGATCATAAACATGTGACTGGTCCGGGAATCTCACCCCGAAAGAATCAAGATTCGGTCCGCGGAGGGGACTCTCGGCAAGGAATGAGATATGATCCTCGATTATCATCAGGCACGGAACTTCACTGCAGTCGAGTATGCCCCCTGCAGCATTAGTCAGGACGAGAGTCTTTATTCCGAGTCTTGCCATTACACGCACATAGAAAGTAACCGTATCTATGTCATATCCTTCATAGTAATGGAACCTTCCGCCGAGCATATAGCACGTCTTACCGGATATCTCCGAGATATACAGCTTACCTGCATGACCGGGTGCCGTACTTATCGGGAATCCCGGGATATCGGAATAGGATACCTCTCTGATAATGTCACACATCGAAGCCAGCTTGCCAAGTCCGGACCCGAGTACGATACATATCTCAGGACGGACATCAGACAATGAAGCGATGAATTCCGCCGACTGTTCGATCTGTCTGATATATGATTCTTTGTCTGTCATGATCAAACGTTCTTTCCGCAGCAATTCTTGTACTTCTTGCCGCTTCCACAGGGACAGGGATCATTGCGTCCGACCGTTCCGGCAGCCTTGCGGATAGGCTGTGAAGGAGCACTGTTATTGGCAGCACCTTCAACCTGTTTAGCCTGCATTGGTGCAGATTCGGCAGCCTTAGACTCCTTGGCTACGGCAACAGCCGACCTCTTCTCAACTCTTCTCTCAGAAGAGAAATTAGCCTTCATGAGCATCTGAACAGAGTCATTCTGAATTGCCTCGTTCATCTCATCGAACATCTCTGAACCCTCGCGCTTATACTCAACAACAGGATCATGCTGACCTACTGAACGCATTCTGATAGCCTGTGACAGCTGATCCATTGCATCGATGTGATCCATCCACTTAAGGTCAACGGTCCTGAGAAGGATCGCGCGTTCTGCCTCACGGAAAACCTCAGATGTAACGGCCTCCTCCTTCACTTCAAGTGCTTCCTTAGCTTCCTTGACTACACCCTGAACGAGTTCATCGTAATCCGGGAGTTCTTTGTTATTGTCCTTGATGTCAGCAATAATAGGCAGCTCGCCGAATTCCTCTTCCAGCTTCATTCCGAGGGCAAATCTCTCACTCTTGGTAATCTGTCCGTCGAGGGAGAAAGAGCCGACGATTCTGTCTGCGACAACCTCGAGCATGTTCATGAATATCTCGTGAACGTCCTCACCGTCAATGATCTGTCTTCTCTGCTTATACGTAATCGTTCTCTGAACGTTATTAACGTCATCATATTCGAGGACATTCTTACGCGCACCGAAATGCATTGCTTCCAGCTTCTTCTGAGCCGAGTCGATCATTCGGCCCAAGGCCTTGACCTGAATCTCGTCAACGCCCCAGCTGTCTGCAAGACTGGTGATCCTGTCGCCGCCGAAGATCCTCAGGAGATCATCCTCAAGTGACAGGAAGAATTTGGACCTACCGGGGTCACCCTGACGGCCTGCACGTCCCTTGAGCTGGTTATCGATACGGCGGGACTCGTGTCTCTCGGTACCGACGATGAAAAGTCCTCCGAGCTTCCTTACTTCCTCCGCCTCAGGCTCGATCTCTGCCTTGAACTTTGCCTCAAGCTCGGCGAACTTGGCTCTAGCCTCAAGTACGAGTTCGTCATCAGTCTCGTTATGAGCCGTTGATGCTTCGATCATATCATCCTCATAACCAAGACGCTTCATCTCCTGCTTTGCCATGAACTCGGCGTTGCCTCCGAGCAGGATATCCGTACCACGTCCTGCCATGTTGGTAGCGATGGTGACCGCTCCCTTTCGACCTGCCTGCGCAACGATCTCAGCCTCTCGCATATGGTTCTTGGCGTTGAGCACATTGTGCTTGATTCCGTATTTGGTGAATGCCCTGCTGAGGAACTCGGACTTATCAACGTTGACTGTACCTACAAGTACGGGCTGACCCTTGTCATTAGCTTCCTTAACAGCCTTGAGGACTGCGGAATACTTGAGCTTCTCGGACTTAAACACAGAATCGACCTCGTCAATTCTCTGTATAGGGCGGTTAGTAGGGATCTGGATAACATCCAGCTCATAGATCTGTCTGAACTCAGCTTCCTCAGTGTATGCCGTACCGGTCATACCTGAGAGTTTCTGATAGAGACGGAAGAAGTTCTGGAATGTAATGGTTGCAAGTGTCCTGTTCTCCTGTGCAACCTTTACGCCTTCCTTTGCCTCAATAGCCTGATGCAGACCGTCACTGTAACGCCTTCCCGGCATGAGACGGCCGGTAAAGTCGTCAACGATGATGACCTCTCCGTCCTGAACGATGTATTTCTGGTCACGCTTGAAGTTGCCGTGAGCCTTAAGAGCATTATTGATGTAGTGCTGATACTGGAAATTATCAGGATCTGACAGGTTATCGATATTGAAGAACTTCTCCGCCTTGGCGATACCGTTCTTGGTAAGTACTGAAGTATTTGCCTTCTCGTCGGTAACATAATCGGCATCACCGACGATCTCATCCATATCGACCTTATCATCTGTCTCAGTTACGACAAACTGCTTCAATGTACGGACGAACCTGTCGGCATCCTGATAAAGGCTTGATGACTCGGAGCCTCTTCCCGATATGATGAGAGGTGTTCTTGCTTCGTCGATAAGGATACTGTCGACCTCGTCGACGATGGCATAGTAATGCTCCCTCTGAACGATCTGTTCCTTGCTTACGACCATGTTGTCTCTCAGATAATCGAAACCGAACTCGTTATTTGTACCATAGACGATATCACATTCATACATTCCCTTGCGGTCCTTGTTAGGGATATCGTGAATGATCAGTCCGACTGTCAGACCGAGGAACTTGTAGATCTTACCCATCCACTCGCTGTCACGCTTGGCGAGATAATCGTTTACCGTGACTACGTGAACGCCTCTGCCCGTAAGAGCATTAAGATATACAGGCATCGTGGCAACGAGCGTCTTACCTTCACCGGTCTTCATCTCGGCGATCCTTCCCTGATGGAGGACAATTCCGCCGATAACCTGTACTTCATAAGGCTTCATACCCAGAACACGCCATGATGCTTCACGGACAGTCGCAAATGCTTCCGGAAGGATGTCATCGAGTGTCTCACCGCCTGCCAGTCTCTCCTTGAATTCAACTGTCTTGTGCCTTAATTCGGAATCAGAGAGCTTGGAATACTCTTCATCCAAACCCATAACCTTCTTAACATCAGGCATGATCCTCTTGATCTCTCTTGTGCTGTGTGTACCAAAAATACCCATTCATTCACCTCATATATCTAATTTTTTGTTCTTCAGTCTGTCCAGTGCGGTCCTGTACCCGCCATCCTGATTGTTATAGCAGTTCTTGACTCTTGATATGGTAGTCGAACTGACTGTGCTCTTGCTTACTCCCTCTGCAGGTGTAAGGCGCTTTATGATCTCCTCATAGCTCATGCCCTTGTCGATCCTCAAAACTATCTGCCATCTGTGCAGCATAGCCTTCAGTTCGTTAACGGAACAAAGATCGGCAAAGAAGCTGTGAAGTTCCTCCGGTGTCTGCATCGTCAGGATCGCCTGATAGAGATTGATCAGTTCATCGTACTCATCATTATTCAGTGTACTGAGGAAATTGTCTTTGTTTTCCATTATCACGAATAATCTCCCGTTCACATCAGTGAGTAAAACCAATCAATAAGCATATCGATGTATCCGAAGTAAAACAGTGCAAAGATCGCAGCAGCGATAAAGATAAACAATATCCCGTAGACACACCGGGTAAAGAAAAGATCCTTCTTTGCCTTCCTCAGAGTGTCTCCCAGGCTCATATCAGCAGTTTTACTGCTCCTTACGGCCGAACCTGCGAGTTTAGGACTTCTGACATTACTATTAGTCTTCACGCATAATCCTCCTATGATACAATCCTATAAATGATAACCCAACATCGTGTTTATTACAAATAATATTTTATATTATTAATATTAGCGCCTCGTCACGTGTCCTCAGAGGCCTGATATCTGCCTGATTCCCCGTACTCCACGATATTCATCTTAACGCCCCGCAATGAAGCATATCCGGACATCGAACTGACGCGCGATCTTGATGCATCATCAGCATTTCCCGGTATTACTACGGTCAATACCCTGTTGCGGATATCACTGCCGTCCACCACATATCTTCGCTTATTTATCATCACATCCGCACCGTCGAAATCAGCCAGGCTGTCTATCTCGCCCTTCAGCTGATTCATAACCCGCCTGTCCGACGCGTAATAAGGCGATGTCAGATCAATGCTGTATACCGAAGTGCATGTACCTTTATCGAACGAATCAATGACCGGGAAGGTCTTCGGGAGATTGGATCCGTTCTCTTCCCTGAAAAAATCTCCCCTGGTGAAATTATCCTCACTCCAGATATCCCTCTCTTCCTTCTTCGTTCCAAGAGGATTGAGCATAAGATCCAATCTTCCGTACACCGGGACAGACGAATAGATCCTGCGCTCTATGTTGCCTGCCAAAGTCAATACCCGGTACGTGCATGTCACCTCCATGATGCACATCTTCTTGTTGATCCTGATGTCAATGTCTATCAGATCGGGAACAAAGAATCCGGATCCGTTATTGCGTTCTATGTACCCGCCTCTTACCTTATTGGCAATATCGTGGGCAAGTGTCTGTTCCAGAAGAAGATTCTCAAGAGAATTCCCCGTATAAAGATCGATACCTCCGATCACTGATGCCACCTTTTTGAGCACTTCGCCGCCCCGAGAGCTGCCGATGCCGATCTCCGGGAACGCATTTACCAGAACGCTTACGGTATCCGACAGCGGTATGGACAACGGCGTAAGAACAGCTGTCTGCTCACACGCCTGATCAAATGACCTCTGCATGAGAATATCAGTCCGCATAAAAACAATGACGCTGATCATCGAACAGATAAATATCAGTGTTATCGTAAAAGTTATCGCTGTCTCAAGGACTACCGATCCTCTCTTGCTGTTATTTCCCCTATTCGTACATGACATAACTCTTTGTAATATCATAACCGGTTCCTCCGTATTCAGTCTCAAGCTTAATTCCCGTATAGAGTTCGCCGTAGTCCCTGCCCAGCACTTCGAGCATCCGCGGCAGCAACGCGCTGTCAGGAGTAAAGAGAGTGAACAGGAACATGAAGTCTCTGTATCCGAGCTTTATAAATTCCACGCCGTCCTTCTCAATGAAGGAGACAGTCCCGCCTTTCTTAAGTTCTTTAAGGCTCTTGGCCGCTCCGCATATCGAAACGATAACGATGATGACAGTCTCAAGAATATCCGGCTGTATTATCACTGTACCTGCCGACAGAAGCCCTATTACAACGCTTAAGACTACGGCTATGACCTTGTATCTCGCCCTGGCATTGGAATCCGTGTAGTTCGACAGGAATTCCTTGGCAAACAGAGTGGCAAATATCAGTGTAGACACGGTAAAGCTTCCCGTCTTGCCGCCGGATCCGGTCATTATGTATTCTGAATCGCAGTAATCCTTGCCGTGGATGCGCGTGAAGCTTGTGCCGGTTATTGTTTTGTCGGTCTTGTTATCGATAACACAGTCAAAATTGAACGCCGCGTAATGTGCGATCAGGACATGGTCTATCGCGCTGAACAAGCCGTCACCAATATCCGCTGTCATCTTCTCGAGCGTACCTGCAAGATCAGTCACAGACGCCATGTCGAACAGGTCAAATCCGCCGTCATAACTCGTAACATCGTCCTTACAGTCATCGAGAAGCTCAACGAATTTATTAAGCCCTGACAGATCATAGCTCTCGCCCGCTGTTGACAGTACACCTTCAATATCTACGGCACCGGACAATATGTCGGACAAATACCCGGCCGCACCGCTTGATCTGTATTCTTTGATCTTGGCAAGCAGACCGCTGCTTTCGAGGCCTCCCGCAAGTCCCGACAGCTGCTTCATACTCTCCTTGGCAAGCATCCCCACGGTTCTGTATGAGTAATAGCTTATTATCGCCTTGCGCAGAGCATAATCATCAAGCGCTTCCGTTCCCGTACACTCAAGAGCCGGAAGGTCCTTAGCGGAATTGGCTGCGAGCACCTTACAGAACACTTCATCGTTTAACTTATCCGGCCCGAATGCATATATCCCGTAAACGCGGAACAGATCTCTGTCATAACCCGCCAGGATCGATTCCGCCTGACATTTAAGCGCTCTCGACAGTTCCATCCTCCTGTTCATGTCAGATACCAGCGTCAGAAATACAGTCTCAACGATCACAAGCGCAGACAAAATGATCGCCATGAAGACGGTAGATGCCCCGTACTTATTATGTCTCTTCTGCCTCCTCATACTACTCACCTCCCGCAAGATCACTTAATCCGCCATAGATAAGCCTGAAGTTATCAGAAATGCCGGACAGGAATGTGCAAAGCCTCTCCGGTGAAGTATCCGTGATGTTTACCCCATTCACCTCATAGAACGCGGCAACTTCGGAATCTTCAAGTTCGATCTCCAGTTCCCTGATACCTGACTTCAAGTCCTCGACAGAGTCGAGGCACACCCTCTCCGGCCCCGTTATCAGCATCACGATAATAAGCAGAACAAGAGTAAAAACGATGGTTGCCTCAATAGTTGAGCCCATAAAAAATCACCCCCTGTAAAATTAGTAAGACTAATCATACAGGGGAATTGATTTAGAAAATCTCCGAATTAATACGAAAATCGGAAAAATTGTAATCTTATCTAAGCTTCGCGCCGCATTTCTCCTCGAGTTTTGCAAGAACACGGTTGAGATCATCAGCAATATCGGTATCGGCAAGAGTCTTATCGGGAGCCCTGAAAGTAAGCGAGATCGCAACTGCTTTCATGTCTCCGAGCTTCTCATCCTCATAGACATTGAAGAATTCACAGTCTTCCAGATACTTGCCGCCGGCTGCCTTTGCAGTCTTAAGGATCTTGCTGACGCTTACATCCTTGCTGACAACGAGAGAGAGGTCTCTGGGGATGGCGGGGAATCTCGGGATGCTCTTATATGTACGCTCCGCCTTGGACGCAGCAATCAGGGGTGCTGCCTCAATATCGAACAGACAGAGCTTGTCAGGAGCCTCGAAAGCCAGGGCAACATCAGGATGAACTATGCCGATCACACCGCATGGTCTGCCGTTGACGATCAGTCTTGCAGTACATCCGGGATGATATGTAGGATCATCAGTCAGCTGCTCGAACGAATACGATCTGATCCCGAGGATCTTCAGGAGCTCCTCTATTGCGTCACGTGTCTCATAGAAGACAGTAGCCTTCTTTGCAGATACCGTCGAGGAATAATTGAATCCGCAGAGCATCCTTCTCTCCTCAGGGAGATTGCCGGGATCCTCATCAGGCAGATAGACAAATGCCGTCTCAAACACCTTGGCACTGTTGACGCCTCTGCTGTAATTACGCGCGGCGATCCTCATCATCGAAGGGATCATGGATGTTCTCATAACCGAAGTATCGTCTCCGAGAGGATTTCTGATCTTAACCTGTCTCCTCAGAGGCGAATCTGCAGGAAGCATCATGTTATCAAGCTCGGAAGGAGCCTCAAAAGAATATGTTATCGCCTCAAAGTAACCGTTAGATACCAGAGTGTTGCAGATCTTCTCAACTACATTCTGCGAATATGTCCTTCCGCCGAGGGTTGTCGTCTTGCCTGACAGAAGTGACGGCTCGATATTGTTGTATCCGTAGAATCTTGCCACTTCCTCGGCAATGTCCGCTTCTGCCTCAAGATCGGGACGGAATGTGGGAGGCACGATCATCTCCTGCCCGTTCTCATTTACAAAACTGCACTCAAGCTTGGTAAGTACATCCCTCATAAACGACTCTTCTGCCTTGATTCCGAGGAATTCATTAATCCTGTCAGGTCTGAAAGGAATATGGTTCATCGTCCTCTTTGTGGGATAATTGTCAACAACACCCTTGGACACCTTGCCGCAGCCGAGCATCTCCACGAGTTCGCACGCCCTGTTAAGTGCCCTTAACGTATTCTCGGGATCGAGATTCTTCTCATATCTGGAAGATGCCTCTGTGCGAAGACCGTTGTTCAGAGCAGTCTTTCGAACGGAAACGGGATTGAACATAGCAGACTCGAACAGGATAGTAGTTGTCTCGGGAAGCACTTCCGAATTCTCGCCACCCATTACACCCGCAATGGCACAAGCCTTCTCCTCATCAGCGATAACGAGATTGGAGGGATTAAGAACATGATCATTGCCGTCAAGCGTCTTGATAACTTCGCCTTCCCCGGCAGTCCTTACGATGATGTGCTTGCCTGCGAGGTAATTCAGATCGAAAGCATGCATAGGCTGACCCATCTCAAGACAGACATAATTGGTAATGTCAACGATGTTATTGATGGGACGCATTCCGGCCTGAGTCAGGCGCTCTGCCATCCACGAAGGCGAAGGACCAATCTTAACGTCCTCAACAAGCCTTCCGCAGTAACGGTAACAAAGGTCAGGTGCTTCAATATCGATCTTGACGACATCCTCTGTATTGAGCTGTCCTTCCTGCCTGATCACGGGATTGACAGGCTTGAACTCCTTACCGAGCGTAATTGCAGCCTCTCTGCCGAGTCCTTCAATGGAGAAGCAGTCAGGCCTGTTCGGCGTGATCTCGAATTCGATGGTGGAATCACCGAGACCTAAGATATCCTTGATGTCAACTCCGAGAGGAGTATCGGAAGGCATGTTCCAGAGCCCGTATTCCTCAGCGCCGGGGTGACCCTCTGCCGATACGCCGAGTTCGTCAATCGAACAGCACATACCATAGCTGTCAACGCCTCTTAATTTACCTTTCTTGATATTGCCGCCGGGGAGCTTTGCACCTACGACTGCAACGGGGCAGATCATTCCGACATATACATTCGGAGCACCGCAGACGATCTGGAGGCTGTGGCCCAGGTCGTCCCTGCCCGTGTCAACCGTAACGATATGCAGATGATCCGAATCGGGATGATCCTTGATGTCAGTAATCTTACCTGTATAAACATCCGAGATGTTGTCGCCTGTGGTCTCTATCGTCTCGACCTTTGAGCCGGAGATAGTCATGGCATCAGCCAGTGTCTTGACGTCAACATCAATATCAGTGAAATCTTTAAGCCAAATCAATGGTGCTTTCATATATCCAAAACCTCCGTTATCACTTGAACTGCTTCAGGAATCTGACATCGTTCTCATAGAGAAGACGGATGTCGTCAATACCGTACCTGCCCATCGCAGTACGCTCCACGCCGATACCGAAAGCAAAACCGCTGTAGACTTCGGAATCGATCCCGCAGTTCTCGAGGACCTCGGGATGAACCATACCGGCACCCAGAACCTCGATCCAGCCTTCGCCCTTACATACACGGCATCCCTTACCGCCGCATGACCAGCAGGTAAGGTCGACCTCAACGGAAGGCTCTGTGAACGGGAAATGGTGAGGCCTGAGCCTGATCTTGGTATCTTCACCGAAGAGCTTCTTCGCGAACAGCTGCAGAGATCCGACAAGATCCCCCATCGTAACTCCCTTATCAACAACAAGTCCTTCGATCTGATGGAAGACAGGTGAATGCGTGCTGTCGAGAGCATCGGACCTGTACACCTTACCGGGGCAGATAACCTTGAGCGGCGGCTTCTGCTTCTCCATCGTCCTTATCTGAAGGCCGGATGTCTGTGTCCTGAGAAGGATATTGTCGGTAATATAGAACGTATCCTGCGTATCTCTTGAAGGATGTCCTTCAGGGATCCTCAGCAGCTCAAAATTATACTTGTCGTACTCAACTTCCGGACCCTCCCCGATGCTGTAACCCAAGCCGAGGAAGATATCACATATCTCGTTGATAGCCATATTAAGCGGATGTCTTGAACCCGCACCTTCAAACTTCGAAGGGATCGTGACATCTATTACTTCACGCTTGAGCTTGAGACTCTTCTCCATTTCCTTGATGGAATTGATCTTATCCGCCAGAAAAGACTCCATATGTGACCTGACTTCATTAGCCACCTTGCCGACCTGCGGACGCTCCTCAGATGACAACTGTCCCATTCCGCGCAATATCTGGGTCAGGCTGCCCTTCTTACCGAGAAACGAGACTCTGAGCTGCTCAGCAGCGTTGGAATCATTCGCCTCGGACAACTCACTGTCAAACTTCTTCTGCAGTGCGATCAGGGATTCTTTCAAATCGCTCATATATCAAAACCTCCCGAAAGGTATTATTCACGAAATTAAAATATAGCACAAATAAATAATAAATAAAAGGCTCTTCGTGCCGCGCTTCCTGTCACACCGGTTCAGTTTATTCGTCCGGCTCCGGCAAATGACGCATCTCAGAAATACGGATTGATCTTTATCTCGGTGCCTACATTGGTCGCCGGTCCGTGTCCGGGGTATATCGCGGTATTTACGGGATATCCTTTGAAGATATCTATCGACTCCATCATCTCAGACAGATTGCCCGTAGGGAAATCTGTTCTTCCGACAGAACCCATGAATACAGTATCTCCGCTGAACAGGACGGTCTCACCGGAACCTTTGTCAGTCACCTCAAATGTAACAGATCCGGAAGTATGTCCGGGAGTGGGAATAGCCCTGATATTAATGTACGGATCATCACCGAAGAGTTCAGGCAGCGAATCGACATCGCGCGTTACCATCGTGTAAGACTCGCCCCTGCCCGTCATAGAAGAGCAGTTGCTTCGGGGATCAGCCAGCAGGGCACGGTCCGTATCCGACATGATGAAAGGAACATCACCCAGGAGTTCCTGCCACTTACCTGCGCAATATATATGATCGAAGTGAGCATGCGTGATCAATACCGCTCTCACCCGGTCACGCTCAAATCCTTCAAACCCTGCGGCAACAACATCAGGATCCACTGAAGGATCGACAATAATACATCCTCCGTCATAGGATATGATGAACATATTTGAAGACAGAGGACCGTACGGTAAGGTAATGATCTGCATCAGGATTCTTAATTGTCCTTCTTCCAGGAACGGTAATCAAGATCGCCCTGATCAATGGCAAGGATAAGCATCTCAGCCGTAGCGATATTCGTGGAATACGGAATATTGTTAATGTCACAAACATTAAGCAGATCGCTCGTCTTCGTGGCGAACCCGAGTCTTCCGTCGTGAATGTAGATAACGGCATCAATCTCGTCGAACTCGGCGCGTGAGGCAAGCTGCTCAGAACCGCTCTCATAATCAACAGACAATCCGGAGATATCAAGACTTACAGAATCCCTGAGCAACTTGGCAGTATTATAAGCAGCAATAAGCGTGTGCTTACTAAGCAGATGCTTATATGCAATGCAGAAATTAACCAGAAGCTCAGTCTTGCGGTTGTCCGCCATCAGCACTATCTTCATAGATACCTCCACTAATTCGTCACATTACTATTATATCAATTCAATTCCAACATATTATTTGTGCATAACGACCAAATAATCATAGCAAAAATGTATTAGTGACTAATTCTCATTACTGTTCGGTCTGACCTTCAGTCGGAGTGATCGAATCAAGAACATCTCCCGTAGTAGGATACGACTTCATTGCTTCAGATATTGTATTGATATCCGTGTTGAAGTAAGCAGCGAGAAGCTTTTTGGCGATTATGATCGTGGACGAACCCCACTCACCGTTCTCAACAATAAGTGCGATCGCTACCTCCGGATTCTCCCTCGGCGCGTAGCAGATGAACAGACCGTTGGAATACTCTTTACGTATCTTCTCATAACCGGTCTCGGCCGTTCCCGTCTTGCACACAACTTCGATCGGGAAATGGTCGAACTGGTTCTTAGCCGTGCTTCTCCAGGAAGATGTTCCCGTAACGACGCATCTCATCGCTCTTCTTACGGCCTGAATATTCTCGTCCTTAATTCCGATATCTACCGGCTCTTCACCGCCTTTGTACAGGATTGAGCCGTCAGAAGCGACCACATTGTCTATGACATAAGGCGTAACCAGTTTGTTCGTTGCAATACCTGCCGTATATCTGCAGAGCTGCAGGATCGTAAAGCAGTTATCGAACTGGCCGATCGAAGACTGTGCAGTATTTGCAGGGAACCAGGTTCTGTCATACTCGGATTCATGCAGGAGCCTCTTGTTCTCACGGCTTGCGACAACGCCCGAGATCTCACCGGGGATATCGATCCCCGACTTCTCACCAAGACCGAACTTCAATGCCATTCTTGAGATATAGTCGATACCGGTCTCTACACCGAGCTTCATAAAGTAGATGTTACATGATGTAGCCATTGCGCTGTCGAGATTCAGCTGGCCGTGACCGGAATACGGGTACTCAAGACAGCGGAATATCCAGCCGCCGATGTCGATCGGGCTTTCGCACCTGATCCAGTTGGAAGATGGCGTAATAACGTTCTCCTCAAGTGCCGCCAACGCAGTAACCGGCTTAAAAGTCGAACCGGGCGCGTACATTGACATAATAGCTCTGTTCCACAAAGGGAGGTCCTGGGCGGTGATCGTCTCATATTCGTCGATGCCGAGGTAGTATTTCACCTGCTCCATGGCCTGAGGATCGTTATAATTAGCAAGAATGAAGTCATTCGGGTCATAGTTCGGATACGATCCCATCGCAAGAACCGAACCGGTATTGACATTCATCATAACGAAAGCGCCTGAGCTCGCTGTCTTAAAACCCTGATGGGAACGCGCTTCAGCCGCCTGCGCCTCTGCTATAAAGTCTTTGAGTGCAGTCGTACCGATTTCCTGAAGTCTTGAATCGATAGTAAGATTCACCGTGGCGCCGGGAACAGCGGGAATGCCGTATTCAGACGGATAGAAAGCGCCGTCCGTTCCATCCGGTGTCCATATGTTGTATGCGGATACTCCGGACGTACCGTGCAGATATCTCTCCATCTGCCCCTCCACGCCGGATTTGCCGACCATATCGCTGCTGGTATAACCGAAATCCTGAAGCTGCGAATACGATTCGGGAGAGATCTTACCTACATACCCCAGCACATGACATGAATACAGTGCCCAGGGCGAATATGTCCTGTCGTATTTCTTGCCCGACACTATGCCGATATAGTGATAATTCTGCTCATTGATCAGCGAAATAAGCTCATCGGGACAGTCTGAAGCGATCTCTACGGGATTGCCTTTCTGGAACATCCAGTTATCCTTGAATATCTGGTATCTCAGTCTTATGATCCTGTACGCCTCATCTACGGAATACTTCGGATCCACCTTGAACAGCCTCCTCAGATACAGAAAAAACACTTCGGGATCGATCTTTACATATCTGTCGGAATAAGTAACTATGATACCTTCCTTGAAATCCTCAAGAGCAAAGAGATTGTTGTCAGTCTGCCACAGCTTGATCTCTTCCTCATCCTTTAGAAATTCATATTTGGAGGGCTCGCCGGGAACGACGGACATATATTCATCAAGGCTTGACACCGTGGTGCAATTGTATTGTTCAAACAGGTAGCTCAGCTCGAGGCACTCGGTGTTGAGAGTTGTATCATCCAGATCCGCGTTAGCGATATACAGAACATTATAAGGTGTACTCGATGCGAGCATCACGCCGTTACAGTCATAGATATCGCCTCTCGGGGCATTAACGGTCATCTGCCTTGCGACGCCCTTCGTAACAACAGAGATGGTCTTCTGATAATCTGAGAACTGAAGTCCGGCCGTCATGAAGAAGATGATCACGCCGAATGATACAAATATAAGCGCAAGGTCAAAATAGCGGTTCGATATAACCGACATGAAGGCAGACAAAAAGCCGCTGTCCTTCTCCCCGTTCTTATCACGGTGCGAATCGAAAGCACCGAATCCGGTATTCCTCAGATCGTCAGCCAATTTCCGCTCTCCCCGTATGTCAGTTCCTTATTATTCCTGTCTTTCCTGCGCTTGCCCCTGTAAGGTGCAGGTCCCAGGAAATTCAAAAGCATAAAAATTACAACAGATGCAGCGGCATTCATCAGAACAGAAGGAAGGATCGACGTCCTGATTATGGTCAATATCCCGCGCGCTCCGCCTGTACCCGATATAATAGAACTCCACAATGAACTGATAACATTGCCGGACACTTTGTATATCACCGTATAACAAATGACAGCAAGTATCCCCAGCAGAAGATTGCGGTTTGTTCTTCCCTCGAAGAATACTGCTCCGAAAGCTCCGGCCAGGAATAAAACAAGCATTCCGATCCCGAAAGCGACAGACAACGTCCCCCCGGGGCCGGCAACGACAGGCGCTGCCAGCACATCCCGCATCAATCCCATAAGGATTCCGACAATAAGACCTTCCCTGAAGCCGTAGATGAATCCGGTCAGAACTGCAAATACCAGCATGATATCGGCCGTCTGTCCCCACAATGTCAGGCGCGAAGATAAAGTAACCTGTATCGAAGGGATCAGCAGGATGTAAATCGTATAAACGATGATCTTACGCCATGGAATGCCGTCGATCTTCATTGCTGTTCCCCCGCGGCATCGGCCGCACCGGTCTGAACACCGGCATCATCCTGTGCGGATTGCCCGACAGGAACAAGAACAAAGACATCCTTCAGCCTGCCGATACCGGAATACGGTTCAAGGACCGCAGTAATATTAAGCTCGTTAGAGCTGTCGACCGACACGATCTTGCCTATCGGAATACCCTCAGGGAAAAGACCGCCTTCTCCGGAGGTAACTATCTCGGCACCTACATCGGGAATATTGTTCGGATCGATCTCCGTTATCCTGCACAAGCCGTCAGTCTTGAGAGCCGTATTGCCCGTCAGCAGATAATTCGCGCCGTTGACTTCATTGACCTTGCAGCTTACGGCAAAGCCTTCATGTATGAGCGGAAGTACCCTGCTCTCCTTGTCAGATACTTCGATTACCCTGCCGACAAGATTCATGTTAACATCGACTACGATGTAGGACAGTCCGGCATCAAGAGTGAGACCTTCATCCTTGCCTATTCCAACTCTGACAGATGAGAACCATTCGTCCGCTTCAGTCGACAGGATCGACGCACCGTAGACCTCAAAATTACTGAAAGTATCCTTGATGTGGAATGCATCCTTCAGTTCTTCATATCTGATAGCAGCTTCCTCGTTCTGCCTGAGCTTATACTGGAGCATGGCAACCTCGCGCCTCAGCTCCTCGTTCTCCTTCCTGATGGCCATCCCGTCAAAAACGGCGGAATTGAAATCATCGACAGATCCGGTCAGACTGCCGATGCCGTTCTGAACCGGCTTGATGATTCCGCCGAAAAACTGAGACAGCTTACCTGCATTGAGCGGGGAGCCCGGAAGCGCGCCAAGAAGGATGACTGCTATGAGAACAAGCACAACAGCCGATACAACAAACCATCTTGATGTCAGTAATTTACGCAGGCGCACTTAATTATCAGAGATTCTTGCCGCAGCACTTCTTGTATTTCTTGCCTGAACCGCATGGACAGGGATCGTTTCTTCCGATATTCGTTGCGTGAGCAATATTGGCGTCACGATACTCCCTTGTGATCTCCGCGATTGTCGACTCGGAGAGGATGCTCTTCCAGGCAGGAAGCTTGAACAGCCACTGAGCCTTTGCATCTCTCATGTTGTAATAGAGCTTCTCATAATCGATATCGAGAGACAGTTCGGTATCATCATCAACTGCTTCAAGATCAAGTGCATCGCCGTTCTTCAGCGAGGACTTGATGCCGTCGAGGAAGCCGACGAAGATATCCATTGTATCCTTATCGAATCCGAGCTTGCGTGACAATTCGGAAGTCTTGCCGTTAAGATATTCGGAATTGTCGGGATAGCTTCCGAGGATAAGCTCGTAAGCCCTCTTCTCCATTGCATAGTAGGTATTGATGTACTGAACGTAGATCTGCTGGTTAACAGCATTCTCAGATCTGTCGATCCATGTCTTGTAATAACTCATAATCATTTACTCCTTTACTGTCCGGTGAATAATCAGATACGTGATGCGACTGCCTTGAGGAATTCCTCGGTAGTCACAACGTGCTTCTCGGGTACATCCAGGAGACTGTTAAGGTCTCCGGTTATTGTGCCGCTCTCGATGGTGTCGATCGACTCTCTCTCCAGCTTATCGGCAAACTCTTCAAGATCGGTGAGCCCGTCGAGCTGAGCTCTCTTCCTTAAGGCGCCGGTCCATGCGAACAATGTAGCCATGGGGTTCGTAGATGTCTGCTCACCCTTGAGATATCTGTAGTAATGTCTCGTAACTGTCCCGTGAGCAGCTTCATACTCATACTTGCCGTCAGGTGATACGAGAACGGATGTCATCATGGCAAGAGAGCCGCATGCAGATGCAAGCATATCGCTCATGACATCTCCGTCGTAATTCTTCAGAGCCCAAACAAATCCGCCCTCAGAGCGCATGACACGCGCAACGGCATCGTCGATCAGAGTATAGAAATACTCGATTCCTGCCGCCTCGAACTTGTCCTTATACTCGTTATCATAGATCTCCTGAAAAATATCCTTGAATCTGTGATCGTAAGTCTTGGAGATAGTATCCTTTGTAGCAAACCAGAGGGACTGCTTAACATCAAGAGCATAATTGAAGCAGGATCTCGCGAAGGCACTGATAGACTTATCGGTATTGTAGAGTCCTTCCACGATGCCGCCGTCCTCGAACTCGAATATAGTCTGCTTCTCAGATCTTCCGTCCTTATATGTGATCACGAGCTCAGCCCTTGCAGGCTCTTCAACTCTGTATTCGGTATCCCTGTATACATCGCCGTATGCATGCCTTGCAATTGTAATGGGCTTCTTCCAGCATGATACAAAAGGACTGATACCCTTGACCATGATGGGAGCGCGGAATACCGTTCCGTCGAGCATTGCCCTTATCGTACCGTTAGGGCTCTTCCACATCTGTGTAAGGTTATACTCTGTCATTCTCTGAGCATTTGGTGTTATCGTGGCACACTTAACAGCTACCCCGAGCTCTTTTGTCCTGACAGCGGAATCTTTTGTGACCTGATCTCCCGTCTTGTCTCTGTTAACAAGTCCTAAGTCAAAGTATTCAGTCTTCAGATCTACGAAAGGCAATATACAGATATCCTTGATCTGCTGCCAGATGATCCTTGTCATCTCATCGCCGTCCATCTCGACAAGCGGTGTCTTCATCGCAATCTTTGCCATTAATTGCTTCCTCCATTGAATAATAACTAAATAATTCTAAAGCAGAACAAAAAATCAGTCAATCACAAAAGAACAACTGCCGAGGAAACGCCTTATTTAAAGGACGCTCTGACTATCAGAGTCTCCAGCGATGTCCTCTCATCCATAATCCCGTGCCTTACGTCCGATTCTGACTTGACCGCCTTATCCAGCAGGTCTGCCAGTCTGTCGATCGTAAATCTCGACGACTGTTTGATGAGATTTGCCGCATAATAGGGCGAGCACTTAAGTTCCGATGCGAGTTTGCCCTTATCTCCGGTATCTTTGGCTATCACCAGCCTCTTCAGATGCGTTATGAGCGTAGCCCTGAGCCTTTGGATCGGCTCCTTGCGTAGCAGAAGCGAATTAAGCGTCTTCAGGGCACTGTCACACTTGCCCGTTCCGAAGCAGTCTGTAATCGTGAATATGCTTGCATTGAGATCAGGCGGACACATGTTCTCCAGATCATCGAAAGTAATGCTGTCCTTTCCGCTTCCTGCGCAGTAAAGCCTCATCTTCTCTATCTCCGACGAGATCTGTCTCATTTTTGATTCGCATCTTGATACGAGGGACGCTGCGACATCATGATCGATCGTTATCTTATTCCTTCCGAGGCTGTCCCTGATTATCTTTATCAGTTCTTCTTCCGGAAACAAATTAATCTCGGCTGCCACCCCGTTCTTGGCGATGAATTTTGTGATCTTGCGGTTCTTCTCAGCCTTCTCCGGCGCGAAAACAACAAGGCACGATTCGGGGATACTCTTCAGTACACTCTCTTCTCTGTCACCGAACTCAGAGGAATACAGTGCCTGGCTCCTGCAGATGACAACACGCTTACGGCTCATCCACGGCGGCATCTGGATATAGCCCTCCAGATCCTCAAATCCTGCCTTGAAATCCTGCGGTATGACATTAAGATCCATATCTTCACTGCCCGGCGCAAGATATGACCTCTTTAGTGCCTTAATACAGTTATCGATATAGAACTCCTCAGTGCCGAACAGCAACACAAGCCGGAGGTCTGTAACAGCCTCGTTGATTACCTTCATGAACTCCTTGCCGTCAAGATACTTATCAGCCATTGTCATACCTTCCCGGATACATTACATTGAGATCCACATCGCCGTTGATTCCGTCGATCCTGCCTACATTACTTGCCTGCCACATGAAATAATCACCTGAATAATCCGTCTCCTTCGAATAGTGGGCAAGCCACACGGGACGGCCCTTGGCGTCCCACACCGTCTCCAGCTTGTTCTTGCTGTTGTATAGCATTCCGGAATATCCGTGCTGCTCGAGCTGCTCGCAGAACGAATAGAACAGCTCATTCAGCTCAATGAGACTTATCTTGTACTGCTGGAACCTGTCCCACTGCTCCATATCATAAGCAACAGGCAGATCCAGGGTGCGTCCTGCGAGTGCTTCGCAGATCTTGTCGGCATTATCCCTTATCACCTCTTCGCTCGTAACCGGCGTATAGAAATAACCTCCGACCTTAAGTCCCGCAGCCTTTGCATTAGTCAGGTTCTCTTCGAACTTCGCATCGATGACGAATTCACCTTTGTGGTACGTGCCTATCTTGACGATGACAAATGTGCAGCCTGCAGCCTTGACCGCACCGTAATCCACATCCCCCTGCCACTTAGACACATCTATTCCGAATTCAACTGACGGATCTGAAGCAAATCTCGACTTGAACTCATCGAAAGACAATGTCTCCGGTACCGGCGTAGGCGTCGGAGAAGGAGTCGGAGTAGGCGTAAATCCTTCGGGAGTCGGCGTGGGAGATGACTTTGACTCATCCTCTCCCACAACTCTGACTGTAAGAGATTTCCTTGTCCGGTTGCCGGAGGCATCGGTAACGATTATCGCAGTCTCATAAGTACCTGCGACAGTCGTATCAACCTCGGTCTCCAAAGAGAGCTTCGGTGAACTGTCGTAATCATCGATATAGCTGATGTACTCGTTGGCATCGAATATATCACCGACATTTAGCCTCACCGAATTCCTTGCTGACAGGAGAACAGGCGCCGTCGTATCATTGACTTGCTCAGTTGTCGCCATGGACTCGGTATATACAGTCAGTTCCGTCTCCGTGCCACTGATATCAGATATATCGGCAGAAGTGTCTGATGTATCTGATGTATCTGAAGTATCCGCCGTATTATTCCTGCAAGCCGATAATGTCAATGCGAACAGAAGCATAACGGACACTATCTTTGTCTTATTCATTACTCTTTCCTTTCTTTACCATGATCTATCCCCCTTGGCGTATATTCTACTAATAAGTCGTTTTGATTTCAAATCTGACGGCTCCCTCCAGGTCTGTCCGCCTTACATCGACGCCGTGCAAAGCCAGTCTTTCGAGGGTCTCCCGTGACGGATGCCCATAGGAATTATGCCGCCCGCAGGATATGACCGCGATCTCAGGTGATGCACGGCTGATGAACATATCACCCGAGGAGAACCTGCTGCCGTGATGGGACACTTTGAGAATGTCACAATCCCCGATAGCGCCGGAATTCACGAGCTTTTCTTCCGTCTCAGCTCCGATGTCTCCTGTAAAGAGGCACTTCAATCCCCCGCAATCAAGCTCCATCACAAGCGAATCTTCATTTCTGCCGTCAGTCACGGAATACGGCCACAACACGTTAAGCCTGGCCTTCTCTGACAGATCTATCACCGTTCCGGCGCTGATGCCGACAGTATCTTCTATATAACCGTCGTCATCCGGCCCAAGCACACAGCTGCAGGGACATAACACCTTCCCTATCCGGCCGTTGCCGTAAAGATAAGCTATGCCGCCGCAATGATCCCCGTCCCAGTGAGTTACAACAGCCGCATCAACCCGTCTTATGCCGTACCAGTCAAGAACCTGCGCTATGACCTCCCCTTTCTCATATGTCCCGCCGTCAATCAGCAACGACGAGTCCGGCGTAATAAGCAGGCAGCAGTCCCCCTGCCCAACATCGATGAACAGCAATTCCATCTCCGGCTTCGCCCCAAGCGTGACAACTATCATACCGGCGCATATCGCCGCAACGGCAAATAAAGGCTTGAAGAGCGCCTTGCGTATCACTCCCGGAGGAAATCTTAAGATAACCGCGAACAGAAAAATACCGGTAAAGAGATACGATCCCGCCCTTCCGCAGTTGACCGCACCGTCTGACATGTCTGCACAGGCACCGGTTACCCCGGTCAGCAATTCCGCCAGCGTCTCCGTCAGAGCAGAAGCGAACGTAATGCCTGCAAGCCTTAAGACCAGTACCGGCATGAAGACAATACATATAATGCTTACGATCACACCGCCTGCCATCTGGCACACTAATCCCGCCACTGACAGCCTGATACCGGCAACTCCTGCGAGAGGCAACAATCCCAGGTGTGCTGCGATCACTGCCGATACCGCTGTTGCTATCTTCTCAGGAATATTACGGATTATCATGAATCTGCTTATTTCCTTGCTCCAGCAGATTATCCCGAAGCAAGCCGCCATGCTCATCAGGAGACCTGACTGCATGACAGCAAAAGGGTCGGACGTCATCATGATGAGCAGAGCGATACACATTCCTGACAATCTGTCCCGAGCAAATATAAGGCAAACGGACATGATGAGCGCACGCGTAACAGAATCATTGAATCCGGTCATTACGGCAGTTGCCAGGCAGAATAAGACGAGGACTGCTTTGTGTTTTCCCTTTCGGTCAAATACGTCAAGAACGGCAAGGATAAATGCCATAAAGCCGGAGAAATGTGTTCCTGATACGGCAAGCAGATGCGAACATGAAGTAAGCGTAAAACTGCTCCTGACATTACTGTCAATAAGCGAATCATCACCGAGCCACAATGCCGTCATCATTGCCTTGCTGCCGTCATCAAGGTCTGAGATCAGCAATTCATACAGCCACGATCTGAATCTGAAGACGGCAGAATCGATCATCCCTGCAACCCGTGACAGCAGCGTCTGTTCACATAGCACGATATCTTCGGCTGCTATGGAGTACCTGACCCCTTTGGTCATCAGATACTTTCTGTAGTCGAACTCTCCCGGATTCGTGGCTTTGGAAGGCAGAGAGAGCCTTCCGGTGACAGCGGCTTTGCTGCCAGGAGATATAAAGATGTCTTCATTATCGATATTGATAACAGCCGCCGCACCTGAAGGCAGCGCGGCTGTATAGGATGACCTTCCGTTCAGCTTGTGCTGCGCCGAGACGATATAGACCTCACAGTCTGTCATCCCTGTATCATCATAAGAGTTAAGCCTTCCGGCCATCCGCAGCGACAACAGCATGGAGAACACCGCCGTTAAGAGTATAAAGGTCACATACTGCCTGCAGTATGAACGTTCTTTGATAACCATGACCAGCACTGCCGCCGTGACAGCAAAAGATACAAGATAAGACCCGGTTGCAAAGGTCAGCGCGAGAACACACGCCATATACACAGCCGCCGGTATTGCCGGCCGCGCAAAGATCTTATTCCACAATATCTCCCTTGCCTGTCTCATGGATTGAATATATCAGCAAATGCCTGCCAAAAAGCTCCGAATCAATACGAAAATATAACAATTTGTCGATTTTCGTTTCGCGCGGCAAAGTGTAGAATCATTTACATGGAGATTAATTACCGTAAAACAAAATTCCTCAAGGTAGCTGCGACAATCAGCCAATGCCCGGAGACAGATCTTCCGGAGATCGTTCTGTCCGGCAAATCCAACGTCGGCAAGTCATCCCTGATCAATGCCATAGCAGACAACAGGAAGCTTGCCAGAGTGTCATCAGAGCCCGGCAAGACGCGCGAGGTCATATATTTCGAGACGGACGGTCGGCTTCTTTTTGCAGATCTGCCGGGCTACGGCTATGCCAAAGCGTCCAAAGAGGTCAAGGAACGCTTCAGCAAGCTGTGTGACGACTATTTCAGGACCGGAAGGAAGATATCGCTTGTCCTTCACCTGATCGATATCAGACACGAGCCTTCAGCTGCCGACAGGTCAATGATCGAATTCCTCAACAGCGCCTCACTTCCTTACTTCATCGTATTCACCAAATGCGACAAATTATCTAAGATGCAGGTCAGGAATCACATTGCGATGATGTCAAAACACCTTGATTTCAGTGAGGATGCGGCTGTTTTTGCCATTTCTTCCGACAAGAAGGAAGGAATCGGAGAACTGACCGATGCCATAACAGAATTCGTTTTCTAAACATATTTTTTTGAGTGCCGCGCATTCTTTTCGTGCAAATTTACATTGAATAAAATAATTATTTGTTTGATACTTATATTAGTTTTGTCAACGGGGTGATTTATGTCTGCTTCTTATAACGGTATTAAGCTTGAACCCATCGGTCCTATCGGTATCATCGGACATACGGCAAATAGTGAATTTGTCGAGAATGTCAGCAGAGTATTGGCAGAGAAGCGCCTTAAGAGATATAACGATCACGCTTCACCTTATGTGAACAGACCCGGTTATCTCCGCTCAGATTATCTTATCGATACCAACCTTGTCAGATTTCAAACAGGCGAAGGCAAATTATCAATGGGCGAGAGCGTCCGCGGACACGATATATTCATCATTACCGACTGTGTATCACCTAATCTCAGGATCAGACTGACCGATGGCGAGCATATCATGTCTCCCGACGATCATTACAGGGATCTTCTGAGGATAGTATCCACTTGCGTAGGCAAGGCCAGAAGGATCAACGTCATCATGCCGTTCGTATATGAAGGCAGGACCGAGACAAGAGGAGGTCTTCGCGCTTCCCTCGACTGTGCGGCAATGCTCAGACAGTTATATGAACTCGGTGTAAGCAACTTCATCTGCTTTGATCCTCACGACGAGAGAATACAGAATGCAGTTCCGCTTATGGGTATTGAGATGCCCAAATCACAGTACAAGCTGACCTCTGCGCTTCTCAGCCACTTCGGTTCAATCAAGATCGACAAGGATTCGACCATGGTCGTAAGTCCGGATGAGATGGGCGTATCAAGAGCTATCTTCTATTCTTCCTCACTGTCGCTTCCCCTCGGTATATTCTACAGAGACAGGGATTACACGACGAAGGTTGACGGCGAGCACCCGATCAAGTCATACAGATTCCTCGGAGATGATGTAACAGGCAAGGATATCATACTGATCGATGACATGATCAACTCCGGCAGCACGATGCTCAGGACTGCCGGCAAGCTCAAGGCTATGGGCGCCAAAGATATCTACTGCATATCGCCTTTCGGGCTGTTCACGGATGGGCTCAAGAGATTTGACGAAGCGTATGCAGAAGGCATTATCAAGGCTGTTGTCTGCACCAACCTGATATACAGGAGTGACGATGTCAAGTCGAGGGAATGGTATCTGGATGCCGATATGGTTCCTTATGTTGCGAGGATCATCGACGGTCTTAACGTTGATGAATCGATATATGATCTGGTCAACTCGAATTCGAGATTGTCCGAATTTGTTAAGCAGATAAGGATCGGCGAGATCTTTGATGAATTTAATAACTGATTTTATATAAGAAAGGTTTGGTACAAACATGACAAGTGCAGCTGATGAGAAATCCTATTCCCGTTACAACCAGTACGGCGAGAACCCCATGGATCCCGTAGGTCCTATCGGTCTTATCGCACTCAAAGGAAGCACAGAATTTACTGAGAAAGTAAATTACTATCTCAATAAGAGACGTTCAGAGTATCAGGAAGAGGAATTCGTCGCAAGATATCCCGGCTTCTACCGCGAAGACTACCGTATTAACGTTGACAATACGAGATTCTCATCAGGCGAAGGCAAGGCAGTTATCAAGAATACTGTCAGAGGTCATGACCTTTATATTGTAAGTGATGTAATGAACAGCTCATGCACATACAAGATGTACGGACAGGATAACAGAATGAGCCCTGACGATCACTATCAGGATCTGAAGAGAGTTATCCTCGCCTGCTCCGGTAAGTCCAGAAGGATCAACGTCATCATGCCGTTCCTTTATGAGAGCCGTCAGCACAAGAGGAATTCAAGAGAATCCCTCGACTGCGCTTTCGCGCTTGAAGAGCTCTACAATCTCGGCGTTGCCAACATCATCACATTCGACGCACACGACGAGCGAGTTGCAAATGCAATTCCGCTCTCAGGATTCGAGAGCCTCAACCCCACATATCAGATCATCAAGGAGATGTACAAGCAGATCCCCGATCTGAGCTTCACTCACGGCAAGTTCATGGTAGTATCACCCGATGAAGGTGGTATTCCCAGAGCAATGTACTTTGCATCCATCCTCGGTGTCCCTCTGGGAACCTTCTATAAGAGAAGAGACTATACAACAGTAGTCAACGGCCGTAATCCCATCATCGCCCACGAGTTCCTCGGCGATTCCGTTGAAGGAATGGATATCCTCATCGTTGACGACATGATCTCGTCCGGCGACTCAATGCTTGATATCGCCAGAGAGATGAAGGCCCGCGGTGCAAGGAACGTATACTGCGCTGTTACTTTCGCACTGTTCACGGAAGGCATCGACAGATTTGACAAAGCATATGAGGAAGGCATCATCAACAAAGTATTAGCCACCAACCTCATCTACAGAAGACCCGAACTCCTCAAGGCTCCCTGGTTCGCAGATGTCAATATGGCAAAGTTCGTTGCGCTTCTTATCGATGCTATCAACCACGATGCATCACTGTCCAACCTCATCAACCCTACAGAGAAGATCCAGAAGCTCCTCAGAGAGAAGGAGAAGTTAGACAACTGATGGCGCAGGCGAGGAAGACTACATCATCAACCAACCGCAACACAAACTCCCGCAGCACTTCAAGAAGCGGGAGTTCTTCCAATAAGCGCACTTCCGCTGCAAGCCCGAGGCAGCAGACCGGATCAGCTTCAAGATCTTCCGCTAACACCTCCGCGCACAGGAAGAAGACAACGAAGCAACAGCCTTCAGCGCGAAGCAAGGATGACATAGTGGAGGTAGGTATCGGAGACTACTGGCATGCCTTTACCAAGACAAAGGTATTCGTCCCCGTCATGACGATCCTTGTAACGGCCGTCCTCGTAGGAATCGACTTGCTTATTGCATGGAATACATATCAGCGTTTCTTCGTGCTGCTGGGCATAGAACTGATAATCGCCGCTGCCGCATGGCTCTTCATAATGATCTATTCCATCGGCTCATCCAAAAAGACTTCAGCTGACAAAAAAGACGGGGTATAACACTTGGCTGTTGACGGCATAACACTGGGGCTCCTGACTGACGAACTTGCTTCGGCTGTAACAGGGTGCCGTATCGACAAGATATTCCAGCCTGACAAGCACACGGTAATACTTCATTTGAGAGGTTATTCGGGTATCAAGAAGCTCCTTATATCCATCCTCCCTTCCGATCCGCACATTAACCTTAGCGAGAATGTACGCGACAATCCGCAGATGCCGCCTTCCTTCTGCATGCTCCTGCGCAAATATATAGCCGGGTCTAAAATAGTATCCGTTACTAATCCAGGATATGAGCGTCTGATAGAATTCACATTGTCCAATACGGATGAACTGCATGACAGCAGGACTTTCAAGCTTATAGTAGAACTCATGGGGCGTTTTGCCAACATAATCCTCGTAAACGAATCCGGCAAGATCCTTGACTCCGCCGTCCATGTTGACTTCCAGGTCAGCAGAGTAAGAGAAGTAATGCCTGCCAGGATATACGAATACCCGCAGACACAAAATAAACTCCTCCCTTCCGAGTGTCTCGCTATGCTGGCCGAAGGAGAACTCCCGGTGCTTCCCGAAGAATCCGGAAGGCCTGTTACAAAGGCACTTCTCAATTCAGTCAGGGGTATGTCGCCCAATCTCGCTCGCGGGATATGCATTAACTGCGACATAGATGAACGCGCCTGCATAAGAGATATTGACAGTGACAGTCTGGGCAGGCTAATAAACGAACTGACACGCTTCTTCAGATCGATCACCGGTCACACTTTCAAAGCTTACCTCTACTCCGATGTTAACGGTGATGCCCAGGAATTCTCCATACTCAAATACCCGGGATACCCTCAGATCAGGGAATTTGATTCACTGTCAGACTGCATCGAACAATACTACAGCGTCAAGGAGAAGAACATCAACCTGGACATGAGACGCCACAGGCTTCTTCAGATAGTAAACAACGCATTGTCAAGACTGATGCGCAAATACGAGATCCACAGAAGTGATTATGAGGATGCCGGTCAGTCAGATAAATACAAGCTCTACGGTGATCTGCTGTTGAGCTATGGCTATATGGCAAAACCTAAGGACACGAGCATTACTTGCCTCAATTATTATTCCGAACCTCAGGAAGAGATCACGATCCCTCTTGATCCTTCCCTCAGCGCTTCAGCCAACGCACAGGATTACTATAAGCGCTGGAGGAAAGCAAAGCGCAAGATGGAAGTGTCTGAAGGATACATCAAGGAAGATGAACTGGCGATAAGTTACCTCCGCTCACTTAAGAATGCGGTATCTTCAGCCTCCTCTGCCGAAGACATAATGGCGTGCGAAGAAGAGGTAAATTCTGAACTGATGCGCGATACAGGCAAAAAACGCGAGGTCAGGCCAAGCAGCGGCGACCCCAACAAGATGGTAGGAAGAGCCAAATCAGGCAAAGCAGCTTCACGCGCACTGCGCAATGCCGCCAAGATTGCGCAGGCTAAGAAGAACGGCACAACGAGGAGCAAGGACAAACACAGAAGCGAGGAATCATTAAGTTACAGACGGTTCACGACATCGGACGGCTATACATGCCTGTCAGGACGCAACAACATTCAGAATGATCAGCTGACATTCGGGATCGCCGACAAGAACGACTGGTGGTTCCACATCAAAGACCTTCCCGGCACACATGTGATCCTCAGAGCAAAGCCGGGCGAGGAGATGCCGTCTGACACGGCGGTTATCGAGGCTGCACAGGCTGCTGCTTACTACTCCAGGAGCACGATCCTGGAAGAGCACTCCAACACTGTAAGCGACGAATCCGGATCACTCAAGGTCGAGATAGATTACTGCCCTGTATCACACGTTAAGAAGATCCCGCATTCCAAGCCGGGTATGGTAATATATGAACAGCATTATTCGATAATTGTCGATGCGGTTAAGCCGGAAGAACGGAATTGACAGTAAGAGCGGGAGTTACTTAAATGTTTGCAGAGTTTTGGAAGAATTATTCGGTTCTTCACGGAATCCGTGGGATTGTGCCCAAAGGAACAGCACGATGTCGTTAAGTTAAGGAAAAGTTGATTTAATAGGCTGCGTACGCAGTAATTCTGTTCCGGTAGATTTTTTACAGGAACGTTTACACTGCGCTCGCAGTAATTTTGTTCCGGTATATTTTTTACAGGAACATTTACTCTGCGCTCGCAGTAATTCTGTTCCGGTAAATTTTTTATTCTGCACAAAAGGAAACTATTTGACAGTTTCTGACACGTGAGTCCGGCGGTCCCCTCACAGCCTCTTCAGAACTTCGCTGATATAAGGCTTAAACGCCTCTGAAGTCAGTCCGAAATACAATTCCTTATAATTCCAGAGCGCTCTGCCTATATTATGCTTCTCCAGCACGGTATGAATATCGCCAAGCCACCTTACAACATCTTCCCTGCCAGCATTATCAATAGCGCCATACTCGCTGCAGTATAACGGTATTCCCCGTTCTTCACTCACCTTCAGAGCTGACGCAAGCAATCCCTCAAAGTACTCCGGTCCGATCCTGTCTATGCAGTCATAATAAAGGTCTTTGACAAGGTCAGCAGTAAGCTGTCTTCCCTGATTCCTGTATTCTTCCAGAGTCCTTGGATATCCTGTCCTGAAGTCACCCTGCATTCCGTCAACCCAGTGAGCCCCCTGATGCGTGAACAGGAAAGGCTCATAACAGTGGAACACGTATGCAGCTTTCCTGTCTTCAACAACAGGAAGCCATTGAACTGACACGACGCTGTTATAGCAAACTCCGCCGAACATTATCCAGTTATCCGGCGCATATTCCCTGATGAGCTTGATCGTCTTAAGCGCGATATCATTCCACAAGTCCTTGACCTCAGGCAGCACGATCTCATTCAGCAGCTCGAAAGCCACAACGTCACTGTCTCCCGCATATCTCTTTGCAAATCTCCTCCACAGATCAAAATACCTGACCTGCATGGACGGATCCTTGAAGAAAGCCGTCTTATCTCCCTTGTCCGTCGGATCGAAAGTATATCCGTATGCCTTGTGAAGGTCTATGACCATATGAAGACCATGTCTCCGGCACCAGGTTATGCAGTTATCGATATAACCATATCCCTCTTCCAAGACACTTCCGTCCTCATTCTCGATCAGCATGTAATCAACGGGAACCCTGACATGATCAAGTCCGAACGATGCAATCTTCTTAATATCGTCCTCGGTAATATAACCGGCGTAATGTTCACGCGACATATCATGAGTCTGCGACAGCCAGCCACCAAGATTAACACCTTTTACATAGCCGGGTATATACATAACATCACCTCCGGGATCAACCAAAACTCCTGATGATCTTATCCCTGAACTCTGACTCTTCCAGAGAGAAGATGCATCCGCAGTATTTCTGTCTGTACAGCCCTATGTCCCTTGCCATATTCTGTCCTTTACGGAACCCTTCACGCCAGTCACGGTATATAAACTTAACGCCGTATAACTCCGCCTTCTTCTCACATGTCCTTACGATTGCCTCATGCTGCTGATAAGGACTTACCAGAAGTGTTGTGGAGAAAGAATCATATCCGTGTTCCGCTGCATATCTTGCAGTATGATCCATTCTGATGTCATAGCACATGGCACATCTGGAACCATACTCATCCATATATGACTTGGACAGCCAGTAATCCTCCATACAGACGCCTTCTGTCATAAGGTTCACCCCGTAGTGATCAGCCGCCTTCTGAAGGTTCTCCAGCCGTCTGTTCCACTCGAATTCAGGATGAATATTAGGATTGAACCAGAGCATATCATAGGATATGCCGTCATTCTGAAGATCATCCTGAGGATACATTGAGCAAGGGCCGCAGCATGCATGAAGAAGCATCGTCATAGGTCAGTCTCCGTTATTAGCATATGACTCAATGGTCAGATTCTCAAAAGCCGCCTTGTTCCTGTTCTGAAGTTCCGCGGGAACGGGAAGCCTCAGATGCTCATAAGCCCTTACCGTCAGCATTCTGCCTCTCGGAGTCTTCTGAAGGAAGCCGTTCTGCAGCAGGAACGGTTCATAAACATCTTCTATCGTTACCGGGTCTTCGCCTGTTGTTGCTGCCAGTGTCTCAAGGCCGACCGGTCCGCCCTTGAACACGTCTGCTATGGTCATCAGAACTCTCTTATCGATCGTGTCAAGACCGATCTCGTCAATGTCCAGAGCCTTGAGTCCGAAGTCCGACACTTCCTTATCGATAATGTCCTTCTTGAGATATGTCGCATAATCACGCATACGCTTAAGCAGTCTTATTGCAATACGCGGCGTTCCGCGTGACCTTGATGCGATGTTCTCAAGACCTTCTTCAGATATCTTAATACCAAGTATCTCAGCGTCTCTTCTCAGGATATCCATAAGATCCGGTGTCCCGTACAATTCAAGGCGGTGTATCATGCCGAATCTGTCACGCATCGGAGCAGATATCATTCCTGCTCTGGTTGTGGCTCCCACGAGAGTAAAATGCGGCAGATCAAGCCTTACCGACCTTGCAGAAGGGCCCTTGCCTATCATGATATCAAGACAGAAATCCTCCATCGCCGGATAGAGCACCTCTTCAACGCTCTTGTTAAGCCTGTGGATCTCGTCGATAAATAATACCTCATTCTCATTAAGGTTCGTAAGCAGTGCCGCCAGATCTCCGGCCTTCTCGATGGAAGGACCTGTAGTAATGTGAAGCGCCACTCCCATCTCGGCTGCGATGATACCTGCCAGTGTGGTCTTGCCGAGTCCCGGAGGACCATATAACAATACATGATCCAGCGACTCACCTCTGCTCTTTGCACCGTCGATGAAGATCTTGAGATTCTCCTTGACCTTCTTCTGACCGTGATACTCGTCGAAGGTAACAGGCCTTAATGTCTTCTCATCGCCGTCACTCAGTATCCGCTTACGTTCTATGACTCTCTCGTCATCTTCATATCCGTTAAAATCCATAATATGTCACTCACCCGAACTTATTGCCGGTAATCATCTTCAGGGACTTCTTGATAAGATCCTTCAATCCGATACCGTCCTCATAGCAGGAAGCAACGGCGTCTTCCGCATCCTGCTGCTTATATCCTAACATAACGAGAGCGCCTATGGCATCATTGGATACTCCGGACTGGTCTGCACTGAATACAAAGCCTTCACCTGAAGGAGATGCCTTCGCACCGAGAGCCTTAGCCTCAGCCTTGAGCTTGTCACGCAGTTCGAGAATGACGCGTTCTGCAGACTTCTTGCCTAGCCCCTTAACAGATGATATCGTCTTCACATCGCCGCCGATAACGGCAGAAGCGAGCTGATCCGGAGTCAGATAGCAACAGATCGTCTGACCGACCTTGGGACCGATACCGCTGACCGTAATCAGCATCAGGAACATATCCCTCTCTTCACGAGACGTAAAACCATACAAAGATATACCGTCTTCCTTGACGCTGTGATAGACATAGCATGTAATACTGTTGCCGATCGCTCCCAGCTTGGCCGACATAAGGAACGGCATGAGGATAAGATACCCGATCCCGTTATTATCCACTACGATATAAGACTCTTCCCTGATGACTAATTCACCCTTGATATATGCGTACATTGAATCCTCCCGTAAAAGTTATCCCAGCGGGGATTTGTTACTGTAACCGTACCTGCCGTACTGATAGCCTGCGACGGCCTTCCCTGATGCCATGATGCCCGTATTAGCCAGGCAGACTGCTACGGCAAGTCCGTCAGCCGCATCATCAGGCTTAGGCAGCTCCTTCAATGCAAGAAGTCTCTGTACCATGAGCTGCACCTGGCGCTTCTCCGCCTTGCCATAACCTGTCACAGCAAGCTTGATCTGTCCGGGCGTAAATTCATAGACCGGAATATTCGCTCTGGCTGCCTCAACGATCACAACGCCTCTCGCCTGAGCCGTTCCGATTGCTGTCGTTGTATTCTTCGACAGGAACAATTCTTCGATGGCCATATAATCAGGCTTGTAGATCTCGAGGAGCGACCTGATATTCTCGTTGATGGTAAGCAGCCTGATCTCAAAATCAGTCTTGGGCTTAGTCTCGATGACACCGTAATCGATCGCCTTCAGCCTGTTCCCTGTCTTCTCGATGACGCCGTATCCCGTAATAGCATATCCGGGGTCAACGCCGATGATTACCGAACTTCTTACTTCACTCATGAACAACCTCTAAAACATTTGTTCTAATTATACAGAACAAACAGAGATTAATCAAGAACCATAATTATCGGATCACGCTCTTCAACAGGCTCATCTGAGAACTCGTAGCAGTCGTATATCTTCTCCATGACATCAAACAGAAGATCCTCAGATACATTCCTGTCGATCCCGTGGCACAATGAGCAGATAACATCACCCCGCTTCACGTACGTTCCCACCTTGGCATAGAAGCATATTCCGGCTCCGTGATCGATAATGTCGTCCTTTGTCTGACGACCGGCACCGAGTAATACCGACAGATTGCCGACCGCATCAGCCCTGATACTCTTGATATAACCGTCAACGGGCGCAGTAACGCGCATTGCTTCATGAGGCAACTCCACATATACGGGACCGCCTGCCGACAACTGACCTCCCTGCGATGCCAGCAGATCGAAATACTTCTTAAGCGCCTCTCCTCCCGTAAGCCTTCTCACGCACTCTTCATAGAGTTCCTCGTCACTGAGTCCGCCCGTCTTGCCCGCCAACTTGATGGAATTGACCGCTATGGTGCAAACCACTTTGACGACGTCATCTGCGCCCTTGCCGGTCAACGTTTCCATTACTTCCTGCATCTCCAGAGTGTTGCCGCACGTCCTTCCCAGAGGCTGATCCATGTCTGATATTACAACAACTGTCTTTATACCTGCCAGCTTGCCGATGCTTATCATGGCTTTTGCAAGCTCTTCTGCCCTGTCAACAGTCTTCATAAAAGCACCGCTCCCGCACGTGACGTCGAGAACAAGTGCTTTGGCGCCGCCCGCAATCTTTTTACTCATAATACTTGAGGCAATAAGCGGTATGGAATCAACTGTTCCGGTGACATCGCGGAGAGCATACAGCACTTTATCAGCAGGTGCAAGATTCGGTGTCTGAGCAGACAGAACCATTCCTGTCTCCTTGATTATCGCCGGGAAGTCTTCTGCACTGACTGCCGTATTAAATCCCTTGATCGATTCGAACTTATCTATTGTTCCGCCCGTGAATCCGAGTCCTCTGCCGGACAGCTTAACACTTGTCACACCGAATGTGGCAAGCAGAGGGAGCAGCAACGGTGTTACCTTATCTCCGACACCACCTGTGCTGTGCTTATCTACCGGAATGCCCTCGCAGAAGGACAAGTCTGCCCTCTCGCCGGAATCTGCCATTTCAAGTGTCAGAGTCGTCATCTCACGGTCGGACATGCCGTTCAGAACTATTGCCATCAGGAGTGCAGATATCTGATAATCAGGTATGCTTCCGTCAGTAACGCCCTTTACAAATATCTTTATCTCCTCATCGGTCAATTCCCTTCCGTATCTTTTGTTCTCGATAATGTTGACAAATGACATATGACACCTCCGTTATCTGACTCTGGCCACGACGGGCTGATTACCGAGTTTGGACCTGGTCTCTATGTAATATACTTCTGTTCCCTTGCCATACCAGGGACTGCACCAAGTGTTGCACATGTATTGGCCGTCAATTACCGTAAATAAATAAACGTTGTGGCTGGACAATCCCGATTGCGCGATCCTGTGTTTGGTGACAGTTCCCTTTGTCCAGGCAAAGCGCTTATTCCTGATCCTTCCTGCTACGATCAGGACTGATACCAACGAGGTGATCAGGAACAGTAACATAACACCGCCAAATCCCCACGCTATGACGTGCAGGATATTGCTGCGGCTGAAGACCGCACACACCACCAAACCAGCCGTTACAGCTATGCCGATGATATAGAAAGGCATTACACCTCCGAGATATGTTCTTACCATCTCTTCGATCGTCTCGTCGTCAAGTTCAGATGCCGGCCTGAGTCCGTCTTCCATCATGTACCACCTCCGCTTAAGGATAATTATACATTATTAACAGATTTCTTATTCAGATAATTATGATAGACTATCAAGAGCAGTTAATACCGGAGGCTATCATGAGCAATATGCTTACAGTACTTATAATCGGTTGCGGAAGAGTTTCCGTCAAACACATCAAAGCCATCAAAGCACTCAAGGACAAGCTGGTTCTCAAAGGCGTATGCGACGCCAATAAGGATGCTGCAGTGAAGCTCCTCAGGGAATCAGGACTCGAGGGCAAGGCTGAGATCTACACGGATTATAAGGAAGCAATAGAGAAGGTCAAGCCTGATGTCACGGCTATCACCGTCCCCTCCGGACTGCATTTCGCGATCGGCAAATATGCCATGGAGCACGGATCGGACATACTGCTTGAGAAGCCTATGGCAATGTCTACGGCAGAGGCCCGCGAGATCCACGATGTGGCACAAAGGACAGGACGCAAGATCGCCATGGGGCACATTTACAGGTATCTGCCCATCGTAGGACTCGTGCGCGATGATATCGCCAAGGGATTGTACGGCAAAGTTACCCACGGAGCTATCTTCGTCCGCTGGGGCCACGATGACGCATATTATGACAGTGCAGCCTGGAGAGGCACATGGGCCAAGGACGGCGGTGCTCTCATGAATCAGACTATACATGCAATAGACCTGCTCGTGTGGCTCATGGGCACCGAACCCTGCGAGGCTGAGGCGATGATCGCCAGGAGGATGAGACACATAGAAGCCGAGGATCTCGGTATGGCAATACTCAGAATGGAGAACGGTGCACTTGCTTCAATCGAAGGAACAACCTGCACCGACCCTGACCGCCATATGGCTACTTTCACCGTTTTCTGCGAGAAAGCACAGCTGTCCATCGGACTGTCATCAGGCAAAGCCAAGATGGACATGAGAATGTGGGGCGGCAAGAAGCTCAACGGCAAGTATTTAAGAAGGCAGATCAAGGAATGCGGGCTCATGTATACGATCAAGAGCGCGATCAATCCGCACCTGGGGATTTACAGGGATCTGGCTGATTCCGTTATCAATAACAAGTCTCCCCTGGCAGACAGTTATTCCGGTTTCTCCTCAGTCGACACGCTTATGGGAATATACAAGTCAGCCAAGGAAGGCAGAGCTGTCGAGCTGCCGCTCAAGGAAGATTTTGCCAGCACGGATATGAGTGATTATACTAAGCTGTAGTGAGCGGCAATATAATGATGAAGACGTATTCTTCCGCAACAGTTCGGAAGAATTGATATTTGTGCATTTTTCAGGTACCCAGAGCATAAACAAACAGTCGCTCTGTCTTAAAAAGCTCTGTTGCTTTTGTATAATGATAATGTGACATGAAAGAATCAACTACGACATCCGGATTGGCAATATCTACGCTTATGTACATTAACAACTTGTCGTTTTGTTTATGCCCGGTAATATACTCATTTGCAAGCTCAGAATTGACTGAGTCTTGATTCTGCAGTATCAAAGTATCATCTGTTATTCTCATATAGGTAAGCGCAGAAACACAGATTTCCTTGTAATAGTCCCCGGTTACATATACGGACGGACTATTCTCATAATTTCTGATAACACTTTCATAATCCTTGCGATTGGCAAACAGGAAGTTTGGCGATGTCAACAGCAGACTGATCAATATTACCGCGGATATAATAATCCAGAATAAAGATATTTTGCGTATTCTGATACTCAACAGTTTATTTATCACTTTACTTATCAGGCAACCGAAAATAACCAAAATGAGAGCCATCAAAGGATAGAAATACCTTGCAGAGTTTACCGGATTGGTAAGAACCAATAATACGTAACTTAATATAGAAGACACTGACAGTATTCGCATTTCTCCCCGGGCAATATCCCCCGTTCTATCCTCGGTGTTACCGTTCCTCTTAAAAACCAGGCAGATAAGCAGAAATCCTATCCAGACAAGCAGAGCCATCATAATAACCGGGATGCCATCCAAAAACAACAGAAAACTCTGAGTAAAATTATCAATGTATGAACCAAAATCAAGTACTCGTTCGATCGTAGCACCACCCGATACGCTGCCGGAATTGGCACCAACCCGAATCTGCTGAAAAACATACGGGAAGGCCGCTATCATCGCAACTACTCCCGCCAAAGCGCTAATACTAAACAAAACAGATCTCTTGATTTGTTTTTGGATCAGCAGGCTAACAAGCGTAACCAGGCATAACGAGAAAGCATAATAAACAAAAATGTATTGCGTCAGCATTCCAAGCATTATAGTTATCGTGATCGCCGGCAGAACCACATAAGATCCGCTTTGAATGAACCTGATTATGAGATAAGCCAGTTGAACAATTAAGAGTGTCAACAGACAATACATCCTTATGAACAGCATTGTCTCAAGTCCGGCATTGCTAACAGCATACATCAGCATACCGGTTATAGCCGCGAAGTGGTTATGGCATATCCTGTTGATGCAAAGATATATGAACAGCAACGTAAGATAATAGAATATCAAGTTCGGGACAAGTCCCTGCCATTTAGAGAAAAACTCCGGACTAAAAGAACAGATCGTATGCAACACCATATAATAGAGCGGAGGGTGCACATCATTTGTCTGATTGATATATGTTGATCTGTAGTCAAAGGTATGATCTTTGGAAACAGTTATATACTTGTTAATGATACTTTTGTCAATGACACTCATCGTCATATCGTTATCTTCATATTTGTCATCAACATTCCATAGCCACGTGGCATAGTGGCTGTTAGATACACCGTAGGAAGTTATCTCATCCTCAAAAAAACCGTTCTTCCGAACACAAAAACTGATGCTGACCACCAACACAACAATAATAAGGATAATAGTTCCGTAACGTTTAGAAATTGAACTGCTATTATTCATTTTCAAGAACATCCGCAATTCTCTCACATGCGTGCCCGTCCCCGTAAGGATTAGCTATGTGACTCATGGCCGAATACTCATCAGGGTCAGATAAAAGCTGCGTGAAAGAAGAGTAAATCATCTCCTCTTCGGTTCCAACCAGCCTTAGCGTCCCAGCCTTTACCCCCTCCGGGCGCTCTGTAGTATCTCGCATCACCAGTACCGGTATACCAAACCCGGAAGCTTCCTCCTGAATCCCTCCGGAATCGGTCAGGATCAAATGACTTCGTGCTATAAAATTATGAAAGTCAAAAACATCCAATGGAGCAATAAGGTGTATCCTGTCATCATTCCCGAAGACCTCGGCAGCGGCATTTTGAACTCTCGGATTAAGGTGCACTGGATATATTGCTTTTACATTACCTTGTTCGTCAACAACCCTCTTGATAGCACGGAACATATCCGTGAGGTGATCGAGATTCTCACGTCTGTGAGCCGTAATAAGAATCAGTTTAGAATCCTTTGCCCATTTCAATTCAGGATGTGTGTACTCGGCTGCGTACGTGTATTTAAGCGAATCTATAACTGTGTTGCCGGTAACATGTATCTTTTTTGGATCCTTCCCTTCTTTGAGAAGATTATCTCTGGCGTTTGCTGTAGGGGCAAAGTAGTATTTACTAACTATGTCCACCGCCTGACGGTTAAATTCTTCAGGATAAGGACTGAAAATATTATATGTCCGAAGCCCGGCTTCAACATGTCCGATAGGAATATTCAGATAGAAAGCTGCCAGCGATGCAGCAAATGAAGTAGTAGTATCTCCATGAACCAGCACAACATCAGCATGCGTCCTTTCAAAAACGCTACGGAGCCCCATCAATGTAGCCGTTGTGATATCAAAAAGGGTCTGACCGTCTTTCATAATAGACAGATCATAATCCGGAACCACGTCAAACACTTTGAGAACCTGATCCAGCATCTGCCGGTGCTGACCCGTTACTGCAACTATTGTATTGAATCTGCGACGCGCCTGCAATTCTTTTACAAGAGGACACATCTTGATGGCCTCCGGACGTGTTCCGAACACCAAAACAACAGTCTTATCCGCCATTCTTCTTACCATCCATGATCGTCTTCTTAAGTTTGCGTAATCTCAACGCCGCAGAGAGACTGTTACGCATGGTATTGCCGATATTCATCTTGCTCTCACCCTGCTTCTTGTCGTAGCGGAGTTCGAATCCAACCTCACCGAACGTTGCACCACAAAGATAAATCTTAAACAGCAACTCCATCATACAGGCAAAACTCTTTTCCTTAACGGGATCCTCACCGAATAATTCAACGAGTTTTGCGATTATGTGCTTCGTATACACCCTGTAACCGCATGTATAATCCTTAACTCCCGGAACACGGAGCATCAGGCAATAATAAATCTTGGCCATGTCGCTCAGGAATTTGCGGTGACCTGCCAATCCCTGAGTTGCAGAGTCATCACAGTATCTGGAAGCAATAACACAGTCCAGTTTGTCATCGTTGATTTTATTCACCATGGGATGTATGAACTTTGGGGCATGAGTATCATCACCATCCATCAGGCACATCAGATCGTTCTTACCACCCCACTCAAGAAATCTGGCGATTGAAGTGTTCAGCCCGCCTCTAAGGTTCATATTCTGTTCATGTATGATAACTTTGACATTACAGTCACCGTACTCGACAACCTTATCCAGCATTACCTGTCTGGTATTATCTGTGCTGCAGTCATCAATCGGACATATGATAAGCTTATAGCCCTTATCTGATAATAATGCACTTTCATCCATCCACTCATCTATGAGAGTCCCGATATTCAGTCCTTCGTTGTAACACGGTAAAAAAACATAGAGATTATTCACTGCTGTCTCTCCTTGGTCTTATAAGGGCTTTCCTGATAAAGTATAACACAAAAAACGGAACAGCAATCGATGCGCCTTTCCCTGCGAAATAATAGAAGATCCCTTCTCTACCGCCGAACATCAGAATTCTTACCACATACACGATTAGATTGGCAAGTCCCAGGCCCAGAAGCCATGTGGCAAAGAATATCAGGACAGTCCTCATATCGCTTCCGGCGTATACTTTCCTCGTACAAAGAATGTACTGTAGTATAAAACCCACAACAACACCTATCGTATTAGCTACGACAATATCAATAAAAGACTCACATATTCTTGACACCACAATATCAATAATCGTAACAAAACAACTAATAAGAAAATAATTCACGAATGCGCGGTGTTTTCTAATCCAATTTCTGATAAAATACACTGTCACACCTCTCATGATAGCCTTTATTAATTTTTACACAAAGTAGTCCCAATTACCAGAACACCGCATATATTCGATGAATTGCGGCAACATTTCTTAGTCAGCTATTAGCTATGAGAAAACCTTTGTATTACTTCCGGCAACGTTCAAACGAATAAAACGAATAAAACACTTATTCAACAGCAAAAAAGGTGTTGACATACCGTTTTGAAATGTTATAATTCATTTGCTGTTTTGAACAAGCACGCACCTTTAGCTCAGATGGTAGAGCAACTGACTCTTAATCAGTGGGCCCCGGGTTCGAGTCCCTGAAGGTGCACCAACACGAAGAGTTGCCTCGGTAAGAGGCAACTTTTTTATTTGCATTTTTGTGAAAGACAATGTGTATTAATCAATCTATCCTACACTTTTCCACCCGGAACCTTCTACTCCATCACTCCGTCTGCCGCGAAAGTATAATACTTACCGCTTATCTTGATCCTCTTGCCGGTCACCATCGCGCCGCCGGAGGAGAAATAGTACCACTTGCCTGCCATCTTCTGCCAGCCTGTCTGCATCACACCGCCTGAGCTGAACAGACCCTTGCTCAAAATCGGGATACATGCCCACGGATGCCCAGACGGCATTGCCGTTACCGTCAGGAGTCGCCCCGCACTTCCCCTGCATCATCGAGAGATCGGTAACCCCGTCAGCTGCAACACTCCTCAGCGGAAATGCTACAAAAAGATCACCCCCGCCGCTTTTTGTCAGTGTAGCACACCAAAAGCTGTTATTTACGGGGGTGAATAATAGTTTCAAATAAGGTTACAATGAGTCCTTAAGGCGTTCTCAGGTTGTTAACAAAAGGTGTCAGTTATCGATTACCTCCGGTATAACCCTTGCATCCGTGTAAATGATATGATCCCATGCATATGATGTCTTAAGATATGTGGACTCAGCACTGTCTATCGAAGAGTACATGGCAGCCGTGAGAGTTACCTTGTAGTTCGCATACATATTTCCGCTGTTGTTAAACGTCGAATCTCCTGTTATGGCTTTGAAATCTACCGGTATGTAATAGACTCCTTCCGTCTGTGTCTTCAGAAGACTCTTATGCACACGCACTTTGTAGATCGTAGAACCGTCAGTTGTCACTCTCGTCTCTGTGGACACAGCACTTGCACCCTGCTCAAAGATAACAGCATCCCCTGCGCCATAGATCTTAAGATCTGTAAGGTAACGGCTGATCGGCAGAGCCGTTCCTGAGTTGACAGGATTACCGACGGTCGGAACTACATATGACGATTTATTTGACAGCGTCAGTGTGATCTCGATGTAATCACCGGTACTCTTGAGTTCACGCGTATCATATACTGCATATGTATCTACATAACACTCATCGTCTCCTGTCTCCACCGGATTAATACCAAGCGAATGGTAGATGCCGGCAACATCAGGAGATGTCACGACATTATATCTTAATGACGCAGTTGATTCGTCACTGGTATAATAACGTTTTCCTTCAGGATCAGTCTTCTTGTCCTGTGCAGCGCTGTTAGCCAATCCATCAACAGTCGATGCTATCTTCGAATAACCGATAACGGATGAACCCACCTCAGCTGATGAAGTGTCATCTTTCTTGGGGAACTGCAGGCTAAGATCATTTGGTGCGTATACCATCTTGAAGTTTGCCTGAAGAGTAACAGCATACTGATTTGCTGCTTTGCTCAGTTCAGAGATCAGATTCTGACTGTTTGCAAGCTCAACATACTTCTGTGATATCGAGTGAGCCTCTCCCGCCACGGGTGTTGCAGTCGAAATATCAAAATCAGCAGCGTCTATATTGCCTCCCTTATAAAAGTAGGTCATATCATTGCCTATGCTTCCGTCAGCGGCAAGGTCGATACCCATTTCAGAACTGCCGTCAGCATTCCTCTTGTCGTACATCATCAGGAATCCCTGATAAATATATGCTTTATTCTGGAACGATCTCATATTCCCTCCGATACCTAAATCGATGGCAGTCTGAGTCAAACTTACATTAGCCGTCATAGTGATATCAAGATAACGGTTATCACTTGCCATTAACGGCGCATCACCCTTTTGTGATTCGACATCAATGGTAAGATCATTCTCATAAATGTCGCCGATAAACAGATTCAAGACAGTGGATTCTTCAATCTTGTTTGCACGCCAATCATCTACAGTCCAGTTCGTGTCTGTATAAACAGTACCCGTTCCGGAACTATAGAAAGTTTCAGGAGAAGATATCTCATATCTATAGACTTTCTGATCAGAAGCGTCAGCCTTTGTAAAGATCGTAAGGTAGTATCTCTCCGGACTTATATCCGTTACTGATGTTACTGTATACTTGTCACTGTCAGCAAGAGCCGTATCAGCACTCGTTATCGGACGATAATACGTCGTTCCGTCGAACACCGTAGCACCGGTGGCTGTATTATTTGCCGTCGGAGTCAGTGTACCTTCATTACTCTGTTTCACTGTCACTGTCATAGTATTCTGAAGTGGTGCCGGTGCAAACCTCGTACCATCAGCGTCTTTAAAATCATAAAGACTTATATATGTGGTAGATGTACTGTTCATTGACGGCGGCGTGTCAAGATAATAGTATCTGTCACTGTTGTTTGCATCGACAAGCACCATTCTCGTAATACCGGCCCAATTATTGGCGTTATGATTCTTGATGGTCAAGCTCTTATAATAATTCGTCAGAACACTGTCACCACTGTTAATCGCCTCAATCCACTCTTCTGCGGTTCTTGTATACTGATATTCGAAAGCTATTGTTACCGGGTTCCCGAGATTCTCAAAAAGTCCCTGAGTTCTTGTATTATTGGTAAGTCCCGCCACAAGCAAGGAATATGCATCCCGGTAATAATCCGATCCCGACTTTATCTCGGCATTGAAATTGAAACGAAGAACTTTCTTTACGTATACAGGAACATATAGATGATAAGCTGTCTTTGTGGAATCATTAGGGTCCTTAAACATCACATCTATCAAAGAGAACTGCGGAATATCCTGTGTATCAACATCGCTTGCTTCCATTTTGAAGTAATAATGTGTCTGGCCGCTGATAGTACTTGAAGTCAGCTTCAAACACGAGGATGATGTATCGATATCAAATACTCTGGTGTTCTCATTATACTTACACTTATACAAACCAACCTCAAATACAGCCGGCTTGCTGGTATCAGCGTAATTGTAATCTGTATTGGTCAGAGTACGCAGATAATTATTAATTAACTCCGTTAATGATTCCTTGTTAGTATCTTCGGCGATTAGCAACGGGAATCTCTCAATTCCGCTTCCAAGATGACTATCCATATAGTTCTTAAACTCGGTTGTTGAATCAGAGAATTCACTGCTTATATACGTTACTTTATCCTGTGTCAATTCCGGGCAGATGGTATATGCCTTAGGCACATTGGAGCTGTCAGCTCTGTCATCAATTATTCTCTTAAAGGCAGAAGAATTATAATATGCAGAACTGACTCCATCACCTGTCAGAATACTCGTTCCATCAATCTGGAACTTGGGACTTGAAGTAACATAAGGGAAATTCTCATTTGCAACCGTTGTAGTTGTCTTTGTGTAAGTTGTTGTAACTCCCTCTTCATATCCTTCACTATATGTAATAGTCTCGCCTGCGCCGCTTGGATTATAATCACCATACGAGACAGTTCTATCAGTACTGATAAGAACCCCATCTTCATAGTTCTCAACCACGGCTGTTGTAACAGATCTCATTGTTAACACATTTGTGCCCAGGCTCGCAATATTGGCGAACAGTTTATTTTGGCTTCCTGCTGAGCTGGCGCAATCATTGTAATCAGCAAAGATTACGTAGCCATCGGAAGTAACATTATTATAAGTCCTGTTACCAAAGATGTTTGAACTTTCAGTGATAACTTCATCATTACCTTGCCATTGAACGGTACCTGATACTCCAACCAAATCAGGTATCATTTGATTGCCTTGTCTATCATCTTGACGAGAAAAACCAGCAATTTGAATTACCTTCTCATTAAAACCGCAAATATAACCTTTGTAGGAAATCGCGGCATTATTAGTATATGGTCTAAAGTCAAGATTTTTGGCCAATACATTATAACCTTTAAGGTATTGAGCATGCTTTGAAGAATAACTGCCAACCTTTTGATGCAGTTCATTCAATACACCAACTAACCCGCCAACAGAATTGTCGCCCTTTAACACACAATCACTAATAGAGAAGTTATTCAGAACAAGGCAACCATTATCAGCACCGTTATTATTTGCTACATAACCCCATATACCGGCAACTCCACCAGTGTACAACTTACTTGACACAGTAATACCGCTTATATAACAATTAGTCAAAATAACATCTTTTACCAAGTCATTTTTACCTGCTCCAATAAAACCACCTGCAGCGGTACCTGTTGAACTAATCTGACCATATTGTGATGACTGATTACGCTCTATTGAACAGTTATTAATTTTAGTTTCAACCCTATAGTCCCTGCCATCACCTCTGCTATTGGGAACGGTAGCCACTTGCCCAATCAATCCGCCTGCATAATATTTAGAGGTAAGATTCAGATTGTAAATGTGGCAATTATCTATCTCTAGAGCAGCTCGCGTACAAGTACCAATGAGTCCGCCAGTAAAGAAATTCGCATTCTCACACTTTATGGTAATAGGATCCGTTTTATTATCATCACCAATATTAATGTTTTTGAAAACATAGATCTTTTCTGCATTGTTACTGGTATTAACATCGCAACGAGCTCCACCTATCAATCCACCAACAGAATAATTGGCATCATACTCGGACCCACCGCCGTATCCAATACTCTCACCGACAACTTCAGTCAAATTAAAATGATGGTTTGTGAAATCTACATACGCTGCGCCGACCGTTTTTCTTCCTATAAGCCCACCGGCATTACCCGCGGAATGAACCTTTATATTATTAGAGTCACAATTCTCGTTAATTGTTACTTTTGCTGCTGTGCTATATCCCAAAAGACCACCAGCAGCCTTTAAACCTCTAACATTTACATTATCCAATATAACATCTGTAAAATTAAGAACTGATGCAGTTCGCCCAATGAACGACCCGGCACTTGCCATATATTGTGAATCTATAGCAGTACCATTGTCAGCTTTATCCCATGTATTGTTGGAACCATAGTAAGGAACATGCGAACCCGTAGAGGAGGTTTGATCTATAGCCTCAGTTATAACATTCCCCATCAATGTCAAATCTGTTGCAGTTAGATTCGCGTTTTGATAATTTATCAACCCTAATCCAACATTAGCTAAAGGTGTATAATTAGCATCGAAAAGATTACTGTTATTACCACTCTTTGTAAAGTAATAATAGAACGTAGTATTTTGCGAGACCGTTGCTTTATTTCCAATGAAATCCGTTATCTTCATTCGATAATAATCATTAGACGCATTATACAAATTTCCTAATCCTTTGTAAGAATCGGGAAGATAATAATAACCATTTTCAGTTGTAAGTTTTACAGTAACATTTGTATTGCTTATAGCGGTGTTGTTTATAGTATAATCATTCCACAAATATCCACGCCGCTTATTATTGCCAGACGTACTTTGAGTGTAAGTATCATTCTTTGCAAGGTCATTATAATCTGAGTAGTCAGAGGAAGCCGGATCAGCACCAGTATTGGTAGATACTCGATTATATTTAGCCCAACGTGAAGTCTGATATCCTGTGTTGTAACCCAGATTACGATAAGATATTCCGCTATTAACAACTAAAGACATAATGAAGAAAGCCTGACCGTTCGGAACCTCTACATAATTATCGGTTCCCTTTGTGTTAAGCTTACCGCTTTCATTAGGATTGATATCTGCTATAGAATAATTCTTATTGCCGTTACGCATAGTGACAGGCAACAAGATAAAATCAGACGAATTGTATGTTTCTGAACTAACAACGCCTATTGTCCCTGTCGATTTATTCTTTGCCCAATATTCAGTAACAAGACCGGAAGTATCTTCTGAACCATCATCAAGCGTTCTTGCACCACCGTGATACACTCTTGTACCATCTTCATACGGTCGATATGAGCTTGACTCAGTCACAGCATACCCATTGATTACTCTTCCGATAATTGGATTCACATAAAGCCAACGTGTGTTGGTTTCTGCAGTCATATCTCCGAGTGAAGCATCTCCGGCACCAGGAGTATTACCGGCTGTAACCACTCCTGTTGGAATACCCGATATACCACTTGTCTTTCCTTCCATTCCACGGAAGATTACTCCGCCATAAAGAACTACTCCGACATAACCTCCAACAGGAATGAGCTGAGCTTTATTGCCAGAAAGCTGAATTCTCGTATTTTTAAAAGATACTGTAACTCCATCAATGATATTATCTCCGCCAATAACAGAGCCCATTACTGCACCATAGTTTTTGCCGTCAGCTGTGTCATATGTTTGTTCCGCTGTCATTTCTGTCATTTCTCGCGCAATTGTTCCTGTAACTGGTGAATCGCCTTCTCCTGCAGTATTCATATCGACTTCAATATTGATATCCTTAACAACACTTCCATTACTATAAGCAATTAGTGGATACCCTGTTTTATTGATAATTGTCTCATTTCCGGTACCGACGATTACGCCCCTGAACTGGGCATATTTATCAGTCGTGTTTCCAAGACCTTTAAATGTGTTTCCTGTAATCGTTATAGTCGAGTCACCACCCGCCGGCTTGATCAGATAATAAGCGCCTGCAACATAAGTACGGACTTTATCTACAGATAACCTTACATTCGTGTTATCTTCCAGATAGAATTCTTTCGCATCAACATCATAAATATACTTTTTGTGACCGGGAGTTGCACTTGAATCATGCCATGTTGCGCTAAGATTTGCTGTTGTAGCATTGCTCATTGGAAGATTTATAGTATGGGGACTGCTGTATTCTTTATTTGCGAGAATATCATATATCTTTTCGAAATCTCCATCGCTCGTAATCGTATAAGGATCATTGTAAGTACCACAACCACCAAACTCTGACGACGAATGGTTGACTTCGAGCTGATAATGCTTCTCAGCAGCATCATACGGTTCATAGACGTAAGGATAATAACTTGAGACAAAAGTTGCAGAATATAACCCGGTACCATCAGAAATAGTGGTCGGATTCACATAAACATCCGGATTAGTATTAATATACCATCTTTCCATATTAGGATACTGGGTTGTACTATCAGAAGAGGTATAACCTAATTCTTTACCGTATGTAACACAGTAGTCTGAACTATGGGCACCACTGTTCCAGTCATCATCAGATCTAAAAGTATATATACCCTTACCTGTATCAAAGCACAATCTGTTCAGCAAAGTAGCCTTGGTAAAGATAGAAACATCAGTATGGTAAGCAGAATCAAGATCTGTAAGTCCCAGATTTTCCTTCCTGCCGTCAAGCTTAATACTAGAGAAAGACACATTTATGTTCTTTGAATTCTTACTGCCGCCGACATTACCGATCAAACTTGTAGCAGCCTTGGGGTTATTGTTTACTTTTAGTGTTATCGAGGTATTGTTCTTATACGAATCAACAGAAGCAACCTTAACACCTCTAATAGCAAGTGTTGAATAACTGTCAGTTTTATTGATCAACAGTGGTGCATAATCACCAGATAAACTTAAGTTATGCACATAGATTCCATCCAAGACAACATTTTGGGTTGTGACCTTGGCCGTATTTTCTTCTGTCGATCCTGAGCCCATTACAGTGCCCAAAACTAATGCACCGGAATACTTGCCTCCGCTTGCTGTATTGATCAGAGGAACACTGCCTTTAAGAGTAATACTATCACTGCTAATCTTCCCACGCACATTGTTTAAAAGAGCACTGTGCATGAGGTAATGCTGCGTTGTTCCATAACCGTCCGATGTATACTGCGTACTATCAAACAAAGAAGTCCTCGAAGCATGATTACCGCCTGATGCGTAAGCAGCCTCGCTATCCTCAAACTCCTTATTGTAAAAAATAAATGTACCGTTGATAGTAACCGAAGCGGTGTCAATATTAAGCGGATACCAACTATATCCCCGCAAATCGTAAGTGCCGTTTGGAATAGTGGCTCCCCAACCGGTGTTAGCAGAAACATCACTCTTGATGCTCTCATGAGCATACCACTTTGCTCCCCACGACATAAGTCCTGCAGCACCGGTGCTGCTGTCCTTCATCAGATCAAGATTATAGTAATACCTTGCAAACGGATTCATCTGTTTGCCGTATGATGTAGCAGGGGTGTATGTCCCGCTGACACTTGTCCCGTCCATGATAAGACCGCCATTAGGATTGCTTGTCTTGATGGAGACAATACCCTGACCATTCTGCAGGATATAAAGATTATCCGGATTATCATCTGAATAAGCAACTTTTGATGCTCCGGACCCTGTATAGAAGGCCGTATGAGCAACCAGTTCATCAAATACCGGTATTGTCATATCAGCATTTGAAGGCTTCTTAAATTCCACATCAGATGCGTTAATCGAATAAGCGCTTGCATTCTGTAATTCAAGATACAACGCTGTCTGAATAGCTGTCATATCACCATTGCCTATCCAGCCTCTGTTTACTATCATTCCAAAAGACTGTGCAGACTCAGAAGACAGTTTCAGTGCCGTAATCTTGAGGTCATTTGAATCCTTTATTGTCCAGTAACCGCTTCCGGAATAAACCAAACCTGCATAATCCACACCGGTCGCAGAATTTTTCGTCTGGGTAATTACAGGGCTTCCACCCGAAGAACTTCCAACTTCAACCTCATCGAAATCAGCATTAACGCTTGCCCAGGAATAGCCGAGAACTCCTCCAACAGAACCATTATTGTTCGAAGAAACATTTATGTTAAGCCCTTTAACATTTATGCCGTTCAAAAGCAAAGCTCTGCTTGTCTTACCAGTACCTCCGGCAATTGTAGCAATAAGACCGCCCACCTCATTCTTGCCCTGAGCTGTTGTGTTACTGATCGTCCCGGAGATATCAATATTAGAAAATGACCATGTAAGAGCTGCTGTATTTGTGGCATGAGATATCTTGCCGATGACACCTCCAAGACAGGTCGATGAAGCGTTGCCTGTAATGGTAGCGTTAGCGGCTATATTTGACACAGTAATATTGCCTATACCCTCAGATGCCTCTCCTAAAACACCGCCTACATAAATAGTACTGTCTCCGCCGTGATTAATAGTGGTGTTAACATCAAGTGAAGAGGCCGTAAATGTTCCGGTGGACGTACCTGCAGCAGATCCGACAAACAGTTTTGTTTTTTTGGAAACAGCATTCAGAGTGCCTGCGAACGTAGCATTCTGAATAGTTGCATTAGAAGCTATTCCAACAAGACCTGTGTAGGAATGACGGTATACAGATGAACCGCCATAAGTGACAGTATGCCGTGCACCGTCAAAAGTACCACTGTAAGTACACTTAGCAGCAGAATTAGCTGCTCCGTTATCATTATCTCTGGTGAGATTAACAAAACCTGTACCGGACAGATCAACATCAGCAGACAGCGAGATATTTTGTGCTCCGATATTACTGTAAGTATAACTCGTATCTTCAAAGCTTATAAAATCGTTATTGCTGGCATCTATCTGGAAACAGAGCGCAGTTTTGGCATAATCAGCTACGCCTGCAATCGTCTTGTAGGAGTTTGTTTGATCAGAAGGAGAAGCGACGGTAACTGCATGTGTGCTCTCATTAACACTTATGACCTCTGAACCACCCAGTTGCTCCACTGTCTTCGTATATGCGGCAGTATCTCCTGAAGCAGGAACATCCGAAGATGTCTCAGAAGTAAAGGTAATTACCTGACCCCAAGATCCAATATCATCCACAGATGTATTAGCTTTACTCAAAGAACAGGAACTCTTAGCGAAGACTAAAGCATCATCACGCCAACCAACGACCTTACCGGCCCTCAATGGCTCATTTCCTGCAGGAGACGCACTTACAAGATCAACAGCACCATCCAATCTGAGGATTCCATGATCAAGTGAACCTACTATTCCACCACCCTTAAAGTCGCCCGCAGTTACCTTTGCACCGTCTACATCAACAAATGAGTTATCAGCAAAAGCTACCAGACCGCCGAAAACGAGGGTGTCGGCATTACTTGCAGATACAGTTACAGAATTGAATTTGACATAAGACTGAACACCGCCGTCAACAGAACCAATACAGCCGCCATAATATTTGGCTGAATCTGACTTTGATGTTGACGTGGTAACACCGCTTATTGTAAGCGTCCTTGACAGCGAATCCGGATTATATTTCCCGATCAAACCACCGAAAGCATCGCAACTGCCGCTGTGATGGTCGGATTTTACCGTTCCGCTTCCGCTTATCGTAATATCATACTCGGAATCAAGCACACCGAAGAGTCCGCCGGTTCCGCCGGTTCCGTTCACCTGACAGTCGATGCTATACTTACTAACATCAAAACTGACGGTATCCGTCGGCTTATAGTAACCATAAACACCGCCGGAACCACTCTTACCTGTCATATCCTGCTTAACATTAAACTTTGAGACATCAAAGCTTACAGTTCCGCCTACATTCTTACCGGCAACTCCGCCGGCATAACAACCTGACTGTGTAGTCTTAATATCAACACCGGATTCCAGGTGACTGTTACCGCTGTAATTAAGTATCGATCCCTCTTCCATCTCGCCGACGAGACCGCCTATATCTCCGCCCGATGAAGATAAGCTGCTGATGCTTCTGTTGCCGGTAATAGCGAAGGTAAGCTCAGTACCCTTTTGCATGTGCCCGCAAGCAAGACCCAGATCACCATCTCCTACAAGTGCGATACTTCCTGTATCGGTTCCGGATGTATTCATAGTGACGGAAACGCTTAGTTTGGCACCTGAATCGCTCTGCGAGTCATAACACATATTACCGATAAATCCGCCGAAATCCCCGAGATTGTGGTCAGTTGACTGATTGAAATCCGAAGGCTTGACCAGGTCGATATTCCATGACCTTAATGCAGAGCTGGTTGAATCATGCACAACATACTCAGCAATAACGGGAGTTGTCTTATCGGTGTCTGACAGGCTGTAAAATCTTGAGATCTCAAATGGATTTCCATTATTGATCTTAACAGAATCATACACGTATTTGAACAAAGGACCATCAAGATTCAGAACTGCGCTCGTATTAGGAGACAGCTCTATACTGCCTGCGAAAGGCTTGGACATTGTTCCTATTCCCTGGAAACCTGCTTCGAAATAATCCGATACACTCTTTACGGCAACAATGATTATCTTGTCATTCTGGTGGTATGTGGAATATCTCTGGCACGCTGCCGAATACTCAACAAAGTCAGTAATGTCGACTTCGATCGTATTGTCAGAATTATGCGGGAATTCAGGATCATCACCGGGATCCTCTGCAGCAAAAACAACAGGATTAAGATATCTCTCAAGATCTCCGATTATCGGTACATTCTCAAGAGTATTCCAAATCAAAAATTCATTTACTAACAATACAAACGATAAGGCAAAACTGATGCTCCGCCTTATGATTCTTCTTGTTTGTCCATTAAGTTTCCACTTCATATATCTTCTCCCGTTATTATGAGCCGAATCAAGATTACTGCTCAACCCCTATGAACAACCATACCGAGTCACTCAGACTGCTCTCATCATTGGTAATAAAACTCCAACTTGATGGTTCGGCTGTCCCTGTCTTATAGAATTGAATATCATATCTGTTCCTGTTGTCAGTAACAGAGCTTGCGGTATCAGCTGAAATAACCAATGTCGCAATATTGCTGCCCGAAGCCGGAGCCGTATAAACAACCTCACCGGTGCCGAAGCTATAGATCGTCTGGTTATAGAAATTCCTGTTGCATTCCAGGTATCTTGTATCCCACTTGATCGTGATAACAGCTGCGCCTGCTCCTGTTACAGTCATGTTATAGCCGTCACAATCCGCAACGCTTACACTATTCTCCCTCTCTGCTATGTAAGCCTGCCAACCGGCTGACTCAGTATTAACAGCCTTCTTAAGGCCTATTATTCCGCCGAGCGGAGAGAGATCAAGATACTGGGATTCAGATCCGCTCAGCTGTATATCAACCTGTA
>Ga0247608_10000478_pt1 | contig 64420 bp, 65 predicted proteins | sample 176DNAGHGlowgp2_FD_193490 | JGI IMG/M metagenome (GOLD analysis project Ga0247608, IMG submission 193490) | Sheep rumen microbial communities from Palmerston North, Manawatu-Wanganui, New Zealand - 1766 DNA GHGlow gp2 | ecosystem: Host-associated > Mammals > Digestive system > Stomach > Rumen ... | reverse complement strand
GTTGAAGATCGAATTAATAATAGACCTATGTCTGTTCTAAACTACTATTCTCCTAATGAAATGTTTTACCAATTCTTATCTATTCTTTCCTAATTATTTTTGCACTTGATATTTGAATCTAGATTAAATCTTGAATAAATGATAAGAAACATTATATGTATCTCGTTTATTTGATTATTTGAGTTATGGAGTTTACACATTTACATTGACATAGTACTTATTCATTTTTGGAAGCTATTTGAACCCCAAAAAAATTGGTTGCTAAGGCGAAAGAATTGTGATTCACTGCAATTTGATTGACAGATTTATCCTCGATGTATTGAGCAGTGCAACTATATGAAAATTGAAGGGATAATGAGATTAATCCGATAATTGGTACTGAGCTGTGATTTGTATTAAATATGAATGGATACAACAAAATTGAGGATGTCTGAAATATCTGCTTGCTTGCGAAAAATACGGCTTGATATCAAAATTTAATGAAGATTGTGTCTGTAGCAAATCAGGAATGAATCGCTTGAAAACCAAAAATTGACATATCGGTATTGTGAAAGTATAATGATGGAGTTATTGCTTTTATGTGAGGTGTGGATTCTCGGATATGAAAAATGATTTATAGATCTGAACCTGATGACAAAATTTTGGAAATATTACATATGATACAAGATAATTTATGAAAAGAAAATGTGTTTTTTGAGATAGTAGCACAAGATGAGGAGGAAAATGAGATGTTGAAAAAGATTAATCATAAAGTTTTAGAATTAGCGAAGTCTGAGTCGGTGAAAGTAATCACGGGGAATGTATATAATTACATAGAGAAATCAGATAAAGAGACATGGGAGATGGCATTGGCTATCAAGGATTGAAAAAAGATGTATGAGTCCGATAGGAGGAAGCCAATTTGAGATTATTATCTCATGACTGGTGATGAAATAAATGATATTTTAGTCTGAAATGGTTATAATCAAGATGAGATATCTGCTTGGATGGCAACAAATAATGAAATTGCAAGTCAGGTTAAAATTGAAATTTTGATGCACCAATCTTTGTTTCCAATCTATCAAACACCTGATGATGTGAAGGATTTATATGATAGTATAAAAGATTCTTTAATTACTGAATAATTTTTAATGGAACTTTTGACTGATGAAAAAATATTTTTTATAGCTGATACTCATTTTGGAAGTGAAAAAATTTTTCATTATGAAAATCGTCCTTTTGACTCTGTGGAAGCAATGAATAATGAAATTGTGAAAAATCGAAACAGCACAGTCTGAGAAAATGACATTGTACGATTTTTGTGAGATTTTTGAGATGATTCGTTTTTCTCGAAACTAAACTGAAAAAAATATTTAGTGAAATGAAATCATGAGACAAAGGAAAATGAATATTATAGAAAATTGTGATTTATAGAAGTGTATGATATGCCTGTTATTTTCCAAAATTTCTGGATATTATCCCATGAGCCACTTTATGTAAATGCTAATATGCCTTATGCAAACATCTTTGCTCATGTACATTTAGATCCAAAGTACAAGACGGTATCTGAACAAAGTTTCTGTGTTAGTTGTGATAGGATAGGTTTTAGGCCAATTTCCTTTGCTGAAATAAAAGCTGAGATTCAAAATCAAAAATAATTGCAAATATTCTTAATTATAGAACTGATATTTTTACAAAAAAATATTATCATTATCATTTTTGAACATTATTGGATTTTGAATATAATTAGTTCATTTTATTAATACACCGACTCTTACATTTTGGACAAACCCAATAAGATTGACTATTTCTGCTTGCTTCATATGCAAGTCATGGTATTATAAAAAATAAAAATAAAATTAAAGAAACTCGAGTGTGTCATCATCTTTGATATGTTGCCTTTCACTCATATCAACAGTTAGCACAATGTATTATTGGGTTAGATTTTCGCATAGGATGAATACCTCCTCATATAAACATTTTAGATTTTGGTGTATCATATTTCTTATCTAAAAACTCTCAACAATAGCGACATTTTTTAGCACCATCTTTAATTTTTTCATTACAAAAAGGACAAATCATTTTTTAAAACATAATTATAAAATTAATTAAGATAAGAGCTGTATGTATTAAATACATCACTTGAACAATTAATCAATGGTACCATTATATCAGAAGATTTTATAGCTCCATCTATATCAATATTTGAAAAACAATTTACATAATTTTTTATAATATCTCTTTCTATACAATCACATCATGTATTTTGAAAATATATTGCTGTCATAGAATCAGCACAATTTATAAATGTATCAAATGCCACCATATCATCTTCAATTTCACCTACATTATTATCTCCTAAACAGTCAGAATAATTAAATATCGCATCACTTAATTTTTGTCTGCAATTCTCATTATTATCTATTTCTTGATTTACTGTTTCATTATCTTCTGGTTTATTTGTTGAAATAGAATTTTTAATACTTTCTGTGAATCAATTTAAGATATTTGTAACACATTCAGATTGTCAAACATAATAATCAGCTGTATCAAATTTTGTTGCATCAACAATATCCATACATTGTTTATATTTTTCTATTAACCTTGCTTCATTGCAACTATAATTTTTATTGTTTATTGCATCAAAAAGTGGTTTATTACAAACATTCATTATTTGAATTTTTTCATAAAATGAAGTATTTCAATAATATTCATTATCTATTGGACAATGCAACAATGAATCAGAAATTAATTTGTGTAAATTTTTTGAACATCTATTTTCTCAACATCCACTTAGTAAAATAGGAATTAATAATATAAAAAGTAAAAAGCACTTCTTCATTTTGAATATTTTTATAAATATAAAAAGCACCCTAATTGGTGGGTGCACATAATCTAAATGAAAAATAAATTTCAACACAGATTAAACCACACAACTAAGGTGCTGTTTTTCTGTGTTAAAATTGAAGATAAATACTTCTTGAAATATTGTTTTAGATTATGTGCGATTGGAAGAATAACTATTATGACATTATTTTCAAGCGAATATTTACATTAAAATCAAAAATAATTTTGACAAAATGACAATCTATTTTTCGAAATTTCAATTGAAAAAAATTTTGTGATTAGTATTTTAGTCGCTAGTCGCTTGCTACTAGTCACTAGACATGAATTACTAGAGACTACCGACTATAGACTAGCGACTGAAAATTTTACTCGGTAAAATTTTTTATGAATATACAGGAATACTTAGCAAGCAAATTGAATGAAGAGCAATGTAAGGCTGCTTTGCATACTGAGACTTCGAGTCTGATTTTGGCTGGTGCTGGGTCTGGAAAGACTAGAACTCTGACATACAAAATTGCTTATTTGATGTTTGGATTATGAATCAAGCCAAGCAATATTTTGGCTGTAACTTTTACAAACAAAGCTGCAAATGAGTTGAAAGAGAGGTTGATTGATTTGGCATGAGAATTTGCAAGCCTAGATTTGTGAGTACAAGAGGATATAAATTCAAAAGACATTGCTTGAGATTCTATTGATGATTTTTTAGCTTTTGTAGAATCTACTGCTGAAAAAAAGACTAATATCTCGTATTGAGTAAATGATTTCAAATGGATTTGAACTTTTCATAGTATATTTTTGAAGATTTTGAAAGAAGATATTGACTGACTTGAGATGAAATATGACAAAAATTTTTCAATTATAGATGCTGATGATAGTGCAAAAGTTGTAAAAGATCTTTTGAAAAAATATAATTTGGAAGATGTCTTGAAACCAAATGAGGTAAAATGATTTATAAGTAATGAAAAAAATAATTGATTTGATTCGAAGATGTTTGAGAGTAAAGTTGTGAGTCAGTATGATATGAATATGTGAAAAATTTACACAGAATATCAAAAGGAATTAGAAAGGTCAAACATGCTTGATTTCGACGATTTACTACTACTCCCCTACTTACTTTTCAGAAAAAAACCTGAAATTTTGGAAAAATGGAAAAACAAATTCCTATATATTATGGTGGATGAGGCTCAGGATACGAACCGGATCCAATTTGAATTAATGAAAATGTTGAGCTGAGAAGATTGAAATATTACAATGATTTGAGATGATTATCAGAGTATTTATGGATGGAGGTGAGCCTTGATGGAGAATTTTTTGAATGTAAAAAAGTATTGGCCTGATATGCAGATGTTTAAATTGCAGATAAATTATCGTTCTCGTCCATATATTGTGGAGGCCGGAAATGCGGTAATAAAAAAGAATTTGAAACAATATGACAAAACTGTCCGCTCATTTAGGGAAGAAAATTGAAAAATCACAATTTTTGGAAATAATACCGAAATGGATGAGGCGGCTAATTTGATTGATTTGATTTCCAAAATGAAAAATAGTTGAAAAATCCAATCACGATGAGATGTAGCGATATTGTATAGGACAAATGCACAATCATCTCCTTTTGAACAAGTTCTAGTCCAAGAATGAATCCCTTACAAGATATGGTGAGCTTTTAAGTTCTTTGATAGGAAAGAAGTTAAAGATATTTTGGCATATATGAAATATTTGGCTAATCCAAATGATTCTATCTCATTGAAAAGAATTATTAACTTGCCATGAAGGTCTATCTGAAAGACAACATTGGATAAACTCGAAGATTATGCGGCTTTGAATTGATATAGTTTAAATGAAGTGATTGAAAATATCGATTCTGTACCAGAAAAGGTGACTCCACAAGCAAAAAATTGAATTATGGAATTTAAGCATGTGATTCATGAAATTACTGACAATTGGGAGCAGTACTCCCCTGCTGAAGCTATGGAAAAAATAGTTAAATGAATAAAATATAGAGCATATTTGGTCAAAGAACATGGTAGCGAAGAAATTGTTGATGAAAAGTATGAAAACATTGGTCAATTAATAAATCTTGCTTCAAAATATGTGGAAAAATGACAGGATGCAGTGAGGCAATTTATGGAAGAAATTACACTTTTGACCGATGTAGCCACTGATGATGAGTGAAATTTGGATGCAATAAAGTTGATGACTGCTCATAGTAGCAAATGATTGGAATTCCCTGTCGTATTCATCGCAGGTCTGGAAGATAATGTATTTCCTTTGACCAATGCTATGATGGAGCCAAATCTTTTGGAAGAAGAAAGAAGACTCATGTATGTAGCTATCACAAGGGCAAAAGATCACTTATTTTTGTCGTATGCAAATAGTAGGATGACTTGGTGACAGACCAGAAGCAATCCAGAAAGTAGATTTATTGCTGAGATACCATTGGATTTAGTAAAAAGGTATGATTTGTGATCGTGATCTGGTTGAAGTTCTACACAGCAAGAAGAACATTATGATATATCAGAATGACATGTGGTAAATCATAAATTATTTTGAAATTGATATGTCTTAGAGGTGTGGAATAACCTTGCTATAGTAAAATTTTATAATCCAAAATTTTGAGTTAGAAAGATTGAATTAAGGTTTTTGACTAAAGTTGGATAATTTGGTTTGTATGTTTATTTCCGTATTTTTGGGGTGCTTCGCCCCCAAACTCCAGACCCACTTTTGTCTGCCAGCAACAAAAGTGGGCAAAAATGCCTCTCGACTCACTTCGCAATTTCAAATAATACCTCACTTCGTTTCGGTATTAGTGAAATTCGAAGCTGAGTCGAATTTTTGAATTGATAAACAATAAAATTGTGTGTCTTTAAAATAAACTAATATACAGTATTTACTTGAAAAGCTTTTTTAGTGCTGAAAGAGTGGAAATTTTTATAAAATCTTTTTCATATTTTATATTTCATCATTTCATTGCTCTATCAATTTGGATGGCATCCATTCATACATTTTGTGCTCAAGCTACATCCATATCTATTTTGTCTCATACCATTACCATATCTCTGAAATTTACTCATGAAATATTTTTTAGATACTCAAATATTCATGGGTTTGGTTTTGTCTCTCATACATTGAATGATAATGCTTCATAGTCAAAAATTCACTCTGGAAATAAATCTCTCAATGGCTTTTCATATTTTTGTGCTAAGTTTGAAATTACCGCTGTCTTGTATCATCTATTTCTTAGTGTCTCTAATGTTTTGATAGTATCTTGGTATAATATTGTTCATTTAATATTTTTTTCGGTTAGATTATTTATATCTGTAATTACCTTTTGAGGGATATCAAAATTAGCATCTTCAATATTTATTGGTTTTTTTTGTAGTATATCCCATAATTCGTAAATTGTTTCTTTTGAAATATCTGAATCTTCAAAAATTTTTTTGTATGATGACAAATTTTTGGGGTGGTGTATGCATGTATCATATAGGTCAAATGCTATTAGCTTTTTGTTTTGCATGAAAATATTGTTATATTAAACTATATATAGTATATTTATATATTTTTATTTGTCAATTTATCTAAGTCAAAATTTGAATTGACATGAGATGATTTTTATTTATATATGAGAAAATTTTATTTAATATTGTTTATTATGGAAAACAAAAAGGAAATCTGACAAGAGTGAGAGGATAGAGTTTTGGAATATTATGAAGATAATTGATATGAAATTTTGGATACAAATTATACAATTAGATGATGAGAAATTGATATTGTAGCACAAAAGGATGGTACTATAGTTTTCATAGAAGTGAAAGTAGTGGATCATACTGATGATTTGATGTGATATATTACTCCAAAAAAATTGATGCATCTTGATAGGGCTATACAAAATTACATGTACAAAAATAATTTAGATTTCAATGTGAGGATGGATGTAGTTTTCGTGAAGAATAACCAAATTTTTGAGGTCTATGAAAATGTAACGAATAATTAAAAATTAATAGTTAATAATTGAGAATTAGCCATGTTAACTTGAAAATTTTTTTTAAGCAAAAAAACTTGAAAGGGAGATTTATATCCTTAAAAGTGATAGATATTCTGAATTTTATAGTTTTATTATAACAAAAAAATCATGAAAATTATTAGATGGATGTGTGCTATCTTGATATGAATACTACTATGACTTTTTATTTCTAGTTCTTATTCTAATGATTTTTTACTCGATTATCTTATGAATTGAAAAAATGATTTTTCGTCTGATAATTCGGTAAAAAAATATGATCGTTTTGAAGAAATTGATCAAGTGTTGAAAAAACAATATTACGACTATAGTGGTATAAATCATGATGATATGATTGAAAATGCTGTAAAAGCTTATGTGGACTGAATTTGAGATCCTTATACCGTATATATGGATGCTGATACAAATAGTGGATTTATGTGAGATTTGGAGTGAGAAACTAATTTTGAATGAATATGAGCTGTAGTAAGTAAAAAAGATTACTACATATTAATTGAAGAATTAATTAAAGATGCTCCAGCATACAAAGCATGAATACTCCCATTGGATCGTATTATAAAAGTGGACTGAGAATTTGTGAAAGATGAAACTCTGGATGAATCTGTCTCAAGAATGAGATGACCAAAATGAACTTCAGTAAATGTTACTGTTGAAAGGGTAAAAACTTGAGATGATAGTGACATATTGGATATAACTATAAATAGAGATAGTGTGAGTGTACCATCGCTTACCACCGACATATTGGCTGTCTGAACAAAAAAAATTTGATATATAGAAATGTCTATGATTTGAGAAGAAACTGATAATATTTTAAAAAAAGAAATTCCAAACCTTGTGGATGCAAAGTTGGATGGGATAATTATTGATGTCAGATGAAACTGATGAGGTTTGATGAATATAGCAGTTGAGCTTGCTTCACATTTTATTCCCAAGTGAAAGCTTGTAGTACAATCAAAATATTCATGATTCCCTGATGAAATATATAATTCAAAATGATATTGAGAATTTGAATGAATGAAATTGGTTGTATTGGTTGATGGTTTGACTGCTAGTGCATGAGAAATTATTGCTTTAGCACTCCAAGAGCAAGCTAATGCTACCTTATTGTGAACTACTACATTTGGTAAATGAACGATACAGACATTGCACGAATTTGATGATTGATCTAGTCTAAAATATACAATCTGAAAGTGGTTTCCACCTAGCGGAATAAGTATAGATCAAGTATGAATTTCACCTGATATTGTTGTCGCTTTTGATATGGATGGATACATCTCAAATGAGACTGATAATCAGTTGGAAGAGGCAAAAAATTTATTTAAATAATTATTAAAAATTATGATTAACATTACTGTATTAGCAAAAGATTGACTAGAATTGTGAACTTTTCAAGCTGAAAAATGAAAAGTTTTGACTACTTTAGCTACTGAAAATTGAGTAGAAATCCCTATGTCTTGCTGAGCCTGAGCATGCGGATTATGTCTTTGTGAAATTTTGGAATGAGTTGATTTAATAAATAAGGCCTACTCTACTCCATGATTTATGGAACTTGAAGAAAATCAAGTACTCACATGTATTGCTGCTATCAAAGATGAATGTTTTGATAATGATATGGAAGGTAAAGTTGTTTTGAAAAGGACATTGTAATTAAGAATTAATGAGTTTTTATATTATCGTTGATAAATTTGAACTTTGATAATGATTTTATAGAAAAATTGGTAAATCATGATCAACAAGCTTTCAATGAATTTTATCTGAAAACTGTTGATACATTTTTTCGTTATCTGAATTCTTATTACTTTTTGGATGAGCAGGATGCAGAAGATATTGTGTCTGAATTTTATATTAAATGGTGGGATACAGTAGAAAAATATGATTTCAAACAATCATTTTCATGATTTGTATGGATAGTATTTAAAAATCTAGTTAAAGATATGCTAAAAAAGCATAAAGATGTCGCTTTTAGTAGCTTTGATAAAGAAGAAGATTGATCAAGTTTTGAAGAAAATTTGGAAGATGATTTTGATATTTTTGGATTGTTGGAATCCGAATTTGCATATGCTCATATACAGGAGGCTATGAAAGAATTGGATGATGATAGTAGAGAAATTATTTACTTGAAATTTATTGAAGAAAAAGATAACAGTGAAATTGCTGATATTCTGCAAATTTCTAGCGAAAATGTGAGACAAAAATTATCTAGATCTTTAAAAAAATTGAAAATATTATTGGAGTGATAATGTATTATATTTGTGTTAAAAATCACGAAAATATAGATAGAATCTACTATTATACTCTGTAATATTTTTTAAAAAAGTCAATTTGTATTTTAATATAGTATGCATTGCTTTAAAATATTATACCAGTTTATACCTGTGATTATATGCTATTTGGTATATATGTAGATAAAAGCAAAAAAAGTATCAATAAATCTTGAAATTTAGTTAAATGATATTATTATATTTAGTGTACATAAGTACTTATTTTATTTATTAAATTGTACAATTATGACAAAAACTGCTCTTATCGCACAATTAGCTGAAGAATTAGGAGTTTCTAAGAAATTGGCAGCTGAATTGGTTAACACATTCATTGACACAGTTATAGCTGGTGTTAAAAAAGAAAAAGAAGTAAGAATTCAAGGATTTGGAACATTCAAAGCTTCAAAGAGAAAAGCTAGAGAAGGAGTTAATCCTCAAAATCCATCTCAAAAAATCAAAATCCCTGCAATGAACGTTGTTACATTCAAAGCTGGATCTGATTTCAAAGCTGCTGTTAAATAATAGCAAACTTAAAATTGAGAAATATGAAAAAAGCTCCCATTGAGGAGCTTTTTTCTATTGTTTCTATTTTTCTATTATTTACCGGATTTAATTTTTGCTATTTTTTGACTTGTACATTGTCTTTCGCTTTTCTATCATCAGTTAATTTTGTATATTTCTCTATTATCATTTGTTTTTATCAATATTTTTAATTATTTATTTTTTTGTATATATTGTTTTTATGGTTATAAATAGGATTATTAATTATCCTTTTTTATTTTCTTATATTTTTTTTCATATCATTTTTCGTAGAATTAATATAATCGTTATTAACCAAAGAACTTCTAATTTCTTTTTTAAATAAATCAGTAATTTTTTTGATATTCTTGTGATCTATTTCATACGGATATATTCTATAATTTATTCCATTAATTTTTATATCAGGCTCACCGTCTGAAATACTACAAATATCCACATAGAATCAGGATTCTGGATCTGTATCAAAAAGTACCAAAAATCATCATTCAGTCTCTGGATACGCTTCCATGTGTTTTCTCATCCAATTGGTAACTGTTTTTATATTTCTCTCTCAAGAAAGCCTAACTATTGGTGCTTTCACTTCAATTTTCATTGCAATATCTGGTATTCCTTGTACATATATCTCTTCTTCTGGTTCTTCTTTTTCCACTGGCATAGTTAATACTTTAAGTAATTTTTCCTCATTGTGTAAAATAGGATGCATTTCTCTTTCTCTTTGATTTGGTATTTCTTTAGGCATTGATTTATACATGTTCATTTTTTATTTAGTTATGATATAAAGGCTTTATCTAGAATAGATTATATTCATAAATAAAAATTTGTCAAAATATTGAGGACTTTTTACAGGTAGGGGGTACATTTTATTTCTTTAAGAGTTGAAGTCTCTCGGCTTGAAGCCTGAACCTCTGCAATATGATAAACTCATAAAATGAACATTACAAGTCTTGTCATTCCAATTCATCATCAAATAGTATATGGTAATTCTTTTTTTAGTATGCTCTGATGATATGGTAATTTGATTTTTTCCATTTTATCAGATTTCTCCAACTGCTCAAGTAAACTTTTTCCTGATACACGGATTCACATGGAGCTAATCTCGATTGTCCTATCAAACTTTTCATCATACATTATCCAATCTCAATCTAATTTTCGGTCATCATAGTCTGGACTTCTTTTTCAGTGCACTGTACCACTTTTTAATCTATCTCCAATTCAGATAACGAATACTGCTTTATGCTTTTTTACTATCAAATATTCTCTCTTTTCTGGTGTCTCATCGGGATATCTGTCTTCTAATTCTTGGCTTGTCACGAATGTGATTTTTTGTGGTAATTCTCTGTATAAATATGGATATTTTTTTGATAATATGTCACAAGTTTGTATGAAACTTTTATAAATTTTTTCTACTGTCTGTTTTAAATATTTTAATGTCCTATCTTCTGCTGTGATTGACCTTTTCTCGGTCATATTGTTCTACATATAGTGAATGTAGTGGATCTACGATTTCATCCTTTCTAATTGCTTTCATTTCTGTATACAATCACTTTCATTTAGGGAATCAATATTTTCACAAAGCCATCCTTTTCCATTTTGCTAGTGAATGAACAATTTCAAATTTTTCTCAAGATTTCTCAAATGATACTCATTTTTCAGTGCCACTTAAATCATCTTGTAGTCAAGTGTCTGATCTAACAAATAATGGGGCTCAAACTTTGATTAAATCCAATTCTCTTTCAAAAATCTTTTCAAATGTCTGTTTTGTCTCAGCAATAGCCGTAATTTTTTCCAAGTAAGTCATTTTTTTATCTTTTTTCATTTTGATATGATTAATATTTAAAAAGCTTTTTGATATTGTGATTCTAATTAATCATATTGTGAAAAATATTGAAATTTTTGTGAAAAAACAAAAAAATTCCGCAATTTGCGGAATTTTTTATATTTCAATAAAAAATTATTTAAAATCATATTTATAATCTCCTGAACTATGATATTCCTTTCAATTCGCTTTTATTATACAATTTTTGATTTTTCATGCTTTTCATTGCTTTGTGAACCATGTTATCAAATCTTTTAAATCAGATGGCATTGATGAATATTCGTTTCAGAGGAGCTCAAAATAACAATTTACACACCCATTTTTTAGAATAAATTGCTTTAACAACTTAATACTTTTTGAACGATATCCTTCTCTAAAATAATATGGATTAAATTGTAAATATAATTCCTTAAATGTTTTTAAATTTTCTAAAAAATACTTTAGTTCATTTGTCGTTATACTACGATTGGACTCATGCTTTATTTCCAATTTTATAGGATGGTATAAATATATGTTATCAAGCAATAATAAATATTTTTTTACATCATCAAAATGTAGATCATCAAATACTATTGTATCATATTCTCTAATGTGATGTGTTCGTGTTCATAATTCTACAAATTCTACATTATTCGCATTCACAGTGGATCTTCAATATCCACTACCAAATTCATCGAGATGAAATGATGACTTAAATTCATTCAATAAATCTTCATTCTTTGCATCACATTCTGCTTTTTTAGATTCTGTAGGTTTAGATAGTGTTCAAATAAGTTCTTTCATTTTAAGTTTAAATTTATTCTCTTTTTTTCAACCATCAGGTCATGTTGGTAATGTTTCTTTTGCCATTTTGTTTTATCAAAATTTAAAGTTTGTTATAATAACAATACAATTATATCTAAAAAACAAAAAATTGTCAAATTTTGGTAGACTTTTTCTATGAGTGATGAACTATTATATTTCATTTTTTGTATAAAAATATCTTATTTTGTAAAAATTTTTTTGAATTGTTTTGTATTTTTTTATTAATTTAAATAAGCTCCATCACTCATCATGCTTCAATCAGTGTGTTTACAGCATCTTTCGTGGTTTTCATAGGCTTTCATCTCTTACTTAATACTTTCACAGCATCTACATGACCGCATGTAAAGCCTCGTGCTGCAAAAACATAATCACCTATCTCAATCATAGGACAATGTTCTCATCATTTCTTAGCTTGTAAATAGATGTCGTATGCATGGCATAGATATGGCTGTAATTGCTCCACTGCCCAATCAAAATTGTCTAGGTAATAAGTCACTACTTTTCATTCTCATCTATCAATCAAGGTCTGTGCTAATTCTCTGTGATCTAATCATCTAAATTTATCTAAATATTTGGCTACAAATTCTCATCTTCATGATTCTATCGTCTCTTGTGCAGTCTGTTTGGAGAGAAATCTATCTTTTCATAGAGATGATATATATTCCTCTGTCATTTTTTCTTTTGCTAAAAAAGTATGAGCATCTCAATCAAGCCTCATTTCTCTCAAAGTCTTGACAAGATCTTCTCTATACTTTTGTTGCTCGTAAGTCCTTCAATGTCTTTTTGCTATCCTTTTGGTAGCATATTCTGCCAACATTTTTTTTATTGTCTCCATTTTGATATTGGTTAGGTAATGTAAAAGGATTTAGGGGCCCCTACTATAAAGTAGGGGCCGAATAATTTGATTACTTTTGGAATGCATATATAATTCATCATGTAGGAGTTATTTGTCAATGCTTTACAATAAAGCTGAGTTCTCATATAAATCAATGTCATAGATCTACTGTAGCTATCAAACGTCCATAGAAGTGTTTATCATATCATGTCTCATACCGTGCTTGTAATGTAAGTTTTAATATCTCATCAAGTGATTTTGAAACTGATAGACGGAAAGCATCACTATCTGCTCATTTTTGAAATTTATGTATATACATACCTTCTACTGTCCATCCTTTATCTGAATATGCCAACTTAATATCAGGTGAAAATCAGTTTAATTCCGGTATCTTGTCAAAGAATGTATACTTTCATTCTGCTGTGACACTAAATTTTCCATCAGGTCATAATTTGGTAGACCAATATGGATTTACGATAGTTACTTGTGAACATGGGTTTGACATATCTTTGGAAAAATCATCCAACCTTACTAAAGAGATTCATAATCCAGTTTTTTTATGGCTCATATTTAGTACGGATAATAATTCTGGATTCGTACTACATACTTCTGCTGCATCTGCAGCTACACCTGATCACACCTCAAACATTCATCCAATTGAAATTTTAGATTCGTCCTTTTTTGTTGTGTCCGGAGTCTCTGGTGAATCTTCTGTATCGACTGTCTCTTGTAAATCTTGTGTTTCAGCATATAACTTCGCTGCATCATCCCATGAAATTGTAGTTGACGTGTCCTCAGCTGGTGCCTGATATGGAATTGTAATTCAAGATGTCGGAATAGGATAATATGAATGGACATCTTGCGCTACAGCATCCTGTGCGAATGCTAATCATGCTGTCAATGCTACAGTTTTTACAACATTTTTTACCTTTGCACTAAATCCTAATTTAGGAGTTTTGCCGACCCTTTTTTCGGCTTCGAGTAATAATTTTTCTTTTTCTCTCATTTTAATATTTGGTAATAGTTTAAAGATAATTTAATTTTTTTGTTATCTATTTTTATTGTTCAACCATATTATATCATGTATCATAAAAATGTCAATGTAGTACGATCAAAATATGTAAAATATTTTTTACATATGTAAAAATACATACTACATGATTGATATTTTAACAAAAAATATAGTTTGTTTTATAAACAAAAAAGTCTTCTAAAATTTGCATAATTTTGATTTTTGGGTAAAATATATATGTGCTCTTTATTTTATATACTACAATACAATGATTAACGATGTGCTTGAGCAGCATTGACTGACAAAAGTAGAAGCTAAAACATATTTGGCGGCTTTGGAATTATGAACTGCTCCTGTGAGTAAAATTGCTCGTAAAGCAGGTGAATCGAGAGAGTCGATGTATTATATCTTGGAAAATTTGGAAAAAAAATGATTCATAAAATCAGTAATTATGAATAAAGTGAAAAATTATTTTGCAATTTCACCTGAAGAGTTATTGAATATACAAAAATGAAAAATTGAAAAATTGGTGTGAGCTATGCCTGAATTAATTGCCCTACGAAATTGAGGTGAAAATAAGCCTAAAGTATCTCTATTTGAATGATCTGAATGATTAAAATTTTTGTATCAAGACACTATTAGGAGAGAATGATCGGAAATAAAGGCATTTCTGTGACACACAAACACTGATAAATATTTACAAAAATATTTAAATACAGTACATATCAAAGAAAGACAAAAAAACAATGTGAATGCGAAAATTTTGATGCCAATTGGTATGGCTAATGACAAGTGATATGAACCGAATGATAATAAAACTATCTATAAGTTGACTGAGATTAAGTATATTCAAAATGAAAAATTTAATATGTATAATGAAATTGATCTATACGATGAAAATAAAATTTGAATCATGCTTTATGGAACTAATGAAATGTTCGGCTTATTAATTGAAAGTAAATCTATTTATAATATGTTGGCATCCTTATTTGATTTATTACGAGAAAATGGAAAATATTAGAGAATGAAATGATAGTATATTAACTAATCAAGAAAGAGATAAAATTCTCTATGACTTATTTAGATGAGGAGAATGAAGTCTGGATTCATCATTTTTGTATAAATGAAAATGAGCTGAATTATATGAACAAATTTCGAAAGATACTACATATCCATTTATAGATATTGAAATATCTTGTTTAGAATGATTGAAAAATAATGGAAAATTTAGAAAATTATTGGAAAAGACTGAATATATAACGGATGTCTGATCTTGAGATGGTCAAAAAGCTGTAGCTTTGCTGTGATGAACAAATTGGGATGGTACATATATCGCTGAGGACTATAGTCGACATATGCTAGATATTGCTGAGTCTAATATAAGAAAAAATGCACCAGAGATAAAATTATGAAGTTCACAAAAATTAAATTCATGAAAACATCTATCTCAGCAATGTAAAAATAATATGTATCTATTTTTGTGAGGTACAATCTGTAATATGGATGATATAGATATTATGGATGAGTTGAAAAATATGGATAATAATGGATATATTGATTGAAATTATATTTTATTATCATATTTCACAGCACCAGAAACACAGGAAGAAATTAATGAATTGATAAAAATATATAATTCTGATAGTAATAAAGCCTTTCATGAAAATGGTATGGATATGCTGTGATTATCCAAAGATGATTTTGAATTTGATACGATATATGAAAAAGATGATCCTAACCAAACAAAATGACCATTCCCATGAAAAATAAAATGAATTATTAGGGCAAAAAACGATTGTATAGTAAAATTAAGTAATGGTACGGAAATATCAGTAGAAAAGTGAAAAGAATTTACAATCCACTATTCAAGGAGATTTACAGATGATTGAATAAAGAAACTATTTAATAATAGTGGGTGTGATGTGGTCTTCACTGTTAATGAAAAATGAGATTCTATAGCACTATTGAAAAGAAAGCCAAGACAATTGAAAACCGTAAAAAGTATTATGAGAAGAGCTTTAACATGAGCATTGATTGTCGGACTAACAGCATGATCTATTTGAAAATATAATGAAAATAGAAAACAGAAAGATTTGGATAGAGCTTATACTGAACGAGAAAGTCAAAAGTCAGTAAGTACAGAGTGAACATTTTATCAACAGGAAACAAATGAATTAATTAGTGCATTACAACTGGATAGTCTTGGTAATAAGGAATATGAACAAGCTATTATTGATTTATTTAATCACTATGTGTGAAATCATATTGATGAGTGATTGACAAATCCTCAGTTGATCAAATGATTTTGGGATGAATATTGATGAATACTGGTAAAAAGATTTAAACTAAGTAATTCTCCATATGATTTTATGAAAGAAAGTACAATAATAAACACGCAAAATATTTGAGAAGAGTTGTCTTATACTCCAAACCGTATAACTTGAGATAGAATAATTAGTGATATCGTTTATGATGACTATTGAGTATTTCATTCTCTTGAACATGATATGCCATTTACATACAAAGATTGATGAAAAACATATTTAATAATTAAGGTAAAAATATCTGTATGAGAGCAAGACACTCGAGTATATTTTGCGTCATTGAGGGAAAATTCTCAATTATCAACTAATTCAATAAATGAAATTCATGATAAAAGTTGATTAGACAATGAAGTAGTATCAAATACACAAAAGTTATCGCAAGATTATGCTATAAAAACTATTAACAGTATTTACCATTTTAAGCCTCTCACTATTTATAAATGAGATTGAAATCAAATTGTAAAAATGAATGAGTTAACAAAATCTTGGGTTACTCCTCATGCACTCTATTTAAATTGAAAAATATATTATGTAATAAATGTATCAACTTCTTCTTGAGAGAATATTTGATTAGCATCAGATACTATTGATTGACAGTATACAACAACTACATTTAATAGTATATCAGAAACTTTTTCAAATGCTCGATTTTTATCGTAAAAAATATTAATTTAATAAATTTGTATTTTTTATAAAAATAAATATACATGATGTATGCTGAGGTGGTGAAATTGTTCCAAGATCACGTTAATTTATGAGCGTAGCGATATAAATTGACTGTGAGATTGAGAATCCCGCTTTAGCGGGAGTAGACACATTGTAAATTATGCTGAGGTGGTGAAATTGTTCCAAGACCACATCAATTTATGAGTGAAACGATATAAATTGATTGTGGAATTGAGAATCCCGCTTTAGCGGGAGTAGACACATTGTAAATTATGCTGAGGTGGTGAAATTGGTAGACACGTACGTTTCAGGTGCGTATGTCGAAAGACATGGGGGTTCGAGTCCCCTCCTCAGCATTTTTTTAATTTTTTCTTTTTTTTACCTCCGGTGGGTTACTTTTGGTGCTCCAAAAGTAACCAAAAGAGCTTTTACACACAATTTTAGCACTTAGTTGTTCTTTGCATATTCATGTATTAGAATACGGACTCGCTCCTACGACATCGTCGCTCGTTTAAGGTTTGCTTATTGATTTTTGGGTAGATTACGAAGTCGCAATAAAATTGTGTGTCCATATTTTTGAGAATTATATTTTCATATATATATTCTAACTCACATTAATTTTTTAATATAATTAATTGATTTTATATTTGATAATAATATATTATCGATTGTACTTTATATCTTAATAATTAATCCATGAATTGATGATATATAGCATTAGCTGCAATACTTTGATGATTGGTTGGGTACTTTGTATTTTATCTCAGATACAAGCATAGAGATACTATAAATCAATTGAGAGAAAATTTGAAAGAAGCAAACAAAGAAATTCAATATCTGAATTGAGAATTAGAAGAATATTTAGCTCAAAATACTATTTTGAAACAGAAAACCACAGAATTGTTGGATAGAAATGATGAACTTTCTGATGTAGTCGCAGAATTGAGCAAGTATTATGTACATATCAAAAAGGCTAGTGTAAAAAGCGATGAATTGAGTAAATACTTACAAGAGCCAAACGAAGAAATTGAAGAAAAAATCAAAAAAACATATCCTAAAAAGGATGAATTTTCAGATGATAAAGTATTTTTCTAATGAGTTATAATTCAAAACATGTAGAGGTGTTAAGCCCTGAAGAGTGATATAATTTAGTTGCTGATCAATATGAGCAATATCATGCTCATCTTGATAGTTTTTGTAATTTGGAAATTCAAAGATATTTACCTAGGAACTGTAATAATATAGATGTGATTGATCTAGGTGCATGAGATGGTAGAATATTTAAGTATTTTCAAAATATTAATTATAGGAAATATGTTGCTTGTGATATTAGTGAAAAATTATTAGAAAAACACCCGACTAATTGATTGAAAGTAGAAAAAGTAGTCTGTGATTTGGAAACTGCTCTACCCTTTGAAGATGATAGTTTTGATGTAGCTACAAGTTTTTTTGTGATTGAACATATTTCGGATTTAAATTGATTGTTTGGTGAAGTATATAGGATACTGAAAGATGAATGAAGGTGGATCATTGGTTATTTTTTGCAAAGGAGGGAATTTGAGTGGGAGGCTTGACAGGGGAAAGAACATAAGAAATTCAAGATACAGCAGTATCATTATAGATTGGATGAAATTCAGGAAGTAGCTGAATATAATTTTTTCAAATTTGACTATCAAGAAGTAATTGAAAATTGAGTTTTAATAGGATATATTATAGTTTGTGAAAAATAAGTTGTTAGACCTTTCTCACTTTTTAATGATGTGCCACGATATTTTGGAGTTTTTTTTATTTTTTTTGTTTTGCCTTCGGCGAGTTACTTTTTATGCTTAAAAAGTAACCAAAAAAGCTTGGCACAAAATTTCAGCATTCTATTCTGCTTGGTATATTACGGATAACTACGAAGCTCGCTCCCTAATGTGGTCGCTCGATTATGTTCTCATAACGAAATATCGAACAGACTCATATTCCCACAATGAAATTTTGTGGAAAGTAAAATTTGTTACCGAATTATGTATGTATTGTGCGAACGAATTACGAAGTTGCAATAAAATTTCATGTATTTATTATTTCCAAGTCCTATGAAGTAAAAAAGAGGGATTGAATCCCTCTTTTAATGATATCAGTACTTTCTGTAATATTATTTTTCTCTTGGTGTTCGTACACTTTTTCAAAAAGCTAAGATTCAATAGAATATTGGTCATAAAAACCATAATCCAAATCCAAACCCTACACCTTTTCCAAATCTTTTTGCAATATCAAAGTATGAAACTATTACCATAATCAAAAACAATGGTGGGAATAAGATTGATCGTGTCCATCCTCCTGATCTTCAAGCTAATTTGAAGTATAAATAAATGTTGTAGAATGGAATAATAGATCCCCATCCTGGTAATCATGCTTTTTTAAACATTTTCCACAAACATACTATGGCATAAATACAAAAAATTGCACAAATAATACCACATGTCCACATCATTCGTGGTTCCATAGTGTTAGGTGTGTAAATGTTTGTAGGATATACATATCCTAAATCTCCTGGCTCAGGAAGTAAATCTGCAAATACTGGCATTTTTATTTTATTTTAAAGAATAAAAGATTATTGTTGGTTGTTTTCCCCTAAATATTCAGCTTTTCAAAAAGCTAAGATTCACAAAAATATCGGTGTCAGGAATAATAATCACACACCAAATCATTCTGACTTTCAGAATTTCTTAGCTAATTTGAATGGTAATATAAACATGAAAACAAGATTTACTAACATTGCAATTAGAGAAGCGACACCCAAAATCCAATTTATGGAATTTTTTATTATCATAGCCAAGGATCCTTCACTGGCTCAAATAAGGTAAAACACAACTGTAATAATAAACCATAATATTCAAATTATTGGTAGTATCATAAATATCCAAAATCGTTTTTTCTTTCAAGCAATTTTGCATAACACATAGATATCCCAAATTGGAATGATTGCTTCTCGTCATTTTCTACCTGCTTTTTTGAATATTATCCAGAGACAGATTATAGTAAATAACCGGATTATTAAATAAAAAATAATTTGACTCGTTGTCATTCAATTTGCCATCAATAATGCACTAGCAAAGTCGCTTGAATTTGATATTCATCATGATAGTGTATCGGTAATTGGCATGTCGTTTTTTGTAAAATAATAAAGATTTGTATATAATTAGATTACTATATTTGTTAAAAATTTCAAGTAAAAAAATGCCATCCAAAGATTTTACTCAATGGATGACATCTGCAATGTTTAATTTATTATTATTCTCATTGATATTTAGCTTTTCAAAAAGCTAGTATTCATAGGAAGATTGGTGATAGAAAAATAAGTCATAATCCAAACCATCCAGATTTTCAGAATTTCTTGGATAATTTGAAAAACATTATGAGATATAAGACAATTCCTACAAGGGCTACTAATCAACATAGTAGTATTATCACACTTTCAATAGTTCATCAAGATATTCACAAAAGATTACATATATAGGTTGTTATAAATTGGATTATTCATGGAACAATTAAAAACCAAAATCGGTTTTTCTTTCATGCAATTTTGAATGTAATGTATGAATTCCAAAACGGTATGATACTCTCCCATCATTTTCTGTTTGCTTTTTTGAATATTATCCACACACAAACAATTGAAAATAAAATGAGTAATGAATATATAATCCATCGTGAAGTAGGTATCATTCCTAATATTCATAGTGGTGAGAAACTGGTAGGATCAATTGCATTAATTGGTAAATCACCTGGCATTGGTAGTGCATCTGCAAATACTGGCATTTCTTTTTTTGTGAAAATATAAAAATATTTATATGTATACGATAGTATAATTATTACAAATTTCAATAGAAATAACAAAAAAGACTGGATTTATATCTCCAGTCTTGTAATTATTGAAATCTAATTTTGATTATCTGCTGTTGAAACTTTCCAAACAAGTAAGGAAAGATTTTTCATCAATTTCAGATTCAGGAAGCCAGCCACAATACATTTTGCAATAGTGAAGAAAATCTTCAGCTTTTTTGTTGTCGGAAATGTACTTGTCGGTTAAAACACACAATTTTTCCATAATTTTTGTTAATTAGTTTGCTTGATTACTTTGAAAATACTGATTGGCACATATTTTTCTACTGTTTTACCATACTTGATAAACTCTCGTACCATAGATGAGGAAATGACATCGTCCTCTCCTCTCAGATAAACAGTTTCCAAATCTGGATTAATTTCGCGGTTGATTTTTGAGATATTCTCTTCATAGAGATAATCTGTAATATTTCTCAATCCGCGAATCAAATACTTGACACCAATCTCCTTACAGAAATCAGCAATAAGATGGTCGCAAATTACCACCTCACAATTTGTGAGATCATTGATTGTGATAGTTTCTTTGATAGCATTCTCCATTTTTTCAATTGGATATTTTCGGTTTTTGTCTGCATTATTTGCTATGCAAAGATAGACCTTATCAAAGATACCACATGCCTTTTTTAGGATTGAAAGATGACCATTTGTAAATGGATCAAAACTGCCGGCAAAAAGAGCTTTTTTCTCAGTTTCAGTGAAGTATTCTGGAATAATAGCAAGTTTGATAAGGTTACTAATTTCTTTTTTGAATTTACTGGAATTAAAATAACCTTCCTCATTTCGGATGGTGTAATCAATCAGAGAGGAATCAAACGATTGTGCTTTCATCCTTTCAAGAATTTTTTCCTTTGAGACATTGTCTCGCCTCATAGCACGAGCTATACAAGTTTCTTTTGAAGCATCAATCAGGACAACATAATTGAAATCATCTCGCCCATTTTTCAGAGCTATGGCAGATTCCATGATGACAATCGGTTCATGCTGTTTTGATTTCCATACACGAAAGCATTCTCTCACTTTGGGATGGATATAAGCCTCCAATTTGAGCTTTTTCTCATCATCATTGAAGATAATGTTTGAAAGTGCTTTCTTGTCCAATTTACCATTTATGGAAACGATATTCTCGCCTAGAAGTTCGCCGATCTCAGCAAGAATTTGAGGATCTTCATAAAGCTTTTTAGCCTTATCATCACTATAGAATATGGGGATTCCATAGTATTCATGAATATATCTGGCAATAGTCGTTTTACCACTGCCGATACCTCCTGTGATTAATACTGTTTTTTGTACCATATTTTTTGATTTTTGTAATTGTTTTTTTGTTAATTGCAAAAATGTATAGACTTATATCACAAAATGTCAAGGTGTTTTGGCTCATCATATTTTTATTTATAAAAATTATTGCCTTCGGCGAGCCATCCCGATTATATCGAGGATGTCATTTTATTCCAATTTTGTAAGGACACAAAATTGGCGAAAAAGTCCTTTACACACAATTTTAGCACTCAGTTGTTCTTTGCATATTCGTGTAAGAATACGGACTCGCTCCTACGACATCGTCGCTCGTTTTAGTATAGTTTGTAATGTACTAATGGATTACGAAGTCGCAATAAAATTGTGTATATTAAATTATAAATTTTATTTGTTTTTATCAAAAATTCATTTGACAATAAAAATTATTTTTTTATATATGTTTTAGTTTATCAAAAAAAATATGGACAAAAGATGACTAGAATCGTTTTTCATATAGATGTAAACTCGGCTTTCTTATCTTGGTCAGCTAAACAAGTATTAGATCAAGGCTACAAAGTCGATATCAGAGAAATAGTTTCTGTAGTCGGAGTGCAAGAAACTAGGAAAGGTTTCGTACTGGCCTCCTCTACTCCAGCCAAAAAGCTTGGAATCAAAACGACTATGAGAATTACTGATGCTAGGAAGATTTTCCCATGAGTAAAAATTGCTCCTCCTGACTATAAATATTACAAAAAATGCTCAGATGAGATGATGAATATCTTGAAAAGCAAATTCAAATTATTTCAGCAATTTTCTATTGATGAATGTTTCGTAGAATACACTGAAGACATGCAAAGAGAATACTGAGATCCAGTAGATGTTGCAAATCAAATCAGAGGATATATCAAGAAAAAATGCTGATTCACGGTCAATGTCTGAGTAGGAAACAATAAATTCTTAGCAAAAATGGCTTCAGATTTTGAAAAACCAAACAAAGTTCATACTTTATTTTCCGATGAAATTGAAAAGAAATTGTGGCCATTGCCTATTTGACAATTATTTGGTTGTGGTAGAGAGACCGAGCCAAAACTCAGGGAACTTTGAATCGCTACAATTTGAGATTTAGCAAAAAAAGATAGGGCAATAATCAAGGCAAGATTTGGACATTTTGGATGAATCTTGCATGATTATGCTAACTGAATTGACAATTCCAAAGTAGAAAATAATTACGATGAGAGAAAATGTATCTGAGCCTCCTCCATCACCAAAATTGATACAAAAGATAGAGATTATATCCTCTCGTTTTATGAATGATTTGCTGATGAATTAGCACTATCTTTGAAGGATAGAGAATTAGCAGGAGATACTATCACGGTGCATGTAAGATATACAAATTTCTCAGTAAAATCTCATCAAAGCAAATTGCCAAATGCAATCAACACACCGGATGAAATTTATACTATTGCTGTAAAATTATTTGATGAATTATGGAATCAAAAAGAATTGAATTTGGTTGGGGTAAGTATTAGTGGATTGAGAAATGTGAGATTTAAGCAGACGGGATTGTTTCTAGATTTTTCTCATTTTTAAAAGAGGAAGACCGTGAAGTGGTGGAATATTTTTATTCTTCTATTTGGGGGTGCTTCGCCCCCAAACCCCAGACCCACTTTTGTCTGCCAGCAACAAAAGTGGGCAACCCTGCTGAAGCCGGATGACTTTCAGTCAAAATGCCTCTCGACTCACTTCGCAATTTCAAATAATACCTCACTTCGTTTCGGTATTAGTGAAATTCGAAGCTGAGCCGAATCTGATGAAAAATGAAAAATTTTTGGCTGTTACCTTATTATATATTCGTAATTTCTAGAAAAACAATCATAATATAAACGTGAAAAAATATAAAAATTAAGATTTTTCACGTTTATGCAAAAACAGCTGTTCTTTCTGAAACTATTTTTTGTGCAATTTTTTGTTCATCAGAATTTGTAATCATCTTGTAGGCATCTCGATCTGCTTGGAGTCTAATCCATGTTTCTGCTGGTTCATCAAAAGCTATCGCTATACGATATGCGATTTTCGCATTTAAATCTCTATGTCATTTAATTATTTCGTTTAATTCTGTCTTTGATACTCATATCAAATTTGCAAATTTTACTTGAGATCGTCATCTTGCTTTTAATTCTTCAATAAGATATTCTCAAGGATGATATGAAATATTTATTCAAGTTTTCATTTGGAATTAATAATGAATATAAATTATTGATAATGATTCGATATACGGTAAATTTTCATAATTTTAATCGTTCAATCTTTTAATATTTTCACTTCCATCCTCCATGATTTTGTGAGGTCTATGGCATAAAATCAGTCTAAATCTCAATGCAATTTATGGAATCTCAGTGTCGGAAATCTGTAAAGATCTACTGAAAAATCTACTGTTTCAATGATTTTACATTGCATCCTAAATTTTTTGGCAACTCATGATGGATATCATCAATCTCAATCCGTTTTACGAAGTTCTTCCAATTCAGTTGGGCATATAATTTTCATTTTCGTGGTATAAAATAAAAGATTCTAGGTTTAGATTACATTATCAATATGTATTATAAGCATATTAAATGTAAAAATCAAGATAAAATTCACAAATTTGTGAATAATTATTTTTTAATATCACATTTGTTTATATACGAAAATGAAATTCTTTGTCAAATATTTTTTTGAAAAATAAGAAAAGTATTATTTAGTACGGTGATTTTTTATGTTAATAAGTTTAAATAAAGCAAAAGAATCAGACTATTCCAGCATTTAGAAAATGAGGGAAATGGATGATCTCTGAAGAATTTGAAGGGTAAATGGGGTGAGGTTTAAGGAAGTGGGGGTAAGGAGATTATTATGATTCTTCCGTTGTCTGAATTATCCAATTACACCATCAAAGAATAGTTGAAGCCCTCCTTTTATATGTAGATTCTTCTCAAATATCCTTTAAATTGCAAGATTTCATTATTTCTACTATTTTAGATAATTTTATATTTCAATTTTCTAATAAAAACATTGAAAAAGATTTATTGAATACGTGGTGTGATAATATTTCTTCTATTATAGATAACAATCTTTCTCTCCTTGGTAATTTCATCAATTTTACTCATTTTTCAGTTAGTTTTAAAGATTTTCAACGTTCAAAATTTGCATATCATAGATATTTTGCTGCATTTTTATAATAATGAGATTGTCTGATTACAAAATTATATTCTTCTGAAAGTTCATCATCTGATTTCTCTCATGATTGCAAAATTTCTAATAAATTAATTACTTTTTCAAAATCATCAGCCTGAGGAAAAGGTGCGTTAGGTTCCGGCACTTTTTTAACTTTTCATAAAATATCTTTTACTTCTTGTAATGTTATTGGTTCGAAATTTATTGCAAAACTTTTTTGTAATACTAGTTTGATAGAATTATAATCATTATCATCATCAAATTTATAAACAAAAAATGTGAAAACATCGTTTGATACTGTCATAAATACTGGAACAACTTCCTTTTTTACTTTTTGTTTTCGTAATCTATATGGATAATATAATTGTCTAATAATAAAATCATCCCATTTTCACATTTTGGCTTCTATAATCATAAGTTTACTTTCCGATTCAAATCATCAATCTATCTCAACTTGTGCATTATTTACTTCTATAATTCTTTGAGAATCTGATTCATTATCTAAAACTTTAAAAGAAAAAGATGACGAACTCATTCTTCATGATATTGTAGGTTCAAATATTTCATTTAATAAATCTTTAAACATTCATGTTGCTAAGGCATAATTTATTGCTAATGCCTCAGAAAACAAATTATTTTTATCCAAACTTTCTAAATCATTTCTTGGTTCAATATTCTCAATATGTTTATTATCATATGATATATCTTTATGGGTTTCAAAGTGTCATATTAGATATGTTCAACGATTTATTGGTAATATAGAAAGATTATTAGTTGTAAATATCTCTGGTATATTTTCTTTATGATCAAATTTTGTCATCAACCTTGCTTCCCTTATGGGTGTTATAACATTTGCTGATATTTTATAAATTCAATTTTTTTTAATTTCATCTAAAATATTGAATTTATCAAAAAGATATTTTCGTGCTTCATCATTAGATATTCTATTTCTTTCCATTTCTTTTATAATTGTAAATTAAAAATTCATCAACTTTATCTCTTCATTTTGCATTTGCATTTATTGTACGAGGTACTCAAACAGTTTCAATGCATATTTCTCAAAATTTTCATGTATTATAAATATCTTTTATAAAATTTGTTGCAGAATTAGATAATAAAAACTTTGCTCATTTTTTATCTATTTGTACACAAAAATCTCTTAATCTAATTTGATCTTCCTTTCAAAATCCATCTAATGTATATCATGTAAATGATGAAGTATCAGAAACAGGATCGTATGGTGGATCTAAATAGACAAAATCTCATTTGCTGATATATTGCAACATATTATCAAATCATCAACAATAAAATTTGATTTCGTTATCATTTAAAAATTTACTAACAGCTCTTAAAACCTCTTCATTAACAATGTTTGGAGATTTGTATCATCAAAATGGAGTATTAAATTGTCATTGTGAATTTACTCTAAAAAGTCAATTAAAGCAAGTTTTGTTTAGGTAAATTATTCTTGATGCTCTCTCAACTTTTGTAAGATTATCAAATTTATCTTTATTCCTATCTAATCAACGGATATTATAAAAATATTCTGATGAATTTTCGTGCTTTTTCAAATCTTGAACTAATAAATCTACATTATCCCTTATTGTCTCATATAAATTTATTAGTTCTGGGTTTATATCATTAACAAATCATATTTTTGGCTGAATATCAAAAAGGACAGCTCATCATCATAAAAATGGTTCAATGTAATTTTTATATGTTTTGGGTTTAAATTTATTTATAACTGGCAATAAATATCTTTTTCATCAAGCCCACTTCAAAAATGGTTTGAGAAAAATATTTTTTTGTGTCATTGTTTTTTTCATTTTTTTAAATACCTTTTACTTATAAATAAAACATATAAATAAACAAGGAAATTAATAAATAATATATTTTATTTTTGTGTTTTATAAAGTTTTGTCAAAAAATCAATTGATTTTTAAAAAAAGTTTTGCCTTTTTAAAAATTTATGCATAAAAATATATAAAAAAATCACTTTAATAGTTATATTTTCTAGGAAAATATTGTTTACCAAGTTGTCGTAAATAACGGTCTAATTGCTTTAATCAGCAATCTAAATCATAAAATTTTGTAAATTCTAGTAATATATTTTTAAATATTTGATAATCTTTAAAATCTTCATGTTTAAATTTATAAAATTTATCTCTTTTTTGGAAATACATTAAAATCTTATTAACATAATTATCATATATTGGAAAATATTCGGCTCTATGATGAGAACAATATTTACTAGCAAATGAATAAAAATTTTTTTCTTTTCAATTAATAGTGACTTTAGCTATATCATTTACTAAAGTTGGATCTCATTGTTTTAAGCGGTCATCAATTTTTAAGTCCAAAATGTGTTCAGCCACAGGGAATACCTTAAAAATATTTGTACTATAAAAATCATTTAATGTGCTACATTTTAATAGGATATCCTCAATTTTTGTATTATTTGGAATAAGTTCTAAGAATAATTTGTTAAGACTATTCTCCTGGTTTACATAATCTGTCAATCATTCTCGTATTTCGAGATATTTTTTTAATTCTTTCTTGTTTGGTGTTGGAATATCTTTTAACATCATTTTTTTAGTTTCTAAAAATTACATATCAATGTGTGTATATTTAAAATAGTTTCTCTTGCAATTGAAAAATATAATTAATATAATATATATCTGTACTTAATAGGTAAGGGTGATTTTATACACACTAAAAATCACTATAAAATATTATTAGTGGTTAATAGTATTTATAATGTTATAAATAATTATGAATTTTGTTAATAAGTTTAAAAAGACATTAATCGATATTGAATTAAATATTTTTGATGATGATAAAATTTATAAAGAGCTTTGTGAATTATATGAAGATAAGACTGAAAATAATAATTTATTAATAACAACTATAGAAGACTATAATTTTCAACCACAAAAATGGTTAATAAGGCATTTCATAAATGTATTACTAAAATATTTATTAGATAATAATTTACTATGAGATGGCATATCAAATAAAATAAGATGATTATTATACCAAAAAATTAATGATATTCTTTGAAATCCTGAAATAAGATGAGAATACCTTGAATTCCATTTGTTTTTTAGATTATCTCCAGGATTAAACGAAGTTATTGAACTTGAAAAAAAATTCAATTTAAAATATTATTTATATAGATATTTCCTTGATTACTATTTTATAAATAAAAAATTTCAAAATTTTGAAGAATCTCTTAACATTTACCTTGATAAATACTTTATTATTGATTCATCAGATTTTAGACCTTTTATTTTACAAGAATGTTCCTATGAATCATGGTTTGAAAAAAAATCAATATGTGATTTATTTATCAAATATTTTAATGATAATTTTGATAAATTAATTCAATTAGTAGTTTGATATAAAATTGATGGAACAATACTTGAACTTTTGTGCAAGAATTGATCAAATGATTTAGTACAATCTTTTCTTAAATTATTAATTAACAGGTGTCTTAAAGAGCATGATTACGAATTCGAACATCGTATTAATAGTGAAGTTATAGAAAACCTAGTTAGATATGAAAATACAGATACAGATTTCTGTAAATATATTTTTGACAAGTTTTTATCATGAGAATTTTGAATATTCAGATTATGAATTTATGTATTGAAATGAATAATTACTGAAAGTAATTTATCTGATTTTTTTAGATATAAACGAGAAAATTATATAATTATACAATTATATTATAACTATGATGATGAAAATACCATAAAAAAACAAATTTATAAAAAATATAAAAAAATTATCGATGATAGTATAAGAACAAATAAAGAAAATAATGCTTTAGAAAGGGAAATACAACAGAAAGAGAAAAATGAAATTAAAAATAAAATAAATTCGTTGATTAAAAATAGTTTAAGCAATAAAAAAAGTCCGTGTCGTGAAATAATTTATTTATACAATAACTATCCAAAAGCTTTCACAAAAGAGCAGATTGAATTTGTAAAAAATGAAATTATTTTTTATTTTTCGTCTAATGAATTTAACTTAAGAAATTCTGAAGTTCAGGTAATTCAACAAAATAGTAATAGCTTTACTATACCACGATTTTTAAAAGATTTATTATTATGTGTCAATATATCAGTAAAGCTATGAATGGATATTTCAAAATATATTAATATCCGAAAATGATTAATTCCATATGTTTTTGATTCTGAATTAGAATTAATTCTGAATGATTTATTAAAAATTTGAATTGATAAATTATCAAAAGACGATGTTGATTGGTTAATTGATATATATTTAAATAATCGTCATTGAGATTTGCATAAATTTCATAACATAAGAATCCCCACATTGATTTCTAAATGATTTGTAAACATAAATGATTTGTCATCACATCAAAAAAACAGTATTTACAAAGTATATATAAATAAATTAAACGATACTGAAGATGTTGCAAATTGGGAAAAAATAGTATTTTTAGAATCAATATTAGAGATATGAGATTTTAATAAAAAATGGTTATATCAAGAATATAGTAATTATTTTGCCAAATTTAATAATTATAGTTATTATGAGGATTATTTATTAAATAATATTGATGAAAATTTAATTGATGGATATGAAAGATTCTTGAAATTAAATGAGATAATGATTACTTTATATAAGAATAAAGATTGTATAAAATGGAGATTAAAACAATTAAACTTAATTAGAACAGATTATATTCGAGAAAACTGAAATTGAAGTTGAATATGACGTGGCTTTTCTAAAAGAGATGAAGAAATATTTCGATCAAATTCAAAAAGTAAACGTTTTTATATGTGTTTAATAGATGTTATCAAATATCCTAATTATGTTGATGATATTAAAAAAATTTTATCAATTGTTAAAAAATTTTATTTTAATGAAGAATCTTATATAAAAAGATATATTTACGATTTTTGCTTTGAATATTTTAAAAAAGTATCGGAAAAAAAACAATATGAGGTTGCATTATTAATTAATGATGAAGATTTTGTTAAAAAATATTTATTTAATGTATTTAGCGAAGCTATTAAAGAAAAGTTTAGAACCCATGAATTAGAGAAATTTTGTCTTAACATAAATAAGAAAAATAATTCAAATAAAAATCTTGGTAAAAAGTTTTGAGAGTTGTTGAAAAAATATGAAAAATCAGAAAAAAAAGTAGGTGAACTTTCAATGAAACTTGATGAATTAAATAGATGTAGTTTAATTAATAAAAATTCTGATAATATTAAAATTGTACTATATGTAGAATGAAAATATGATAAAATTTATATAGAAAAAGCTTTTTATGTTCTATCTCAGTTATTTCCCAATAATTTTAAATGATTAAATTTATCTGTTGTGAATTGTGCATGAGCTAATAATATTCCAATGTTAATAAATTCTTATATAAATGATTGAATACAGTGAATACACATATGAATTTTTGATATTGATTCTTGATGAATAAGTGCTTGGGAAAACCCAAATATTGAAAACTATTGATTAGAAAGAAGATTATGGAAATGTGATATGAAATGAAATATATTTGAAAATAAATATAAAAGAAATAATGGATACTTGTATAGTTTGATTTTATTGCCATATACAGAATATTTTAAAGATCAAATTTTTGCAGACAATCAAGAAAATACTTTTGAAAAAGACGATGATCCAAGAAATTATTTAAAAAATAAAAATGTTATTTTAAATTCTGTTTCATCTCCGATGTTTACTATAGAGCATCTATTATATTGAGAAGGAACTAATGAATTTTTTGATTATGAATTATCTTTTTGAAATAAGAAGGTTTTAAAAGTTAAAAACAAGAAAGCTAAATCTAAATTATTTGAATATGTTGATAAATGTGTTATTTCAAACAATATCCGAATGAATTTTTTGCCACTTTTTCAGTATATTAAAACTCTCTATGATGAATTTAAAAATAATTCTAGTAAAAAAACTTGAGTATAAATTTTCTTACTTGTATTTAAAAAAATCTTGTCAAAAAAAACTTAAAAAAAGATTTGCATTTTAAAAATTTTTGTGTATACTAATACCAACAAAGTAAATCCTCATAGTGCGGGGTTCCGGAGGTTCCTCATAAAGTGTGCTATGGGGTTTTTGTTTAATTGAAAAATCTTGTCAAAAAAAATGCGAAAAAAGATTTGCATTTTAAAAAATTTTGTATATACTGAATATGTTCAATAGTGGAGCCGAGAGCAATTATCTTTCGTCCACATAAAAGAGTCTATAAGCAATTATGGACTCTTTTGTTTTTATGAAAATTTTTCTAATAAAAATTTAATATCTTGAATTGATTGAATGTTCGGTCAAGCTGCTTTTTTCAATAATGAAGATGCATATTGTCTATTTGGAATAAGTACTCTTCATAAAATTCATTTAGTATGGAATAATTCTACTAATGTATTAAAATCTCAATCTCATGTAAATAAATATGCCTTTCATAAATCATGTTCGTAAAAATCAATTAATGACGAGATTGCAATATCTATATCAACATTTCATTTTGCAAGTCAATTGGGTAAAATTGCAGCCTTTTTAAAAATAAGTTCATATCAAATATCGTTTAGTTTATCGTAAAATTTTTGATGTTTTTCAAGGTATCACACAAAAAACTTTATTTTATCTAAATTAAATTTTTCTTTTGAATAATTATAGAATTTATCTCGATCAATAATCCATCACATCATTTCAATCGCTTTATGTACATTTTGTGAATCAATATACATTATATTCATTATGGTCTCATTTTTAAAACTAAAATATCAAATATTTTATAGCAAAAAATGTCAAAAAATCAATTGAATTTGTCAAAATTATTTTTGTATAAAAAAAGAATCCTGTGCAGGATTCCTTTTCACAATTATTTCAAATAATAATTACTTTACAAACTTCAATTTTTCTCAATCAAGTTCTGCTGTGATAGTATCATCATTATTTACTCTTCATTCAATGATTTCCATAGCGAGTTCATCAAGGAGAATATTTTGGATAGCTCTTTTGAGTGGTCTAGCTCAAAATACTGGATCAAGTCATCTCTTTGCGATGTAATTTCTCACTTCATCAGATATTTTTAATGTAATATTTTTCTCTTGTTTTACATGATCTACTACTCTACCAAGCTGAATATCAACAATTTTATCCAACATTTCTTGGTTGATCGGATTGAATAGGATAATATCATCAAGTCTATTTAAAAATTCAGGTCTAAAGTAAGTTTGAAGGATTGGCATAATGTCTTTTTCAAGGTCAATGACAGGTTGTGCTTTAGTTTGTCATTCTGAGCGTAGCGAAGAATCTAAATTATATCCTTCGCCTTTGGCTCAGGATGACATATTAGCTATTCATTCTTTTTTATTTTTTTTAGATTCTTCGTTTCACTCCGTTTTCCCGCTAAAGTCGGGACTCGTTTCATTCGCACTCAGAACGACGGTATTACCGTTATTTGCTAATTTTTCCATGATGACATTACTTCAGATATTTGAAGTCATGATGATGATTGTATTTTTGAAATCTACTGTCCTTCATTTTGAATCTGTGAGTCTTCAGTCATCTAGAAGTTGGAGTAATGTATTGAATACATCTGGATGAGCTTTTTCCACTTCATCAAAAAGTATTACAGAATACGGCTTTCTCCTTACTGCTTCTGTGAGTTCTCATCATTCTTCGTATCATACATATCAAGGTGCTGCTCAGATTAATCTAGAAACTGTGAATTTTTCTTGATATTCAGACATATCAAGTCTAATTAGTGCTTTTTCATCGTTAAATAGTAAGATCGCTAATTGTTTTGCTAATTCTGTCTTTCATACTCAAGTTGGTCATAAGAACAAGAAAGATCAGATCGGTCTATTTGGATCTTTGAGTCAAGCTCTAGATCTGCGGACTGCTCTAGAAACAGCAGAAACTGCCAAGTCTTGTCCAACGACCTTTGATCATAAAAATTCTTCCAAATTTGCTAATTTATCTTTTTCTGTCTGAATCAATTTTGAGATAGGGATTCAAGTCCATTTAGAGATAATTGTAGCAATATCTTCTTCATCGACTACATCTTTGATTACGATTTTTCATGAAGCTTTTGATTCTTCAATTTTTGCTTCAATTTCTTGTAATTGTTTTTCCAAAGCAGGAATTTGTGAATATTTGATTTCAGCAGTTTTGTTGTAATCAGTCTGTTTTTCTGCTAAATCTGCTTCGTGATGTAATTGTTTGATTTTTTCATTGATTTCTTTGATTTGGACTAACATTTTCCTATCTTCTTCCCAATCTGATTTTTGAGCATTGTATTTCTCTTTCACATCTGCTAATTTTTTGTCAATTTCAGCGATTCTATCTTCGTTCTTCTTTTTATTTTCAATAGAAAGTGCTTGTTTTTCAATTTCCAATTGAGAGATTTTTTTCTCCAATTTTACGATATTTTCTGGCACACTAGTCATTCACATTTTTGTACTAGCTGCGGCTTCATCTAGCAAATCAATAGCCTTGTCTGGTAATCTACGATCTGGGATATATCTCATAGAAAGATCAACACAAGCTACAATAGCATCATCAGAAATCTTTACTCAATGATGTGTCTCGTATGTTTTTTTGATTCATCTCAAAATGGCTAAAGAATCTTCTTTGTCTGGTTCATTTACCATCACTGGCTGAAACCTCCTTTCCAATGCCGCATCTTTTTCGATATATTTACGATATTCATTGATGGTAGTAGCTCAGACTACTCTAATTTGTCACCTAGCAAGTGCTGGTTTTAGCATATTTCACATGTCCATAGATCATTCAGCTTTTCATGCTCAAACGACATTGTGAATCTCATCAATGAAAAGGATTATTTCTCAATCTGATTTTTCTACTTCTTTGAGGATTGCTTTGAGTCTTTCTTCAAAATCTCATCTATATTTGCTTCAAGCCATGAGACTTCACATATCAAGCTCGATAATTCTCTTATTTTTCAAAATATCTGGTACTTCAGATTTCACAATTTGTTGGGCTAGCAGTTCTATAATTGCAGTTTTTCAAACTCCTGGATCTCAAATTAAGACAGGATTATTTTTGGTCCTACGAGATAAAATTTGGATAACTCTCCTAGTCTCCTCATCTCTTCAAATTACTGGATCAAGCTTTCATTCTTGAGCCAATTTTGTGATATCTTTTCAGTATTTTTCCAAAGCATCCATTGTGTTTTCTGGATCTTGTGAATTGATGTTTTCTCAGTTTCTCATTTCTAAAATTGTGTTAAAAAGTAAATCATAAGTAATATTTTCTCATGCTAAAATTTCTTGAATTCTGTTTTTTCACTTCATGATAGCAAGAAGCAAATGCTCAGTAGTCAAGTAGGAATCTTTCATCTCAGCCATGATTTTTTCGGCATCAATGAGTGTCCTATTCAGTTCAGATGAAATTCAAATCTGATATTCTCACTGGACTTTTGGCAATTTTCAAATCTCATTGAGAGTATAAGTCCTGATTTTATGTTCATCTTTTTGCAATTTTCTCAAAATAGCAGGAACGAATCAATCTGACTGCTCTATCATAGCTAAAAAAAGATGTGGTAAATCAATCTGACTATTTTTTTGACTTACTGCAAACTCATTGGCATATTGTATAGCTTCTCAAGCTTTTTGTGTATATTTTTCAAAATTCATATTTTTGTAGCACCTAAATAAAACTGGTGCTATATTATTCAAAAATTTTTATTTTGCAAGAGATTTTTTGAAAAGAGTTGATTGATATAAAATTTATATAAAATTCATTAAAAATATTTGCATTTTTTTATGAAATATATTATATATTTATATAAAATTTATATTTATTTCATATTAAAGCATGAAAGAAATAAGGTATAATCCTGAGAAGAAAGAAAAGATATTGAAAGAGAGATGAATCAATTTAGAATCAATTTAGAAACAATTGCTTATATGATAAATGAATGAGATATAATTTGAATTGCAAAAGTACCTAGCAGGATAAACAAAAAAATGTTTATATTGATGTATAATAAATATATATGTTGTGTTCCCTATGTAGAAAATGATAAAGAGATATTTCTTAAAACCGCATATTTTAGCAGGAAAATGGACAAACTTTTAAATCATAATAAGTAACAAAATGAAATCAAATTATGACAATCAAAAATTAGATGCAGAAGAATTAAAATTAGATGAATTATTTACTGGCAAAGATGTTGTTTTTCTTTCACAAGATGAATTAGAAAAAGAAAAGAAAAAACTAAAATCATACAAAGTCATGAAGGCTGAGAAAAAATCTGTAAATTTGAGACTTTTAGCCAGCGATATTGCAAAAATTAAAGCAAAATCAGAAGCTATTGGAATTCCATACCAGACACTAATGACAATTAAAATGCATGAATTTGCGAATGACTAATTTTAAATTTGCAAAAAAATTTAACTATTTCAAAAATTATTGTTAGTATTTTCATTTTTGGTAATTTATGACGACGAAATATTTACATTCAATAAACAACTATCGTTCACATTTTTTGTCAATGATATGTTATTATATACTTGTGCTTTAGAATTCAATTATTTAATCAGTTCTTATTCTCCAATCTTTCAACACTAGCTTCTGAAACAAAAATATCGCTTATTTTGATTCAATGGATTTCGTTTGTGTTTGATTTATCAATTTTTCATAATTTTTTACATGCTTGTATATATGATTCTTTTGTCGTATTTTTGAAATCAAATTTTTTGTATAACATGTGCAGAGCAATATAAATTATCTCTGCTGGTTTTATAATTTCATGATCCACAGATTTTATAAACAATGGGAAAGTGTGATCCGTATTTTTTTCTCTTATTGACGGAGAATTTAGCCATTTTTTGTAGTCATCTGCTATACGATTTTCATTTTTTACATCACTTACACTACTCCTAAATTCTCAACCGATTGATAATATTATAAAATTATTATGCTGCTGTTCTCAATTACTCATTTGGTCCAATAGATATTGCTCTACTTTTCTCGCCTTTGATTCTAATCTATGATCAGTACTTACTGTCAACTGTATTGGTATTGTTTGATATGATTGATTAGGTGTTTTTCTCAAAACAAAATTTAGATCAGTTTTTTGCAAAGTATCTGCTTGATACGATCATAATTTAATATAAGTACTTTCAATATTTAAATATTCTCTTACTTGATTTTCCAAATTAATGGCTACTTCTGCAAATATATTTTCACTAATTGTTCCTGTATTTTTCATTCTGCTTAATTTTTCTCACAATATATACTGATACACATAGTATATGTATTCAGAAAAAGTTTGTACTCGTGGTAAAACTTCCCTAGTAATATCTTGATAGGTTTCATTTAATTTATCTATTTCATTAAACAAAATATTTGATATTACCCAATCTTTACACGACATAGATTGGACGAATAGGCTATATAGATCCTTAATACTTGATACATCCTGGTCATTAATTATTATTTTATCAATCATCGGAATAAATCAATGTGTGGAACAAAAATCCATAAAACTATTTAAACTATATATATCCATATTTAATCAATACTTTGCATCATACCTAACAACTAATTTATCCTTTCATCACTCTTTCACTGTATAGGCAACTAAATTTCATACAATTGCCCTATTTTTTAGAAATTCATTTATACTCAAGATATCGTAAATCTCTTTTCTTTCGTTATTAGTTATTTGTGAATAATTTTCATCATTCTCTGGTGGTCCTTCCCTAGATTTCAATCATTTTATCTTTGTCTTTGACAACATTTCATTGATATTATAAACTCACCTTGTCAAAAATGAGTGGCCTTTTTTCATAATATTGATATTCAATATATTAAAAACTATGCTTAAATTTTTTAAGTATTTATGTTATTATATAAATTTTTATAAAAAAGACAAGTTGATTGTACATATTTTTTTAAAATATAAATATTCCTTGCAAGCAGAAATTACTTGAAAATATTTAAAATTTTTGTATCAATTTTTTTGATTTTATATTGAAATTTTTATATGAAAAAGAAAAAAATCATTTGTTTTGATTTGGATGGTACACTCGCTCCGAGCAAGCAGAGACTTGATGATGAAATGGCTGAATTAATTAATCAGTTATTGTGAAAATATCATGTATCGGTCATAACATGATGATGAGAAGATCGCTTTCATAAGCAAATTTTTGATTACATCACTGAAAGTGAAGATTTATTGAGTAGATTCATTCCTTGTCCTACATGTGGAACTAAGATGTACAAATACGAAGATTGAAAGTGGAATAAATTATATAGTCTAGATTTTTCTGATGAAGAGAAACAATCGATTTTGGAAAGTATGGATGAAGTATTGGATTTATTGGATTTAAGACCGGAGAAAACTTGGTGAGAATTGGTAGAAGATAGATGATCTCAAATCACATTTTCAGCACTGGGACAGGAGGCACCATTAGAAGAAAAGTCTGTCCGAGATCCAGATTTCAAAAAAAGAAATGTGATCAAAATCGAGTTGGAAAAGAGAATACCAAATTTTTCCATAAATAGTGGATGAGCGACTTCAATTGACATTACGATGAAGTGAGTAGATAAGGCTTTTTGAATAAGAAAGATCGTAGAAAACTTTCCATTTGAATTGGATGATATCCTATTCATCTGAGATGCTGTTTTCCCTGGAGGGAATGACTACCCTCCTTTCACTATCGGAGTTGATTCAATCAAAACAGATGGTGTGGAACACACGAAAGAGATTATTAGAAGATTGATTGAGGATGAGGATTTGGAAGATGGGTGGTTGTATGAGGAATAATTGAATCAGTTAATTTATAAAAATATTGTAAAAAATTTTACACATTCTTGGAACGTGTAAAGAAAATCGTATTTTTTTTACATATTAGGGTTGATATGTAAAAATTTTTTGATATATTTTACACGTTGCATGTTTTTATTACTAATATTATTATCATGGATTCTATCTATACTATTGCAAAACAACATTTTGAAACTGAGGATGTAATGAATCATTTGCTTTCAGCACATAGAGCTTTGGCTGAATTAAAATGAGTTTCAAAAATTCTTCCAAATGAGACAATTCTCATAAACACATTGTCACTTCAAGAGGCAAAAGATAGTTCTGAGGTAGAAAACATCATCACTACGCATGATGAGCTTTATCAAAGTAATGCAGATAAAAAAGTTTTTGCAACAATATGAGCTAAAGAGGTATACAATTATGTAGATGCATTGATGACGACTTTTTATAAAACAAAAAAAAATAAATTAATTTTGATTACTGATATACTGAAAGCACAATCTTTAATTGAACATAATGATGCATGATTTAGAAAATTGGCTGGAACTGAATTAAAAAATGAAAAGACATGAGAAACGGTTTATACTCCACCTCAAAATCCCAAAGAAATATTGGATTTAATGTCTGATTTTGAAAAATATCTGAATGATTCTGATACTTGACATGATCCATTGATTAATGTTGCTTTATTACATTATCAATTTGAAAGCATACATCCATTTTATGATTGAAATGGGAGAGTTTGACGTATAATTAATATTTTATATATTGTAAAAGAATGATTGCTTGACTCTCCTATATTATATCTTAGTAGATATATAAATCAAAATAAATCTGCATATTATAAATATTTACAAGATATGCGTGATAACAATAATCGGAATGATTGGATCATTTTTATGCTTATATGAATAGAAAAGACCGCAAAGCAAACAATTAATATTATTAATTGAATAAAAAACTTAATGCTATCTCAAAAGCATATAATTAGGGATAAGTTACCAAAAGTATATAGTCAAGCATTGTTAAATAATATATTTAAGCATCCTTACACAAAAATTGAGTTCATAATGGATGATCTATGATGTTCACGTCCTACGACGATGAAGTATTTAAATCAATTGATTGAAATTTGAATTTTAAGAAAATATAAGGTTGGTAAGGAAAATTTTTATATTAATGTTGGTTTATATAATTTCTTGAGAGATATTCCAAGCTTAGAAAAATAGCTTTTTGAAATTATTAAAAAATATTGATAGACTTTTGTGTGACAAGCTTGAGTTTTTTAATTGTTAATTTATAAAAAAATCGGATATAAATCATATATCCGATTGTATCCGATTATATCCAAAAATCTATAGAATTATTTTAAATTGTATGATATTTTATTTACTAAATATGTTCTTTTCAAGCTAGATATTTTCTGATTCTCTCTCTATCTTCAACTGGTTTATCGGCTTTCGCATAAATTTCTAAGAATTGAATTAATTGGATTTCTTTAGTTTTTTCGTCATATGCAAAAATAAGTCTCATTTTTGATGGGCTATATTACTTAAATTGTAATTTCATGTCAATTAATCATACAAGTCTCTTTACTAGAAAATTTTTTGTAAAATTTTTTTGCTCTGTGGATAATACCTCTCATAATCAGTCTAAAATTTTGTAATTATCTGGTAATTTTGATAATTTATTTTTTATTTCTAATAAAATTTCATTTGTCGTTTTTCATGTCCTTTCAGTAATTACTCAATCATTTATTTCCCAAGAATTTTTCAAGAAAAAATAAATATCATAAATATCTCTGTTTGTATTTCTTTCGTAGAAAGCCACTAATTTATTGGCAAAAATTGTTCATTTTGTTTGTACTTTTATTGGCATACCATAAAAATATACAACTTCATATTGATTATTTTTCCAGATCTTTCTGCTAATATCTATCTTGATATTGATATCATCTTCTCAATAAGACAATTCAATTTTATTTCATTTTTTAATGTTTCAATATTGAGAAATAATATTGATTACATCTTGGTCGATATGTTGTTCTTCATCTAATAAATCAAAATCAAGATCCGTGGAAAATCTATCTAATCAATACAAAAAATAACATGCTGTTCATCATTTAAAACCTAAATATTTTCAAATATTACTATTAAAAATATCTTGTATGATTGAGAATAATATAGTCCTATGTTTTTCAGTGTTCAAAGTCATCTATTAATTTATTAATTGATAAAATAACTCTTTTATTGTAAATTTTTGAAATTTCTTTTAATTTGATAAAATTTAAATGTTCGATATTATCAAAATAATAATTCGCTGATAGATATAATCTATCACAAACTGCTCTTTCTGGGCATGCTATTGCATATTGTCATTTTTGTATTAGTCATAATGGATTATGTAAAATACTATCTTTTATTTTTCTATATTCGAATGTATATCATCATATATTTTTACTTCAAACTTTATCACTTGCTAAAAAAATTTTATCTCAATAATTTTGAAAAATAATTCATTCATCTTTTAGTACTGTTTCAAAAGAGATATATGAATCTTTTTTTACTTTTGTTGCAAATTCAAAAATATTATACTGGGGTAATACATAAATTCATTGATATTTTTTTTCTATGATTCATGAGCTCACATATCTTGCTAAAAGACTTTTTATTGTATTTCTGTTTTTTATTCATAGTAAAATTTCTAAGTCTTTGTAGGTGAAAACTGTCTTTTTTGATTGTATTAATTTTGATATATGATTCATTTGTGTCTAGAATAGGTTTATAAACAAACCTATTCTAGTCATATTTTAAAAATTTTCAAGTAAATTTGGTTGTGTTTTTTGTAAGATTTTGATCTTCTGAAACTATAATCTTAATATATGATTAAAATGGCTCCATAAAATGTCCCCATTTTAATCATATATCAGGGGAAAATCAAGTTTTTTTTTCGTATTTTTCTAGTGCGAGATATCGAATCGTAATCTCGAAAATCAAGGGAGATATTTTCAGAGGATGTTTTTTTGCACTTGAAATATTGCTTGCTATAAGTTGTACCAAGAAGCAAGGATGAGGTGGATTTGCTTAGATTTGATGAAGGAGTGTTTGAAATGAATAATTTGGTTTATTCGTGCTATGAAATTTCATTTTGTTTTCATATTAAATAGTTTACAAATGCACAACATGAGACCAACATAAATTTAGCATCGTTAAATGTAATATTCTGGGAATCTATATTTAATTTATGTCTTATTCACGATCCATTATTTGTGTATCAGTAAATAAGTTCGAATCATTTTTCAAGAGCTGGATGTATATCAATTCATGAATCATTAAGTTTTTTTAATGATTCTCATAGTGTGGCTTTTTTGTCTCATGTTATTTCGCAACACATTGCTTCAACCGCAGAGATTGATTCCTTAATTGAATTTCTATAATCTTTTGCATCTTCCTTGAAGTGTTGTATTGCTGTCTTGATATGGGCCCTTACATTTCCAAATGGGACTTGTAATGCTTCCTCAATACATTCTATTTCTATGTCATCAGTAATCGGAACGATATCTCATGAATCAATTAGTTGAAATGCAGAATTTTCTTCGGTTAATATTTGATTTATTTCCATTTTGAATGAATCATTATTATGAAAAAAATTATAAATAATTTCTATGAAATCATATATATAAAATCGTGTGTTAAAAACATTATTGTCAATAAATCTTGAGAATCCTATTAATGTAGTTGGGATTTCATTGATTTTGAATCAAAATTTATCTCAAATTATATAGGTTAAATTATCGCGATCAATGTAGTATAAATTTGTAAAAATAGGTGTGATTTTTCAATAAATCACGTTTCGAATTCTATTTTTTAGTTTCTGTTCTATTCGATTGGTTTGTAAAACGGGAGCTGTTGTTAGTCACATATTTTTTGAAAATGTCATTTTATTATCGCTTATATAAATATATTTTTATACATTTTATTTTTCCCATGCAACAATTATCTCTTCAATAGTATTTCCTTTTGTACTAGCAACATATCATCAAATATATTGATTCTTTCTATTATTAATTTGATTTTTTCGATTAAATATACATTTTTTCTTGCTATAAAAAGCTATCAATTCAATGGCATCAATTGGGTATATAAACTCAGTATCACTTATCTTATATTTATCTGATTGTACCAATTTTCAACTTACTGGATTTCAACATTCTCAGTATGCATTATGTCGATACATAAATATTCAATCAGTTGGATATTCTTTTGTTCTTATATACAAGTATCATCAATTCTTTAATTCTGGATATCTTGATATATCTATATAAAAAGTATTTTTTGCTAAATATTGGTTTAATATTTCGGAATCTGAGGTATATCATTCAGAATTTTTGTATGGTTGATGTTGAGGATAGAATGGTAAACAGTTCCAATTGCTTTCACAATCAATATAGTTTTCTTGATTTGTAGATCCAGTAATTATTGTTGTTCATGTTTCTATATCAGTATTATTTCATGTTGTATTATTTCATGTTGCAATAACATATCATGTAAGATTAATAGAATCTCATGTAAATTGTCATGTTGGTTTAAACATAACGTCATGAAAATTATAGAATATCCATCACATAAATAATAACAATGAAATTATCCAAATGGTATATAATAGTTTTTTCATATTAGTTTTACTTATTCTTATAAATAGTTTTGATAGCTTTTTCAATTTTTTCTAATCTATCATAAATTTGTTTGGCGTGTTGATATGGTAGATCTGGATATTTTTTATCATGATGATAAATAAGATATTTATAAATCAAATATCATACGATACAGATTATAATGGCTCGTGATAAAATTGGATTTAAAGCTAGTAAGTTTTTTATTGAATTGATTAGTTCTGTCCATTCATTTGGATTAGGCATTGTTTTAAATTTTAAATATAAACCAAATTACTTTGCTTATTATATATAATTCTTATCGAATTTCTACCGATATTTTTTTATATTTTACTTCAAAAAAAACTTTTTCTATTTGACAAACTCATTCATTTCCTTACACTGAAATTGATAAATCGTTATACAGACCGAATCTCGACAATTAATAACTAAAGATTCGTCTGTCTTTATTCTTTTTGTTAATTTAAATGAAAACAGTAATCCTCGCTTGATGACTTTGAACTCGCCTTGCAGAAGAGACAGTTCTTAAACCAAAGCCAATGGTGGAAATTGGTTGAAAACCAATTATTTGGCATATTATGAAAATCTATTCTCACTACTGATTCAATGAATTTATAGTATGTTTATGATACAAGTGATATTATATCAAAGAATGGTTTGCAAATTATTTTCTTCATAATAGTGATGTAACAATTTCCACGAAAGATAATTCAATTGAGGTACATAATTCTCATTGTGAAGATTGGAAAGTAACATTAGTTGATACCTGAGATGCGACAATGACATGAGGAAGAATAAAAAGAGTAAAAGATTATTTAGATTGAGATGAATTTATGATGACTTACTGAGACGGAGTAAGTGATATTAATATAAAAGCATTAGTAGATTTTCATCATTCACATGGAAAATTAGCTACTTTGACTGCAATTACTCCTGAATGAAAATTTTGAAAACTGTGATTAGATTGAGATAAGATTACTGAATTTGCAGAGAAAAAGGATAATGAAGAATCTCGAATTAATTGATGATTTATGGTGCTTAACAAAAAAGTATTAGACTATATCGAGTGAGATTCTATGCCTTTTGAAAAAGCTCCTCTTGAAAATATTGCTAAAGATTGAGAATTGATGGCATATAAACATTATGGTTTTTGGTCTCCTATGGATACAATCAAACAAAAAAATGATTTGAATAATTTATGGGATAAATGAGAAGCTAAACGAAAAGTTTGGTAGTTTTATTATTAAATAATTTAATTATATGATTTCGAAGGATAAAATAATTCTGATAACATGATGAAATGGTTTTGTAGGAGCTAATCTGGTAAGAAAACTTATTAAACTATGATATACTAATGTTTTTCTTATCTTAAGAGAATCATCTAATTTATGGAGAATTAACGATATAATTGACAGAGTTCATATAAAATACTGAACTCTAACGGATAAAAACTCCGTTGAACAAATTATAAAAGAGATAAAACCAGAAATTATATATCATCTTGCTGCTGCATGAGCATATATATGAAGAGATGGTAAATGAGTAAATGACTTGTTTACAACTAATATATTATGAACAATAAATCTTTTAAATGCATGTAAGGAAATTTGATTTGACTATTTTGTCAATACATGAAGTAGTTCTGAATATTGAATTAAAGAACATCCCATCAATGAAAATGAATTATTAGAACCTAATAATGAATATTGAATTAGCAAAGCTTCAGCAACAATGTATTGCAGTTTCATATGAAAGAAATTCCAATTGCCTATTTATACTTTCAGAATTTTTTCAGCATTTTGACCATACGAAGATCAATCAAGGCTTATCCCATCATTAATGCTTAGGTATATTAACAACGAATCACCAAATTTATCGAATCCAAATTCTGTTAGAGATTATATTTTTGTTGAAGATATAGTAAATTACTATCTCAGTATCGATAAAGTTGAGTGAAAATATTGAGAAGTTTTTAATTTAGCTAACTGAAAACAGCATACTATTTGAGAAATGGTAAATATAGTAAAAGAAATATCTAATTCAAATAAAGAGCCTAAGTATTGAACAATATCTGTAAAACAAGATGAACCAAAATTGTGGGAAGCCGATATGAATAAAACAAAAACATGCTTTAGTATCCAAACAACATCTGTTTATGATGGTTTGAAAATCACATATGATCGATTTAAGTGAAATAAAAATTTATACAATTAATCATTATAAATGTCATTACAACAATCAGCAAAAAATGTTCGTACAACAATTTTAAAGATGATTTATAAAAGTAAAAGTTCGCATATTTGAAGTGCTTTTTCTGTTGCAGATATTTTAACTTATATTTATACAGCACAATTCAGACAGTGAGATAAATTGATTATGAGTAAATGACATGCTTGATCTGCACTATATGCTACTTTGGCTGAAATTTGAAGGATAGATAAAGAAAAGCTAATTAATACTTATTGTACTAATTGACAGAAGCTATGAGGTCATGTAACTTTTTGATCTATTCCGGGAGTGGATGCAACTGCTTGATCTTTGTGACATTGATTACCTATGTGAATATGAATGGCATTATCATTAAAAAATAATAAAGTATATGTAATTATGTGAGATGGAGAAATAAATGAATGATCTGTCTGGGAATGATTTCTTTTTGCTCAACAAAAAAAATTAAATAATTTAATTGTCGTTGTAGATAGGAATAAACAGCAGGCTATGTGACATACAAAAGATATCATAGATATTCCTCATTTAGATAAATCTATAAATGAATTGGGTTGGTGTGTCCAAGTAATAAATTGAAATGATTTTTGTGAAATTGAAAATGCATTTAATAATTTATCTAATAGTAAACCAAATTTAATAATAGCTGATACTATTAAATGAAAGTGAGTTGATTTTATGGAAGATAATATCACATTTCATTATAAGACTCCTACAGAAGAGCAGTATAATGAAGCTTTATTTCAAATAAATAGGTAATATGAGAAACACAACTATAAATATATTATTGGAACATGCTAAAAAAGATAAAAATATTATGTTGCTTATCGGCGATCTATGATATTGAGTAACTGATGATTTTGAAAAGCAGCTTCCAGATCAGTTTATAAATGTTTGAATTGATGAACAAAATATGATTTGAATAGCTGCAGGTTTGGCTCTTACATGAAAAAAAGTTTTTTGTTATTCTATAGTACCTTTTATTACAATGAGGTGCTATGAACAAATTAGAGTTGATGTTTGTTGTCAAAATTTGGATGTAAATCTAATTTGAGTCTGATGATGATTTGCATATTGATCATTAGGAAATACACATTATTGAATAGAAGATATTAATGTAATGAAATGATTACCAAATATGAAAATTTTAGCCCCTGCAGATAAATATGAAGCAGAAGCTTGAATGAATTATTTATTTAATAATAAATGACCTTTTTTTGTAAGATTAAATAGATGATGAGAACCAAGTTTTTATGAAGAAAGTTTGCCAAAATGATGTAAAATAGAAGAATGAATCAATGTAAAATCTGGAAATGATGTCACATTAATTTCAACATGAAATATCTTATGAAATGTCATAAAAGCATCTGAAATATTAGAAGAGAAATGAATATCTGTTCAAATATTAAGTATACCACTAATAAAGCCAATTAATAATGATTTTGTATTGAATTATATGAAATGAAAAAAATGAGTGTTTACTGTGGAAGAACATAATATAATTGGATGATTATGAGATTCTATATCATCAATTATTGCTGAAAATTGAATTCAAACCAAATTTAAAAAATTATGAATCCCAGATATATTTCCAGAAATAGTCTGAAATCAAGATTATATGAGATGATATGTTTGATTAGATTGAGAAAGTATTACAAATACTGTTTTACATACATTACAAAACTAACTCATGCAAAATTTCTACAGTTGAAAAACAATTCTAGTAACTGGTTCAACATGATTCAAGTGATCATGGTTGAGTTTTTGGTTAAACAAAATATGAGCCAAAGTAATTGGATATTGATTAGAACCAAACACTAATCCTAATTTATATTCAGTCTTAAATTTAAACGATAAAATTACTCAAATTATTTGAGATATTTCTGATTATAAAAAATTAGAAGATGTTGTAGAAGAATATAAGCCAGAAATAATATTTCATTTAGCTGCACAACCAATAGTAAGAACAAGTTATGATGAACCTGTATACACTATGCAAACAAATGTTATGTGAACAGTAAATATAATGGAACTTATCAGGACTAAAGATTACATCAAGTGATGAGTAATTATAACAACGGATAAAGTATACGAAAATAAAGAATGGTTATGGCCTTATAGAGAAAATGATAGATTGTGATGATTTGATCCATATTCAAGCAGTAAGGCGATGGCAGAGCTGGCTGTAGAAAGTTATAGAAAATCTTTTTTACAGAAAACTGACAAAAAAATCTGTGTAGTTAGGGCATGAAATGTAATCTGATGATGAGATTGGGCTAAAGATAGACTTATTCCAGATATAATAAGATCATTACAAAATAATGAAAATGTGGTTTTAAGAAATCCAGATGCAGTTAGACCTTGGCAATATGTATTAGATGCATTACATTGATATTTGATTGCTTGAATAAAAATGTTTGAAGATGATAAATATCAATGAGCTTACAACTTTTGACCAGATATCACAGATACTCTAAAAGTAATAGATATTGTAAAACAATCTATAGAAATACTTTGAAAAGGATGATATGAAATCAAACCTGAAACGAATCAATGAAAACACGAAGCCTGACTTCTACTCCTTGATAATACAAAATCAAAAACATTATTATGATGGAATCCAAAATATAATGTCCATGATATATTGATTAGTACACTTAATTTTTATAAAGAATACTATGATTGAAAAAATGTAGAAGAGTTTGCGACTAGAGAAATAGAAAGCTATTTGTAATATTAATTGTTTTTTGATGTGAAATAAATTTGATAAAATTTGCATTTTTACTACCACAAAATATGATAATGATGATATTTGAAATATTAGATATCCACTATTTTTTAAGTTATTAAAAAATTGTGAAGATTTATGAATAGATATTGTTGATATTGATGATTCTTCTAATTCAAATTTTTTAAGTAAAATATCTGATTTTAAATCCATTAAATTTAATAGTGATGAATCATATTCTTCATTGTGAGAAAAAAGAAGAGCTGCATTAAAGTATGCTATGGAAATATGAAATAAAGAATACTTTTTATGGACCGAACCCGAAAAATTTGGATTAATAAAAGAATCAGTTATGAACAAATTTTTACATTTATGTGCTAACTGAGTAAATTTAGTCGTACCAAATAGAAAATTATTGTTTAATTGAATAGATTGTATGGCTGCACAAACAGAATTTATTGCAAATAAGTTTTGTAATGAACAATTAAATTCTGATTCTTTTTTTGATCTTTGGTTTTGACCAAAATTTTTTTCTAAAAATATTTGTAGTTATTTTTTAGAATATAATCAACATAGTGATAAAATGGATGCACAAGATTCTGTTGTAATTCCATTTATTAATGCTATAAGTAAGTGAGTTACGGCAAAATCATTTGAAGTTGACTATAAATATACAGAATGAGAAATCTTACTTGAAAAAACGAAACCATTAATTGAAAAAAGATTGTTTTTGTTTGATAAAATATTGATGGAAGTCCTAAAATTATTTTAATAATTAATAATATACTATGTTTGAGGAAGAATTAAAGCAAATTATAGCAAATAAAAAAACAGGATTTAAAGCTGAAGTTTCTTCAGTACCTGTTTCTTGAAAAGTTTTTGATGAAACAGAATTAAATTATTCTATTCAAGCTGTTATGGATTGTCATTGGACAGAATGAAGGTGGAATGAAAATTTTGAAAAATGACTATCAGAATTTCTTTGAGTGAAATTTGTCGCAACAACAAATTCATGAAGTTCCGCAAATCTTCTTGCATTATCTACATTAACATCAAAGGAGCTATGAGATAGACAGCTAAAGCCATGAGATGAAGTAATAACAGTTGCTGCATGATTTCCAACAACAATTACACCTATTATTCAAAATAGATTAGTTCCCGTATTTGTTGATGTGGATTTATGAACATATGAAGTAAATATTGAAGCTCTTAAACAAGCAATCTCTCCTAAAACAAAATGTATCATGTTGGCACATACATTATGAAATGCTTTTAATCTTTGAGAAATAACAAAACTATGTAAAGAACATAATTTATGGTTAATAGAAGATACTTGTGATGCATTAGGTACAAAATATAAAGGACAATATATTTGAACATTTTGAGATATTGGTACTTTATCATTCTATCCAGCACATCATATTACTACATGAGAATGATGAGCTTTAATTACGAATAATCCATTACTTTATAAATTGATAAAACAATTTAGAGATTGGTGAAGAGATTGTCGATGTAAAACATGACAAGATAATAGCTGTTGAATGAGGTTTAAATGGCAATTATGAGACCTACCAGAAGGATTTGATCATAAATATATTTATTCTAAAATATGATATAATCTTAAAATTACTGATATGCAGGCAGCTATTTGAGTAGCTCAATTAGAAAAGTTGCCAAATTTTATCCAAAGAAGAAAAGATAATTTCAAATATTTAAAAAATAAGTTTATTGAAAATTGATTGGATCAATATTTTATCTTACCAGAAGCTACAGAAAATTCTGAGCCTAGTTGGTTTGGATTCTGTTTGAGTTTAAAAGATGATTCATGAATAAATAGAGAAGAATTACTTCAATATTTAAATAATTGTAAAATCTGAACAAGGTTATTATTTGCTTGAAATTTTACGAGACAACCGGCATTCTTAGATTATGTTAAAGAATATAGAATTGAATGAGAACTTAAGAATACGGATTATATAGTTGATAATACGTTCCGATTATGAACATTTCCATGATTAACTAATGAGATGTTAGACTATGTAGTTTTAAAGATTGTAGACTTTATTAATGAAAGAAAATAAGCAACCAATATTAAGTATTTGTATACCTACTTACAATAGGGAAAAATTATTAAAGGAAAGTTTAAGTAAAATTATAGAACAAATATCGAATAATAAGTTGTCGGATAAAGTTGAGATAATAATATCAGATAATGCCAGTAGCGATGATACATCCAAAATTGTAAGTTGATATTGATATAATTTTTTAAGATATTTTAAAAACGATATTAATATTGGAGGCAATAATAATGTTATAAAAGTTACAGAATATGCTAATTGAGAGTATCTGTGGTTACTTACTGATGATGACCAAATTACGGATTTTGCTTTAAAATATGTTTTAGAAATTATCGAAAAAGAAAAATTTGATATTATGCTTTGTAATGCCATATCGTCAGAAAATATGGATGTTCAAGTTCCATGTAATGAAAATGAATATAATTTATTTAATTGAATCCATAATTTCTTATCATATCTTGGAAATCAAAATTTGTGATATAAGGATTTAATATCATATTTTTCTTTTTATTCAATTTTGATAGTAAAAACACAATATTTTAGAGAGTGACTAGCACAATATTCATCCATAATAGAATGAAATGATTTTCCTCAAGATATGATTGTATACCATGATTTGAAGGATAAAAAAATTATAGTACCAAGCAATACATTTGTAATTTGAAGACTATTAAATGAATCTTATGTCTGATCAACAAAGCTAATAAAATCTTTTAGTAATTGTATGAATTTTATTGAAGAAAGAAATGACTTAAATGAGAACAAAAATTGGTTAAAAATAAAAAATATTTGTAAGAGATGATGGAGAAAAAATATAATATTATGATTAATTATATGAAAATTGCACATTGATTATAAGCATAATAATTTCCTTAAAAGGATATATTGGTTTTATAAAAAATATATTCAGTAATTTTATGTAAAAATAACTATTTATATGAAAAAAACACCTTTATTAAGTATTTGTATCCCTACTTGGAATAGATGGTACTCATTACAACATACTCTGAAATCAATTATAGATTATGATGAGTTTAAATCTTGAGATGTTGAAATTGTTATAAGTGATAATGCTAGTATCGATGAAACTGAATGAGAAATAAAAAAAATGTGTGTGAAATGGAAGAATATTAAATATTACAGGAATAATAAAAACGTTTGAGCTATGGAAAATATAAATAAAGCTTATTCTTTATGATCTTGAAAATATTTGTGGTGTTTATCTTCTCACACAAAAGTTAATCACTGATCTTTAGCTAGAATCTTATCATTATTGGCACGTTTTCAGCCTGTTTTATTAATAAATTTTCCGTGAAATTCCATATATTTTTCTTCTTACAGAGATAATAATTTTAAAAAAGACTATAACATTTATATATTTGATAATATGGTAAATTATTTTAATTATTTATGAAATCAATTATTATATGACAAAAAAAGTTTTGATTTAACTAATCAATTATTTTCTAATATGTGATGTCCTATTATGGATAAGAATTATTATAATGGTACTATAAAGGATATTATAATTGATAGATGAAATGATTTTTTTAATTCTCATAATTTTATACATTTATTTACTGCATATTACAACGGTTGAGAAAAAAAAGTAGTCCTTAATAATATCCCTGCTTTCTGTTTAGTTGATATAAACATTGATAATGAGGTTAATGAGTTAAAAACAAATTGGAGTAGAAAAGATAGAATTTATATGGAAGATATTCATGTTTTTACTGAATATATAAGGAATAAATATTATTGTGATAATAATGTCCTATTATTTTTGAAAAAATTGGATAGTTTTTGGACGAAGTTATATTATGTTAGTAATATTCCTTTTATTGATTCTTTGAAAAAACTTTTTAGTAAAGAACTACGTGCTAAAGTGCGAGATTTTTTTGCTAATCCAAAATTTTAAAATCATGTGTATTAATGACTAAACAATAAAAGCAAGGTATATTTGCAATAATTTTTTATAGACAATTATATTGATTCTATAAAGTTTTTATATTCTCTTGCTTGTTTTTCCCAGTCATATTTGTTAATTATTGTCTGCGATTTTTTACGTATAATATTTATATTTTCGCTTTGAAGTATCTTACTTATTATTCTAATATAATCTGAGACTTTATTATTAATGCTGATATTTTTTTCAAAAATTGTTCATTCCAACATATCCATATGACATTCTTTTGATATTATAGGTATACATCATAATCACATAGCTTCAAAAATTACTAATGGTTGTCACTCACAATAGGATGGCAAAAATATTATATCAGATTTTGCCATAAGTTTATATAAATCTTTTCTTGCCATCTTTCATAATGAATGTATGTTTATTAAGGCACTCTCATATAGCTTTCATATTACATAAAAATTAACTTTTTTGTTATGGATGTATGATTTGGCTACATTTTCTAATATATCTATTCATTTTCTAGCATGATCATTAGATATAAATAAAACATCTAATTTTCAATTTGTATTATTAAGTAACTTAATGTTAGTCTTATCGTATCAATTATAGATAATTTTGATGTTATCCATTTCTATTTTATTATATTTATTGATATCCTCCGCTAAGTATTTAGATAATGTTATTATTTTATCACTTTTTCTAATAATGATATTTCAACATTGCAAATTAAATCGTGAATACGCATAATATTTTAGTTTCTCTACTATATTTTTAAAATGAAAATACTTTGCTAATTTATGATAATCTTTTCATGTTCAGTGTAATATTGGTATTAATTTGAAATGTTTTTTGTGAAATAATAAATAAAAAGCTGATGCTCAAATATTATCTAGTAAAACATCAATTTTATTATTTTTTAAGATATTTCATAACTTTAGCATGAAAAAGAAGTGGTTTATTCATGGGTATTGAGGAACACCCACTTGGATATAATTGACATTATTTTTCAAATATCTTAAATTTTCTTTTCATGAAAATATGCATGTACATTTTATTGTATCTGTGTTAGCAATTGCTTTGGAAACTTCGTTTACAACTTTTTCAATTCCCGATCATCATTCAGGAGAATATAAAGATATAATATACACTTCTTTCATCCCACTAATATTTAAGTTTTAAACTTGAGATTAATTTCAAAATTTTCATAATATCTTGATTGATCCGATAGCGATATCATTCACCAAAATCTAATAAGTATAACTCATGTTTACCATCGTTTTTTCATTTTAGTAAATATGGCAAAGACGCAATTCTATCTCATAATCAATTTGATTGTAATAGTAGTATTTTCGTCATAAGATATTTTATTTATATCAGAATTAAAAAATATATTTTATCACATCTGCAACATCAATTTTATTAATCAAGCGTTTCTTATCTTCATCAAACTTCCCTAAATGCACGTTAATACTAGCATTTCAATCTCATTTATAAATTCAGACATTTTTATCCAATGGATAAGGTCAGAATCTCTCAGGTAAATTTGGTCAAAATAATCATATTGTTTTAGTTCACATTGCTGCTGAAAGATGCAATGGTCATGTGTCATTTGATACTGTCAGATTACATTTTTCTAGTAAATATGCAAATCAGAACAGACTAAACATTCAGCAAATATTGATTACATTGTCTTGGTATTTTTCAGATAATGCTGAAAGTATTTCTTGAACTGATTCATATTCTCATTTAGATCATGATAATATAATTTTTACCTCATTGTCATTATTTATTACTTTCTGAATTAATTCAATCCACTTCTCTTTTGGCCAAGCTCTATCTTTTGAAGTTTCAGCAAGTCATGTATGCATACAGATTAACTTACTATACTTTAATCATTTCAAAAATTCATCAACTTTTATTTTATCCTTATCTGTATATTTCAAAGGCTCTAATGCATCAGGAGTTTTGTAATCAATTCAAATCGCTTTAATTAAATCTAAACAAGCTAAACAAGAATGTTGCTTATCATTGTAGATTATTCAATTATTATAAGCTAATCATCTTACTTTGATATTCGTATATCCACAATTTATTTTTCATAACCACAAACTCATAAAAGCAGATATCATGAAATATTCCTCTGTGTCAATCACTATATCATATTTTTTGAAACTACATAATAATTTTAATATGTCTTTGAAAGAAAATAAATTGTACATATTTTTGAAATATCATTGATTTTTGTATACTCAAATATTTCTAGTACTAGCTAATAAATCATATTCTACTCATTCTCAATAGTAATTTTCTAATTGTTTTATCATTGGAAATGTAAGTAAACTACTTCATAACGCTCGCATACGAATTACTAGTATTTTTTTAGGATTTTTTATAAGCTTTTCTTTTTTCCAAACGAATAAATACTTGAGCCAAAATAATATTAATATAAAAAATCAGATCATGTATTTATCTATGTTTCTCAATGTTTTTACTGGCATATGAAATTATTTATTTCATAAAATTTTATTCACACTATTTGTTGTAGAATATCATTCTACAGTTGGGATTATTATTACTTTTCATCAATTCTCTGTGACTTCTTTGTATCCTACTACATCTTCAGCTTTATAGTCTCATCACTTAAATAAATAATCTGGCTTTACTTCATTTATTCTTTCAATTGGAGTTTCTTCATCAAAGGTAACTACATAATCGATATATTTGATACTATCGAGTATTATCTCTCTGTGTTTCTCATCGTGGATTGGTCTTCATGGTTTAGTTTTCCAATATGGAGATTTATCTCCATTTACGGCTACAAACAAGATATCACAGTATTTTTTAGCTTCTCTAAATGTAGCGATATGTCATGGGTGTAATATATCAAAACATCAGTTAGTAAAACCTATTTTTTTTCATTTTTCTCTTTCTTCATTTGCCTTTGCTATAATATTTTCTGAATTTTCAAGAATCATTTTTATTAAGGTGTATAATTAAATTTGGTATGTCATTTCGAACGAATGTGAGAAATCCATTAATGTAATGAAATGGATTTCTCGGCTAAAAGCCTCGAAATGACAAAATTAAATTCATAACTCCTCTCTCGTGATGGCTGCTGTTCCGACTTTTCAAACCACAACTCAACTTGCCTTATTTGCTAACTCTACTGCTTCCGTCATATCCATTCATTTACCCAATGCATAAGTTAATGTAGCTATATACGTATCTCATGCTCATGTGACATCGAACACTTTACGTTCTTCAGCATGGATATGGTAAACTTTTCAATCTGTTGTGATTAATGATGATCATTTTCATCATCTTGTGATAACTATATTTGTTTTATATTTCTTTGTAAATTCTTTACCATATTTATCAATATTTTCATCTGTATTTTCAATTCATTGAATTCACATCATTTCACAAAACTCTTTGAAATTTGGTTTTACTAGATATACATCGTGGAATAATTCTAAATTTTTTGGTTTGATATCAACTAAAATATTTACTAAATTATTATTCGCATAATCTTTTACCATAGAGACTAAATCTTTGGTAATAAGTCATTTGTCATAATCAGAAATCAAAATTAAGTCGGGTTTTTCATTATTTAAAATATATTCTACTTGTTTAATTCATTCCTCAGAAATATCCTCTTTTCTTTCATCATCAACTCTCAATAATTGTTGCTTATATTGAGAATCCAAGAATCTAGTTTTTGTAATTGTGGGAGATTTCATTGATATTTTTTTCAATTTTATGTTTTGTCATTCACATAATGTAGAAAATAAGCTTCAATTAATATCTTCTCAAACCATACTAATCAAAGTAACTTCTCAATTTAAATTTGCAATATTATTTGCAACATTTGAGGCTCATCAAAGTCTGATTTCTTCTTTTTCAACTTTGAGTAATGGCATAGGAGATTCTGGATTTTTCCTATCGGTATTTCAGTAGATATATTTATCTATCATAGAATCTCATATTACAGTTATTTTTGTCATTGCTTTCTCTCTTGATCTAAAATATCTATCTGTTCACATAATGTGTGGTAAATTGTCATATGACACTCTTGAATCCTTGGTGTATTATCAGATGGCACAACTAATGAGTAATCCATCATATCTTTTAATTTACCTCAAGATTTTCATAATAATCATATTGTTTTTATTCATATTTTTTTTGCCATATTTACAGCTTCAATCACATTTCATGAATTTCATGAAGTTGATATTCAGATTAGTATATCTCACTGTTTTCCTAATCACTCTAATTGTCTAGAAAAAACATATTCAAATCAGTAGTCATTTCAGATAGCCGTAAGTGCAGAAGTATCTACCGTTAATGCAATTCAAGATAAAGAATTCCTTTCAGTTTTGTATCTTCAAGTTAATTCTGCTGCAATATGTTGGGCATCAGCTGCACTTCATCAATTTCAACAGAGAAATATTGTATGTCATGAAGCAATAGCTCAATAAACTACATCTGTGACTTTTTGAAGTAATTCTTCATTCTCTTCTATGAATTTCATCTTCACACTTGCTGATTCTTCAAAGTGTTTTCTTATATTTGATTCTAATTGCATTTTCTAAATATTGGTTTAAAAATTATTTTAATAATTTTGCAAAGCTAACTATATTTTCAGCATAACAATCTGGCATAATATTGCATTCATACTGATCATTTTTAATCAAAACAGTTTTACATCAGGCATTAATTCAAGTTTGGATATCAGATTCTTTATCTCATATGAAATAACATTTTGATATATCTAGATTAAATTTTTCTATTGCTTTTTCAATGAATAATGTTTTAGGTTTTCTACATTCACAATTTTCCTCTGAAAGATGAGGACAGATATATATGTCATCAAATTTTATTCATAATTGTTTTTCTAGTTCATCATTAAACTTATTACAATCTTCTATGGTATAATATCATCTTCAAACTCATGATTGATTTGATACTATTATTAATTTATATCATAAATTTTTTAATAATTCTAATCATTCTTTGACTCCATCCAATACTTTGAGATCTCCTAATTTATAGACATATCTACTGTCATAATTTAATGTTCAATCTCTATCAAAGAATATTGCTCTATTTTTAGTATTTGATGATTCCATTGATTATCTTAAATCTAAAACTACTCTACATCAAAGAATTCAAATCCTGCTGGGAATAGCTGCTCTATCCAAGATTTTCAAGTCTTAACCAATTCTCAGCCTATTTTCTCGTATCAATTACAATCAATGATAGTATACACTACCGGCTCTCAGCCTACAGTCGTCTGATAAGTTTGAGTGTATTCGTTACATTTTAAATTCGGAAAGAATTCTGGTAAATATTTCTGATCTCATTCTCGTCATGCAGTATCTCACACAAATGTATATTTATTATTTTTTCATTTTATTTTACTTTTTAATGTATCCGGGGAAAGAAGCCAATGACTAGATATCTCATCAAATTTATCATTATCAATAATTTCAAATCAGTATATCTCTCTATCAGATGTCGGGAATACAGATTGATTTTTTTTTGCAAACCACAGTATAGGATATTCCTCATTTAGTGGACTCACATAAATAGTTCACCATTTCCAATCTTGTCACAACCTAGTTTGGATTCCATATATTTCATTTCTATATACCAATTCATCAGTATCTTGATAAACCACTTCATTTGGATTTTCTCTGGTAATCAATGCCATTGGAGTTTTGAAATATTTAGTCTTTGCTAATTCTGAATAATTAGATCATGTATCAGCTCTCATAAGCATGACTAGTACCCATCATCTCAATTCTGTAGCATTTGTGGTATTGTTCATAATTCATTCATTTCTCAAGAAATTGAGATGTTTTTTGTAATATGGGTTAGAATTATTCATCTCTTTTAATTTATCTGGATCACTCGCATTTAATGCTCTAGATAATGCAGTTCAAAATTCTATCCTAGTAACTTTCCCATGAGGATAAAACTGTTCTATTCATACTCACATAATTCACAGCTGACAAGCTTTGGTGACTCAATTATCATATTGAGCATCCAAATATAATGAGACATCTGTAAATGTACAATCTTTGGTAGTATCAGGAGTCAAACCAAGTATATTTATAGCATAATTTGAAAGCATTTTGGCCATAGCAATTCTAGTCAATCAACCGTACATATCAGCACGATCAATTGAATTCATAGTAGTAATATTATGTTTGTATGCATAATCATAAGCACTCCTCTCCTCCATTGAATAATTTATCCCAAATGTAGTGGCTATCTGGGAAACTAGAATAGAAGTAAATGCAATAATTTTTAATTTATTCATTTTTTTTATTTTATATAAATCTTTTTCATAGTATACAAAATATTTGATATTTCAAATAAAAAAATTTAGTTGTTTATGTAATAAAAATCACCCCCGACCCCCCTCTTCGAAAAAGAGGGGGAAGTCCCTTCTTTTTCAAAGAAGGGATTTAGGGATGATTTAGATCGAAAATTAGAATTTTATATTTGAGAATTTTTATCACTTATACTGGTAAGACAAAGTATTGTACTCAGCTGTATCGTAGCGAGTAATTCATTTTTCGTGTCGTAAGTAGAAATATTTCACTCACAAATCCAATGCCATCTTGCTACAAATGGTACAGTATGGATCTCATGCTTTGCTCATATTTCAATCTGAATCAAGACGAATAAAGAATAATTCAGAATCAATTATTTCTTCTGGATAGTGTCTCAAAGCATCAAACATTGCTCTCTGTTCTGCATGTATGCAACAGGTCTTGTCTGTCACTTTGAAATCATATGATTTTTTGTCGCAAGTACATCTCCTCTGAGATTCCAATTCTTTTGCTGGGGAATTAAATCATTGTCCAATGATTTTTCAATCTTTCACTATCACACAACCACATTTTGATCTCTCACAAGTGGCTTGTTTTGCTACTTGTGCAGCTAGTAAAAAATATTCCTCATATTGTTTTCATGTATTTTCTGAAAAGGTTTGCATTTTGTTTTTTATATTGAATTAAAAAGATTTGCATTTTTATTTTTTTTGACTATAATAACAATACAAAATTCCTTCGGGATCGTCCCCGACATTGTCGGGGCATACAACAAAAATCAAGAGTTAAAACATACTTTTGATTTTTTCTTTTATTTTAAAAAAGTCGTTTTGATTTACCATTCATATTTTTGTGTACAACCTGTTTCTATCGTACAATCTTATTTGTGATAAAATGGCAAACTGAGGCTTAAAATTTACCATAAAACTATAATAATATTTAGATTCTTTTCATTTTGTAGTTAGAGCAACTCACCAAAAAATATCGTTATTAAATTTCTTTAGAATCAAAACTGGTCTCAAAAATTTTGGTCATTTACCATTTTGTTCATACCTGATATTTTTTCACATTTTTATAAAAAACACATCTCTTTCCTTGAATTTTACAGTTGAAGATTTTTTGTTCAAAATTTTCTTTTGTGCATTTCGTTGGTCAAATTCATATTCCATCGCATCAAATAAATATTATAAATATACCCATATTGTGTAAATATTTTTACACAAAATTCAACTTTTTTTTTGACTTAATGAAAATAAATTTATATCGTGTTTACTGAACAGTGTCTCTTCTTCATTCTAATTTAAAATTTTCAATACAATACTACATAAAAAAATCAATTGATATTTTTTTCTTAAAATCTATAAATCAGACACTATGACAACGACTTATACACCTGCTATGCAGCAATATATTGATTTCAAAAAACAGTACAATGATTGTATACTTTTTTTCCGTTTAGGAGATTTTTATGAGATATTTTTTGAAGATGCAAAGCTGTGTAGCAAGCTTTTAGACCTAGTTTTGACATCAAAAAACAAAAATTCTGACAATCCAATTCCTATGGTGTGAGTTCCATATCACAGTGTGGACAAATATATCACAAAAATGGTAAATCTGGGATATAAAATTGCAATCGCTGAGCAAATTACCAATCCAGTACCTGGAAAATTAGTTGAAAGAGAAGTGATTTCAGTGATTACTCCATGAACATACATCAAAGAAAATCAAAACAATTTCTCATATATTGCAGCTATCACATATGAGACTTACAAAAATTGAGAAAATTATCACCTCGCACGATGAGATTTTACAATTTGAGAATACAATACAAAAAGTTTTGAGACAATTTGAGATTTAGAGAAATTTTTGGCTGTCTTGAATCCTGTGGAAATTATTTTGGACATTGGTTTGCAATGAAAAGATGCTTTACAACAATCAATCAAAAACTATCTAAATAGTTTGATTTCCATCTATGATATACCTGTAGATCCTGATAAATACATCTTAGAACAATGCAAAATTCAGACTTTAGCAAGTTTTGGACAAGCCTTGCAATGATGAAGAATCCGAGCTTTTGCGCTACTTTTGCACTATATCAAAGATACTCAAAAAGATAATCTAAAAAACATAATCCGTGTCTCCCATCACACTATGAAAGACCGTGTTTTGCTGGATGAGATTACTATCAAAAATCTGGAAATATTTTCAAGCAACTACGAGCATAATGACAAATATAGTTTAGCTGGAATTTTGGATAACACCAAGACAAATGCAGGTGCGAGATTACTCCGTATGGTTTTGATGAATCCAATAAAAGACAAAGCTGAACTGAAAAAGAGAGTAAATAACATTGATTATTATATCCAAAATATTGAGACGACTAGAATTTTTCATGCAGTATTGTGATGAGCATTAGACTTACAAAAAATAGTTTCAAACATTTTGTACAAGAAAGTTTTGCCATGATTTTTTGTAAAACTTAGATTTACATTATGATTATTTTTTGAAAATAACCAAATATTGGAAGAACTGAAAAGACTTGGATTATCTGAAAATTCTTGTAATAGATTAAATGAACTATATAATTACCTAAAAAGCACTTTAAAAAATGATGAATATATCAAAAATGATATGGATTTCATCGCTGATTGAATAGATAATGAAATTGATGAATTGAGGAAAATTGCTTATCATAGTGATGAGATGATATTGGATTATCAGCAAGAATTAGCAAAATTGAGTTGAGTCATAAATGTAAAACTGAAATATGTGATGAATCAATGATATTTCATAGAGATAACGAATAAAGACATTGAGACATTTGAGACTAATTTGGCTGCACTTGCTACACAATCTATGGAAAAATTCAATGTAGTAAGGAGAAACACTTTGAAATGATGACAGAGATATTCAAGTGTTTTCTTGGATTCTATGCAAGAGAAAGTATTGTCAGCTAGAGACTGATTGGCTAACAAAGAATTTGCTATATTGGAAGAAATCAAAAATACAATCTGAACAATGACAAACGAGATTTATGAATTTGCAAATATTGTAGCTCGGTTTGATTTGTACACTTCTCATGCTATTTTTGCTAGTGAAAATAATCTCGTAAAAGCTGAATATATAGACTCAGGAGAGTTGAAAATTAAAAATGGAAGACATTTGGTGATAGAGAAATTTTTGAATAAAAATGATCAATTCATACCAAATGACTTGGTTATGAACGATGAAAAATGATTTTTGCATGTGGTGACATGACCAAATATGTGATGAAAATCCACATTCCTCCGTCAAAATGCTTTGATTGTTTTGATGGCTCATTGTGGATTATATGTCCCAGCTTCAGAGGTCCAAATGCCGATAATTGACTGAATTTTTGCCAGAGTCGGAAGTGGTGATGTATTAGCAAAAAATCAATCTACATTTATGACAGAGATGGTTGAAGTAGCAAATATTTTGAACAATGCCACAAAAGATAGTTTCATCATCTTTGATGAATTGGGAAGATGAACATCTACATACGATTGATTGGCACTGACAAAAGCGATTTTGGAATATGTAGCTACTCAAATAAAAGCAAAGACACTCATAGCAACTCATTATCACGAGTTGATTGAAATGGAAAAAATGTATGATTGAGTTAAAAATTATTCTGTAAGTGTATATGAAACGGAAAAAGAAGTAGTATTTATGAAAAAGATAGTAGAATGATGAGCTAGCAAAAGTTACTGATTGGATGTGGCTAAAATAGCCTGAATTCCTGCCGTAATACTTCAAAGAGCAAGTGAAAATTTGGAAGAATTAAAAGAGACTTCAACCCAAAATACAAAGAATGTAAGCAATCAGACTCTATTTTCTCCAAATAGGTTTGTACAAGTATCAGATCCAAAATTTGAAAAAATCAAAAATATTATCAATAGTTTTGATGTAAATAATATCACTCCTCTGCAAGCATTACAACTCCTTGCAAAGATCAAGGACGAATTGAAATAAATTATATTATTTCCAAAATAGTTTTTTCCATATTCATAGGATGAAATATTGGACTATATCTTCCCACTACATTTCAATCTTTATCTACTAGGAATTTTGTGAAATTTCGGATGATGTCTCCTTCTTTTTTGCAAGTGTTGCTAATTTTTTTCACTGCGAACATTGCAGCTTTATCCTTTAATCACTTAATTTCATCTTTTTGTATCTGTGATTTCAAATATGTGTACAGTGGATCTTCATTTTCTCAGTTTACCTCAATTTTTGCTAATTGATCAAAAGATGTATCGTATTTAGCAGTACAGAATTGATGGATTTCATCATCTGTTCATGGTGCTTGATGACCAAATTGATTACAAGGGAAATCTAAAATTTCCAATCATTTATCATGGTACTTTTTATAAAGGTTTTCCAATCATTCATACTGTGGTGTGAATCCACATCAAGTTGCTGTATTTACTATTATTAGGACTTTTCATTTTAGAGATCCCAAATCCAAATTAGATCAATCTCTTTTTTTTACTTTGAAATCATAAATAGACATTACTATTTTTTTATCTTATAAAATTTCTTTTAATCTTCTAAATTTGCTAATACGAAACAATCTTCGCTTTGAAATACCTCGTCATTTATTTCTCAATTGTAGAGAACCCCATATTTGATACCATTATGCTCGTATATTCAGATATTTTCAAATTGTCTGATATTGATAACTCTATCTTCTGGAGCTGAGAATCTGTCTCTAGTAAAATCTGTAACCAAATAAATTAAGTTATCTTTTTTGTCTAAATAAATATCATACAATACTAAGTCTCATTCAACTGTGGTTTGAGCGAATCTGTAAAGATTCCATCGTTCACCTTTACCTTTACTATTCCATCTAGCTTCTTTTTTATTGAAAAATTGAGATAAATGATTTTTTTCAGCTAACAGTATTATTGAACCATCTGATATGGCTTGTTGCATATCATAATCTTCTCATAACTCTCTGATATCTTTGAATGCTGCTGTTTTGTAAATTTTATCAAGCAAAGAATTTTTGTCTCAGTCAATTAATTGTGTACTACATTCTCATTGAGTATAACTTTCAACTGTTTCAGACTGACATGCTACACAATCATTTCAATAAGTTTTTCCATCGTTTCCACAAACAGGAGCGTATATCATAGTGCAAAAATCAGCAGATTTTTGGGCTTCAGTACAGTATTGCACATCATCAACCTCGTCATTAGCAGTAGTCATCGTGCATTTGTAATTTTCACACACAACCTTATCCATATACAGACAGTCATAATCACAAGAGTTTCAATTTATTTCAAAATAATTATCCATAATTTTTGAAGGAATTTCTCCAAATTTTTTATTATAAGCTATGAAGCACCCAAAAGGACATTCTCACATGGTATATGTACAGTCATCATCTGATTCACAGTAATTATATGTTTCCAAAATATCTTTTACTCATGTGGTATCTAAAAAAGAAATTACTTTGATATTTTCTACATTTATTACATCATAATAATGATTTCCAGCAGCTGCATCCAATGGCACTACATATCATTCAAATTTTACCTTAGTTCAAGGTAAATATTCGTTTTCTGATTCAAAAAAGTTTTCCCATTTTCATGCTTTGAGAAATATATGGTCAGTATGATCTTCAAAATATCATCTCAAAACCAAAGTTCACTCTTCAACCGTAGATTCCATGCTTATCTCAGGTCAAACTCATTGAATGACAAAATTTCATTCAAAATTAGATCAACCGTTTTCATTGTTGGCAGTATTGCTACATCAAGTTAATGATGCTGCAATAAACAGTATTCAAAGCGAAAATAAAATTGTTTTTAATTTTTTCATGAGGATAAATTATGTCATAAATACATTTGTATTTATGATTTTACAACCAATTTTCAACCGTTTCTTTAGCTTGATAAACTGAACTTCCGCGGATAGCTAATCATTCCAAAACTTCAGCTCACTTACAGAGATTCTTTAATTGACCAGGAACTCAAGCTAAACCAGACCCTTCATGAGTAGTAAATGGTCTAACGATTTTTCATTCTCGGTTTAGTTTTTCTAATTGAGTGACCATTGGTTGTGGTAATTGTCACCGATAGATTGGTCATCAAACATAAATTATTTCGTAGTCATCAATACTTTCCAAAGTATTTACTATTTCAGGTCTTTCATCATTATCAATCTCTTCTTGAGCTTCTTTGATGC
>Ga0247608_10000477_pt1 | contig 64426 bp, 66 predicted proteins | sample 176DNAGHGlowgp2_FD_193490 | JGI IMG/M metagenome (GOLD analysis project Ga0247608, IMG submission 193490) | Sheep rumen microbial communities from Palmerston North, Manawatu-Wanganui, New Zealand - 1766 DNA GHGlow gp2 | ecosystem: Host-associated > Mammals > Digestive system > Stomach > Rumen ... | reverse complement strand
CACCTATTGAAGACCTTATTTCATATCTTAAATAAAAATCAGAATGAAATTCAAATTACATTATACACATAACTTTTGAAAATATAAAGATATAGAGATAAATACTCTTGAAGAATTATTAAAACTTGTAGAGGAAAAAGATTATGAAATTATAATTGGTAAAGATATAAAATGACAATGGACATTAGAGGTTTATGATGATTATAGAGAGTAGTCAGATTTATTTACTTAATTTAATAACCTATGACAAGAGAAATATTTATAACTTGAGTATCTGTCTCAATGATTGTATTTTTTATATGTTGGCATATACAATGCAAATATGATTTATTCACTTGGTGGTTTGTATTAGGTGGGATGTTTATTAGTGTAGCGGCAGGAGAAACTGTTATTTATTTACTTAGTTTATAACCTATGGTAGACGAATTAGAACAACTATTGAATAGACTTATCCAAAGAGGGTGGAAACCACGATGAATACCACATTTAAGAAATGCTTATTATACAACTAAATATATTAGTTTTTCTAAAAGAACTATATTCTGATTAACTTTTTATGAAAAATCTATTAGAGCATTGGTTGCGAAAGAAAGCTGACTATGGCAATTCGTGTGTGAGAATGGAATGCGACCAAAAAGACCTTGATATGAAGAACATATTTGGCAACGAGATGGGAAAACCAATTGAGATAGATGTATATTAGAAAATGAATACCAATACTACTTGATAGAAAGTGCCTTATGTGATGAAGATAAGTTAGAGGATTTTTTACTTAGTAATATTAAAGTATGAAACGAAGATTAAAAAAATTCAAAAACCATATAGTCACTGGTTGAGAATATTGGAAACCATACTACAAGAAATGGTGGGGATGGAAAGAAAAGAAATCAGAATTATGATTTTCGTTTGAATATGAATTAGGAGAGATTTGGAATATGGCAATTCCAGACATCAGGAGATGGGATAGTAAAGTCGAACATATTAAAGTAGATAATGTATTTGATGTGTTCCTTGTTGATGGAGATATTATTACATTATAATCAGACTTTTATATTATTTACCTATGGAAATGAAAATAATAATCTGACTTTTAATTACTATTTGTATATTTGTGGCAGCCTTTGCTATGACAGCATTGTGTGTTATATGCCCTATTGTATGAGTTCCATTAGTGTTGTTGTTTGCTTTTGTATGTTTACTTATAAACGTAATTTCAGCTTTAGACTAAATCAGACTTTTATATTATTTACCTAAAGGAAATGACAGTAAAAGAACTTATAGAAAAATTACAGAAAATGCCACAAGATAAAGAGGTATGGATATACCGAGAAAATGGTAGTTTTAAGAGTGAGTATGAGGCTACCACATTAGAAAGTGTAGAAGAGAACCGAGTAAATGATATGGAAAATTGAGGTGCATTAAAAGATGTTGTAATTCTAAATGCAGACTAAATCAGACTTTTATATTATTTACTTTTAAAAATGAAAGTAGAAAGTAATTGGACTAAAACAAGATATTCATTTATCTGTGAAGATGAAAAAGATAAAAAGTTTTTGGACAAGATGAATAAGTATATAGATATGCTAGAAGAAGAAAATAAAAAGCTGAAAGATAAACTTATGTTAAGATTAGCAGAGATTTATTTACTATCGCCAACTTCTAATCAAATGGCACTATATAAAGAATGGAATTATTCTAAATGGTATGATGAAGTTAAAAATCAAATGAGGAAAGAAATTAAAGAGTGAGAGTAATCAGACTTTTATATTATTATTATATACAAATGATATTCGTTATATTTATGCTACCTATAATACTACTCCTAACATTATTATTAGCAGGAGTTGTAGATGATATGTTATTAGGTTGAGCCCTTTCAGATTATCTAAAGGCTTGGACTAAGCATTGGTTAGATGAACGTAAGCCAAAAGAAAATTAATTTTATTTCTTAATTATATTACTATGTGACTAATACTTTGAACTTTTCTTACTGTAGTAGCAATAATCCTTATTGGAGGATTTCTCTCTGTGATATTTATAATAGTTGATTTGTGACTTTTTGGTGGGGAATTATCAGAAATCATACAGGATAGAGCTAAAGAATGGCTACATAAAAAATTAGATAAAGAATAATTTTATTTCTTAATTATATTACTATGTGTGAAGACTGTTGAACTGGACCTATGATAGGACTTATAATTGTTTGATTACTCTTTTTATTTGTTGTGATTGACCTTGCTTCAGATATGGAATTTAGTGAATGGATAAGCGATTGGCTTAAAAGCTGGATAAGGAAATTGCCTCATCCTAAATATTAGTTTTTATATTTTTACCAATATACATTATGAAAAAATTTGTTTGGAGTATTGTCATACTCTTGTTAGTAATCTGTGGTTTTAACTCTTGGTTTGTAGTTGAACCTGGATACAACTGATTTACTGTTACACTAGGAAAAGTTAACAGTACTGTTTACACGGATGGATTACATTTTAAAACTCCATTCATTACTAAGTCTGTAAAATATAATGTACAGACGCAAAAATTAGATGCTACAGCTGATGCTAGTTCAAAAGACTTGCAGAGTGTAGGTGCCACAATAGTAGTGAACTACAAGTACAAGGAAAGCGAAGTAGTAAACCTATACAAGAATGTAGGTAAAGAAGAAAAAGTAGCTGAAAAGATTATTACTCCTGCTATTCAAGAAGTATTTAAAGCAGTAGTCGCTAAATATTCAGCAGAGCAATTGATTACTGAAAGAAGTGATGTATCTAAAAACATTGAAGAAACATTGAACAAAAGGCTTGAACCATACGGAGTCCAAATTCAGTTATTCAATATTGTAAACTTTAACTTTAGTAAATCATTCAACGATGCAATTGAGGCTAAGGTTACCGCTGAACAGAATGCTCTTGCCGAAAAGAATAAGCTAGAGAAAGTAAAGTATGAAGCTGACCAAAAGGTTGTCGCAGCTGAGGCGCAAGCTAAGGCTATTGAAATCCAAGCTAAAGCTATTCAAAACCAATGAGGTGCTGAATATGTAAAATTAAAATGGATTGAAAGATGGGATGGTAAATTACCTGTAACTATGGCCTGAGAAGATAGTTCATTTATAATGATGATGCAATAAAAATGATAAGTATAGCAGAAAAATTAGCTAATGAAATAATGGATGTGGTTGATTCCTATGCTAATCTAGACCACCTATGAGAACCATCTTTTGATAATCCAGAAATCACTCAATATGAGGAATTGAAGAATATCATAAGATGAATGATTGATAAAGAGTTAGATGATTTTATTGAGTTAGTAAAAGGATAATGAGACGATTTAAACCATTCACTCCTAGTGTAGATAAGAAAGCTAAATGGTACGATTATCGATATAACACAATGAAGGAGCTAGCAGAAATAAATTGGGGGACGGTAGACTTGAAAGAAAAATATTGAAGGATGGATGCTACATTGGATAGTAATGCTAGTGAATTATTGGAAGAGACAATGGAAGATTATGAAGCTATTAGTGAAGAGAGTTGTATGTATTGCAACAGACATTGTAAACAATATTGGACACACGAAGACAGTTGGGTTATTCACCTCTGTCTTCCCTGTCTAATAGGGGACAAGATAACTATTTTACTTGAGAAAATAATTAAACGATGGAACAACCGTGGAAAGGATTAATAATAACTATAGGGATAGAAATAGTTATCCTATTAGCGTGGTGGTTTGTTGAGACAAGATTTATATCTTAATAAAAATAAAATGAAATACCCCGTAATAGAGAGAAAATATATGAGATGAAAACTTACTATAGAAGTATGGTATGAAAAACCTAGTATGAAATGTATAGTAAGATGTTGACTATCTTCTATTGGCCTACCTAGATTTATAGATGAATTATGGGAATGGGTAAGGTGAATTGCTGATTTTGAAGAAGCTAAGAGAATGTATAAAATAATATCTATAGAGGTAAATGATATGCTAAGAGAATATTATTTAAAGTATAATCAGTCAGGGGATATAATTTGAGAAGATGGTATGATGGCTGAGCAGTTTACATTCCCAATCCCCCCAATAATTAATACTTATAATGTTCAGAATGGGCAGGTTCATATTATGTCTTGAGCTACACCAACAGAACTTACTTGGAACGCTCCTTCTCGTGGAGAGGTACGAGTGACAAGTAGATATGAACCTCAAATGGAATATTTATCTGATGAAGAATATGAAGAAAAGAAAAGGAATTGAGAGTTACGTAGTTGATGTGTTTATTGTGTTTTAAATTAATAATATATATAATTATGAAAAACCCAAAGGTTACAAAGTGTAATTCAGTAGAAGAATTACACGATGGAGAAATGCAGTTTCTTCAGGAACAAATCACCTTTCTAGCAAAGGATATAATGGAGCTAGATGAAAACCAAGATGAGTTATATGAAAATGTAAATCATCTTGTGGATGTTATGGATATAGCTTCTGAGGTAGCTAAGAATACCTCAGAAATCTTACAAATCCACCAAGATAGAATTAGAAGGTTAGAAAATGATACCGATACACAAGATATTCGTTTGTTTTTGGTATCTATTATTGTATTAATATGGAATATTGTTTTAACATTAAATGCGTTCAATGTATTCTAATAATTTTATCAGTATGGGCTTTGGTTGCTGTCATTGCTCATATTGTCGTCACGTGCGAAAAGATAAATATTGAAAATGGAAAAATAATAAGAAGTCTTCCTATTATGGAAGTCTCCGCCCATATCAATATAAGAAGATAATTAAAAAACTTAGGCAACATAAACACGATGAAGAGTTACCTAATAGACTTTTTAACATTATGCAATATACAGATTAATGAATAAGTACGAATTAGAAAAAGCCGCTCAAGAATTAAATGAGATAGCTGGGATACCTTGAAATGAAGAAAGGGCTATGGAATTAGCTAGAGCTTTAATTGCTCATTATAAAGGTGAAGATAGAAAGAAAGATGAAAACCAATTAGAAGTACCTTTTGATAAGGAATAGGTTATTAAAATTTATCTTAAATATATAATCTATATATGGGGATTTTATTTCTTTACAATAGATTATATGTCGAGATGAGAAGAAATTATAAAGGAACACTTCTACAGCAAAGAAAAAGTAGAAGAGAAGAAAAGAGTTTGCGAGAAATGAATTGAAATTGAAAGCTGTAGAAAATGTTTATTTGAAGCGTTATGCCGTTATCAAGATATGTGCAAAAGAAATAATGTTTGGAGAGGTGGAAGCCTCAGCCAAGAATAGGTGTTCGCACAGCTCGGACTACGGTCTGGAACTATTCTAAAGAGGGCAAGAGGTATAGTCTGCACCTTCTCTATAGAAATATAGGTTGGGAAGATTTAAATCTTAAACCAAAGTATGACAACTAAGCGACTAAAAATCCTTATTATAGTTATGGTTACAATCTTAGTATTTATATTTTGATTTAACCTATGACACGGTGAGGATTTAATTATTGAACAAGCTACTTCACTTACAGGTGATGTCTTAACTTGAGCTACAACTGTAGAAGAAACTATCATCTACACCCGAGAAATGACAGAACAGAAGCTTGTCGAAAAGGTAAATTCATTAGTTGGGAATGAATCTATTAGTTATGCTATAGTTCACGAGTGTGCTACGCAGACTGATAACTATAAGCAATGTATTAAAAATGTAATTTGAGTCAGCAATGCTGAGTCGGGTATGTTTAAACAGGCTATGTATCCAAGCAATAATTGATTTTGATGGATGTATAACTGAAAGAAAAAGAAATTCTCAAGCGTTGAAGAATCCATAAAAGAATGGGTTGCGATGTACGTTAGGAATGGTCGGGAGACTAGAGTCACTTGAAACGATTGGCTCAGGGGAAAATATTGTGCTAGTGAATGTTCTCACTGGGTGAAGAACTATAACTCAGCTATAAAAAAACTTGAGCTAGATTAGTTCAAGTGGATGACTATACCTCTTTAAAAAAGACTTGCAAATTAAAACTATAACTTTATTTTAAATGTGTTGTAATTATTTAGCCAGCAAAAACAAAAACAAAAAATGAGAGTAATCCCACATATTCTCTTAAAAAAAGGGGATATAATAAAAATGCCTCAAGGAGGAGTAAGCTATTATGTAGAAGTAGTCTGACTTATAGAATGATATCTATGGGTTGAACATAATACTAATAGGTTTACTCTGCCTTGGGGCTTTTATTTAAAGTCCAAAGATTGTTTTATTCCTATATGTTAAAATATGAATAGTTATTATCCTTTAAAATGGGTTCGTGATAGAATAGGTAACGAACTTGTAGAGCAAATGATAGTAACCCCAGGTGAGAGTAAATCCTGGAGTTATCTATTTGCTGATTGAAATGGTGAATGGTTGTTAGTTGAAACAAACGCTCACCACATTATCACTTCTGTATCCTTTACCCCAAAGTTTAGAAGTGTTTGAATCTCATTAAAGATTCACAAGAAAAAATGATTTAGAATCTGCCGATACAACGGACACGCTAATTGAGTAGAAAAATAGAAAATGTCAATTAGCTTTGTATTGACAGCGGAGTCTATATTAATCATTTATAACTCTAAGTCAAGAGAATTTATAAAAAAAGTTATGTAGATGAAAACTAAAGGTAAGAACTTAACTTTATCTGAAGCTATTGCTGAACTTAAACAGCAAGCTAAGGCTGAATGATTAGAACGAACAGATGAAGTCAATGCAGATTTCTCTAGTGAAATTGAATTCCTTTTAGGTCTGAAGGGCCGATGGCTCCTTTGCCATATGGGGAAAAGTTATCCCTACACGATTAGATTCAGACTAATAGGAGAGAGAATTTATGATAGGGTAAGATATGCAGACTTTATATCTATAGCAAAACAAAAACTTTTACATTAAGAAAATAAAAGAAATGAATCCATATAAAAGTGTAGGTGGTTATACTGTAGTATATAATCACTGAACTATTAAAATCATCACCAAAGAAAAGATAGACGTTATGGATGGGACTATATTACTACCAAAAAGTCTAATTACTTTTATTCTAGAACAAGATTTGCCAGCCCCATTAAAGGCTACAATCTTATTACTTAATGAAGAAGTGGGTTGTGAAATAGATGCTATCTGTTTTTCTCCTGATGAGAAATCAGGGTTCTTAACTCTAAGAAACTTATATTACATAACTAAATAAAAATTCTCTTGACAAAGGATTTTAAATCCTTATAAAGGTTTTGTCTTTAAGAGGTTATCCTCTTTAAGAGTATCTTTATATTATATTATTATAAAAAATGTTTTTTGACGACATCGAGAAAAAAGGTTCAGCTACTAGCTGAATGAAACATCCAACAACAGGTTGGTATGATTGGAAAAGTGCTAAGTTTGGTTTAGTAAAAGATGCTAAATGAAAAGCTAATAAAGAAAAAATTGAAGATGGATGCTTTAAGGTATGGGACAGAGATGCTTGAGTTGAAAAAACTTTTGCTCTTAAAGATATGCCTAAAGAGTTTGTAGTTATTTCTGAGAGCTGGAATGTAAAAGGTTATCTCCAAACTAAAGGTTGAGTTTGGGGGCCAGAAATTTATGATTTCTCTGAACCTATTACAGTATTATCTTGAAATGAAGTATTGTATAAAGGTTTATGGAAAGATATTAAACCAGAAGTAACTTGAGTTGGGTTAAAACTATTTAGAAACTTACATTGTTTTGATGTAAAAAATCCTGAAGAAATCTTTACTATCTGTCTTAAAAGTTCTGCATCTTGAGAATGGTGAGAAACTTTCAAAGACGATAAAGCATTTGCTTTCCTTAGTAAGAAAATATCTTTCTGAGATGAAAAAGAATTATCTACAGGAAGTACAGATTATTCAGTTCCTACATTTAAGATAGGTGATGATATGTCTGAAGAAGATAGGGAATGGAGAAATAAACATATGCAGGAATTAAGAGAATATCACGAAGCCTCTTCTAAGCAATCAGCTTGAGAAGAACCTGCTACAAAAGAAGTTCCACCTGTAGATGAGCTTCCTTTCTAATTTAGTTAATATTCTATACCGAAGATGCTATACCACGAATTCGCACCACTCAAAGAAGATTATAAAACTATTATTGTATCCGTTACGGAAATCGAGAAGGCTCTTACTCCTAAGCCTTCATTTGTCACAGAATTACCACCTAAGAAAAAGGCTAATACCTACTGGGTTTGAAACTTAATAGAAAATATAATCTTCGCCAATATTAATCAATGAGAAGACTTTGCTCGTAAGGAAATCGAAATCTGTAGAAGGATGATGAATCCTGAAAGGATGAAGTACTACTCTCCTAGTTGAGTCCTTGATAATCAATTCCAGCGGCTTTATGATGGACTTGACCAATTAATTCCTTTATCAAAACAATACGAAGCTCTTGGTATGTATGATATTAGAAATTTAAGGAGCGCAGTAGAAGTAGATTTCTCTGGGTATAAGGTTATTTTAACTGGTGAAATAGATTGGGGAATGGATGGTGTCGCTTTGTTTGATTGCAAGACGGCTAAGAAAAAATGGAATGAGAAAGAAAAATGGGATTTTGAATGTTTTCAAGGTAGATTTTATCCTTGGTTTCAATTCCTTGCTCATCCAGACGTGGATACGTTAGCTTTTAGTTATCTTATCTTTACAAAGCAGAAGACGATACAGCATCAGAATATTACCCATTTTGTTACTAGAGAAGAAGCTGAGGAGTTCGTAAAGCAAAAGCTTTATGAGTATCTTCTCTGAGTGCATAAGGGAGAAATAGAGACAACTGAAAACAGTTTAGATAGAATGTAAAATGAATAAAGATAGTCAACGTTGAGCAGCTACAGAGCTGATAGAACTTATAGCTAATCTTATTGCTAGCTATTCTCATCATAATGAACTATACAATTCTCTACAAGTAGACTTAAACAACAGAAAAATCTTCTCAGAAGATGAAGCTGCTGATTTGGAAGAGCAAAGTATATGGCACGAGACGAAAATGGAAAGCCTCTTGGAAGAGAGAAGGTTAGCTATGAGAAAACTAAAAGAAATGGCTATTGAATGTGATGACCATATGCGATGCTTGGTTAAGCACGCTATAGCTTCATATCAATTTAGTCAAGAATTATTAAATACAAAAATGGATGACTTAGATTATATCCATTTAGCAGAAACAGCTTACCAATATATGTATGAATGTGTAAGCAAATTCCTATGAATAAAAACCTTAGTGACTTGTGCTCGTTGTTTAGAGGATGAGTTAGCTTTACCAGAATAAAAACAAAATGCCAAAGAATATTTACGAACGTGTGCTAAGTGAATATTCTAAAAATATAGATGATGGGAGAATATTTCTCTACGACAATATGTCTCTTTTGATGAGAAAGAACCCATTATTAAGAATAAAGAATAACACTTACACAAAAGAAGATATTCTTTCAGAGGCATTTCTCTTAGCTGATAATATCATACTTAGAGAGGACTTACCTGAAGAGAAGAAAATCTCTAAGTTATGGTATCTATTTAATAGATGAGGTGGTTATCTCTACAATAAGATTAATCAGTATTGACTTGAGAGTTATACTATTGATGATATTAGAGATAGTGAACACCGAAGTTATGATATGGATATTGATATACTAGACTATGTTCTAGTAGCAAATAACATTATTACCCCACTAGAAAGTCAAATACTTCAATACCTTGGGCAGGGTAGATGAAAGTATGAGATTGCTAGGATAATGAAAACTTCATATTATAATGTAAAAAGCATTGTGGAAACGATAGCTTTAAAAATAAGAAGATTTATAACGGAAAATGATTTAGACGATGCAGACAACAGCTAAAGCAACACGCAAAGTGTTGAGCCAATTTATAACTGTGTACCAATGAATACTAGAGTTCTCTTTAGAGAAGGTATGATTGGAAGTGATTGTTAAGCATAATAAAGCAGATGCTGACGCTATGCTTGACGATATAAATGCAAAGCTAATTGAAGTATGTGAGGAATATCTAGAAACTCACAAAGTAGGATTGGACAAGTTCCAATTAGCAACAGTAGTTATGGATTTATATACACAGACAATCTCGTCATTAGACGAGCCTTTTAAGGTTATTGCTAAAGAAAGTAAGACCTTAATAAAGGAATACCTTGAATCGAATAAAGCTAAGAGAGAAACTCTAGAAAGAATTAAAAATGAAAATGACTCCTTGGATAAGGAGATAGAAACCTATAAAAAGACTATGGCTGAGAAAAAGGTTAATTTAGTAGCGAAACCCGAAATGCCAGCCAAAATTTCGGAGCCCGAGTACTTGGGGACCCAAGCCCCCACTCCAAAGCCTAAGCCTAGAGTTAGATGAACAGACGCTCTAGCAGTTGATTTTAGTTTGCCTAGATGATAATGGGGATGATACATAAGGTTGATTATATTAGAAGGTCCCCTGGTATAGGAGACTATAACGCATTAGTAGATGCAATAAATTATTTAATAGATAAGGTAAATGAGAAGAAAGAAGTTATACCAATAACAATTTCTAGAGAGATAAAAGACTTTTCATTTTTCCTTTGAAATGAGGTACAACTACCTTATAATAATAACTATATAATAATTACCCCAGAAGATGCTACAAATATATTTAAGGATTATGCCTTTACTTATAAGGAAACATCAGCTATTAATGATGCCATAATTCAATGAAAGATTGTAGCTCTGGAAATAAACGTTACAGAACTTGTGACAGATAAAGAAAAGAAACAAGAAACTATCTTTGAAACAATTGAAACAATCAAAGATAACGAACCTATAAAATGAAAGAAAAAGAGAGGAAGAAAGAAGAAAACCTCTCGAGAATAAAAAGCCCTTTACAAACAAAAATAAAATATGGAACAATTACAAGAAGAATTAAATAAAGCTCTAGTTAATCTACAAAGTCGGGGGAATAAGCAAAACGACCGCTTTGATTACTGTACAGATTATATTTATAAGGTACAATCTTATAATGAGTTAGAAGAAAAAACAAAAGAAACTTGTGAAAGTAAAAATCTAGATTATGATAAAGTATTTAGATATGCTTTAAATAGACGATTTAATCTACAGATATCTAACTTTGCAGAAGAACAATTCTTAAAATATGATATAGTAGAAGATGAACCTAACCAGCGTAGTAGAGAAATAGACTTCTATATTAATTCTATACCATTCGATTTAAAAATGTCGGTCTTCCCTAAATGATTTGGAAAGGATATAGACTACGCTACAGAGCATAAAACTGAATTAATTGATTGGTTATATAGTAATTGTTCTCAAGAGAGAAGACTTCATAATGGGAATAAGATATTTATAGTATGTTATTCTTCTGATGGGAATCATAATAAAGTAAAAAGCAATTTATGATATATAAAAGAAGCGGTAGATAACTATATGAAATCTTATAATGAAGGAGATTTAATTATACAGCGAGATAGTTTGTCAGATATTATATTTATTACTAAATAAATCATAATGGAGAAACAGGACAAAGCGATAGTTGAAACACTACAGAAGTTTCTGAATGAATTTAATTGTGCATTCTATGCTTTATCAGAACCTGTAAAACAATTAGGGAAATATTTTGATTTATATACTGATTGAGACTGAGTAATCCACGTTAGCGTTAAAACTCCAGAATGAGAGTTTTCTCATTGATACATTCTTGATGTAGATATAGCTGATTTACAATCTATTATTAATTGGCTAAGGAAATATTCAGAGAATGTTTTACGTTTACAATATTGAATTAATGCCTAAGAAAAAGTTTGAATGACGGAAGCGAGATAGTATAGATGCTGAAGTTATTGAGAACTCTGATGAGGCTATAGAAATTATTCTCTATGGATTTATACCTAGTAAAAAGAATAACCGTAGAAACTTTTGACATATCTCTTTACCAAGTGAAACTTATACAGAACGGCATAAGAGAATAGTAAACGTGTTATCTTGAGTAGAGTGGAACTTTAAAAGTTTTCCCTGTAAGATAACAATAATATCTGTAGCTTGAGATAGAGTTAAATCAGATATAGATAATCAAGCCCAATCTATATTTGATACATTCACAGACTTGTGAATAATTCCTGATGATAATAGGTTTGTGGTACAGGAATTAAAAATAGAAAACGCGGGCTATGCAAAAAATGCCTATATGACTAAGGTTATAATTGAATGAGATTATACTGCTCGTTATGATATAAACCACGACCATAAAGGCGAAGATTTAAAGCAATATGCTTATTATTTAGTTTAATAAAAATAAAATAAATGAAATCAGTTAGCGTAAAAGAATGAAGACTTTTACAACAATGGTTAAACTCAACTATAGGTTGAGCAACCTGGACAGATATACTTAACCTAGATAAAGAATTATTTAAGAAAGCAGCTAAAGCATTAGATGATTCCGAATTATATCAAAAAATCTGAGGAGAAATTCAGAAAAAAGCAGAGGAAATTGTAAAAGAAAAATGTGAACCAGAATGGAAAAGAATTTCTGAAGAGATGCAACCTTTAGGAGAATTAAGAAATAAGTTATCAGAAAAGAAAGCTAAAGGAGAGAATTGGACAGATGAAGATGAAGCTCAACTTAATTGATTAGATAAAGAAATGGCTGACTTATCTGCTGAATACCAAAAGGTTACAGATGAAGCCAATAAAGAATTAAATGAGTTTAAAGACAAAAGAATTAACGAAGAACAAGGATGATGCTTCTTCCTAGAAGATAATGAATATGATACAATTGGTAAATATGTTTGATGGACTTTACCTACTAAAGAAAACTAATTATGACTTTAATCGGAGGAAAACAGATTAGAGGTAAATGGGGTATCTTTACAGATGATTGACTTACCGTATGACAAAAATTAATGTCTGCGGTAAGTTATTACCGTCCTAAGATAAGAGAAATTAATGGAGGTAATGTCCATTTAATTATTGCCTCTTGCTGAAGTACGAAAGATATAGATTACTTTATTAACCAGATAGAACATAATCTCCCATCTGGAGAAATATATGATACTTGTGACTTACAGGAATTCTTACAGGATATATTATATAACGCAACAAAAGACTTGAAAGATATAAAAGAATCTGTAGAATGTAGTCTGCTAATATTAGAAACCAATACAAATACCCTATGGGCTACAGAAGAATACTCTATCTTTAGGGTTAATCCTAATACAGAGATAGTCTTCTGAAGTGCAGAACAAGGATATCATTCTTTGAGAGAAAGATACCCAGACAGAGATTTCTTCTATTGGTTCTCTGAGGCGGTAGATAGTGATGAATATTGTAAGTCGCCTGTATATGTTTATCACGATAATAATATTACCTCAATACTAGATTTAAATCTTTATGAAGATAATAATGACAGCAACTCAAGACAGGTTTGAAATTATTGAATGACGTATGGGTTTACAGGATGAGAGGCAGAATTCCTTTGATAGAATTCTGGAAAGCCAAATAGCTAGAACCTCTAAACTAGAAAAGAAGGTAAAAGAATTAGAGAAAAGCTTTTCTATACTATGTATAGCAATTACAGTTTTCTTATGAGTTTGTCTATTCTTAAGTTATATGTAATTTTTCTCTTGCAATTCGTTAGGAATTTATTATATATAGGTTGCAATCATCCAAAATTGTTTGGTTTGTTGTAGTCATTTGTTATATCTCTAGCAAAAACTATTGAATTTTGCTTACAAAAAAATCCCCTCGGAAAAGGGGATTTTTGTTATTAAGAAAGTAAAGGATGAATAAGGTTAGCGTAATAAGAGAATCAAGCTTCTCATCCATTATCACTTTGTCCTGCGTCAGCTCATAGCAAAGCAAAATGTCAGGTTAAGAAACTTGCAGGAATTTTAGCCATCATATCTCAAGAGTGCATTATTGATGTAGACATTTTTAATCAAATACGCAACCTATCTCATTCGTCCAATTCTACTATAGTATTACCTGTTACAGTTACTCTATCCATCACGGCTCATAACGAAGCAGAATATCAGATTCAATGCTGTCATTCTACTTCGGTTTTTTCTCATATTAATGGATAATCCATATGATATTCTCATTTTTCTACGTCAGGTCTACTTTCTCATCATCATCAAGTAACATTAGAAACAAATTTAATATTACCTGCATTGCCTATAACAGGCTGCCAAGGTTCATAACCTAGTGGTCAAGAGTATCTACTCTCAATTATGGTATTAGTCTTACTTCTATCTGCTTTTGGAATTTTATATAGCTGTACTCTAAATGCGTGTACTCAATAAGAGAATTCAGCACTTCAAGAAAATCATACCTGGTATAATCATTTCTTTGTAATTTCTATTATTCATAATCCTGGAGCAGCGTCAGTTCAGTTAAAGAATGCTAATCACTTACGTAGAGAAGCACTCACATCTAAAGCTCATCAAGATTGTCTAACAGGTTTCCAATTAACTGCAGCCTTTTCTCATAGATACTGTTCCCAAACTCATTCTTTTCAAGTGGCTTCAGTCCATATATGATTATCAGCTAATACTAGCTTAGCATAGAATACTCACTTATCTTTATCTGTAATAGTTATAGTATGTCAGTCTGTTCAACTAACTCTAGCATCAATTAACTCAGACTGGTCATTTATTATAATCCTAGGCGGAGTTGGACAAGGAGGTATAACGCTATCATCAAATGAAATTCTTAATTTACTATTGCTTCAATCACACCCTATAGGGTCAATATTTATTCAATGTCCTTCTTCTAGTTTATCTATTAATGTTCAGGGTGTGCTATCATTGTCACAAGCTTTAACATTTTCATCTGTAGAGCTTATCTTCCATCATCACTTTATTCAACAATCTCATCAATTTGAATAACAGTCGCTTGGAGGAGTTTCTTCTTCTACAGTAATGTTATCTCAAGCCTTTACATATGTAGGTTTAGGACATTCTACTGTAAGTTTAACCACTCAACATTCTGATGTATCTACAGTAAGACATTCATTTGTAGATTGAATATTTATTCAGCAATTATCCTTACATCAACTAGAGCAACATCCACCGCAAGGACCAGAGCATTCATCGGCATCTAATAGCTCTACCTCAGTAATTTCTTCATCATCTGGACAATTATCATTGCAAGGATTACAAGGATGTTTACATTTACAATCGCTCATAGGTTATCTATTTTAATGTAAAATTTTATCTGAGATGAATAATTGTCCACCTCAATATTTTTATGTGTCTTATTTTATTTTTGATAACGGTACTACCTATGGTTTCTATTTAGAAATAATAGATAGAGCTTCGTCATAATCTATTTGTTTGTCGTCGAACCATACTACTGGCAATGAAGTAGCTCATTCAATTTCTTCAGGCGTAGCCATATTCACATCTTTTTCTTCAAAAGGGATATTATTATCTAAACAGAACTTTTCAAGATGTGGCTTTAGAAATTTACATTTTATACAAGTCTCACCACAAATCATTAAAACCTTACTAGGCATCTTGTTTTCAATATTTACGGATAAAATCTGAGTTTGAAACTTTATTTTCTTCGAAAAATTTCTTTCCATAAAATTCGCTTTTCTTTCAAGGGTTGTATCAACTTACTGGTCTGATATAACCCATAACTCTTGTGTAAACTTCACAAGGCATTCTTTTGTAAATTTTTCAATCTGTTCATAAAACTTCTACTGGTTCAACATCTTTAATTGTTGTCATATTTTTTTTAATTGGGTAATGGGGTAAAAATTATTTATAAAAATGACTCTTTTCGTCAGAGAATAATTCCTTATCTTCATATTTTTTCTTTACCATTCCTGGCTGATAGAAAGCTCATCTAGGTAAGGAGAGAATAGCATATAACTCCTCTCTCACTACATCACTTAACACAGGTTCCCATAATTTTACCATATCTCTTAATTGCTCGTGTGGACTTTGTGATTGCCCATAGAACCTATTGAGAGCTTGGTGCTTTCTATCTGCGATTAACACTTTATTAATAGCTTCATTTGTATTATATTGTACTCTATTACAGCGTCAAACTATATGGTGTTCTGATTTAGCATCAGCTGGGATACATTTGTTAAGATGATATTCCTGCCCATTAATGGTTATCCTGTGTGGTTTGCTCATCTTCTTTAATAGTTTCTAAATTTTCTTCTTTTCTAGGTAGCTTCTGCTTAAATAAGTTAGCGATAAATTCTATAAGCAAAGAAAAGGCATCTATCTCTGACAAGTGGCTTCAAGTATTAATTGAATATATATGTCAGATAATAGAGTATCACTCTGTTATGATTAATATACTCATTACACTTGTCACTAACATAGATATATCCTCAGCGCCAACTCATTTTAAAACAAATATTACTATCAAGGGGAGCATTAATTTGGAGAATTTTTTAAATATTCCTCTCCAAGCATTTGTTGAAGTTACACTTTGTTTATTTTCAAAATAAGCATCAGCTATTCAAAAGACAAAATCTAAAAAGAGAAGCCCTGCAAAAATAGCATAAACTTCTCCACTTAATTGTAGATATTCTAGTACAGAAGCAAGCGTTATCCCCCCTGCTACACTAGCGACGGCACCAGCTGCACTGAATTCTCAAGACATTATTTTCTATTTAAAATTAAATTTTACAACGGTAAATCTGTATTAAGCTCTGGATAACTTTTACGTAGAGCTCTGCTTAAAGTTTCAATCCCTATCTTAACATCTGAGTTCTCTTCAGGATATAATTTTTTAAGGGCTTGCAATACTACTAAAGCCCTATTCTTTCTCTTTAGATATTCTGCACTTTTAGCTTCGTCTTCTTTCATATAGAGAACCCAATATCTATAGTTAAATCTATATCCAAAATCTTTCATAGTCTTAAAAGAAATGTAGAACCTAGATTTAAGTTTCTTACCATCGTTAGCACTCCAGCTATTAACAAACCAGAATCCTCAATTATCCCAACCGACAAGTGCTATACAATGTCATCCCGTAGGAGTTGTAGGAACAGTTTTGATTTCTCATTTAGTCATCTCGCTCCAAGTTGTTTTATCTCACCTTACACACCACACAATAGGGCAACCTTGATAAAGATATCTCTTCATTAGGTCGATAGCCTTATCGCTTCTATCCCATTCTCAAGTAGCATAAGCATCGAATTTAGCTAATTGTCAATTCTCCTCAATAAGAATTCATTCCTTTAACGCAGTTGATACGGCTTTCTCTACATAGTCTCAACCATCATATTTAGTAGTTGAGTGACCCATCTTACTCCATAGGTCCTTCCATTGTGGAGTAATTATATTCCTATCTGTTGGCTCTACTCAATTCTTTTTTACCTGTAAGATTTGTACTCAATGCGTAGTTCATAATGAAGTACAAGCTCAAAGAGTTCATTGATTAGAAGTCTTGTAAATCCATTTTCATAGAGAAAAGAACTCTGGGAGCTTAACGTCATAATCAACTTTAATTGCTTCTGTAGCTTCGAAGTCTGTGGCTTCAGCCATATCTTCTGGTAATGTAAGAGCTCATTCAAAAGCTTTTATTTGTTCTTCTGTTAAGTTTTCCATAATGTATAAATTATGAAATAAATTAAAGGTGGAACAATTATCCACCTTAATATATTAACGTGTCTTATTTTATTTTTGACTACGAAAGTACCTGCGATTTCTATTCATTTTCTTCTCATTTATGCATAGGGCATTCTTTTCATATCATATATTTCTTAATAGAATTACAATAGATACATCTTTCCCAGACTCAAGGTTTCTTATAAACGCATTGCTTATTAGGATTAACTCAATTAGAGACAGCTTTATTAGAATATATACTTGGGTGATATCATCCATATTTAGGCTTATAAGTCTCTAAAGCTTCTTTGAATTTTTCTTCAGAGATTTCTCCTGTAATATATTCATATAATGTATATCCATCTATCTTATCTGTATAGGAATGTATTTCTTTAAGTCTTTCCTTTACAATATCTTTACTAAGTCAGAACTTAATTAAATCATTCATAAGGGATATTTGTTTATTGGTTGAATTACATCAAGGACATCAACCTCATTTACAGCTACATCTAGTTGGTTTATTACATAAATCACAACGCATCTTTATAATATTCAATTTAAAGCATTTTGTTTTTTAGCTAGCTGATTTTGTCTAGCTCTATTTTTTCTTATTACAGCTCTCTTTTCAGAAAAAAGATTGCTATATTCTTTTCATTCATCTGTCAATTGATATGTGCCAGGTTTAATGTTCCCATTCTTTACCTGCTGATAATATGCTATACGTTTAGCATCTGCAAGGGGGAAACCTCTTTGTTGAAGTTTCCACACCTGCCTAGAAAATATATTACGTGCCATTAGTTATTTATTTTTTAATTGAACATATCTATTAACCGATTAGGGGTTAGATTAACTGCCGCCGTAGCCAAATTACCTCAGAGTTTTGTATACCAAGCTTCATCTTTTAGTTTTTGTAATGCAGCATTTGCATCTCTTACTGCTTGTTTTTTTTGAGCGGCTGTACTATTAGACTTAGGTTGTGTTTGGTTAAGCTTCTTCTTGGCTGCATCTATTTCACTTTCAGATTTAACTATAGTTGAATCTTTTTTATCTGTTTTCTTCGCATTTGCGATTAATTCATCAGCCTGCTCTTCTGTATATCAAGCGTCTAAAAGAGTCTTCTTAGTCTTCATATCATCTAGGATACCATCTAAGATTGAACTTCAAGTAGATGAACTTCCTCATCATCAACTTCAACTTGCTGTAGCACTCATATTATTAAACGCATTCAAATCTGCAAGGGCTGACATTGCTGTTTTCTCATATAAATCAGCAGCTCTCTTATACATTTCAATAATATAAGTATTTGTTGTGTCTCAATATTCTTTTCTTAATGTAGACATAAAGTTAAGCAAATTACTAGCAAGCTGTTGCTTTGCATTAATCTGTTGTTCTTTAGCCTGAACATATCTTTGGAAACTTTGATTATAGGCTTCGTTTTGTTGAGCTCTAATTGAACCTAATGAGGCTCAGGTATGTATTCATTGAGCAGCTATAGTCGCAGCCTGCCTTCAAGCGTCTGAAGCTAAGTAGTTTCATAAATCATCATAATATTGATTTACCTCTTTAGTTAATTCCCCTTCAGGTCAGAACATCCTATTAGCATAATCATAATCGCTCTGAATTCAACTAACCAATTTATCATATACTTTTCAGGTTGTTCATTGTAATCATTCCTCATTATTCTTTATAAAGTTTAATAAAGAATTATAACCTGATAAAGTTGAGTTAGCTTCTGAGCTATATTTACCTATTCAATCAGCTAAATTTTTCCAAGCGTCTCATAAAGTAGTATCCCCTTGATTATAATATCATTCTGAACGATATTGATATGTTTCTTGAGGAGAGAATATGCTAGACATACTTGGTCAAGAATTTGTATTAGTAGAATTAACAGTAGGAGTTCAATATATATTGTCTTCTACTCTAACCTGTGCTGGAGTTTTTGTTCAATCTAATATACTGTTAACTTGATTTAAGATATGGTCTGGACTATGTGTAGTATTTGGCACCCATTGAGTTTCTTCTACAATATTACCATTAGGGTCCATATACCCTCAGGTAATTACTTGTCTTCAATTATTTATTGCCATAAGTTAAAAGTTATTTAATTAAAGTTTCACTGGAATTGATTAAGTCATTTATTAAATTGCGCAGCTCATTTTACAGCTCAAGCAGCGCCTTTAATCATATTAACTCATCATTGAAGGTTATCTCTTATTCAGCCAATTCAATTCCAATCTGTTAAATTATTATATCCAACTCTCGCTTTAGCTACATTATATAAGGTATTATTTGCTCAAACTCCCATATTATATGTTCATTTAATTCTGTCTATAGGATTGGTAGATGGAGTAATATTTATCCTTCTACGAGGTGTAGATGTTGTTGAATTTGGTCAAAAAGAAATACTTCAGTCAGCATAAACCTTAGTTTGTCAATTTGGTGAAGTCATTGACCCGTCAGCGTTATATGTCCACCCTGCTCATCAGAAAGAGTTATTTGTTGTAGTTGTAGAAATCCTTCATCAGCTTTGGGTACCGCTCTGTCAAGGTCAGCCAATAGTCGGAGTTCAGTTAGATGTAATTGGTCCTCCATTTAATAAAGGCTGTGCTACTATCGTAGTTCATTGTGTTCAAGTAGTTCCTTGTGGAGCTGGTCAATAGATTGGGCTTCAATTAGAAGTATATCAAGCTACAGTCGTCTCTACAGGTATCGAGTCTATTTCTTTTTGAATTTTGATTGGTCTTCAATCAGCAGTATATCAAATAGTGGTATTATTAAATTTATCTGCTATTCAGCTACTTTTTACTACTACTGCTCAATCGGCAGCATATATTACTTTATTAGGGTCAGTAGTAATAGTTCTTCAATCTGTTGTAGTTCCAATAGCAGCTCGTGAATTATTTTGTATTGGTTCCGCTATTACTTCTTCTGTTATTGTTCAATTAGGATTTTGTCTAACTACTCTTCTTGTAGTTGTTTGTTGCGCAGGCTGATTAGCTATAATTTCATTATAATTATTCATTACATTTTGGGCCTGGGCTATTCTTTCTTCAGCTGCCTTCATCTTTTCCTGAGTTTGATAGTAATCTTCCAAAGCTCTTCACATAGCAGCAGCAGCTCTATTCTGGATTTCTGGACTAGAACTAGCATAAGTCTGGAATAATTGCTGATATTTATTATATCTATCAGCTAGCTGCGCATAGTTATCATTAGCTATATCTAATTCAACCTGTGCAGCATTTAATTCTTCTTGTGTTGGCATTGCTATTTATTTAATTCATCTAAAGAGAGGTAGTCTACCTTTTCTTCCTTTTCCTTTTTGGAAGGTTTCTTTTTCTTAACTCATATTAATTTTTTAAGGTAATCGAAGTAATCTTCTTTCCCTGGTTTATATTTAAATTTCATTATAATTTATTTAAGGGGTAAATTAATCTGCATTAATGCTATCTAAATAAGCAGCTATTTCTGTAGCGTTGATTAAATTACCACTATTCAATCATAGATATTTACAATCAATAGCTCCCATAGCAGATACATATAATATGAACGCAGCATCTGTATTAGCTAATTCATCATCACAAGTTCCAGTCTCATCTACAGTTAATCCTTCATCAGTAACATATTTTTCAAATGTATTACCTGCTTTAACGGCATTATAGAAAGGACGCAATTCTTCTCAAGCTCATTCTATAATTGTATCAGCATTAGCTTGAACTGTATCTGGGTCTGTTACATTATTCATTAATTCTGAAGTCGCAAATCGGTTCTCTGCATAACTTCTCATATCTCAGATTGTTGCATCACCACAATTACAGAATTCATCTGCGTAACGTCGGCATTGTAAAGTTCTACACTTACATTCTCCGCAACCTAGCATTTCTGCTTTGCGATTTCTCATAAAAGTTTTAAGTGCTCTCATAGCAATTAAAATTATTTAATAAAATTAAAGCTCCTACCTTATCGGGGGAATAAAGTAGGAGCTACAGAGAAATAGTTTCTCTATATTTAGATTATATATTTTAAGGGTTTTGTTATAACTTTTTCTTATTTCACTTCTTCAATCCCCTTCTTAAGTTTAACTCCTAATCATTTAACAATTTCCCATAGGTCATACCATAAGTTAGACCCAGTTCAAAGAGCTAACCCTAAAAGAATAAGAAGTCCTGAATTGAATTCCAATCCTAATAGAGGAGCTACTGAGAAAGAAGCTACTTCTCAAAGGATAAAACTTAAAAGAATGTTAATACTTACTGCAAATTTTCCTGCGAATTTCTTATAAGCTGGCTTAGCAAAAGAAACTATGCTAGTGATTACTACAGAAATAGCAATAAGCCAAATGAAAATATTTGTCATTGTTTATATAATGTAAAGATTAAAGATAATTTAATATTGCCACTAAAGCTATAATGCTTATAGCGACAATTACTCTAAATAGAAATAAATCTATCTTAATGATTCCTATCACAAATAGGACTAAGAATATAAGAAGGAGAAGTAATTTTAGCATATTAGGTTAAAGGAAGGGGTAAAAGGCTGAGTTAATATATAGTTCGACTTGTATCTAGTAGCGTTGCTTTTCTCTCAAATAGTTTAGTCATTCAGCTTTTTATTATTTTCTAAATATCTCATACCCCACTAGGATACACAGAACTATAAAGAGGGTAAAAGTAAGAGTTACGGTCATTGGTTAAAGAAAAGAAATAAATCTGATTAAATCTCCCAGAAAGACCTTACCTTTCATTTCCATCCTTACTGATGGTGTTCCTAGACTTAAACGATGGGAGATAAATCTGATTAGTTTACATCTGGTCATTTAGTAAATGTTCAAGTTCATTCATTTGTATAAAATACTTTATTTATTACATCGTACATTCATATTACACTATCGCTTTTTCTATAACAAGGCACTCCATTAAAAATCTGTGTTCCACCCTCATCATATATATCTAGTTTGTATAATTTATTACTTGAAAGAAATTGCCATAGTGTGCCCCCATTACTATGATATGCAAATACTCAAATTCAAAAATCAAATGTAACATCTACATAATTAATACTATAATTTGTTCAGTCTACTGTTACTGTACTTTTATCAATTATAAAAGTATGTCTATTTTTATCTTCTGATTTAGTATTTGCCCAAGACCTTCAACTTATTACTTTGAAATATCAGCTATAAGCATTTATTCAATATTTATAACTAGCATCAGCCTTAAGCATTCATAATGGGATATAATCTCATCAAGTGGTTACCATTTGGAAATCTATTACAGTTTTATAGCTTGTCTTGAATGAATTTAACACACTAAAATATTGAGTTCAGCTACTCTGTATATACTCTACTTCTTGATAAGCTGATGGTAACCTTTTAGGCCGTCAGTAGTTTGATTTTGTTTGGTTATAATATGCTGTTACTTCATCTGCTGTCCATTTTTTATTTTCTAATATAAGCTCGCTTATTCATCAACTATAATATCTACTAGCACCATTATTATATTCATTTCCGATATTTATCTGTGATGGAGTTCACGCATTTATAGTTCAACTATCTGATAAATGTATATTAAGATTATCTCATATAGCATATATATCTACAGTTCATCATCATATAGTAACAGCGAACAAAAACCATTGGTCATTAATTCCTTGTACAGTATTTATTCCTCAATTATTCAACCAAGCAAAATAAGCATTTTTTCAGTCACTTCGTGTTGTTGGTATTTTTCAAGTAGTTATAGTTGGGTTACTTCTAGCATCAAATATCTTAGCATCGTAAGATGATGATATTGATGGTCAACGAGTTCGGCATAATAATGTTACTGTATCTGGTATAGCAAATGGAGTAACTTGTATATGAGTATTACTTCAATTAAAAATTCCGCACTCAACTCAATAATAATCTCCAAATGTTACATTGCTATTTGTAGTAGATATATTATTTCAACTCTTATCTGTATATGTATCAGTTGAATTTAATGGTAAATATAAAAGTGTATTAGCTCAAGGTTTCCATCCCTTTTTCTTCTTATATACCATATTTATTATTGGCATCGCTGTCTTTAAAGAATTTAAAAAGTCTGATTAAAGTCAGTAGTTAGATTTCGTTTGGTTATAATATGCTAGGATTTCATCTGCTGTTCGTGGAGATTGGTCTATTATTAAGTTTGATACTCAACCATTAAAATTAAGTGTAGAGTTAGACCATTGGTTTCATATATGCCATTCTTCTGTTCTTAATTCTGTTGTGATAGAACCTGAATATCATAAACTTCAATTTACATAAAGATAACAAACCCCATCTTTTCTTACTGATGTAATTAGCTTTCGTTGATTAAGCGGTATTACTAATTCATCTGGTGCAGTTCAAATAGGTGGACAATAACTAGGGCTTCATATCCAATATTGAGATTTGAAGATATATTTGTTATTTGTTTCGCTAGATATACCAACTAATAACGGTTGCATATTGTGGTTACTTCATCAAGTAATTAGCACATATCAAGTCTTTACCTCACTAGATTTTATCCAAGCAGATGCTGTATAGTTAGCACTACTTAATCAATTACTCGCAGAAAGCATAGTGTTATTAAATACTGCATAGACTAAGTTACCATCCATCGCATAAGAAAGTGTACTTGTTTGCTCTGTTGCATTCCTATTATTTCAAGAATAATCTTTCGTATCTAATGCAAATTTGTATCGTGCAGTTACAGATGCACTAGGTTTCCATCCTCATCCTGTACCTCCATAAACTGTATTAAATATAGCCATAATTATTAAACATAAGAAATAAATCAGACTAGTCTTTTCTCCTAGAGAGTTCTTACCCCTCATTTCTACCCTTTCTGGTAGCGTTCCTAGACTTAAACGATAGGAGAAATCAGACTTTTTTAACTCATTATTAGTACATTCACTACTATATCTCCATCTGGTGCTGTATCACATCCAAATGTTAAAGTTCCACTACCTTGAGCAGAACAATAAACACCACAGTCAGCATAATCAGCTATATCACTTGGTGCAGGAGAAACTATAACTGTGTTGCTTGCAGTAACTCCTATAGCAGAAACAGTTTGCTCATTAGAAGACCATCAAGCAGCAGTCAGAGTTACTGTTATTGTACTAATCGTTGGTATAGTCAGATTTACTGCTCCAGTCTCTCCATTCACACTAAGTACTCCTGTGTTTGTGATAGCGTTACTTACTACTCACGTTACTCATCACCAAAGATTTCAATTATCTGTTGTGTCCCATCTTCAATTATATTTTATGAATGTATCACTTGAGTAATAATTTCAAGGTCAATAACTACTAGCATCTACTTGAGTTCAAGAAGTTGTTACACTTCAAGTCCGTGGGAAACCATAATTATTTCATCGTTGAAAATATTTACCACAATTAGCTTCACTTAATGTGTCTCAGCTGTTCCATACAGTTGTGGCTCATAAGTTCTTATCAGCTATTGTTATCCAAGTCTGTCAGTCGCTTGATAATGATATAAGTCAATCTGTACTACTCCAGAATATTCATCAACTTTCTATACTTGTTCAATATAGTTTTGTCCAAGAAGATGTAGGTACAGTTGGGGAGTTCTTGAAACAACGTACAGAGAAACCGTACGCACGGTAGTCGAAACTCTGGGGGTCAGGAGCATTCGAATATAAGTACAGGTAGTAGGCACGATTCGCATCGCTACGAGAAGAAGACCAATAGTTCCCGTCGGTACCCTGACTGTAAACACCAGCAGACGAGGCGTCACGGTAACCAGCGAAAGGCAACTTTAATGCTATTCAGAAATTAGTTCAGTCTGAACTTCATCCACCTAAAGCTGTCCATACATCATAAACAGCTTGCCATTCTGTATTAAGTGGCACGTGAAAACCATCTGGTGCAGGTCATTGCATAGCTGAGTAGTCATTTCAGATTTCTATTCATTCTCAAGCGTTGTAAGTTTCTCAAGCTTGTATATCAACTTCTGTAATTCAAGTTACTTGTCATAAAGTGTTAGTTGTTATCTGAGGGACTTTAGTAGAAGTTCATTTAGAAGTATATGCAGTTTGTGTTGAAAGAGTATTTTGTTTTCAAGCTATGGTTGTATCCATAGCAGAGATTTTATCGTAGACAGCATTCTTTGAAGGAGCTGTTCCTGTAACTCAGTTCCAGCTAGAAGCATAAGCCACATCTGAGACTTGACTAGGATAGGATATATCAACCTCAGTAATTCAAGTTACCTGTCACAGACTATTTGTTGTAATCTGAGGTACTTTGCTAGCAGTACCCTTAGATGTATAAGCTGTTTGTGTAGCTAGTTTATCTTGTTTCTTATATACCTGTGCTTCTGTTGCTATTGCTGTTCAAGTATTAGTGGCATCAGAAGTTTTAGAAGGAACTATTGGTGAAGTCCCAAATGTTTTTTGTCAATTAACTGTTTGATTTCAGGATGTTGCCACAAATGATTGAATTGCTGTACGTATACTATCTACTGTTCAATTAGATACATCTATTATTACATATTGATAGCTTTCATAATTTTGATTTGAAAATGTTAATGTTGGATTATTAATTGATTCTAATGGAACGTTTCTATCTAAATAATAGAAATCATTATCTCCAACTTGAAGAACAGGAATTTTTCAAGCTAAAAACCAATCTACAGCTTCCTGTGCGTGAGTTGTATCAGATGTAGAGGACAATTTAAAATATTTTACATTTACATCTGTAGCATCAGCTTTACCTGATATAGTCGTATCCATAGCATTCAGCTTATCATACACAGCATTCTTTGTAGGGGCGTGAGTTGTATCTGCATTCCAACTAGAAGCATAAGCCGTGTCATTTATAATTGTTGTGTCAGCCTTACTATTAAACTTCGACCAATCAGCACTACTTAAATATCAATCATTACTAGAAGTCGCAGCACCTAACTTAGATTGGATAGTTGTTTTAGTTTCATCTCCTGTGTTAGTTCCACTTGTATTAGAAAGCTTAGTTCTTTCTGCGCTTGTTAGAAATAGATTAGTAGAACCTTGAGTAATACTATCTGAGTTATCTGTAGATGTATTAAAGTAATTTGTTAAATCCACAGAAGTCTCTCATATCTTTACCCAAGCATTATTTGAGTAAATATATTCTTCATATTTATCTGCTCAAGTTCCAACAGGTCAAAGCAAATAAATTATTGTTGTTTTAATATCTGTAGTAGGTAACTGTGCAACTACTTTAAATCAAGCAAAGTTTGCTACATAATCAGCTACTTCAGATTTTGTATATGTTTCATTCTTAGTATAATAATTTGTTAAGTCGCTTACAGCTTTAGTGATAAAGCCTGCATCATTTGTAAGGGTTGATACATTGTCTCAAGGCTGTACAGCTGTAGCTCATTTTCAAGCTCCTGCTCTAATAGTGGATAAATCACTAATCGTGGCTTGCTTTCAAGCTATAGTTGTATCCATAGCAGAAATCTTATCATAGACAGCATTCTTAGAAGGAGCTATACCTGTAATTCAATTCCAACTTGTTCAATATGCTGTATCGCTCACCGCACCACTTGTAGCTTCTTGTACTTGAGTATCTACATAGGATTTAATTACTTTATTCTGCACTCCATTTGTAGAACTATCAGACATAGCTGTATCTAATGTAGGAATATCTGCACTTGTAATGTAACCAGCATCATTTGTTAATTCACTAACATTATCATTAGGTTGAATAGCTGTAGATGCATTACTTCTAATCGTAGCTAAGTCTGAAATAGCATTCTGTTTAGCATCCCAAGAAGCTCTCTTTCCTGTAGAGTCTGCTAAGTCTTTAATATCAAAGTCTGAAGCGACATATTGAGTATCTGTTGCAGAGATTGTTTTTCAATCTGCTGCGATTTGGATATTAGCTCAAGCAATTAAATCATCTTGCTTAGCATCCAAAGCAGTTTGCAAGTCTGTTTGGTCTGAAAGAGTTCAAGTTATGTTTCACCATTCAGCTGATGTTTGTGTGTTGCTTATTACATTATTAGCATCAATTGAAATTCAAGTTCAGGCTGTATATTTAGTATCTGTAGCAGAGATTGTCCCGTCTTGGGCTATTTGTATATTGGCTCAAGCTGTAAGAGTATCTTGTTTATCATCTAAAGCTAATTGTAAGTCTGTTTGATTACTTAGTGTTCCTTGGATGTTTCACCATTCAGCACTTGTCTGTGTATTAGAAATAACATTATTATTTGAAATACTAATACCAGGTCAAGCTGTATATTTAGTATCTGTAGCACTAATAGTCTTTCAGTCTGCGGCGATTTGGATATTAGCTCAAGCTATTAATTCATCTTGCTTTCAGCTCCATTCTGTTCTAAGTCAAGTACTATCAGCTAGGTCTTTTATGTCAAAGTCTCAAGCTACATATGTTGTATCTGTAGAAGAAATTGTTTTTCAATCTGCAGCAATTTGAATATTAGCTCAAGCTATTAATTTGTCTTGTTTTGTATCGTCGTGATAAGCATCTGTTATATATCAAGCATCATTAACTAGCTCTGATACATTGTCTCCATTTTGTAATGCTGTATCTGCCTTAGCTCATTGTGAAGCTGTGGCAAATTCATCAGCATCGTGTGTAACTACATCTCCATAAGTTGCTATTGTATCACTTGCATTCTTTCAAGCAGAGGCATTACTTCTAATTGTTTCTAAATCGGAAATGGCTCATTGTTTATTATTAAACGTATTCCAATCTGTTGAAGTAAGATAACCATCTGTTGAAGCAGACGCTTGTCATAATTTATTTTTTATTGTTGTTTGAGTTTCATCTCAAGTATTAACTCAGCTTTGATTAGATAATTTGCTTCTCTCAGCTGTAGTCATAAATAGATTTGTAGTTCATTGAGTTATGTTATCAGAAGTTCAAGATAATTCTGATAGACTAGCTCAGGGTTGTAATGCTGTTGCTCATAAAGCAGCTCAACTACGTATAGTTTCTAAATCTGTGATATTATTCTGTTTAGTATTTAGAGCATTTGTAATTACTTTATTCTCTACAGGGTTTGTACTTGTTGTAGATAAACTACTATCTATAGCAATTTCTCTAGCCGTATTTACAAGTAAAAGCCAATGCTGTCAATCATATGTATAATAATCTCAAACTTTTACAGTTTCAGTTTCTACTGTAGTTGAAGCTACTCCCCAAGAATAAGTACTACCATTAGGTCTATAGTTAGTACCGCCTTCGGCAGCTACATTACTTACTACATAATAGTCTCAAGCACGATATTGATATGGATTATCAACTGGATTAGTAGTAGGCAATCAAGTAACTGTATTCCAGTTAGAAAGATATCTACCTCTTGAGGCTAAATTTTGTATATATTCATATAATACTTTTCATTGATTTGCAGATAGAGCCTTATCTGGGTCTGTTGAATAAAGAGTGTCCTCTACTAAAGGGACACTCACATCAACAGCTTTATTCTCATCTGGAGTTAATGCCTCTCAGTTCACTTTAACTGTTTCGATTACATTAACTTGAGCTCAAGCTTCTATACTTTCTAGTTTCTCAACGAGTTCAGGTTGTATAGCGAAATCCCTGTTCTCTTTCTGTAAAGTTACTTCATCTGCAAAATACTGTTGACGTGCTTTTGCCATAATATTTTAAAATTATTAATTAAATTATTTTAACTAAGAACTGGTGTCCGTTTTATAATAGGAGTACACTTTCAAGAAGTACATCATTCCCAAGAGGCATTATATAAATTCATATTTCAAGAATTATCTAACCTGAAATCTCTATCTACCGTCCATTCGTTTGAACTCCAAGCCTTTGTGCTTATGTTATACATCGCATCCATCACATAATATGTATCGCTATATTCGCTTCGATAGAACTCATAATTTAATTGAAAATGGACTATATCTCATTCTCTATAGCATTTATAAGATTTGGCACTTAAACTTCAATTAATCAGAAAATTTCAATGGCTTCATCCTCACCTATTAAAATCTAATGTAGTTCAATCTAAAGCAAAACAATCTAAGTTGACAGTATAATCAGAACTTCAACTAGAAGAATAATTATCATAAATCCAAGGGCGACATAGTATCATTACATCATTATCTACATAAGACATCTCCCATCAAAAGAAATATACAGCATCACTACTTGAAATATTTGTAATCACTCAAGTCCTAAGAATAGTACCTACTACAAACTTTCATCTAGGGTCTCATCTCTCTATTTGGTCTATATATGTCGAATATGTATCTAATTTAGCAGAAGCAGGAACGCTTACTCACTTTCATTCTATAGAGCTTTTTATATCAGCCTTAGCTCATTGTAATCTTGTTATTTCACTCGCTATTGTCATTTCTCTTATAGGTTAGCAAGTAAAGTTTCTACGTCTCCTAGTACATCATATATTGCATTCTTACTAGGTGCGTGTGTTGTGTCTCAATCCCAAGAAGCAGAGAATGCAGCATCACTTATTATATTATTTACATCATCTTTTGTAGCTACTACTTTTCGTCAAGGCATAAATCATAAATAAACCTTTAATGAGCTAACTGATGTATCAAACCAAAGCATTCATTCTGACCATACTCCAGGAGCACTTCATCAAATATATATCTTTCAATCAACATAAGATACCGTTGCGATATCATTAGTATTTACATTAAATTCAGTTCAACTTAAAGATAATCAAGTTCAAGCTGTATAAGTTGTATCTGTAGAAGAAATCACATTTTGATTAGATATCTGTACATTAGTACCTGCTGTATAAGTTGTGTCTGTATCTACAGGCACCCAACTTGTTCAATTATATATTTTTAAGATATGATTAGTTGTATCATACCAAAGTTGTCAAACTACTGGATTAGAAGGGGCTGTAGTTCAAGAAGTTATAGCATTCTTAACTTTATCGTCTACATATTTTTTTGTAGTTGGGCTTCAATCATATTCAGGAGTATATGGAGTTGAATAATCTCTGTCAGTTTCAAGTACTCTTATACCAGCTGTACCAGCTTGAATTGAAGTAACTGTATCTCAACTATAGATTATTGCAAGTGTTAATACTCAATTCGTAGTTTTAGAGTTATCACGACCTGCATATACACTTGCTGCACAAAAGCATAGAGCAGTTTGTGAATATGCATTTGGAGTTACTATATATGCAGTATTATTATATATAATAATAGGATTTTTCCCTGCCAAGTACCAATCCAATGCAGCTTTTGCATTAGTTGTATCTCCTGTATTTGATAGGTAGAATGTTTTTGTGTTAATATCAGCAGCATCACTACCAACCTCATTCCAGTTAGTTCAGTCGTAACTTTTTAGTACATCGTTTGTTGTATCATACCAAAGCATTCACTCTGTAGCTGGGTCGGGTGCCGTAGGTCAAACATATTTACTTCATTCAATAGCGTCATTTATGGCAGAAGCGACATCTCCAGCAGTTTGATAACCTACGTTATTTGTCAATTCTGTTATATTATCTCAAGGCTGAATAGATGTCATACCTAAAGCGGCACCTGCTCTAATATCAGCCAAATCTAATATCTTATCTTGCTTAGTAGTTAGAGCATTATAGATAGCTCTATTTTCTACAGCGTTAGTTGAATCAGGAGAAAGTCCATCATCAACAATTATTTCTTTTACTTTATTTACTTGTAATATCCATTGACTTCAATCAAAGATATACATATCATTTACATTTACTTCATTAGTTTCTACTGCTGTAGAAGCTACTCAAGGAGTAAATGTACTTCAATGAGGTTTATAATTAGTTCCTCATTCTCAAGCGACAGTAGCAACTAAATAATAGTTACCACTTGCATATGTAAATGGAGTTGCAGATGGGTCTGTAACAGGAAGCCCAGTCGTACAATCCCAAGTAGATAAAAATTTATTTAATCAAGTTAATTGGTTAATCTGGTCCTGTAATCTCTTACCCATATTCGCAGACAAAGCGTCTGTCGTAGAAGTAGAGTTCACATCGTCAACTACCCCAGGGATATTATCTATTTTATTTTCTGTTTCCTGGGTTAGTTTATGGATGCGTGCTTCCTTCTCTGTATACACTCAGTCCCCATCGAATACTAATCTTGCTCTTGGCATATTGTGTATTTAGATTAGGAAATAAAATTAACTCAAAGCATTAACTACAATATATTTATAACTTCAAGTTTCTATTTGATTACTTACAACAGTAAGCTGTCATACATTAATAGTTTCATTTAAGTCTCAAGTGATATCTTGATAGTTAGATATGATAACGAAGCTATCTGCTTTAATATCAGCATCTACTACAACAGATGTGTCTGAGTTAGAGAATACTCATACTCACATCTTAACTATAGCAGAAGTATATACAGGAGGTAAATAACTTGTATCAATCTGTCCATTAGCATCTAATGGAGCAACTCAATTAGGTTGTCCTTTTTCAGATTGAAGAACAAAATCAGGGGCTTCAGCTCATTGAGAAAGATATAATCCCTCAGAAATTCTAGCTTCATTAGCAATTACCTCACCTGTTCTAACTGTATCACTTTCAACTTGACCTGTAACTGTAAGTCAATTCAATCCATCGATAGCTCAAGTTACTCTAAGTGTTCCATCAATATCAACACTTCAATCAGTTTCAAGTCCTTTTAAATGTGTAGTACCGTTTACAGTAAGGTCATCTGTAACAGTAGCATCACCTGCAACAGTTAAGTTTTCTGTAACAGATACATTTCCACTAAAGATACTATCTCCAGTAACAGTCTGAGTTCCTGTAATAGTTGAATTACCTGCTACAGATAAGTTTCCTGTAGTAGATACATTACCTCATAAGTTAGTAGCTCAAGTTACTGTAAGAGTATCATTTATGATTGTAGCTCAATTAATTGTCTGAGTTCCTGTAACTGTTGAATTACCTGTAACAGTTAAATCATCTACAGAAACATCTTCAGCAGAAATATTTCAAGCTGTTACATTTCCTGTAAATGTAGAAGCTCAAGTTACAGTTAAGTCTCCTCCAGCTGTAACATTTCAAGAAGCTGAAATATTTGTAGCACTAACTTCTCATAAAGTAGAAGCTCAAGTCACATCTAATGTTCAATCTGTAGAAATAGAAGTTGAAGCATCTAATGTTCAAGTTGAAATAGAAGTAGAAGTTAAATCTGATATATTTCAAGAATTAGCTACGATTGAGTTAGTCGTTGTAGTTCAAGCTACAGTTAAATCTGAATTAGCCAAGATTACATCATCAACAGCTAATGTGCTACCTAATGTTGTAGCCCCCTCCACTCATAGAGTTCCACCTACTGTAGCATTATTAGTTACAGTAAGTCAGTCTGTATTTAAATCGTCTGTAGAAACAGCATCTGCAGTGATTGAATTTGAAACTATATTAGTAATATTTCAAGTTGTAGCTGTGATTGTAGTTCAAGTAAATTCTCCTTCTGCAGTTATGTTACCTGTAAAAGTTACATCTCAATTAACTGTTTGTAACGTAACATTAGATAGGTCTAAATTCATATCTTCTATGGCGCTTTCTAATGCAGCCATATCAAGAGAAATTCTATAGATATTCTCTCATTCGATAGCTACAACAATTGGAGAAGTTCAAGTAACTTCGAAATTTCTTACATCACAATCTCTTTTATTCCCTGTAGGAATTCTATAAACAGCTTGTGTTGTAGTTGAACCAGTGGTTGTATTGGCTACCCTTCCAGTTCAAAATCTTTGTGCACCACTTTGTGGTTTTCTTTGTCTAGGCATTGTTTTCTGCATTTAATAAATTAAATTGTTCTGCCATCCAAATAATTAAGTTAGCAAATTCTTCCTTAGGAAGTCATTGTAACATAGGTTGGATGTCTATTTTAAGCTCTTCGATATCATAAGCTGGCATTTCTTGTGGAAGCTCTCCCTCTGCTGGCATAACATCTGCTGGCATAGTCTCTGTTGGAATTTCTTCTTCAATAGCGTATTCTCACCCAGGAGCGAACATTGCTTCATCTTCTGGAGTAAGCATAGCAGATTCGTCATACATAGGGGCCTGCTGTGCCTCTGGAGACACATCAATACCTAGAGCGGCCATTTGTTCTTGTATGGCATCTAATTCGTTCATATGTATTTAAACATAAAAATAAATAAGCCAGATTAACCAATAAGAATTTAACAGTCTGTATTAGGCTGTAGTTGATATTCTCAATCTGGTCACTTTTGGAATAAAGGAGCAATAAATAGTTCAGCTAACCATCAACCGAAACAGATTATATCTCCTTTTCATCATATTAATTCTAATTTTATTTGTGTTGAATATTGCTGGTTTTCTCATAAATCAGTAGTGAGAGGCATTGTTGGTGCGATTTCATATAACTTATCGTTTATACAAACACCGTGGCTTTCAGTTAACATCTCCGTATAACTATTACACCAAGGAGTTGTTTGAGTAATGTATTGTCTTAGAACATCTCAATTAGGACAATTAGGTTGATATTGTTTTTGGCTATCTTGTAATGTTGTAAGCATACATTCTATTTTTTCTCTCTCGTCACTGCTCAGTGATTCGTTTAAATAATAGCTTGTTATAAGTCACACCCAATCATTTCAATCTCAATTGATAGGAAATTCGTATACATATCCAATTCATTTTGAATATGTTGTTATCTTTATCTTAGAGTTATTAGAGTATACTCAAGGTCAGAGAATAGTTATCAGCCTATTTAATTTTGCTAGATTGAATAAAGTAGGATGTCATTCTAGTCAATTATTTTCATTTTCTATTAAATATGCAGATATATCTACTTGAAAATCATTTCATCAAATATCATATATTCAATCTATCCTATTATAAATTCAGCGTTCTCAATAATATATTCATTCATATAGTCCTTTTATAAGGTTTCATTTTACGTGGTCTTCTGTGTAAACCTGAAATAATGTGTCATATTTATATATATGTGTCATAGTATTTCACCCTGACGAAAAGTCAGCACGTTGATATGATGGAGATTTCTCATATGGCTTAGGCTTTGTATTTACAAATATTCTAAGAATATTATTATCGCTTCAAACAAATACCTCATCTCAAGGAATTAATGCTGAGAGTTTTCAATTAAATTTTTCTCATATATCCTCCATTTGTAACATATATCTTCACACATTTCATTCTACTCATAAACGCAAAAGCCTTTTGTCGTTAGATACTAACACCAAAGCTCAATCATATTCGTTATAAGAATATCTACTCCAGGCTCATATTGTTGCAGATTGTTTATACATTGTCCAAAGCATATTTTGTTCATCTGGGACTCATATAGATATATTTTTTCTTCAAAAGGCTAATATCATATCTCTATATGCAATAAGAGAAGATTTATTCTCTCAAGCATCCATTTCTGCATTAATATGGAATTTATCTAGTCATCATCATCAGCTATTATATTGTACGTATCATTTACTATCTAATATAAATATTTTACCATTAGTACTTACCACTGATACAATATCTGATTTTACACCTCAAGTTTCTTGTATATAAGGTCTGATAGCCTTACAGTCTCAAGGAGTAGGTAATAAATATATTTTATTATTATCTGCGAATCATATAACATCTCACCAATCTGTAAAGACAGCATAACTTACGTGTCATCACATTTGCATTTTTTCTTCTCATTGCCTTAATGATGAAGTGTCAATAACTCCAAATCAGGACCAAGGCAAATCTAATTGGATTCTAGTTATCCCTCAAAAATCTTCTGTTCCTGTAATCATTCTGACCTGTCAAGCAAATCAGTCTTCAGAACCATTCTGAGAATCATATACTAATAAATAATTCCCAGGAGTTGTTATAGGTCATTGAAATGTACCTTTTTTATTCTCTATATTTTCATCAGAAAAATATCATAATGTAGTTCAAAGATTATATCTATTTATTTGTATTCAAGTATGGATTCAAACATCATCAGAAATAGTTTCTCAGGCATTTGCATTTACTAATGTTTTTCAATCTCGTCTAGTTCATTTTACGAAATCTGTAACAAATAATTTCCAATCAGAACATTCATCCTCATTACTTAAATCTGGACAATAATCACGGTCATCCTCTCAGGCGTGGCATCATTTAGAGCAATTAAAGAACGGCATAGTCTCTCACGAAGAAGTTACTCATACGCATCAATTATGGACTTGAGTGGCAAAGATAGCTTTTTCTTTTCATTTTTTTCATAAGGCATAAGCCGTTCAATCTTCTTTACTACAATTATCATCCCAGACGATTTTCACATCTGTAACTTCATATCAAGCGGTATCTTGTCATTCACTCCATATTTCATCAATACCATATGGGAGTCTTGTTTTTAAAAAGAATGAGGAATTTCTATGATTTGTAGCATATGGTACGTGTACCACATCTACATTAATTAAATCATAGTATAGGTTATTTACAGCACCAGCAAGCTCCCCATTCCAATAAAAGTCTGTTTTATCTTGTTGTGCCATTCTTATTTATTAGCAGCATTTAAAGCTCAAGGAACAATGTATTTTATATTATTATCATACATTTCCTTATATCTTTTTAATTTTGTCTGAAACCTACTAAGATAGTTTGCAGACATATTAATATCATTTTCTCCGTCTAAAGCATATTCACTTTTCATATATAATCTCAACAGAGATAATGTATATCTATCTATATCAATATCATCATCTAAAGATTTTACTTTAGGGAAACCTTTAGAATAAACCACAAAAGCATCTGTTAATCATTTAGGAAGTTTGAATATGATTTTATCAGAAAACTCATCTAGATTATCATCATCATCTCCTGCATCATCATATACTATAGCGTAACTATTTTGGTCTAGATTGTCTCAATACATTTCCTCCATAAGAAGTCTTCTATATCAAGCACAACAGTCTTTAGGGTCCATACTACATCAAACTTCACATCCTTTTCAGAAAAAGCCCCACACTTTAGCGATAGGATACTTCGTAGTTATTTGTGCCTTACAATCGGCTGGGGCAAATCTTTGTATGATTTTCCTAGGATAAAAATCATACACCTCAACTGCAAAGCTGGACAAGATATCATTAAATCTGGATATCTTCGAACCACACCCAGAATCCGTTATATTAGTTCACTTATATATGTCTTTTACCTTCATACAGCTTTGTTTATTTTAATTAAAGAAAAGGGAAGGCTAATTAAAGCCCTCCCATTTTTGAAAGACTAGATTAGTCTAAGAAATCTACATCATCTAATCCGCATACTGGACAACTGTTCAATACACATTTTCCAAAGTTCTTAATGAATCTGTAAGCTCCTTTATCAACTCACATCCATACTACAGCGAATTTAACATCTCCAACAATCTTGTTACATTCTCCAAGCTGAGCTCAGATGTTGTAAGGATTATCTGGTAAGTATCTCAACATAGGAGTTCCTTTTGAGATGTATCCGTTAATATTAGCGTTTTGTACAACTTTACCGTTAGTATCAACTACAGTATATTTAGGTTGGAATACTCCAACTTTTTCTTCAGGGATTGTCAACATTACAGAGAAGTCGAAATCGTTAAGGATTGGAAGATATTTGAAAGTGATAGTAATACCAGCATATCTAATTCTTGGTAATCCAACATCGATGTCATAATTGCTTCCATCTAAGAATCCAACATTTCCATAATCTTGGAAATATCCTTGCATCATATGAAGTCCTTCCATAGCTTTTTTGTTCATAGCAACTGTTACGTTGTTTTTGTACATTCCAGAAATCATAGCTTTATTAATAACGATATCTAAGAAAGCTTGAATTTGATGTCTAGCATTTGTACATTCAGAAGCGGCTGGGTCGCAACATCCTTCAAGGTCGAAAGCAATCTTAAGTCCTCCGTCTTGAGCAGCAGCAAGAGCTGGGAATAGTCCCATAGTCTCCCATTTATAATCACCAACTTGAATGTTTCTGTCATAGAAAGCAGCGTGTAAGAATTCTTTAATAGCTTCTACATCTCCTTTTCTGAACATAGCATCTACGATAGCTTGGATTCCTCCAGAGATAAGGTAGTCTTTGTTCAAATCACACCAATTGAATTCGTGAGAGATAGAGATAGTTCTGAAGAAAGCTGAATAGTAATCCATATCTCCAAGTCTTACTGGATTGAAGATTTCTGTATTACAGTTTCTGTCTCTTAAGTAAGCACCTCTTCTAACTTTGTCACCAGCGGCTAATTGAACTGAAGGAGCTTCTTTCAAAGTGATAACTCCAGGTCCTTTAGGGTCAGTTTCATCAACTAAAGCAACTGATTCAATGTAAAGTCCATTAACTGGATTTCCTCCTTGTCTAGTAACTAGGATTGTAGAATCTCTGTTAACTCCACCTAATTTTGCCAAAGAAGCAACAGTAATTTCTTTTCCGTTAACTTCAGTAATTTCAGTTTCTTCTCCACAGATTTTTGGTTCATACCATCCAACTTTACATTCGTTGTCTAACAAAGTTAGTTCGCTAGAAGCAGCTAAACCATCTTTGAATTTATAAGTTACATATACTTCTCCTGTTGTAGGGTCTTTTTGAGGTACTACATCGAAGAAAATTGTCTCATATCTTAGGAAATCTTCATACTGTCCCCAAGTTTCGAGAACTCTACCATTAGCGTACAATGGGTTTAGGATGTCCTGAAAAGCTACACTTTTCTCAGCTAATCCAGTAGCATCACAAGGATTACAACTTTGTGTTCCTGCCATTTAAATTTACCAATTAAGAATAAAACGAAAAAAGCTCACGCTATTCCAAGCGTGGCTCAAAGTTAATTAAATAAATAATTAACAACTAGATTAGTACATTCATCTTTTAGATAAAGGTATTCATCTAGGAGTTGGAGCAGGTTTCTCTACTTCGGCAACTGGCGCAGACGTAGGTACACCTTCTCACATAGTATTAGATTTTAATGGAGCATTATTAAATACATCCATAATTTTATTAGCACTTATTGAAGGATTCAATACTGCTAATTTTGCAACATAATAGCGAGTTAGATTTTTCTTGCTAACTTCACTTTTATCTTTTTTGTATGATTGTTCTAGTCTCCAAAGAGTATAGAACTCATCATCAAGTTTTGTTACTCTAGGGTCATTATCCGTAGTAGTAACCTGTTCATTAAGTTTCTTATTCATATCCTTAAGAATTTGAATAGTATTAGCATTTTGTTCATTATCGAACTGGTGCATACTTCTTTCTTTTTGGAATGCTAAGTAAACTTTCTTAGCCATTTCTTCAGCAGACTTCTTATCTTTGACATCTTCAAGTCATTGCTTTAACTCTTCGTCAAGCTTATCTGATTCTTCAGATGAAGAAGTTACTTCAGCTTTTACATCTGTAGCTGTTTCAGATGGAAGGTCTTTTGTAGTTTCTTTAACAATCTCATTAAGAGCAGCTTCATTCTCTTTTTGAGTTTGATTTGCTTCAGTCTCTTGAGCAACAGTTTCTAATGTTTTGTTTTCGTTAAGTATCTTATTAACTTCCTCAAGAACATCTTTCTGTTCAACAGGAGCTTCAGCAGTTTGAGTTGTTTGTGCAACATCTCAACTTGAAGTTCAAGTTCAGTTGTTATCGGCAACTGTAGTTTGTTCAGGTTGTTCAGGCTGAACTGGCTGTTCTGCAACTGGTGCAGTTTCATTTGGATTGGAGATATTTTGCTGACTCTCAGCAACTGCTCCTAAAGTTGTGGTTTCTTCCCCGTTCATTATTTTTAATAAATGAAATAAATGCGAATAGATATACTAGCTATGCTGTCTATATAGACTTTCTCTGCCTACCAACTCAGATACTTCCCACATAGCTAGCTAATCCATTCAACCACCATCACCATTATGCGTCTACGCATCACTCACAGAAAGGTATCCAATAACCTTTCCTATATTTAGATTATAAATTTTTAGGTTTTTACTATAACTTTTTAAAATAAAAAGAAAAATCTGAGTTCTAAACCCAGATTTTCTTTCCATATTATTGTGGCAACACGAAGTCAAGTTGGCTATCGTCTATTTGTTGCGTAGGATATTGTGAATTTACATAAGGTAATGTTGATTGGTCTGGACTAGCTCACTGTGCTTGTTGCATCATCATAGCAAGCTCCTCTTCTGAAGGTTGCTCATTGGTAGCTGGCATAGCCTGTTCTTCTGGTTGAGGTTGTGCTTGTTGTGCTTGTTGTTGCGCTTCTATTTCTTTTTGTTGAATGTAATCTTTAATTACATAACTATCATCAATATATTGTTTCTGTTCATCGGTTGACATAGCTTTAAATCCTTTAAGTCCTGCATAATCTGCAACACTTTCAAGGAATGCCCTATTGTCAATATCAGGTAATCCTGTAATAGGGTTAGTAGCAAATGCTGAAGTGTTCTGCATCATAGTCAATAATCATTGAACTTTAGAAGCTTTAGTTTCTTCAACTCCGATATCTGCTGAACATACAATTTTAAATTTCTTATCTAATTCAGATAAATTAATTACATACTCTTCATCTTCGTTCTGTACATAAGCTACACTAGCTCAACTTTGTTTAGCAAGTCATAGCCAATGATAGAATAATTTAGCATAGAATCTACCTATAGATTTAATCATTGGGCTAAGTCTAGCTTTAGAGGCATTAACCCTTTGCTCTGCTCAGTATCTTGAACGTTCAATTTTTCATTCTCAACCTAGAACATATGAGTTAACTCAACAAATAGTATAGGCATCAGCTTTGATATTCTCAAACTGATTCATAGCTAATTGAAGGATATTGTAATCAGTAAAGTCTATCTTTGTAATAGCATTATTCATTCAAGCGTATGATGGATTAATTGAATAAACCTTTCATTCATCATAGCCAATACTTGTAGGAGCGTTACCTGTGGTAGGGTCAGTAATAGCTCATTGAACTGCTGCTAATACAGGATTTAAATGTCTATAAACAGCATCTGCTATAGAGTTAAATAAAGCATTACACTGCTTCTGATGTCACATAACTTTCTTTCAAATTCCACTTGGAATACATCAAACTCCTTTTTCAAATGTTAACTCTATAAATGGTCAATCTTTTCAAGAGATAGCAAAGTCTTCTCAATATTTAAAAGGGCTCTCTCCTGAATAAACAAAGTAACCATTTACCATAACCATAAGCTTATCACCTATGTATAGGTCAACTACTTCACAGTAGCTAGAACTATCCAAAATATTAAATGTAGTATCATAAATCATACCAGTAGGAGTTCCATCACCCAAGTTTCCCAAATACGTTGCGGAATACGCATCAATATCATATATCTTTGTAAAATCTGCTTTACTGAGTGGCATAGGTGCGTCTAGGATAGCTGTTTTCTTTTTTTCTACTTGTTTACCCATTCAATCCTTTCAATCCCATATAGGGTAGAAAGCATCTTTAAGTCAATCAAAAGGGATAAATCTTCTTCTAAACTTCTCTGGGGCTTTATAGAAATCTGTGGCTCAGACACTATAAAACATTTCAAAAGCTGATACAGGGAATAGGCAAGGTATGAATGTTACGACGTTATCTCAATCGTCGTTTTTCATAATGCTTGTTGTATAACCTGGCATTCAGTAAGAAGCTCAAATTAATGAAGCCTCATTTCTAATAATTTCGTTTGTTTGTTCTGTTTCAGATATTTCAGTTCCCCATTGAAAGAACAATTGGGCATCATCAACTGTAGATGGTTCTACCTCTTCCATAGGATATATCTTTGGTCTCAAGTCATTATCGTATAATGAAGCCATAAATGTATCGTGGATAGAAGTGATAAGTGGATATATTTTAGCTGACTTATATTGCATATTATGTTTTTTAAGTCAAGCTTCATATTCTTTAGAATATAGTTTATCCATTTTAATAACATCAAACCATTCTGGAAAGATATTATCTCTGAAATGGATTAAAATGTTTTTGAGTTTTCCGTAGATGGTGCGTTCAGCATCAGTGGAGTTGTCTTGGTAGATTTTCTTTTTAGCCTCCTGCTCTTGCTTTTTTACTTCGCTATCTATGTTTTCCATTAATTTAGATTAGTTGAATTAAAAATGTCGGATGCACTACGTAACTTAGTTTCTATCTTTACATCCCTTTTATCTTTAGAGAATCAACATATATTATCTACCTCCTTGAGGTACTTTAATAACTTTTCTCTATCGCTACCATCTTTGGCATTATCTTGTAGATATTTAATCTCTTGTAAAATTCATCTAAGGTAAAGCTCTTGAGCAGACATTCACATTTCTTCTTGGCATAATCTGTCCAGCATTTCCCTAGCCTTTTCATTCTCTGGAGCAACGTGTTCTGTTAGAACATCGTCTTCCATCTGATTTACATCTATTGACATAATTTATTGGCATAAAAATATAAAAGAAATATCAGGTACTTTCGTTATGAAAAATAATTTAAGACACATACAACTCTCAAGATGGAGAATACTCCATCTGAGATATTTTGTATGTCTTATTTTATTTTTGTTTATGGTACTAACTAACTTTCTGCTTCAGTAGCTTTTGTAACCTTATCTTCAAGTTTACTTAATTGTTTTTTGTTTGATATCTGTTGTGTCTTAGGTCATTTAACTTTTCTGTTAATATCTTTAGCTATACTTAAATCTATCTTAGGCTTATAAGCATTTATAGACAATGATACCTTATTAGGAGTATATCATTTTACTCATAACTCCTTTACTAAGTCTGCTCACTTAATAATAACAGGTACCCAAGATTTTGTGCTTCATACAGTTCAAGTTCCTCTAGCTCATCATTCATTACCTAGAGAGGCGGCTAATTTCTTCAATTCACTAGAAGTAGCTTTAGTTTTCTTAGCAGTTCAAGATGAACCTTTTCAGCTAGTCTGCATACTTTCTAATGTAGACAATAATGCTCAATCCCATTGATAAAGCATCTGATTCATATAATTAGCATAAGTATCATATTCATCTCATAATAATTCTCTTAGCTTTTCTGGATTCTTTTGTATGAATTCTTTATTATGATGGAATAATGCTATAATAGCTTCTTGCTTTTGCTCAGGAGAAAAACTATCTGTATCGTATATTCTATTAACAACACTATCAATCAATGTAGCAGTTACAGCTCCTGATGGGTCTTGGTTCTTATACATATTTGTAAGAATAGAAGATTCAGATATTGCCCTCTCAAGATTTCATTCATCAATAGCTTTAGCAACAGCTCAAATCTGAGTTAATGTACTTTCATATTGTCTTCTTAATGTAACAGACTTTGTTCAATCATCATTCTCTTTTACATTAAAGAACTTATCAATAATTTTTCTATCTCATTCTTTTGCTTGGTTCTGAATGATTTGTAATGCTGCAACTGTGGCATTATCCTCATCTAGAACTTGTAGTTTATCAAAGAATGTTTCAGTATCTCAAGGTAAAGGAGTGTTTCACATAGATAATAACATATCTCTCCTTAATCAGGCGTTTTTGAACTCAGTCTCCGTCCATTTATTATCAACTCATTTCTTACCAGCATTCCAAGCTTTTATAATATCGTCTTGTGTAGACTCAATTAATTTATGAGCTTGTCATTGTCATAAGAGTTTAAGATAAAGCTGATAGTTAGGGTCAGACGAATGGTTGTCTAACCAAGTCTTAGCATAGTTATAAATCAAGTTTGTTGTATAAGTTCCATTGTAAGCTCAACTTCTAACAGCATTAATTAATTTATTCCAAGATGGGTCAACCGTCTCCTCGCTTCAATTTTTTCTTATAACTCAATGGTCATCAGTTACGTGTTTCATATGGTCTAGCCAAAGTTCCATTTCAGCATCAGCTTCATTTCATTTCTCTTTACCATTCATATGTCAATAATCCTCATAATTGATTAATGATTTAGTAAAATTACTACTTCAAGGACGGAACTTAGAATTTTCTAATATTGTATCAAAGAATATCTCAGCTTCTTCTTTTGTTTTAGGAGTTACAATTCATTTCTGGTAAAACTCTAATCAAGCTTCAGTATTTTGTAAAACATCTGCTAAATCATCTGCTGTATAATAACTTGGAGCATTCCTATTCCAAGCCTTTCAAGCATTCTTCCATAAACTAAAGAACTGACTTCAGTTAACAAATGCTTTTCAAAGATTTCAGGCATATGTAAGTCTATCGTCCCAAGAGTTTCAGCTACTAAATAATTGTTTTATAGTCTCCCAAGTCTCTGTATTATCTATTTCATAAGAGAAATTTTTATCAGAACCTTGTTTTCATTCTCACATTATAATAGACGGAATTCATCATTGTTGTCAAGTCATTTCGAAAGTATATCCATAAGAATTACTATCTTCATTAACCATATACCTTACAGAACCAAATGATAATTTATACCATTCATTTTGTACATATGTCCAGAATGCCTCAGGTCAATCTGTAGTTAAGGCTCATAATGCTTTAGCAATCCAGTTATGTGGTTTCCATTGTCTTCAGAAGTTCTTTCATAAAGCATTAAAGAAAGCTCAAATTCAGAATGTATCTTTATAAATTGTAGGGTCCATATATGATTTATATGCGCTTTCTACTCATTCTAATATTGGTCTAGCAGGTCAGAATGATTGTATTCACTGGAATAATTGTGAAGTAAGACTTAAAGATTCTGTTAAGTAATCTATAAAATCTAAAGCTGAATATGCGTCAAATACATCTCAGAACTCTGTAGTCACATACATATCTTCGTTATCTGGCCATCTTCAATTATCTTGGAATCTTTGTAACCTCCAACTTCGTTTTAAGTCATTAAATAAAGCTCAGACAAAATTCATAAATTCTGGCTGTGTAGCTATATATCTACCAACGGCATCTCTTCATTCTCTACTTAACCAAGGATTTGCTTTCACTATCTTTAGTCAAGTCTTAATAGCAGCTCAAGCTTGTTTAAATATATTCTGTCACCAACTTCATCTAAAGTTAAACATCTGCATAAGTCAGTACATTATGTTTCCAAATCCACTTCATCATACAGCTCTATCAATTCATCAGAATCCTAATCAAAGGATATTTCTAAAGTTTCTACCTGAATAAGCAGCAACTCTATCTAATAGTTTTTGCTTTACAGAACCTCATACCGTAGGGTCTTCCATAAAGGCTAAGAACTCTTTTGCTGAAGAAAATTGCATAAAGTCATTCTGTCTTATAGCTTTTTGGAACGCTATGTTTTTAAAGTTTCTAGCGAATAATCAGTCTATAATGTTATTTGCATTATCTTTATATGGGTCTAGTTGTCTTATCCATTTATTTGTAGAACTGATACTTGATGCAGTTTGATTATTAATTTTAGCATACATATTTATGTAATCATCACTGCTCTCTATGGATGTAGTTTTATAAATTCATTCTACATCAGGGATTCAGTACCTATTATAGTAACTATCTACTCTAACATCATCTGGACTAACCCTATATTTTTTATTAAACCAATTAATTTCGTTATATGCTCAATCCAAAATTCAATAATGAACTCTAACTTCGTCAATATCAGATAAGCTATCAATATCCAAAGCTCTTTCAAATCATATCTGTTTTAAGAAATATGCTGTGCTTTGTAAAGGAATTGTAAGTAGCTGTCAAGGGTAAGACATTGCAGCTCTAAATATGAAATTAGTTCAGCTCAAGAAATTCAATGCTTTCATAACAGGTTTAGTAACTCATCATACCAATGAGAAACCTGTAAGTCATTGAAGTATTTTCTTAAAATCGTCCTCGTTAAATGATGTTCAGAAAATCTCATTGAACTCATCTCTAGTAATTCAACTAATATCTTCTGCGTAGTCTCTATATCATCAAAGGCTCTCAGTAAAATTACCTTTACCTTTACGAATAAATACCTCAGCTTGTTTTCTTAAATCTCACTTAGCAAACTTAAACAACTTTAATATCTGGTTTTGTTCTACCGCAGATAATAATCAGAAAATTCACTTTACACTATCCACATTCATAACAACTTCACCTATATGGAAGAACGCTCTATTTAATTGATTACTTGTAGTACATCAAGTTACTCAATCTGCACTACCTAATAATCTTTCCAAATTTTTAAAGTATCTTGCTAATCTTAAAGCTAAGTCTTCTGCTTTTGTTCAAGGAGTTACCTTATTAAGTTTAGACAAATCCATAGCATAATATTGTGCGTATGCTTTCTTTACTAATTCATTTCTCTCTATAATCTGAGAAGACTTCCATTTTCAGAATGAAACGTTTCACTTCCATCAGATAAGATAATCCTTTATTCATCTAGCAGCCTCTTCATTAAGTCAACTTACGGCATCTAAAGCATCTACTATTAAGTTTGTAAGATTTCATTGTCTTAACATAGCCCTTACGTCACTCATAATAGAACCTTGTAATGCTCTTTCTGATTCGCTAATAAACTGAGATTGGTTCAGTATAGTCTGTAATGTCGAGTCATATTCGTTAACCATAGTTTTCCTGAACTCCTTTTGCTCTTCTACAGTCTTCTTTCAAGCAGCTCATAATTCATCAGCTCAAGCTACATAAACACTTTCATCATTAAATATTCATTTTTTCCAACTATCAACATCTAATGTAGAAGCATCTCTAAGAGACATCTTCTGTCAAGTTGGAAGGGTGAGATATATAGTATCTTGAATTCAATCCGTATTTGTAATTCATACCGACTTTAAATCTTCCATAGCTTGATTGTATTGCTGTTTCATAGCCTCCCTTACTTTAGATTTTATATTCCTGAATTCTACTCAATCTACAGTTCCTCAAGAAGGAATATCTCTTAAATAAGTGTAAGGAGCGAAAGCTTTCTTGTAAATATTCTTCATTTTATTTACGGCTTTCTTTATCTCTTTAGGAGACATATGCGACTGTTTATATGTTGCGTATGCTTCTTTTATTCACTTATCAATAATATCATCTAAGTCATCATTAGTAACATATCATTGTTTTCTAAACTTATTAATAACTCATTCAAATATATTCTTCTTAGATGTTTCATCAAGCTTAGCTGTATTTTCTAATCTAGATAATAGTTTGTCAAAATTTAATGAATTTCATTCTAATGCTTTAGGAATTCATTGGTCTCATACTCTATATGCTTCAAAGAAATTATATTGAAGTAGCATAGGGTTTTGTTTATACATAAGCTCTATAGCATATCAAGCTGTGGCATCTAGGCTTTTAGCAGCTTCTATATATCTAAGTAAAGCATATGCCTGTTGATTAGATAATTTATCAATTCATTCTTTTCATAGCACTCTAAGTCATTCTAATCAATTAATACTTGGAGGCAAATCTTCTAAAGCATATTCTAATGCCTGTTTAGCATTATATACCAAATATTGTCAATTAACCTCTCTGATAACTCATCACCTCTCAGCTAACATATCTCTTCTAGCATCTATTTTCTTTTGTATTCTTTCATCTTCACTTTTAATTCATTTAAGAATTGCTTCATTAATATCATTATTTTCTACTATACTTCATAGCGTATTATCATATTTATTTAAGAGCTTCTGTTTTATGTCGTTTAGCTGCTTAGTCACATTAGTTATGTTTTGTCATTTTACTCAAATAGGCAAGTCATATTTCATTCCTATAAGTCATTGCTTTTCTTGAGGAGATAAGAATATACCATATTTAGGCAATAATATATCCTGTTCAAACATATCTAAAGCATATCATACTTCTTGTTTTAATTCTTGAGCTCATTTGAAATCTAACGTTCAATCTTTGACTCATTTAATTACCTCGTTTACATATTTAGTAAGGATTTCTTCTAATATTTTCCTTTCCTCATTTTCAGGAATTCATCACTTAGCAGCTAATTCTATTCAGGCTAAAGCTGAATAACTGTCCATAACAAACCTATTATCAACTTCCTTGAACACAGCCTTTTCTCAGACGTGAGGCCTTTGCCCAAGTCAATATGAATAATTTGAGAAATTATAGTTGAAGTTTAATTCTGATGGCATTAAACTATCTACAATTCATCTTAATCAATCGGATGAAAATGGAATATTATTTTTATAAAGAAATGCTTCAACAAACTTGTTATTTAAGTCTAACTTTCAATTTAAATAGTCATACATAAATGTTTTGATATTTATCAAAGGCAATTCATATCAAGCTGATACTAAATTTTCAGCAAACTGAATTGATAAAGTATCAAATATATTATCATTGATTTGTTTTATTATCTCTTGTTCTTCTTTTGCTGTAAGTTTTTGATTAGGGAAGAACATTTCTTTATATTTTTGAGCGAATGTTCAATTCTGGAATATTGCCCTTATATCTTCCATAGATACATTCTGCGCCTCAGTTCAATGTATATAAGCTGTAAGTTTACCTTTAGCTATTAAACTATCTACGGCATTTCAGGCAGTTTTATAATCTATATATGCGTTTCTTATTGCATCAATAGTATCTCTACCTACAACCTTTCATCATTTACTTAAAACTCATAAATCTTTGAATATAACATCCTCTAACTCTTTATCTGTAAGTTTCTCTATTCAATTAATTAAATTGTCTACATCTACAATCTCTTTATCATATCTACCTGAAACTAATTTATCTACAACAAAAGCTTCATCAACCTTTTGCCATAGTAGAGCCTTATCTTGGATTTGGTCAAAAGATTTAAAATCAATTCAAGTTTTTTCTGAAAGTTTCGTGCGAATCCTTTCAATATATTCTGGAGATAAGTCTTCTTGGTAATCTCAAAGTAATTGTCAGTAGTATTTTATAGCAGCCTTCTCCAAGTCATCATTATATTTAATCATAGCTTCCGTAGCTTCAACAGCTTTTCAAGCGTCTGGTAGATATTTCATATTTACCATATCGTCGAACATCTGTTTAACTTCAGCCCTATGGTCATCCATTAATCATAACCATTTCTTTAAGTCTTTAAAGACTTCTAATACCTTATTTATAAATGATTTTTCTGCTTTATTAGGTCTCTTCTTTTTAGCAGCCTTTATAAGTTCGTCTCAGTAAATAAACTCTCAAGTATTAAACCAATGAGCAAAACTATCTGCCATTATTTCCTCCATTTCGTCTTCACTAACATTGAAGAGTTTACTTCATTGTTTGAGTAATTTATCGTGTTGTTCTTTACCTACGTGCATATCAAATATGGCGTGGAACAATTCGTGTGGAGCTGTACTCTCCTTAACCATATCTGTGAAATAGATAATACCATCTCAATACGCTCAATAAGCCTCAACTCAAGCAATCATATTAGTTCATTTTACAAACTCAACAGATACTCAATAAGCATCAGCTATTTCTTGAACAGTTCTATCTTTTGTAAACATCTGCGCCTTCATAGCATCAGTTGCTGCTACATCTTGCTGAGAAACATAATCATCTAAACGTCTCATAAATGATGGTTGTTTTTCTCATAGCCTTATTAATGATATTCCTTCTCAATAAGTCTCCTTTTGTTTAGCTCTATTTTTTAAAACTTGTTCATCAGGAATATGCTCACTAATTTGAGAATTTATTTTTTCTTTTAATACTTTATCAATATCGTTAATGTTGGTATTTAAGCCTACATTAATAGTCTCGCCAGGGTACATCCCCTTATTGTCTGTCCGTTGGGCCTCTACTGTAATCTGTCATCTAGTTCATTCCCTAAAGTCTTCTTTAAATTTTGAAATATATTCCGAAAGAACAGCCTTTTGTTGTGGGCTTAATTCTTTACTAGCTATAGTAATAATAAGCTCATTTCAATCAGACAAAATTCTTGGGCGAATGCGGATTAATCATTCTTTTTCCATCGCTCTATCCAAAAGCATTTTAGATGCAGTTTCATACGTGTCAGCCTTCCCCACATTTTTCCACAAATCGAATACGGCAGTTTCTATAGCAGTAGGATGTTCTAAATTTAATTTGTATCACGCATCATCCCAAATTTTATTAACTGGATATATATCTGGTCTATATCTTCAAGAAATTATTTTTCAATCCCTTGTAATAAATAATCACTCGTCTAAACTTTTAGCTTCTCAAAATCTCTTTAATAATATATCTGACACGTTGTTTTCAGATAAGTAATCATCTATTTCTTTTTCTGTAGGTTGTTCTATAAACAATAAATTACTGTCCCTTCCCTGATACTTCATATTAGGCTTACTTGTAGGTAATTTATTATCTACATACTTTACCTGATTAGCTTCAAATACTATCCAATACTTTTCATCTCAACGCATATCTATTCTGATACCATCAAATCAAGTAACCCTTTTAAAGTCTGTAACAAATTGTCATTGCTTCTTTTTATCTTGAAACATATAAAGAACATTGTATATATCTTTTACCTTTCATTTCTGTCTCTTAACCATATCTCTATCGATAATATATCATAGAGCTTCTAATTCATTTAACCAAGCATCATCGAATCAAACAGTATCTTCAGTTATAGGATTTCTAATATCAAGATATGCCTCTATTATTCTACGCTTCTTAAATGGGTTCCAGCGATTATCTTTTAATCTAGAATATGTTTCTGCAGCATCTCTACTTGTGGAAAAATACATTCAAGGTCAATGTGCAGCAAACTTAGATTTTCACATATCTGGGATATTGAATCTATCCACAGTTCAATGATATACAGGGGTTAAATTTCAATTCTCATCTCTCACAACAGAATTTTTAAAATATTCGTATTGCTGGTCTGAAAGTTTTCTTCATTGACTATCAGATACTCATTTAGTATAACTAGCCTGGTATCTAAGTTTATCTCCATTTTTACCTGTCTTAGCCTCAAAAGCTTTAGCAATAATTTCTCTTGTCGGCCTAGATTTTCACATAGATTGAATAGATATAGTTCAAGCTACATTATCGAAAATTTTAGCGTTTGTAGTTTTAAAGTATAATTGTTTTCATTCCATAACAAAACTAGAGGACATTCATCATCTAGGAAAGATACAAGTTATCTTATCCTCTTCATTCTTGATTTCACTATTAACCTTATTAAGAGCGTCATTAAATGCCTTATTAGTCTTATATCTAGCATCGTTTACAATAATATACCCTCATTTAAATTTTCTTAGTTTGTCTGCTATTTTGTCCGCATCATCAGTATCTAGAGTTATATCTTCAATATCAGATGAATCTACCTTCATCTTATTTCTATCTGCTAACTTATCATAGAATTCAGCTTTAGCACTATCTAATTCATCTTTAAAATAGAGATTTTTTCTAAAATTAAAGAATCCAATTTTTGCTCATTCTCTAATCTCTTCTCAAGTGATAGCTTTTAAAGCTATATTCCTAGTATTGGCAATTGTGTTTCAATCTCAAGCCTTAGAAAATAATTTTAATATTTTCTTTGCAGCATCATCTGAATCATTAAACAATTTAGATGTAGCAATAGATAATATAGTTTCGTCTGAATAAAACCCTATTCTAATTAACTTAAGGATATTTTCATCTCAAGTTATATCGTATATAATTTGGATAATATCCTTAGCCGTCATCTCTATTCAATCGATAACAATAGGTCAGTCAAACATTTTATCCTCTTCTTTTCTCAAGAATGACTTTAAGGAATTCAAGAAAGTTTTTCAATCTTTTACCTTAAATCATCTCTTTCTAGCCGCACGCGCTGCGGCGTCAGCTGTAGCTATATCAGCAAAGGAAGCTCATTGTTCAGCAAAACCTATCGTATTCATAATAGATGTAGCTTTAGCTATATTCTCTTTAGAGACTTTCATTCAAGAAGTTACCTCAACAAGTTTAGCTCTATAAGCCTCTCTTAGCATTCAATCTTTATATAATTGTTCTGTATTTGTAAAGGCTAAGGCTAATAATTTATCTAAGTCTCATTTTCAGAATTTAGCAATATCATCAATAGTTAATTCTCCTACTAAATTATCCATTTCAAACAAAGACTCGAAAGCCTTAAGTAATTCATCGTCAACCATTCAGTCAGCTAATAATTCTCTAGCTGCTACATATTGAACCCAGGCTTTTCATCTGGATTCTAATACTTCAGTAATAGCATCAGAATCTACATTCTCTGTAGAGTAAATTCTTTTTATAGTATCCCATTCTTTATCAATAGGGACAAAATCTTTTGGATTTTCTCAAGCGTTTATTCTATCCATAACCTTCTTATGGAGTCATTTCATCTGCTCTTCATATTGTTCTTGAGTTATCTTCTTATTTTTAAGTTGTGTCTTTAAATCAGAAACTTCTCAACTCATAAAGTCAGAATATTTTCTAATACTATAGTTAGCCGAAATAGTAGATGCTATAGCTTCTTCCATTTCTTTTTTAGCTTTAGCTGGATAATTTTTATAAGCTCATCACCGTAGTTTAGCAATATCCTGTAAATCTGTAACCTTAGCACTTCTTAATTTATTTAAAAGACTAATTTGTTGAGACATACTTCATCCTGACTTTGTTATCTGTTCTGCTAAAGCAACATACGCTTCCGCATTTCAAATTTCTCAAGTTAAGATTTTGGCTTGAACAATAGCTCTGAGCTCTATATCAGCAGAATTGGCTTTTAATTCAAGTTCGTGAGCACTTCGTCAAGTAGCTTCTTCCACAGCATCTTCTCATTTAAGTTTACCAGCACGAACTAACGAATCTCTCTTTTGTGTGGATAGCCTAACTATCTCTTTAGCTAAATCATCATCTCAAGACAATATTCATATAGCAATAATATTTGATAAATCATCACAATCTTGTACTGCCATTAAATTAATATTAACATCATAAAACTTCTTTTACCTTATATACAACCTCATCATAAGCTCAGGTATCTGCTACTGCATTTACCGTATCAGGCTTAAGGTTGTTATTTTTAAGGTTTTTCATTTTTTCTTTAAATATTCATTTAACATCTTCTGCTCTAGCTAAAGAAACTCATAAAGCTTCTAAAGTTAAATTTTCTGCTTTCATTCAAAGTTTCTTAATTCATTCTTCGTTTAGATAATATCTATCTCAAACTTTATAAAAATATTTATCTTTATTTTTACTTAACTCACCAAATTCATCAGTTTTACCTAATTTAGATATATCTCAATCTGTGAATCAATCATTAAGTTTAGTTGTAAAATTTCAGGAATATATTGAATCCAATTTTGGATTATACATTCATTTTTCTCAAGTTCATAATACATTAACACTTGTTCAGTTTTTTAATTGTATAGTAGAGACATATGGTCATATAGACACCTTTCAAGGTATCTTACCTAGATATTTATATACATCTGCTATATTTGTAGAACCATTAGCCAATATAAGTCTGATATTTTTACCTATATTTGAATTAGCTCAGTACGCTTGAGATATAAAATTCCAAGTTAAAGATTTAGTCATCTTTCCTAACGCTGCCTTTTCAGCATCACTCAATTGATTATATACCTTTTTTGCAGCTTCTTCTACTGCTCAGAAATTTCTAGCATAAGCTTTTAAATCTTCGACTCAAATATCTTGTGCCCTCTTTCATAAAGCCCTAGCTACATTTTCTGCCGCTTCAGGCGAACTATCTATATATCTAGCAAGACTCCATATATTACCTCAGGCTCAATCTCATATTAAAGTGTTCCATCGTCATCTTCAGGTAAGTCCTCTAAATAATTCAGGGAATACATCGAATGCTGTACTTCATACCATAGACATAATGAATGAAGCATTTGAATATGGTTCGGTATCATAAGCACTCCATTGTCAATCCATAAACTGTCATAATGCTAATTGAGTTGTAGCTCTATCTAGTAATTCTGCTCAAGTCTTTAAAGTTTGTGGTACATTCTTTGCGCTTTTAATAGTCGACATAATCTGAGTATATTTACCTACATCAAGTCATAAACTTCTACTTGCTTTCGCAGGGTTTTGAGCTAATACAGCCCAAGTTTTTCTTAAGAAACTAGCTCATTTTGCTTCCCTTGATAATTTATATACTCTACTTAAATCCTTTGCGTGTCTAGCCATTGTAGTTAAAGCTCAAGGTCAAGTTGCCATAGCTAATGCTACATCTGGAGCGATGTTTCATAATGCTTCAGGCGCTACCTCTCCAATTTCAACAGCATATTTTTTAACTGTTCTAGCAAAATTACTATCATCAGTTTCTAGCATAAATCAAGTAGAGAAATCTTGGTCTTGATAGTCTGCAAATTTTCAATCGTGTCAAGTAACTATACCATTTAGTGTATCCATTGTTATTCAAAATAATGCCTGTCATCATTCTCATAATGTTCTACCTACTGGCTCAAATAACAATTCAACATCAGACCAAAGGTTTTTTAATGGAGCCCAAAATCAAGTATTATGGTCTTTTGTGTAGCTATATAATGCTTCATTTGCCATTCTACCCGTAATATCTAGGATAGACAAATGAGGATTCCATTCCTGTCAACTTGCTTCTATAGCTTCTTTATTTAACACATCTGCAAGAGATTCTCAATTTTCGAAGACATCTAGCATCCTAACCATATGCCCATCCTTAGATGTTCAGTATAATGCTTGTTGCCTTACCCAATCATTAATTCAATCAACATAAGCCTTCTCCATTTCTCTAAATCTGTTGGCTGTGTCTATTATGAATTTATCTCAAGTAGTTCGTGTAGATTTATCTCTTTTAAGAATTTCTCTTTCCGCATTATATATTGGAGCAACCCTAGTGTATAAAGCATCTAGTCTATCGTTTAAAATTCAATATGCATAAAGCTCTACTTCAGTTCAAGCATTTCAGTTTACAGTTCTCATAGGGTCAAAATATTCATCAAACCCCTGTGTACCAATTTTTAATAGATTAGACTTCCAATTGCTCTGAAAATCTTCTGATAAATTAAGTAATTCAGTATCTTCTCATTCTTCTGCATCTTCTCCAGATAATCAATATTTTTCAAATATCTCTTGTTTCTTAGCTCTATTAGCATTATCTGCTCAAACGAAATCTAAGAATTCATCAAACGTTGGTACATATCTTCATTCTCTGTCTCAGGTTTTTGATAATTTTTCTAACTCATCTTCTGTATACATTTCATATCTTCTGTGGTATAATCAATCAGAAAATAATCAATTTGTATAATAATCATCCTCTCTTATCCTGAATAAGTTTTTGGCTTTATCGTAGAAATCAAGAAGTGCTTGGTCTTTTTGTTCTTCAGTTATTCCTGGAGTATCTAGAGTATTTAACCATTCAGACATATATTTATCATATAAATCTCTAGTTCAACTCCTAGTTCACCAGTCGTTATCGAATAATCATCTGCTCTCGTTTAAATCTAGATACTGTACATTTTTATTCTCCTTATTATACCCAACAGCAACTAAATTTTCATTCTCATTATATTCACTTGTAGCTCTACGGGAATCTATGACATCTCAAACAAAGTCTGATAATTGTCAGATTTTCTTAGCTCACCGTGCAGTAAGGTTTACTGGGGCATCAACAATATCATTCCATAACTTCTTTCTAGCCTCTCAAGATGTGAATATATCTAGAATACTTGGTTCTTTTTCTTTATCTACTTCTGGAGTATTTTGCTGTATAGGATTATTAACTGTATCTATTTCTTGTCATTGTTGTCATAGATTATCTCTAACGTCTGCGATAGCACTTCTATAGCTTGGTGTATTGTTGGTATTGTTGGTGGTATTACTATTTAATATTCAATTCTGTATTTGCTGGTTTAGGGTTTGCTTATTATTTTCGTTTTCCTGAGTTTTTACTTCGGCTTCTTCGTAGTTATCTCAAGCTCAAAAGAAATTTTTTACTCAACTCCACAAACTTCTAGCTCAGCTTTTTATTTTATCCCAAACTCCCATTTAGAAAATACTATGATATAAATCTATTCCTCTTCAAAGTAATCATCCTCTATCTGGTTTCTAATTTTAGCTTCGTGTTTTTCTAGTTCTTCTTTATACTGTAATTTAATCTTCTCATCAACCACTGGAACTAGCGCAATTCAGGCTGCCTTGTCTAACAAAGCCTCTGCGTCTGATTTGGTAATATTGTACTGTTCAAGGGAATAGATAAAATATCATTCATCATCTCTTCCGAGAAGACAGAGGAGTTCTCAATCCTCGTCTCTTATAATTACATAATTTTCTGCTAAGGTTTTTAAAACCTCTTGTTTTCTTTCTAATAACATTTTTCCTATATTTAGATTATATAAAAGTGGCAAATTTTTATAACTTTAGAATAAATTATTCTTTAAATTTGAGAGAAAATCTCAAGTTGTCTCTTTAGGCTTCTGGTATCTCTCAGCCCAAAGTCATTCAGCTATTTGTGCATTAGTCTTTTGATTTCAAAGTTTATTCACATCTTTAGTTGCTAGCTGGTCGTGGAACCAGGCGAAATAAAGCACAAGCATCATTCCTGAAACCTGGTCATCGTGAATTTTCTTCTCACCTCTAGCTGAAGATTTATATTTTTTAAAGTGTCACAACTCCTCAACTAATCCTCATTCTCCATAACAAGCTGGGTCAATATGAATAAGGTTGGTATCAAAGAAGCTGCTTCTAATCATTTCTATACACCGTTGTTTACCTACATTATGCCTAGCTCAAGGTTGATAAGTAACATTACCTGTCCATTTGATAAGCATATCACAAGGCATTCATAACATTCATAATTCCCTTGCTGCGGCCCATCACCTAGAAGCGTCAAGCACAAGGTAAACTGGCTTTCATTTATTTTTGTAATCGGTTATAATACTCTTCATCTTAGCAAATCTTTCATTACTCTCCTTTGCTAAGTTATATGTTTCCTTAATGAAATACTTTCAATCTTTACATCAAAGGATACATAATCAAGGATTGTCGAAGGTATCGGCTTCATCATAACCAACTACCCAATAGTCACAATCGCTAGGACAAGCTAGCTGCACTCACTCAATATTGAATACAGTTTGGTCTGTGGAATATTCTCCATAGTATTCGGCAAGCATATAGTCATATCATCTAGCGTTTAGAACTCTAATTACCTGAGCTGTTCTCTGTTCCTCTGTAAGAAACTCAACATCATCCATAGTAAAATGTAAGGCTACCTCTGGGCGACGCTGAATAAACTCGGCTCTCATTTTTTCAAAATCTCAATTCTTAATTTTCTTTATATAATCAGCTCTACTTTTACATAGGTGCATTCAGTATTTAATCCATATATCGTGAATAAGTACATCTATAGGTTCATAATCTCTTTGGTTTTTATAAGCATTAAGCCAACCTTTATAGAAGTTTCAAGCTTGTGTATCAGGACCGATAGTAGAGATTAATGTAACTAATGAATCTGCTGTGGCCATAGCTGTACCTACATAGTCCCAGTCAAGATAGTCTGCTTCATCTCAAACGAATTTTCTTGTACGTCTTGACCTAGTAGGGTCATTCTGATTAGTTGTAACATATTCAAGTTTTCTCTGCTTATCTCCGTCGAGGATGTATAAACCTGTACTATCAGGTAACTTGTTACAAAAACTCGGCAAATCAATAAGATTATTAAGCATTTGTTGAGAGTAAACCATATATGGTGCGTTCTGCTTTTGCGATAATCCCATATAGAGAACTGAAAATTCTTGAATACGTTCATTACTATCTGTTATCTCTTTAAGTAAATACCCCGCACTATCTCCGTTAATATACAATGATTTACCTCATCACCTTGGTCAAATTACATAGGTAACTCAACCTGATAAGAGCCAAACCATCATCTGCCAACGCTGTAAACAGAATCCGTTAAATGTCCTTCAGGTATCTGCAAGCATAGCTTCAAATAATTTAGGCTTATATACTCAGAATAGGTTTGTGGTAAACTTAGTTCATTGAACCTCGTAGTCAATAGAAAAGTCTTCACCAATATCCCATTCAATATATTCCATCTTTCAAAGGTTCTTTTTATTCTTTCAGGCTGGGATTTTTAAAGGAGTAACCCTAAATATTCATAGGATAATATCTTTCATCATACACAGTGCCAGGACATTTCTGGTACTATCTAAAGCTGATACATCTTCCTTCTCTCTCCTGTAAAAGGTTCAATCTGTACCAAGGTGATAGTTATCCATAAATCTTGATAAGATGAACTCCATACGGGTTGATACAGCTCCCTTTGTGATAAAGGATAAAAACTTTTCATCTATATCTTGTTTAAGGAGTTTACCTGTACCTAATGGTATCTGAACAGGGATTTCTAAATCTGGTGGACGTTTAATATTCACAGACACCATTAATTCTCTGTGTTTTTCATACCATTGTTCTGCTTCTTTAGGGTCTAGGACATATTTCAAGTTCTGTGGCTGTCCATTATAAAATAGCCCCCTGTCTGCATCAAAGTCTTTATATAAAAACCCATATGCCATCTTACTTTTCACTATTAACTGATAAAAAGTCTCTTATTTCTTTATTTGTTCAATATAAAGCTAATTCTACGTTTTTATCTAATCACTTATTATAGATTCTAGATAAAAAGACTGGGAAAGATATTTTAGGAGAAGCTTTTTCGTAAGCCTCTATTAGCGAAATTCTTTCTCCACGAAAATCAACTAAATGGTTACTCCTTCTATTCCTTGAATTTTCTTTACAAGTCACTCGTCTACAATTATCTTTACAGTAATTTCAATTATTATCTATTCTATCTATTTGGGTATTTTCTTTTCAATATTTTTTTATGTGCTCTAAATATCATTCTCACATATCTCTCTTAAAATCTTCATAACTATCTCGTAAAAATTTTATTCACCTTCATCAATATCGCTTATATTTATAGCAAGTTGGGTTATTACACCTAGATTTAGCGGTCATATAGATTTTATATAATTTACTTCACGTGTCTCAATGTTTTAATTTTGGAATTCACCTCGCACATCAACAACTTACAGTATGGCCAGTATTTAAATATGTTCTTGCGACTCGTAATTCTTTTCACTTTTTACAAGTACATTTACATTTCTCATATCGAGCAGAAGCTCATTGTTTTCATATTAATCTCTTTTCGCATTCTCATAAAGCAATAAGCTTTCAGAATTTCTCTCATTTTTTTAATGGTATATATTTAGGCATTATGTTGGTACAATATAATATAAAGTTTCTCGTTCATTTGGATGAATCTGGATTAAATAAGCATCATTCACTATGTATATTGGTGGAGCTTTTTCTCATTTATTTTTCCACCAGTCCATTCTTAGGGAATGTATTTTCTCTACAGTATCTTTAGTTAGCCAAGGCAGGTTATTTTCTAAGGCTATCCTAAATGTATTTCAGGTATTTGTAACCAGCACATCTCAAAAGATAAAATTATTCCTTCATAGATACAATTCAGATGCTATAAATTTTCACCTAATCATTCAATCTGCTACATTTATTATGCGAGCAGTATTAACTGGTCAATTATCTGCTATCGTTCTTAATGGCTCATCAATGTAATATATAGGTGAATAAATATATTGCTTTTTACTTAAGTAATATTTACAATTCCTTATCTCCTCTAAATGAGGTTTTAAATAATTGTAAGCCTTATCTTGTATTCACATTAAAGCTTTTATCGGGAAATCAATTCCATACCTTTTACTTATTCTAAATGGAGTTTTTTGTTTAGGTGTATAATTCCAATTCATACGGGCCAACTTAGAACTCCACCAAGAAAAAATGTAACTATCTTTTACGATATCATCACATCTATATTTTTGTGTAAAGATATCATCATAATCCTGAGGCTCAGGTAATATATCGTATACCTCTTTATATATTTCCTCAATATAAGCTTCTTCCTCGGCTTTCTTTTCCTGATATTTTTTAGCTATATCTTCTTTTTTTCTTTGGTAGGTTTCTTTATATAGTCGTTTCTTATATTCTTCTGGGGTAAGTTTCTCTTTCATTTCATTTCTTATTTCTTTCCAGGTTTTTACAGGTTCAGTTTCTTTCTTTATCTCTAAAGCCTTCTTATAACTATAGGTTGCTTTAGGATTTTGAATTATAGCTCCTTGAGTAAAATCTGAGAATAGCGACATAGTGATGATAGGTAGTAAATATGTTTCTATATTAATAGATTATATTTTTTATTCGTGTTATAAAAATTTTTCATTTGACATTTTCGAAAAAATATACATCAGACCTGACCTAACAAAATGTTATAAAAATTTGACATTTTTATATAATCTAAAAATACAGGGGAATATTTCTCTTGAATTTTTTTCTCTCTACCCTAAATAGGATAGTGTAGAAATTCAAAAAGCCTGACATCGTATTACACAGAGTTCGGACACCTCTTATAATACGTAGTGGAGAATTTTGTGTAATGTGCCCGACGACTTTGTTGGGCTTTTTGTTTACTGCGTTTTTATTACTTATTTATTATTACAATGTTTAAAGAAGCGAAAGAAATTACTATTGATGACATTATTGAGTTCATCATCAAGAACTGTGACAACACAGAATTAATGGACAAGATTAACAAGACATCTTTTCCATTTACTACCAAGTACCTTAATAGTAACAAATGGAAGAAGGAAACAAAGGAGCGAGGGTATAGCTATAATGTACCAAATGTTCCAATGAATTGAACTATAACTTTATGTAATGGCGAAGAAATTTTATCTCCTAAGGAAGAATAAAGATGGAGAGAGAGAGTTTCGTTTTTTACAGGAGCTTCTACGAGGCATCTAAATTTCTGACAAATGAAGATAAAGGGAAACTTTTTGATATGATTTGTCAATATTGATTATATTGAAATGAAATAGAAACAGATGGGCCTGCGATGTGAATGTTCCTTCTAATTAAACCACAGTTAGATGCAAACAATGAAAGGTATATGAATTGATGTAAAGGTTGAAGACCGCCTAAGACCTGGAATAACTCACAAAAACCAAACCATAACCAAACCATAACCAAACCTAAACCTAATGATAATGATAATGATAATGTAAATGATAATGATAATGAAAAGGAGTGTGAGGGAAGGTGTGATGATATTACTACACTCGATGCTAAAGCATCTCGTGTACCTACCACTACTACACAGTCTAATGTTATTTCTGGTTTAGGTAAAGAAAAGACACAAGACATTAAACAAACTAATACACAATGATTATATAATGATGTTGGTAGCGCGCTTTGATTCGAAGATATATATAAAAACTTCTATCATAAGAACTGAATAAAAAAGGATGAAAAGAAATCTAGGAAACTTTTTGATACTATGAACTTCTCTCAAAAGGAGTTACAGGATATCTTATATGATGAGAAGTTATTTAAGTTTGAATTTAAATACAGAATAAAGGACCCACAATACCGACCTAAATTTGATACCTATCTGTCTGGATTTAATAGGGATTGAGATAGGCAATGGGATGATAGGTTATATGAAATAGCCAAATACCATATGACGCATAAAGATGACTTAAACAAAATGAAAGAAAGAAGTACAGAACTAAAGGAAGCGTTCTGAGAGAGTAAATTTAAAGAGATAGCTCATAATGTATGAAGAGAATTAAGTAGAGTGAATTTGGTTATAAAATAACTTTTACCCCATAACCACCAACAAAAATGAAAGACTACCAATTTGAAACAAAAAAAGGATTCATATACCCATCAGAGAATTTTAATGATTTCTGATGCTTTATGTCCTGAGAATTAGTCACTATTGTGGCTGAGAGTAATTCTTGAAAGACTACCTTCGCAATGGATATAATTAGTAAAAATGCTGAGAGAGGAAGAAAAGGTTTCTACATTAACCTGGAATTTCCTATCGAGACGATGCGACAGTCAAGACGGTTACGGTTCCATTGAAAAGGTAAAGATGCTTTGACAGATTTAAACAAACTATCAGACTATGAAAAGAATGATATGCAAAACTATGTGAATACTATGCTTAAGAAATTTGATTATTACAATAATGCACAATGAATTTCATTAGATGCTTTAGAAACCCTTCTAAATGAAAAGGCTATGATGGGTTACGAATTATTTGTAATAGATACCTTCTCTAGAATAGGTAACAATATGTCTAACGATGCTAGGGAGAGTCAAAATAAATGTATGGCTGTATTACAGGAGTTAGCACAAAAGTTAGATATAGCTATAGTGGTATTACACCACACCAATAGACATTGAACCTGGGAATGAACTCAGAAGATAATGGACCTATCTAATGTATTCATAATAATTGAAAAGGATAGTAATTGTGATGGTGTACCTTATAGGAGGTATAAGCTTATGAAAGATAAGTTTACCCCTGATAAGGAGATTGAACTCTACTACAAGGGTTGAGAATATTTAAAAGATGATAGTGATTACAAATCATCATCCTATACACCTGCATTTTAATTCTTAAACTATCTATCTATGACAGAGAGAACAATAGACTTTGATAAGACTATAATCCTTTCTCAGACAAAGGATAGTTTAATAGTTGAAACAGAAGAATTAACAAATGCGTTAATTACCCTCCAATCATTCTGACGACATCTAATAGATGATATAGAAGATGACTACATACAATATGGTTTAAGATGTGAAAGACATATTCTATGTTTCTGAAAGAATGGTTTTTGGGAAGAGTATCTTGCTTCCCTGAAGTAGACCTTTAAAAAGGTTTCTTCCATATTTAAAGAGATTCCGCATCCTTTATACAGGATGTGATAAATCCCTCATTCGCTACTCTCATTGAGTAGCTTTTTTATATTATCTCTTTTTACAGGTATTGACATTTTTAAAGATTGATATATAATATTGGCCCTCCTTTACTTAGGTGTACCTTTTAATATGTATGGGGCCTTTTTTGAAAAGTTCACTATTTTAGTGAATTTTTTATATGGGTTATTTTTTATTGGGTGTTATATTCTTTTGATGAGATGTGTATTTTTGAAAGAAAGTATTTTTTTGAGAGAGTGGGTTTTTATGAAAGAGTGAATTTTGTAAGAAAGGTATAACACCCCAACAAAAAGCTCATATAGGGGGGTTTGGGTGCTTGTATCCCGTCTTTTTTCTTTAAAAGTTTTTATTTTTAGAAAAAAAAATTTTAATAAAAAATATTTTTAGATAGATTATTTTTTAGATAGATTATTTTTTAGATGGATTATATTTTAGAATTGTTTTAAATAAAAATAATAATCTATTTAAAAATATAATCTTTTTAGAAAAAAATCTTTTTAGATTTTTTAAAAGTCTAGTTTAGAATTAATATTTTTAAATATAAAAAAGTCTATAAAAATTTGCTTTTTTTCTTGCAATTAGATATAATAAATATATAAATAATCCAGATATAATATTTATTTATTCATACTTGACTTATGAAAAAAATATTAAAATATATAGTATATAAAAAAACTTTATTTTCTTTAAAAGTTTTATTATTATTCTAGAAAATTTTATTTTTATTTAATTAATTTAAAAAAGATGAATATTAAAAAATATCTAAATCTATATAATTTAAAAAAAGATTATTTAAAAGATATAAAAGAATTAAAAATTTTATTTAATAATAAAATGATAGATAAAAAAAATTATTTAAATTTATTTAATACTTATTTAATAAATATAAATATAATAGATAAATATTTATTAGATTATAAATATATGAATAAAAAATCTAAAAAAATTAAAGTATTAAAAACTAATTAAAACTATTTAAAAACTTTTTATTATTTAATTATTATAAAAATGTATGATAAAAAATATTTAAAATCTAAAAATTCTAAATTATTAGAATATAAATCTAATTTAAAAATTAATTATTCTTTAAATTGAATAGATCTAAAAGAATATAATAAAATAGATGAAAAAAATATTAATAAATTTTTAGATGAAAATAAAGAAAATTTAGAAAATTTTAATAAATTAATAGAATTAGATTATTTAATTAATAATAAAATAGATATTAAAGAAAATAAAGAAAAAAGAAAAAAATTAATAGATGAAAATTTAGAAAATAAATTTTTTAATATTTATAATCTAGAAAATTTTATTAAAATTCTAGATGAAAATAAAATAAATCTAATAAATGATAAAAAATATATAGATAAAGTCTGAAAAAAACTAGATTCAATGGATAAAAGTATTTATGAATCTATTATTAATTATTTTATTTTAAATTTTTTAGATAAAGATTATTTTTTAAATCTAAAATATTTAAATAGTAAAATAAAAAGTCTATATTCTAAAAAAGATTTAAAAACTTTAGATGAATTAAATACTTTTAATTTTAAAGAATTAAAAAGTAATTTTTTAGAAAATTTTAATAATAAATATATTTTAGATTATATTAAAGAATATAATAAAATAACTAAAGATGAATTAAAAAATATTTATAATCTATTATTAGATAAAGAATTAAATAAAGAAAATTATAAATTTAAATTATTATTAATTAAAGAAAATAATAATAATATAAAGAATTTAAAAGAATTTAAAAATAAACATTTAAAAGAATATAATAAAATAAATACAAATATTAATAATAAATTAAAAAGATATTCTTTTAAAATAAAAGAAAAATATAATTTTATATTAGATGAATTATTAAAAGATGAATATAATAATAAAGATTTATTAAAGATGAATTATAAAAATAGAATAAATATCTATAAAAATAATCTATTTAATAATTCTAAAGATGAATATAAAAAATTTTTAAATGATAAAAATATTAGATATTTAAATTATTTAAATAATAATTTAGATTTAGATTTAGATAAAGATAAAAAATATAAATCTTTAAAATTAATATTAGATTATAAATTAAAATCTAATTAGAATTTAAAAAGATAAATATAAAAGATTATATTCTAAAAGAATATAATCTTTTTTTATAGTTTTATATTTTATAATTAATGTATTATAATATATAGATGAATAAAATAATAGTTATTTATTATTTTATAGTTTTATATTTTATAATTAATGTATTATAATATATAGATGAATAAAATA
>Ga0247608_10000476_pt1 | contig 64603 bp, 105 predicted proteins | sample 176DNAGHGlowgp2_FD_193490 | JGI IMG/M metagenome (GOLD analysis project Ga0247608, IMG submission 193490) | Sheep rumen microbial communities from Palmerston North, Manawatu-Wanganui, New Zealand - 1766 DNA GHGlow gp2 | ecosystem: Host-associated > Mammals > Digestive system > Stomach > Rumen ... | reverse complement strand
CGAGAACATACTCAAGCGTACTGATCCGACTAAGTTAGATAACGCTCGTGATTTGACTCAAGCAGAATATGACGCACTTACTCCTGAACAGAAAGCTTCTGGCACATATTACATCACAGATGCACCCACAACTGGTGTCACTGTTGATTCGGCATTAAGCACAACAAGCACTAATCCTGTCGAGAACAGGGCATTTACTCAAGCAATTTACAACATCACGGACAAGATGGACGAGAGTACAACTCCCGTGTCGGGCAATCCCATCTCAATCGCAGACCTCAAATCAGCACAGATAGCGTTAAATCCCGTTATAACCTTTGAGCCTATACAGGACTTACACGGTCAGAGCAAGCCTTATCCCGCAGGTGGGGGGAAGAATAAATGGAGTTATGGCAATGTAAGTGGTAGTGCTCAGATATTAAATAAAGAGGCTATTGATACTATTGCAAGCGGTGACTATGTAATGTCTATCGGCTCATCATCAACAAGAACAACGTATGTGTCATTTTCGTTTTATGACGCGAGCGACAATTTATTGGGTACGGTTACATTACAGCCAAGTCAATCATATAACACGTTTAGTTTGACAGGAAACGCTACAAAAGTAACAGTTTATACTCCGGGAACAGTAGGTCTTATAAATATACAGATTGAAAGCGGAAGTCAACCCACAGCATATGCTCCCTACTCCAACATCTGTCCTATATCTGGCTACGATAAAATTGAGGTTTCATCGTGTGGGAAGAATATATGGGACGGAACATTACAAAATGCTTACCTTGAAAATGGTACAACATATAAGACGGATTCAAGTTGCCGATTAGCAATCGTTAGGGTAAAGGCAAGCACATATTATACTGTTTATAAAAATGGCGGTTCAAGATTTAGTATTGCAGAATCTCCCGAATATCCTGTTGTTAATGGAGTATATACATCACTTTACAATGGCGGGGCAATAACAACGGGTACACAAACGGTTCAGACATCAGCAAGTGCAAAGTATTTGTTAATTTATTGTACGAATGACAATACAAACAACATTCAAATACAAGTTGAAGAAGGTCAAACAGCAACAACCTATCAAGCACCCGTTAAAACCACAGATTTATCCGAATCTTTGGGGCAGACGGTGTATGGTGGAACGTACAATCCGAGGACGGGGAAGTTTACGGTTACGCATAAAGAGGTTGACTTGTCCACCTTATCATGGACATTCTATTCTAATGAACCACCTCGTTATGCGTCTGCCGCTATTAGTGATATAAAGATTCCCTCATCAAATTCAGCGGTTCCGGTTGCTTATTGTTCAAAATTTGAGGTTGCGGCATATAATTCATTTACAACGGGTAGAATAGTTGTCGGACAAGGCAAAGGATTGGTAGTCGGGGATAGCAATTCACCTACGGGACAATTTATTTATGAATTAGCCACACCATTCACCATCCAACTCACACCCCATGAAATCGCACTTTCACAGGGGTACAATTACATCTCTACTAACGGCACTTCAATCAGCCTTGCTTACCACAACGGCGAGATGGCAAGTTTGGCGGATGTTAGTCAGTTGGGCGAAACATTAAATGCTCTTGGAGATAGTTTGAAGAACGTTGATGTTAAAGTTTACTATTCGGGTTCAAACGAAAATTGGAAGATTTATCGTATTGGTAGAATAAGAATATTGACCGCATGGAATTGTCCCGTTGGAAAAATGCTTACTTATGTTGATGATATTGATAAGCCGATAGAAGTTTATGATTCAGCAATGATATTGATTGATAGCCGTATGGCAAGATTTAGGATTCAAGCAGATGGTGGAATTGGTTGTCAGTATATTTATTCTTATGGCGGTTCAGCGGCAAGTTATACTACTTCATCAACAGAAAAAGTATTTACGTCATTTGCATATGTGGCAAAAGAGTAACCCCATAAAATAACCATTTTATCATTCAGTAAAAAAAGCCGACAAATAGATGCCGACTTCCCATCCACGGTTAAAACCGTAGTATATCAACGCAAAATTATTATATCATTATATTTTAAAACTGTAAAGGGGAAATTATGTGGAAAGTATCAACAGTAATATGTCTTAAATGTTTAAAGCGTTGGGTATCGGTTAGAGAACGTGATGTTTTATTAACGGAATTAGAATGTCCACAATGCCACGAAACAGGGTTTGCTATTGAAACAGGTGAAGAAACAAACGAGAAATTGTGCGATTCCTGTAAGGTATTTAAGGATGGTAAATGTAAATTAGGGTTATCGGATGATGAGGATTGCCCATATTTTGAATATGATGAATAAAAGGAGAAAAACAATGTTTGGTTTAATATCAAAGAAAAAACTTTATAAGAAATTAGAGGAATTATATTTCAGCAATCACACAAGTAAATCAGACGGTACAACAACAGGAGATAGAAAGTCTGATTACTATTTTAATTGTGGATGTGCTAATGTATGTAATGCGTTATGCACACACTTTGGTTTACCGAGTTTAAATTTATAAAATAACCAACATAAAACCAAAATTTTACTATTGAAACCTACGGGTTTATACCGAGGGCTGGCGAAATATCCACCCTCGGAAATTTGAAAAAAGGAGGAAGCATGAAATATGTAGTATGTGGTTTACTTTATATTGTCACAGTAGGTATGTTTTTAGCAATATTGAAAGGAGGGAATGATGATGACGATTTTAAAAAGGATTGCTAAGTTAGTAGACGTTAAATCAATCGTCACTTTTGTACTTACAGGTGTATTTGCATACTTATCAATCAAAGGGACTATCAGTGGACAGGACTTCTTACAAGTCTTCCTAATGGTAGTATCTTTCTACTTTGGTACACAATCGGGCAAGAAAGAAAAGGAGACAGAGCATGACGAAAATATATCTTAAAGATTGGGATAACTACCTTTTCTCACGTGTTAATATTGACCTGTATGTTTACAGCGGTAATGGTGAATTATTTGTAAATCAGCTTCCACGAATAAAGAACATGGAAATGATTAACCATACTGAAAAGGAAGCCTTTAATAACACCCAGCGAGTATTGACATTACTTCATAAAAGGCTTTTACAAGGTGTCAATATATTTGATATACGTGGTGAAGATTGCGGTGGTTTAGCGGTCAAATTCTTACTTGAGAATGGTATCATTGACGGGGATATGACGGCTGACGCTCTTTACAGATACACTAAAAAACACGGAAAAGAGATACCGTTGTCTGAAGTACGTAATGGTGATTATCTTTTTGAAGGCACTGACGATAATAAATGGCATATAGGATATGCAGTCAGTGAAACATCAGCCATTGAAAGCAAGAATCATGATGAGGGTGTTGTTGAAACTGTTATTGCCAACCGTAAATGGAAATATGCTACACGTCCTGATTGGTATGTCGTTGAACCCAAAAAGCCAATACTGAAAAGAGAATTAAAACTCACCGACCCTTGTATGCGTGGTGAAGATGTAAGAGAGGCACAGTTATTACTTCAAGCTCATGGTTATAATCCCGGAACGATTGATGGGATATTTGGTAAGAACACAGAGATAGCAAGTAAAAACTTCAAACATGATAACGGTCTTAATGATAAGACAGGAACAATCGGTAAAAAGACGGCAGAGAAATTGGGATTTATATGGGAAGGATAATATGAAGCAGTTGAAGATTTGTCGGTTTACGGAGCCGGAATTAGAAGTATTCAGGAGATTATGTAATTTTACATCATCTGAATTACAGTATTTCAATTTAAGAGCAAAAGATAAATCAAATATTGAAATATCAATGGAAATGAATACTTCAGAATCAACTGTATACGCAATAGCAAGAGAAGTAAAAAGAAAAATGATGAAAATCCTTTAAGGCTTTTTCATAACAGTTTTCTCACAGTTTTTTAAAAGAGACTCAATAGTTTTGAGTCTCTTTTTTGTTTTATACTTTTTGCATAAAACAAAAAACAGGGGGAAGCACATAATGATGGATATTAGCAGTATTTTAACATCTACAATGAAAGATAAGCAGTGTTCATCGTTATGTGCTTTTCTTTTATTAAAGGCGGGTGAGAAAGATGGCGTACATCTACATCAATCCAAATCCATCAAACAATCTGACGGGAGATTGCGTGATACGTGGAATAAGTCTGTTGATGAAGCAGGATTGGGAAACAGCGTATATGAACGTAGTTCTACAAGGATTCATGATGCACGACATGCCATCTTCTAATGCAGTTTGGGGAGCGTATTTACATCAAAATGGTTTTCAACGTAGAGCAATCCCTAACACCTGTCCTGATTGTTATACAATAAAAGATTTTACAAGAGACTATCCACAGGGTGAATATCTTTTAGCGACTGGTACACATGTAGTAGCTGTCAAAGACGGAAATTACTTTGACACCTGGGATAGTGGAAATGAAATTCCAATTTACTATTGGAAAAAGGAGGTATAAATGAATAATTATTATCAGCAGTCTTATCAACCTTATTATCAACAGCAACAGGCCGCACAACAGCAAACTATTCAAACAGGCACTCTTTTAAGTGTTCGAAATGAGAATGAAGCCAGAATGTATCCTGTTGGACCCGGATACTCTGTAATATTCAAAGACGAAAATAAACCCTATATCTATACAAAGACAATGGGGTTCAATCAATTTGATACACCTGTTTTTGAGAGATATAAATTGATAAAGGAAGAAACGGATGAAAAGACGTTACCGGCAATGGATGCCAACAAATATGCCCTCAAGAATGATTTGGCGGACCTGGTAAATAAAGTGATGGATTTACAGGAAGAGATACTTGCCCTAAAGGGTGACAACCGAAAAAGACCGGAGGGAGATGGTAGAATTGGTGAATGCTAATATGTTACAGATGATAGCACAGTTCAAACAGAATCCTATGCAAATAGTATCCAGTAGATACAATATACCTCAAAATATTAATCAGCCTCAGGATATAGTACAACATTTATTGAATACAGGTCAGGTATCTCAACAGCAGGTAAATACTGCCATGCAGATGAGAAATAACCCACAAATTCAGAATCTATTTAGATGATAAAAGTCAGTGCGCAGGACTTTTGTTATAGACGACTACATCTTGAAGTAGTCATTAACCTAAAAAATTTATAGGAGGAAAAAATTATGTCACTTTCAATGGAAAATGGCGTAGGCAATGGCTTCTACATGCCCGTAGGTCCTGCATATTCAGGTAGTATGGGTGGAGGATTCGGCGGTGATGGCTGGTGGCTCATACTTTTACTGCTTTGTTGCAACGGAGGTTGGGGCGGAGGCTTCGGCGGTTTCGGAGGAGCACAGTTAGGATATGACTTCCCTTGGTTACTCAACGGACAGAATAACATCAACGCTAACACCAACAATGGTTTCCGTGATGCAATGCTCAATGATGGTATAAACGGCATCAGAGACAACATTGCTGATATTTCAACTCAGCTTTGTAATGGATTTAACAGCACTCAGATGGCTATTGCTAATGGTTTTGCTGGTGTTGAGCAGGGTGCTAATGCACGCCAGATGGCAAATATGCAGACTGCTTTTAATCAGCTGACCGCAATGAATGCTGGTTTTAATGGTGTCCAGTCTAAGTTAGCTGACTGTTGCTGTGAAAACAGACTTGCAACAAATGATGTGAAGTACACCATTGCTACAGAAGCTTGCTCAACAAGAGCAACTGATACTCAGAACACTCAGGCTATCCTTAATGCTATCAATGACGGCTTTAAAGCTATGAGCGACCAGAGATACCAGGACAAGATTGATGCTAAGAATGATGAAATCGCACAGCTCCGTCAGGAGAACTTGTACGCAAGAGGTCAGGCTTCACAGATTGCTCAGGACCAGAGAATCGTAGACGGTATTTATAACCGCCTTGCCACCTGTCCCGTAGACACTACTCCCGTTTTCGGCCGTTCACCTATTTTCACTTGCGCTACCAATCTGTCAAATAACAACATTGGCGGATGTGGCTGTGGATGCGGTAATGGCAATTTCTAAGGAGGTATAAGCTATGGCGGAGTTTACAAAAAACGAAGTACAGACTGTACTTGCTAATCAGCCTGTTACACTCAATACACGTATTGGATGTAATAAAGGTTATGTATACCACAGAAACGGAAGTGGTATTGTAACTCTCCGTGGTATTACGAATAATTGTTTTGCACGTTATCAGGTGACATTTAATGGGAATATTGCTGTACCTTCTACAGGTACAGCAGGTCCCATCAGTGTTGCTTTAGCATTGGATGGTGAACCCATCTTAACAAGCAGAGCAATAGTAACACCCGCGGAAGTTGCCACAGAACCTCCAACACAGGAGAATTTCTTTAATGTAACAAGTACCGCTACAATCGATGTACCAAGGGGATGTTGCTTCAATGTTTCAGCAGAGAATACTTCTGAGGGCGCAACACCCACTGACCCGGCACCTGCTATATTAGTTCAGAACGCTAATATGACAGTATCAAGAATAGCATAGAAAGGAGAATATTATGGGACACAAAATTCAAATGTATGAAAATCTCCGTGATATGCTTGAACGGGAGATTGGAGAAATCGAAAGAAAACATGACTTAAATAAGGATAGTCTGGATAATCTGTACAAACTTACATCTTCACTTAAAGTGGTTGACAAGTGTATTGAAAAGCACGAAATGGAAGATAGGATGAAAGATGGCGGACAGAGCATGGATTACAGTTTTGGCGGTATGTCCAATGCCAGATATCCTTATTCAATGGAAGGCACATCTAACATGAGACCTTGGATGGGAAATACATATGACGGTCAGTCTAACAACTCTTATGAGGGGCAGTCAAATGCACGTAGAGGTCGAGACGGAGATGGCGACGGACGATATAACGAAAGCAGAGATAACTTTCGTAATAGTCAGGATAGAGGATGGTCAAATGCAGAAGGAAATTCCAACGAATATAGCAGAGACGCTTCCAGAAAGAAGATGGTACAGAAGTTAGAGACACTGATGGATGATACCATGAGCGAACATGAACGACAGGCGATTAAAGACTGCATCATGAAGATTAAATAATTTTAAAGGCACTTCAGAGATGAGGTGCCTTTTTTAGGGAGGATATATGAATACAGATGATATAAACAACGAGATAAAAAGACTGTTACAGGATAACTCTTATGACTCATGCCAGAAGTTAGCATCTTTATACATTGTCAGAGACCATCTACAACGCACGGAAAGCACTCAAAAAGAGCTTTTAGATATTTTGCCGACATATTCTTCATACGCGAACATAAAACGCGAATATGAGCTTGGAAATGCAGGAGAAAGAGCTGTTGTAAATCTGATGCGTGATTTGTGCAAAGAGATAAAAGAATTTATAATTGCATTGCACATTTCAACCCATTCAGCTGATGAAAGAGCGCATATTTACAAGACTTTGGACGATTTACAAAAATTTTTTCAAAAAAGTGTTGACAAATGATTAAACGTGTTATATAATGTTCTTGTCGATGAGAGATAAGACACTTGAAAGGAGCAAACGTATGACAGTAAAAATCGATATTCGCAAGAGAGAAAATGTCGGCATAGATGATAACAGCTTGTTTATTTCGTTTCCTTACAATCAGTCACTTGTTGATGCAGTGAGAAGCTTTCCGATGAAGCATTGGGACGCTAAGAACAAAGAGTGGGAGCTTCCATTCAATAAGCTTGCTGAGTTCATTGAGAAAGCTTCAGACTTTGAAATCGAGATTAACGCTAATGAGTATGTATCACTGACAAAGCAGGAAGTTAAGATGCCCGACGGATTTCAGTTCAAAACAAAACCCTTTGAGCATCAGATAGATGGTTTCAATTATGGCTTGAATCACGACAGATGGTTGCTTGCTGATGAGCAGGGACTTGGTAAGACAAAGCAAGTAATTGACATCGCAGTAGCTAAAAAGCTTCAGTACAAAATCAAAAAGTGCTTGATTATCTGTTGTGTCAACGGTCTGAAGTACAACTGGCAGAATGAGATAAGCATTCACAGCAACGAGACAGGATACATACTTGGTAACAGAAATGGTAAAATCAAGGGTAACAAAGAGAAGTTAGCAGATTTAGAGAACATCGATAACATAGACAGCTATTTCATTATCACAAACATAGAGAGCATCCGCGATGAGTCAATACAGACTAAGATAAGCGAGCTTTGCAAATCAGGCAAGATTGGTATCATCGCTGTTGATGAAGTACATAAATGCAAAGACCCTACAAGTCAGCAGGGCAAAGCACTGTTAAAGCTTGAGCCTAAGGTAAGAATCGCGATGACAGGTACACCCGTTATGAATCAGCCCATTGACTTGTTCATCATACTGAAGTGGTTAGGATATGAGAGTCATGCATTCTACAGCTTCAAAAAGCACTATTGTGAATATGGTGGATACGGCGGATATGAAATCATCGGTTACAAGAATCTTGATGAGCTTAGCGAGAGACTTAATGAAATCATGCTGAGACGTTTAAAGAGTGATGTGCTTGACCTTCCTGAAAAGCTTTATATTGATGAGTTTGTCGAGCTTACACCCAAGCAGTTACAGATTTACAAAGAAGTCACAGCAGATATACAAGCAAACATCGACCAGATAAAGAAAGCAAGTAATCCACTTGCTGAGTTAATCAGAATGAGACAGGCGACTGGTTACACCGGCATTCTTTCAAGCAGTATCAGAGAAAGCGCAAAGCTTGACAGAATGGAAGAGCTTGTTGAAGAAGCTGTAGCAAACGGTAAGAAAGTTGTCATCTTCAGCAACTGGACACAGATGACAACACCGATACGTGAGAGACTTGAAAAGAAATATTACTGTGTATCAATCACAGGAGAGCTTAATGCTGAAGCGCGAGAGACAGCAAAGAATGAGTTCCAGAACAATCCCAAGTGTAAAGTCATCATCGGAACGACAGGAGCGATGGGAACAGGCTTAACACTTACAGCTGGCACAGTAGAAATCTTCATGGATGAGCCTTGGAACAGAGCTAACAAAGAGCAAGCAGAAGATAGATGCCACAGAGTTGGTACAAAAGAGAACGTAACAATCTATACATTGCTTGCAAAGAACACCATCGATGAGAGAATACATCAGCTTGTTTACAAGAAAGGCGCGATGGCAGATATGCTTGTAGATGGTAAGCTTACTGTCAACAAAGAGGAAGTCATTGACTTCCTCCTGTCGTGAGACAGTTAAAAAAGAGATTGACAGCGCATTTTAAATGTGTTATGTTATGTTTAAAGTAAATGTTTAAGAAAGGAGGAATCAATATGGCAACTAAAGAAAGACGCATCAAAGTAGAGGAGCTTGCGCTGTCAGTTGGTGTATCTGTTAAGACAATCAATAACTGGTATGCATTCAAACAGGCAGAGCCTGACCATGAGCTGTCAAAGCTTCTTCCTGACTTTGAGCAGGACCATGCAAGAGGTACAAGAAGCTGGAAATTCAGTGACATCTGGAAAGTCAAAGAATTTAAAGAGAAGATACCCATCGGTCGTAACGGAGCTATGGGTGCAGTAACACAAAAGTATGTTAAAAAAGGAGAGTAAAAAATGGAATTAGCAAACACAGTGGATGCGATGACATCCGACAACTACAAAGAAAGATTTCGTGCAGAATATCATCAGACAAAAATCAGGTATAACAAATTACATTCGACCATCATAAAGATGGAAGCAGGGACACTTGGATTCGAGCCTGTATGCAGTCTTGAGCTGTTACAGAAGCAAGCAAGAGCTATGGGTAAATATTTGCACATACTGGAAGTTCGTGCTGAGATTGAGAACATCGATTTAACTTTACCATTATAAGGAGGATATCATGAGTACACAGAAGTTGGATGAACTTATACCACAGCTTGCAATGCACAAAGCTGAAGCCGGCGAATTAAAGAAAGTATGTGACTCCGAAAACGCAGAAATCAAAGATATCATGGCAAGTGCAGGTCTTAAAAAGTACGAAACTGACGGTTATACAGCTAACTACATAGAATCTGTTCGAGAGAGCATGGATGAGGAAAAGCTGTTATATTTGCTTCACAGCACTTTTAGCAAGAAACAGCTTAAAGAGTTAGGATTAATTAAGACTGTAGAGCAGGTTGATGAAAACGCGCTTGAGAACGCTATCTATCACAATCTGATGGGTCCTGACTTTGTAGAGAAGATGGCGAGCTGTAAAGATAAATCTGTTACAGTAAGTCTTAAAATCACAAAGAAAAAGGGGTGATATCATGCCGACTAAAACAACAAAGAAAGTAACAACAAAGACTACGAAAGCAAAAGAGAAAGCTTACGAAAGCATTGCCAAAATCACGGTAATCGCGGCCACGAGTCGTGCAAGCGTAAAGATAAAGGATAACTACTTTACAGTAGAATATCATGAGGAAAGAGCGATTCCTGACGTTACAGGAGTAGATATCGAGAAAGAAAGACAGCTTTTATGGGATACTGTAAATGCTGAGTGTGATAATCAGATTGAAGATATTTCAAGAACTTTTAAATAGTTGTTGACAATCTGAAATAAACATGTTATACTACTATTATGACAGTGATTGAACTGTTATATGCTAAACAAATAGGTCAAGTGACGGCTTCTCCCACAGTTGTCGCTGTATATGAGACCTCATATTCAAGAGAAGCGTACTTGACCCCGACAAAGTACAAATTCAACATCGTGTGGGAGCGATGAAGAATTTGTACTTTTTACTTTTTCTGAGAAGGAGTTATAAATCATGCAAGAACAACGAGACTTTAAGGGTGTGTGGATACCAAAAGAGATTTGGCTTAATAATGAGCTGTCAATGCTTGAAAAAGTAATATATACCGAGATAGACAGTTTGGATAATGAAAATCATTGTACAGCTGGAAATGATTATTTCGCGCAGTTTTGTAATTGTAGTGAAAGCGCAGTATCTAAAGCTATAAGACATCTAACAGAGCTTGAATACATCAGAGTTTTGAACTTTGATGGGAGACATAGAACTTTATCTGTACTAAGCAGAGTAGTAAAATTTACTAAGCAGAATGATAAAATTTACGATGCTGAATCGCAGATTTTACGAGCTAATAATATAAGCAATAAAACAAGTAATAAAAAGGCATTAATAGATAAATCTATTAATGCTAAGAGTGAAAAAACGGATTCTGAAATTTATACCTTCGTAGAATTATACCACCAAATATGCACTGATTTACCTAAATGCGTAAAGCTTACAGAGAAAAGAGAGAAAGCTATAAAGAAGCTGATAAAGAGATATTCACTTGAAGATATCAAAGCAGTGTTTACGAAAGCGCAGAAATCGAGTTTTCTTACAGGAAAGAATGATAGAGGTTGGAAAGCTGATATTGATTTCATTCTACGTGAGGATAAGTTTATCAGCATACTTGAGGGCAAGTATGATTGCAAGAGTAAATCAAAATCAAATTTTGATACTTACGATGATGAGCGCAAGAAGGTAGATAAGATACAATTTAGAGAGGAAATAAAAAATGGAAAATCAGAGAAATTCTGAGTGCTGGTATAAAGATGTTTGTACAGACAGATGTTTTATGTGTCGGACATTTTTAGAGATGCGCTGGCAAATGGAAAACAGCGGATTGCCGGTTAAATTGCGTCAGCCTATAGAGATGTATATCAACGATGTAAATCGCGTAGATAGACCCGCTTACGTGCGTTTAAAAGCTATTAAAGCAGATATTGAAAAGTTTGTGTCTGACGGAAATAATCTGTATATCTGTGGAAGAGCTGGAAACGGTAAAACAAGTTGGGCTGTAAGAATGCTTCATACATACTTTCACAAAAGGTCAGCTGGAAACTATGAGCGATTACAAGGAATGTTTGTCTCTGTTTCAGATTACTTGATAAAGCTGAAAGACTTTAACAGTCCATTATCAAAAGAGTATAAGGATAATCTTGAGAATGTTCCGCTTGTTGTGTGGGATGATGTAGCAATTACAGGAATATCACAGTACGATTATACACAGCTTTTCACAGCAATAAACAACAGGATATTGGCAGGCAAGTCAAATATATTTACTTCAAACATAATGACTGAAAGCGAGCTTGAGAAGATTTTAGGCGAGAGATTAACAAGCAGAATATATGGGGCAAGTGAGATAATAACACTGAAAGGCGGAGACATGAGATAATGGTTGATTTGCAGATTATATCAAAAGTGCTGAGTACAGGAAGTCTTGCCATCATGCAAGACAATAACATCACAGCTGACTATTTTCCTGAATACAAAGAGGAAATTGATTATATATTAGAGCATTACGAGAAGTATGGAAATGTGCCTGACAAAGCTACATTCCTTAACGAGTTTTCAGATGTAGAGCTTGTAGAAGTCACTGAAAGCGACAGATATCTGGTAGAGAAGATTCGAGAAGAATATCTTTACTTCAGGTCAGTTCCCGTTATTACAAAGGCCGCAGAGCTTTTAAAGACAGATTCAAACGTGGCCGCTGAATATCTTATAAACGAGATGCGACATTTACAGCCTGAATATGATGTTGGTGGAATTGACATCATCAAAGATGCTGTAAACAGATATAAGCAGTATCAAGAGAGAAAGACACATCAGAACGATTGGTTCTTTACATGTGGTTTTGAGGAGCTTGATGGTCTGATTCATTGCATACAGCGTAAAGAGGAATTTATCGTCATCGTAGCACGTACAAACATGGGCAAGAGCTTTGTGCTTGAGAAGATATGCACACACATATGGGAGATTGGTTACAATGTTGGGTATGTATCACCAGAGATGTCAGCAAGCAGTGTAGGTTATCGTTTTGATACGCTGTATAAGAATTATTCAAATACAGGCTTGATGTGGTCAAAAGATGGCGTTGATGATGCAGACTATAAAGCATATATCGAGGAAGTCGCAGAGCGTGATAATAAATTCATAGTGGCTACGCCAGCAGATTTTCAGCGACAGATAACAGTGACCAAGTTAAAGAATTGGGTTAAGAAGTACAAGCTTGATTGTATCGCGATTGATGGTATTACGTATCTTTCAGATGAGCGATATAAGCGTGGAGATTCAAAAACCACGATGCTTACAAACATAAGTGAGGATTTAATCGCGCTGAGTGTAGAACTTGAGATTCCTGTCATGGTAGTAGTTCAGGCGAACAGAAATGGAGTTATAGATGCTGACAAAGAGGGAGTACCTGAGCTTGAGAGCATCAGAGACAGTGATGGTATAGCCATGAATGCTACAAAAGTTCTGTCAATCAGACAGACAAAGGATAATGTGCTAAAGATAGGAGTCAAGAAGAATCGATACGGAACAGTTGGTGGAGAGGTAGCATATAATTGGGATATCGACACAGGAACATTCACGTATCTACCTACTGTTGATGATGCTGTAGCGCGAGATAGTAAACCGCGTGAAGAAAGAAAGCGCAATACTAAAAAGTCAGATGCTAAGGAGGACGTATTCTGATGAAGATAGGCGAGACCTATTACAATGTCGAGCTGTCAGATATTCTTGATGAGCTGGCTATTCAGCTACAAGCCAATGGAATACAGCTTTTACAAAAGCGTAACAATCTACAGACACACATCATGGTTCAATGTCCATATCATAGCGGAGGGCAAGAGAAGAAGCCTTCCGCAGGACTGAGAAAAGACGATGGAAAGTTTCATTGTTTCGCATGTGGCGAGATTCACAGCTTGCCAGAAGTGATTTCATTCTGTTTTGGTAAAGATGATGACATATTAGGCAAGTTTGGAAACAAGTGGTTGCTCAAGAACTTTTCACATCTTGAGACAGAAAGTAGAAATGATATACCGCTTGATATGTCAAGAAGCAGAAAGCACAAAAGAAAGGAGTATGTGTCTGAAGATGTATTGGACAAATATCGCTATACTCACCCTTATATGTATGAGCGTGGTCTGGACGATGAGATTATTGAGACTTTTGATATTGGCTATGATAAAAGCAGTGATTGTATTACTTTCCCTGTCCGTGATATTTCTGGCAACACCCTTTTTGTTGCTACACGAGCCGTTAAGACAAAGAGATATCACTATCCCGAAGGAGTAGAAAAACCGCTTTATGGCATATTTGAGCTATATCAGTTAGAAAAATTTCCAGATGAAATTTATATTTGTGAAAGTATGATTGACGCTTTAACTATTTGGTGCTATAATAAATATGCAGTAGCATTAAATGGTTTGGGTAATGAATTATCTATTGCACAAATAAAGAAACTTCCGTGTCGAAAAGTTATACTTGCAACTGATAAAGATGATGCTGGTAAAAAAGCAAGAATACGATTAAGAGAGGAGTTGAGCAATAAAATTGTTACTGAATTAGACTATAGAACATACCCAGACCATGCTAAAGATATGAACGATATGACAAGAGAAGAATTTTATGCGTTAGGAGAAGTTTTGTAGTATGTATGGATATATTTATAAAACAACTAATTTAGTAAATGGAAAGATTTATATTGGTCAGCATAAGTCACAAGTGTTTGATAAAGAATATCACGGTAGTGGTAAGTTAATTCGTAGAGCATTTGAAAAATACGGAATTGATAATTTTAAGACAGAATTATTAAAGTGGTGTGAAACTCGTTCAGACATAAATAGATATGAGAAGATTTATATTCATGTACATCATAGTGATAATATGTTTGTTGGATATAATATCTCTAAAGGCGGAGACGGTGGAGATACATTTTCTGGATTAACTGATGCTGAAAAAGAACATAGACGGGAGAAAATGAAAGTGTCTATGTCTGGACGCACTGTTATAAATAATGGCGAAATCGAAAAATATGTGAAACAATTTGAATTACAAAAGTATTTAGACAGCGGTTTTATTGAAGGATATTTACATACACCAGAACGAGATAAAACAAGAAGTGAAGCAAAGAAAAAATTTCATAGAGAACATCCTGATTTTAGAAATGGTGGAATGTTTAAGAAAGGAAGTTCTGGTTTTACAGGTTGTCATACAGAAGAAACAAAAGAAAAGATAAGGCAAAAATTAGTAGGTACAAAGCAATCAGAAGAAACAAGAAACTTAAAATCACAACTGTTAAGAGAAAGATATGCAAGTGGTTGGCAAAACCCAATGAAGGGAAAAGAGCCTTATAATAAGGGAGAACGAGGTATTTGGATGTGGGTGACAAATGGAACGAATAATATACGTTTGAGAACTACAGAAGATGTTCCAGAAGGTTATCATAAGGGTAGAACAGCTGAGAGAACTTCCATGCAGAGAATTAATACTTGCTACAGATATGGACAAAGCAGGACTAAAGGCGAGAGAACGAATACGAGAAGAGGTAGATAACAAGATAATCACTGAATATCGTTGGAATATCAAGACTTTCAAAGATATTGGAGCTATGTCAAGAGACTACTTTTTAGGTCTCAAGAAAAAAATTTAAAAAATTTTTAAAAAAGTAGTTGACAAATTTAAAAACGTGTTATATAATGTTCTTGTCAGTTGAGATGACAGTCGAAAAAATCACAAGACTTGAGAGGAGAAACGCTTATGAGAACAAATGACATTCAGATTAAAGGAAACTTCATTGGTGGCAGACAGGGTTATGCTTACACATTCAACAGCGGAAAGATAAAGACAGTCAAGATTGACCTTGATAAGAAGCAAGAGTACGACACATACAAGAGCTGGCGCGACATCATCAAAGTCAACAAGCAGACATCACGTGGTAGCATCGATGTGACATGCAGTATCGGACAGACAATCAATGCAGATGGTACTTCAGTTTGGGAGATTACGAGTTGGGGTTGCTGTCTTTCTGGTTCATTCGGGTACAGCGATTTGATGGAGCTTGCAAACAGTGCTAATCTTCCCATCGTGCAGACAGAAGATATCGTTGGTCTTTGTCAGTTCAGTGATGAGTCAAAGTTTGCGTATGTTCAGCTTTTCAAGGTTGGCAGAGTTGACATTCACTGTCAGACAGTAGCAAAGCTGATTCCACTTAACGATGATGAGATGCAGGAAGTTGCTGAGAAAGCTAATCGCTGGTGCAACAGATAAATCAAAGCGGGCATAAGCCCGCTTGCTCATTCTTGAAAAAAAAATTCAAAAAAGTGCTTGACAGATAGAAAAACGTGTAGTATAATGTTCTTGTCAGTGAGAGAGATGCGCTGACAAAATCACAAAAATCAAAGACATCACAAGGAGGAAACGGTTATGATGACACGTGAAGAAAAGCTTTATTCGATGACAATGGGTTGCTTAGTTGAGGTTGCTAATAAGCTTGGTATCAAGATTGATAAGAAAGGCGCAAAGGCAAAAGCAGTAGCAAAGATTCTTGAAGCTGAGAAGAAGCAGGCAGATGAGATTAAGGTTGATGAGTCAAAGCTTGTTCCTATGCCCGGAGCTGAGAAGCTTGCAGATGTTGATAAGGAAGTCAAGAAGATTCAGGATAAGAGAAAAGCTGAGAAGAAGCAGAAAGCAAAGAAAGAGTCTGAAACTGAGTGTTCGTTAGTTGATGCTGATAAGGTTGAGATTGTCAAAGAGAAGAAGCAGAAGAAAATCAGCGCAGTTGCAAGTCGTGAGCTTGGTCAGGGTTTTGTGTCTGATGAGCTTGATAAAGCAAAAGCTAAGTACAAGATAGTTGGAAAGCGTATTCGACTTATAGATAAGGACAACAAGTGTTTCGCTTACATCTTAACAAACAAGTCGAATATCAGAGTTTACATTCGCGAGAGTAGCGCGAGTTATTCACAGATTGCTGATGTAGCTGTTGATAATAAGTATTCAAAGTCAAAGTACAACAAGACAGCTACTATTGAGTATAGCAATGTTAAAGCAGTCGTAAATCTTGCAAAAAACTAAAAGGAGGAAAAACTTATGGCACGATTTAATGCGAGTGAGTCCGCCAATTATGGCGGACAGGGAGGCGGGGGCTTCTTCAGTATTTCAGAAAACAAGGGAGTAAAGCGAGTCAGATTTCTTTACAACAACGAGAACGACATTGAGGGCTTCAGCGTTCATGAGGTAGATATTGACGATAAGAAGAGATACGTAAACTGTTTACGTACTTACAGAGACCCTGTTGATATGTGTCCGTTCTGTCGTGAAAAGATAAAAACACAGGTCAAGCTTTTAATTCCTGTCTACAATGTAGATGAGGACCAAGTACAGGTGTGGGACAGAGGTAAGAAGATGTTCGAGAAGATGTCCAGTTTGTGTAGCAGATACGCAAACAAGGATAATCTTGTACAGCACATTTTTGAAGTCGAGAGAAACGGAAAGCCCAAAGACACAAACACGACCTATGAGATTTATGAGGTCGAGAAAGATGATACACAGCTTGAAGATTTTGAGGACGATATGCCGAAGCTTCTTGGTGGTCTTGTTCTTGAGAAGTCAGCTGATGACATGGAGTATTATCTTGAGGAAAAAGAGTTCCCGCCTGAAGATGATGGGGAAGAAGAAAGACCGCGCAGACGTTCAAGCAGAGAAGAAGCAACAACGCGCAGACGTTCAAGCAGACGCGATGAGGAAGAAGATGCGGAAGATGATGCAGACGATGAGGAAGAAGATGAGAAGCCCGCAAGACGTAGTTCCGCACGTTCTGAGAGACGTACACCGCAGAGAAGAGGAGATAAATAATGCCGTTGTTTACGTTGCCTAAGACAAAGACAAACAGAGCTTTAGATAAGTCAATCGCAGGCAAGACAGCTACAGCAAAACAAGTGGTCCCGTCATTAAAGGGCGGGACCAGTTTAATCGGTAGAATTGAACAGATTAAGCAGATGGTCGAAAAGAATCTTGGAAAGTATCGTGATGAGTATTTATGTATCACAGATAAGGAAGTGCTTCATGATTACATCACAGAATGTATAGGCAATGGATACTTTTCGCTTGATACTGAGACTGATGGTCTTGACCCGATGCGTAATAAGATTGCAGGACCATGTATTTACACATATGGTCAAAAGAGTGCATACATTCCAATCAATCATATCAGCTATATCACGCAACAGAAAGCTGTTGGACAGCTTGATGCTGATTTTGTGCGTGAGGAGTTCAAGCGATTACTGAAGAAAAAGCCAGATATTGATATGTTCAATGCCGACTTTGATATCAGAGTCATGCGACACTTTGGTGTTCTAGATATCTACTGTACATGGGATGCTTATTTAGGAGCGCGTATTCTTAACGAAAACGAGCCTACAAACAAGCTGAAGCCATTGCATCAAAAGTACGTAATGAATGGACAGGGCGATGCCTTCACATTTGATGAGCTGTTTAAAGGCATACCGTTTACATTGATACCATACAATGTTGGATATCTGTATGCCGCACACGACCCGATAATAACAACAGAGTATTGTGATTATCAGAGACAGTATTTGAGACCTGACCATGAGCGTGAAGATATGCGACAGCTTTATTGGGTGTTCAAGAATATTGAGATGGCTTGTGTTCCTGTTGTAGCAGATATGGAAGATACTGGTGTTTTGATTGATACTGAGTATAGCAAGAGTTTGTCGGAAAAGTATAATGCACTTCTTGACGAAAAGGTGCAAGCTTTTTACGAGACTTTGAAGCCATATAAAGCTGAGATAGACAAAGCACGAAAGAACGGAGCAAAGCTTGACAATCCAATCAATATAGGCAGTTCCACACAGCTTGCGATATTATTTTACGATATAATGGGCATAGAGCCTGTAAACAAGAAGTCTCCGAGAAGTACAGATGAGGAGACGCTTACAAAGATAAATAACGATGTATCAAAAGCAGTATTAGAGCATAGAAGCTTGGCAACACTTGTTTCCACGTTCATAGATAAGCTTCCTGAGTGTGTCAATCCCGATGATGGGAAGATACATTGCAAGTTTAATCAATACGGGGCAAAGACGGGACGAATGTCAAGCAGTGAGCCAAATCTTCAGAACATACCGAGTCATAATAAAGACATCAGAAAGATGTTTACAGCATCACCCGGATACTTGCTGATGAGTAGTGACTTCTCACAGCAGGAACCCAAATGTCTTGCCGCACTTTGTAAAGAAGCAGGAGACCCACAGATGTATAACACATTCATGGCGGGTAAGGATTTGTATTCTGAGATTGCTTCCAAAGCTTTTAACAAGCCTTATGATGAGTGCAGAGAGTTTAATGCAGACGGGAGCAAAAACAAAGAAGGCAAGGAGCGTAGAACGCAGGCAAAGAGCATTCTGTTGGGAGTTTTGTACGGTAGAGGTGAAGCAAGTATAGCGGAGCAATTAGGATGTACTGAAGCAAAAGCAAAAGCAATAAAAGAAAGCGTATTCAGAGGATTTCCCGCAATCGAGAAGTTCGAGCAAGATTCACTTGATATGGCATATGATTTAGGTTATGTCACAACAGTTTGTGGAAGAAAGCGCAGATTGCCAGAGCTTCAGCTTGAGGAATATGAGTTTAAATATATCAATGGTGTTCCTGTGGATGATGACGTTTTAGACTTCAACAGCGATTTACCGTTTGATGAGAACGGAAAGCCGGTTCAGATAACTCAGGAAGTGCCCGCTAAAGTGCAAGATTCGCTCAGAAAGCGCCTTAAACGAGCATGGTTTAAGGATAAGCTTAAAATCAAAAAAGAAGCGCAAGAAAAGGGGATTCTGATAATCGACAACGGTGGTAAGATTGCTGATGCTACACGACAGGTCGTAAATTCGAGAATACAAGGCAGTGCCGCAGATTTGACAAAGCTGGCAATGATAAAGCTGAGTAAAAGCGAGAGACTGAAAGAGCTTGGATTCAGATTGCTTATACCCGTGCATGATGAGGTCATAGCAGAGTGTCCTGAGGAAAACATCAAAGAATGTTCCGAGCTGTTGGCAAAAACGATGTCAGAGGCCGCTGAGGAAATCTTAAAGATGCCAATCAAGTGTGATGTCGAGATAACAAAAGAGTGGTACGGAAAGGCGATTGAGATATGAAAAACGAGATAGATAAAGTTGTTCCAAAAGCTAATTGGGAATTTGACCAGAGTGTTGCTGACTGTTTCGAGAATATGCTAAGTAGGTCAATTCCGCAGTATGATGTTATGAGAAAGAGCGTAACGGATTTAGTTGCCTCTGTGATTAACGACAATCCGGTAAAACAGTCTTTTCATGTTTTAGACATAGGATGTTCTGACGGATTGATGTTGGCGGCCTTAACGGGCAAATTTGAGCGCGACAGAGGATACTTTGTAGGAGTGGATGTATCAGAGCCGATGCTTGAGAAGGCAAAAGAGCGATTTAAAGACGATTCACGCGTAACTATACTAAATCATGATATGACAAAGGGAGTTCCGTCAGGACACTATGATGTTATTACAAGCGTTTTAACACTTCAGTTTATACCAATAAATTATCGACAGCAGATTATACAAAGCATTTATAACAATCTTTCACCATGTCATGGCTGTTTTATATTCGTTGAGAAAGTGCTTGGAAGTTCAGCATATCTTGACAATCTTTTTATCAAGAATTATCATGCATACAAAGAATCTAACGGCTACAGCAAAGATGATATAGAACGTAAGCGATTATCGCTTGAAGGCGTGCTTGTTCCTGTGACAAATGATTGGAACATCGATTTGATGAAGCAGGCAGGTTTTAGACAGATTGATGTATTTTGGAGGTGGATGAACTTTGTCGGATACATTGCAATCAAATAAGCTGATACAGCTTGACTTAAATGGTTTAACAGCTTGTGACTTATTCTGTGGTGCAGGCATAGGAGCTTATGGATTCAAACACGCAGGATATAACATGCTTTGGGGTGTTGATAATGACACTGACGCTGTAAAGACGTATAATCTTAATATCGGTAATCATGCAGTGTGTGAAGATATACGAAAGATTAAGATTGAAGATATTCCAAAGCATGATTTGATGATAGCTACGCCTGTTTGTAAGCCATTTTCAGTGTGTGGTGCGAGGCGACTTACAAACGATGAAAAATACGGAGATTTGTTAGCTGAGACAATTAGATTGTTTTCTGGGTGTAAGCCAAAGGCTTTGTTTTTTGAAAACGTGGCAGGCATTGCAATGGGTGACAGCTTAACAGTTTTCAAAGAGTTCTTAAAGCAGATTGAAAGCTTTGGATATCATACGTATTGGAAGATTGTAAATTCATGGCATCTTGGCGTTCCTCAAGAGCGTGAGCGCGTATATATGGTTGCAATCAGAGACGATATTCCGTATGAGTTTGAAATTCCTAAAGAGATGCTTTTTGGAAGAACTACACAGAGAGATGCCTTTTATGATTTGAGAGATAAGACAATCAAAGATGTCAAAAATCATAATACTGAGAAAATGAAGGAGAATCTGTTTTCAAAATTCAGTGCAAATTTTAGACAGAGTAACTGGGATGAACCAGCTAAAACTGTGTTATCATCGATTCAATCAGCTTTGTTATATCCCGAACCATATCTGAATATTGATGATTACTCAAAGGCACATGCTAAAAGAGGTAATGCAGATTTTCCAAGACGTTTATCGGTACGAGAGCATTTAAGACTACAGACAGTTGGAGATGATTTCTATTTTCCGGATGAAATCGAATTAAAGGAGCAGTATAACAGATGCTCAGGAGTTCCAAGTCTTGTAGCATATAAGTATGGTATTGCTATTGCTGAATGCTTACACGGTAAGACAGCAAAGAGAGTTAATACAATCAAAAGAAAATCATTATTTTAAGGAGATAAGACGTTATGGCAAGACAGAAATTTCGTAGAGTTCACACAAGAAAGATTGACAGAATGGTTGCAAAAAACAATATGCACATTTTAGGTATTTCAGTGCATGATTGCATCAAACATGGAAGATTTTCTGATGTATGGAAAGAGTATTCAAAAGAAGTTAAAGCATAAAGGAGAGACATCATGGCAGGAAAGAAAAAGACAGAGACAAAGACAGAAGCAGTAAAAGCAAATGCGCTGACGATTTCAGCGGAGACATTCAAGACATTGGTAAGCAAAGCTTACAAGGGAGTAGGTAATAACAAGCTTTTACCGCTTACACAGTTGATGTGCATCAGAGTAAAAGATGGAGAGCTTACGCTGATTGTGTCAGATGAGACAGGAACTAATTATCTGTATGTGAGACAGAAGAACATTGAGGGGGAGTTCTATGCCACAGTGCTTGCTGACCAGTTCGCAAAGCTGATAGAAAAGCAGACATGTGAGAAAATCACGATGGAAGCTGATGCTGATAAGCTTAATGTTACAGGTAATGGAAAGTACACTATAGCTTTACAGTATGACGAAATGGGCAATTCCATACAGTATCCTGACCCGATTAGTGACTTAGTGATGCCTGAAGCAGGAACAGGTAATATCAAACTTTCAGTGGTATCAAAGATGCTTAATTCTGTAAAGCCCGCGCTTGCTGTTTCGATGGATGCGCCGTATCTTACAGGCTATTATGCAGGAGACATCATTGCCGCGACAAACGGAGATGAGATGAGCATATACAGCACAGAGCTTATGGAAGAGCCTGTAATACTGTCTCCGACTGTTATAGAGCTGTTAGCATTGTCAGCTGATGATAAGTTTTCAGTCGAGAGATACGATGAGGGAGTGCTTTTGTTCTATGCTTCAGATATTCAGATTTACACACATGCGATGGAAGGTATTGATGATTATCCTGTAGAAGCACTGAAGCAGTTTAAAGACGCAAATATGCCTTACAGCTGTAAGCTGTCAAAGAATGCATTGATGCAGGCGCTTGATAGAATATCGTTGTTTATAGGTGCATATGATGACAATGCAATCAAGCTGACATTTGATGGCAAAGCTGTCAAAATATCATCACTTGCAAGCACAGGCGTGGAAGATATAACATATCTGTCAGGAAGCAAGGATAAATTTGAATGCACTGTTGATTCTGTAGCATTTACAAAGCATGTAAAAGCGCAGTCCACAGATACAGTCGAGATTCAGTTTGGCGATGATTCAGCAATCAAGCTGATTGATGGCGATATCGTGCAGATTTTGAGCTTGTTTGAGGAAGATAATGCAGAAGCTTAAGGCTTGATAAAATAAGAGGTCCGAGAGGGTCTCTTATTTTTTTTGGAAAAAAAATTTAAAAAAGTGTTGACAAATGAATAAACGTGTTATATAATGTTCTTGTGATTGAGAGAGACAGCGACAGAAAAGTGAGGTATGAGATATGAAAGATAAATACGCTGTGTATTTTACATGGAATGATGGATTTCAAGATACATTTAATTGTGAGACAGCAAAAGAAAGAGATGCAAACATCAAACAGATGATAGCAAGAAAAGATTTTAAAGAAATCAGATATTGCAGAATTTATTCCAACGGTGAGTATGGCAAAATTGTTAAGATTGTGTGAGGAGGACGAGATATGACAAACAGGGGAATGACAATAAATCTTTATCAGATAGTTAAAATGTTCGGTGGTAGAGATGGTGTTTGCGATATTAAAGAGATGCTGTCAGAATCTTTCGAGATAGATAAGCAGACGAAAGAATACAAGAATCTGACTTTTGCAGAGTATGTAAACGCAAAAAGAAGCTTTTTAGCAAGTATCATGGGTTATTCACAGTACATTTAAAAAATTTAAAAAAGTGCTTGACAAATGAATAAACATGTTATATAATGTTCTTGTGATTGAGAGAGACAGTGACAGAAAAGTGAGGTACGAGATATGACAAAATACAGAGGCTACTACATTGACCACGTTGTTTTCAATAGCAAGAAAGATATTGATGAGTATATCAAGAATGAGCTGATAACAGGTATTAAGAAGCTTATGAAGATGTTTCTGAGTACACGATACACCGCAGAGGAAAAGATATTTATTTCAGCATCTATCACTGCTAAAGAGCAGGCACTTCAGAAAGAGTGTGGACTTACTGGTGCAGAGATTGAAGAAATCGAGGACAGCTGTTATTGCTGAAAGGAGAGACGATATGAGAGCTTTTGGAAAATGGTTAGTTATGGCGACAGTAAATGGTAAGTCAAGAATCGCACATCCGGGTTTCAAGACAAAGAAAGAAGCAGAGATAACGCTTGCATCAGCAGGATTCAAGAAAGTAGATGAGAATCTGTGGGAAGATAGCTTAGAACAGCAGTTTTACATCGAGAAAAATAAAAAATAAATTTTTTTTTCAAAAAAGTGTTGACAAACATAAAAACGTGTTGTATAATGTTCTTGTCAGATGAGATGACACTTGAAAGAGTCGAAAGGAGGTAGAGCTTATGAGCGAAGAGGTTAGAGATTTTGAAGATGTAAGGCGTGCACTTCTTAATAGTATCGAGGATGCAAAGCTTGAGAAAGAGCTTTGGTCAAAAGTCGAGATTCTGAAGAAGAAAGATGGTTCAGATTTTGCTTCAAGAGCAAAGAGTTTCAAGAATGCAGATTACGGGTACGAGAGGTATTCAGATGACCATCATCCGATACTTAGTGTTGTTGGTAGAAATAAGCGTGGCGTAAGTCGTAGCTACAATATCTGGGCTTACATCAATGTCAATGATTTACCGAAAGATGACCCGCGCAGAGAGAAAGCAGATAAGCCTTATTACAGCTGTACGATTCCCACGTATTTGTACACACCTGATGAGCTTTTCGAGCAAATAAAGAAGCGTATTATTGAGCTTGATGAGCTGATAAAGTTACTTGAGGCGCAGATTGAAAAGAGCAAAGAGATTTATGATGAGCTTATCAGTTCGGTTAAGAAGTCGCTTGAGTGTATAAAGAATCAGTGTAAAGAGTTCAGAACTGGCGATAAGAAATATGCTTGTTCCCTTGAGTACAATCTTGGATATGTGCTTGAGAATAACATACTTTCATGGTTGATTTGGAGATGATATGAATAAAAGACCTACGAGATTTTATAGCAACCGTCAAGAAAAGGCGGTTGCTAAAGTTATCAAAGGAAAGCAGACAGCAAACAGCGGAGCGACAGAGTTTAAAAAGGGCGATGTTACGACAGAAGATTGGCTGATAGAATGCAAGACAGCAACGACAGAAAAAGCATCGTTCAGCATTAAACGTGATTGGCTTGATAAGAACAAGGAAGAAGCATTCGCAATGAATAAAAGCTATAATGCTTTATGTTTTGATTTTGGTGATAGTGGCAGTCGCTATTACATCATAGACGAAAAGACTTTTAAGGAGGTATTACAATGGACGCAACACAATTAAGCATCATTAAGCAGAAACTTGAAGCTGGCGAAAGAGTCACAAGTATGAGCGCGTTTGCTGGTGGAATCACGAGACTTTCAGCAATCATTTATGTGCTGAGACATAATCACGGAATGAATATTATTACCAATACGTGTACTACGATAAATCGTTATGGACATGTAACTAATTACGCTGAGTACGTACTTGTAGGAAAGGGGAAATGATACATGGACAAAGTTATGAAAGCATGTTTATGGATTATTAAGATAGTGCTTGTTATAGGATTCATATTCGGCATGATGTGTTTCTTTTCAGAGACACCCGAAGCAAGCGGACTTGAATCGCAGATTAAGCTGTGGCTTACAGGATTAGTTATCTGTTTAGTCTGTGGATTAGCTATAGCATTTATCAAGTATGAGGAGGAGAAATGACACCATTAGCAGTAAAATATAGACCTAAGTCATTCGATGACGTAACAGAGCAAGAGAGCATCAAAGTGATTTTGAAGCAACAATTGGAAAGCAATGAAGTAAAACATGCTTATTTGTTTTGTGGCGGAGCAGGTACGGGCAAGACTACATGTGCCAGAATCTTTGCATCAGAGATAAACATCGGAAAGGGAAATCCTATCGAGATGGATGCCGCTTCAAATAGCAGTGTGGAAGATGTACGAAACATCATACAGCAGGCAAAGACTAAAGCACTTGACAGTGAGTATAAGGTGTTTATCATTGATGAGTGTCATGCAATCAGTTTGATGGGATGGCAAGCTTTTCTGAAGCTTCTGGAAGAGCCCCCTGCAAAAAGTATTTTTATCTTCTGTACGACAGACCCGCAGAAAATACCTAAGACGATTCTTTCAAGAGTACAGAGGTATGACTTCCAAAGGATAAGTCAGGATGGTATTGTGCATAGATTAGATTGGATATTAGCACAAGAAATAAAAGAAGGTAACTTGCCTGAAGGTGACCATCAAGATTTAGATGCTGTTGAGTATATAGCCAAGATAGCAGATGGTGGAATGCGTGATGCTATAACGCTGATGGATAAAGCATTATCATATAGCAAAAATTTAACACTTGAGAACGTGGTGAAAGCATTAGGCACAACCAATTATGATATCATGTTTCAGCTGACAGATAAGCTGGTTTATGGTGATGCTATGGCGATGATATCAATCATCGATACTTTGCATAGTGAGGGCAAAGATTTAAAGCGATTTATCAAGAGCTATGTGCAGTTTTTACTTGATGTCAACAAATACGCGCTTGGCTGTGATTGGAAACAGATGTCAATACCAAGACTTGACGAGTATGAAAAGAGACTTGATGCATGGATAAAGGACAATGACATTTTTACAGAGCTTTTGAATGAAGTGGTAAAGCTTGATAACGATATCAAGTATAGTTCTGTTCCAAAGTGCGATATAGAAGCAAGATTATTATTATGGATAGAGGGAGATAAAAGATGATTGGTCAGAAAAGACTACAGGATATATTTAAGCTGTTAATACATAACAGTGAGTTCCCACGTTTCTGTGTTCTGACAGGGCAGATAGGAAGTGGTAAAAAAACTATGTGTGATTGGATAGTCGATGAGTTTAGGAGACGTAATCCTTCAGTCACAGCATATAAGCTTCCTGATGTTAGAATTGATACAATACGTGAAATGATATCAACAAGTTATAGAGCTACAGAAACGATGATTTACATCATCGCAGATGCGGATACAATGTCAGTACAGGCTAAAAATTCACTTTTGAAGATAACAGAAGAACCTCCAAACAATGCTTATTTTATTATGACGCTGGAAAGCGCAGAAATGACGTTAGAAACGATTAGAAGTAGGGCATCGATATTTCAGTTAGACCCATATACTTCCGACGAAATTAGGGCATATTCCAAGCGTTTAGGAGTATCTAAAGCAGATGAGCTTGGAATGGTCTGTGATATATGTGATGTTCCGGGCGATGTCGAGCATATGAAGCAGTATGGGATTAAAGAGTTTTACGATTATGTCAATAAGGTTGTTGATAATATTGATGTAGCTGATGGCGCAAATGTTTTTAAGGTATCTGACAAATTAGCAGTAAAGCAAGACAGCGAAGGATATGATGTCAAGCTGTTTTTACGAGCATTTATGGCAGTATGTGCGGAGCGCATGAGAAAAGAACCACTTAGATATGCGACAGGCACATCGATTACAAGTAAATACATGAGTCAGCTTGGAATCAGAGGTGTATCAAAATCAATGCTGATTGATGCATGGATAATAGAGCTGAGAAGATATTGGACGAGGTGATGCTATGACATTGACCGAGCTGAAATCTGAGATGATGTCGGGTAGAATGCGTCAGATTTACATCTTTACAGGAACAGAGATTGCGGTCAGAGATATCTATCTCAAGCAGATAGCAAAGATGGGTAAATTTGAAATCAGATGGATTGATGATGTCGCAGATATAATACAGTCTGGCAGAAAGAAATCCATGATAGCTTCAAAATCGTTATATGTTCTGTCTGAGTCATCAGAGATTTTGAAAAATGATAAAGCACTTGAAGCAGTGCAGAGATGCATCGGCAAAAATATGCTTGTGTGCATGTTTACAACGCTTGATAAGCGCGTTAAACTGTACAAGCAGTATAAAGATATAGTTGTTGAATTTGAGACGCTTAAAAGCGAAATCCTGAAGAAATACATCAAGAAAGAAATCAAGCTGTCAGATAAAGACTGTGAGAAGTTGATGGAAATATGTGAGTATGATTATGGTAGATGCTTACTTGAAATCGACAAGATGAAAACATACATCAAGGCGTTTAACAGCAAGAGCGGTTTTGACGGTTATACCGCTGAAGATTGTTTTTATTATTTCATGCAGTCAGGTACAATATATCAACCTGCAAAAGATGTTATCTTTGATTTTGTAGATGCTGTGATGCAGAGGGATGCTTATATGGCATTCAAGTTGATGCAGGAAAGCTATGACAGCGGTGAAGCAACGCTGGTGATGATATCAAATCTGTACAGTAATTTTAAAGCGACATTGCAGGTAAAATCGTGTAAAAGTCGAGACATTGCAAAGAGTACAGGATTAAACACTTGGCAGATAAACAACGCTAAGAAGTACATTGGCAATTATTCTGTCAAAGAGTTAATCAATGCAATGCAGATTATACGCAATGCAGAAGTTGGAATAAAGTCAGGATTGATTGATGAAGAAGTAGCAGTACCACAGATTTTAGTAAATATTTTATGAGGTGATATATGGCAAGAAATTTAAAAAATCTTGTAAAGCTTGTAAACAAAGCTACGGAGCAGATGCCGATAGAAAAAGCATTCTTGCAGGATTTAAAGCGTAGCATAGAGCTTACAGCAAGTAAAAACAGAGGTTCGGGCAGTAGAACATATAAGCCGAGTGCGATGCATTGTATACGACAGATGGCTTATATCATTTACGGAAAGCCCGTAGATGAGACACCTGAATCTTATATGAGCATAGGAATATGTAATTCTGGAACAGACACACATCAAAGAATACAGCAGGCAGTGCTTGATATGAAAAGCAATGGCATGGACTGTGAGTACATCAATGTTGCTGATTTTGTGAGAAGCAGAAATCTTGATTATCTGGAAATTAAACAGGAGCCGGATTTTGAGCATGGTTCATATGAGACAAAGCTTTATCATAAAACACTTAACATGAGCTTTTTATGTGATGGTATAATCAAGTATATGGGCAAGTATTATATACTTGAGCTGAAAACAGAGAACGCGAACAAGTTTTATAATCGCGAGAGTGTGAATCCTGACCACTTTAATCAAGGAACAGCTTATTCAATCGCGTTGGGAATTGATGATGTTGTCTTTGTTTATATCAACAGAGACACATCGGACATGAAGTCTTTTATGTTTACGCCAACTGATGATATGAAGCAGGACCTTGTTGGTTTAATATCAAACTGTGACAGCTATATCAAGAAGCTTAAAATACCGCCTAAGCCTTTGAACATCAGCAAGAAAGCTTGTGAGTATTGTGGATTTAAAACACAGTGCAGAAAGGACGGATAATGGCAGTAAATAGGGGAAAGCAGTTTGAAGAAGTTATAGAATCAGCATTTGAGAAGATTCCAGATGTTAGTGTTGTGAGACTGCATGACCAAACAACGGGATATTTGGGTAGTTCTAACCATTGTGATTTTATTGTGTATCGAAAACCTTATGAATATCACATAGAGTGTAAATCTGTACATGGAAATACTTTGAGTATTCACAGTATTCCAAAACCTGATAAGAATGGTGTTTTACATGGATTCTATGGAAATATAACTGATACTCAGTGGGAGGGATTGCTTGAGAAGTCAAAGATTACAGGAGTAATCGCAGGAGTGATATGTTGGTGGATTGACAGGGATGTTACTTTGTTTATTCCAATACAAATGCTTGAAGCCATGAAAAATATGGGGAAGAAAAGCATACGGTATGATGAATGTGTTTATTGTGACTCTTTGGGAAATGGTTATGTAACCGCATTTATTCGGGGTAAAAAGAAACGTATATTTTTTGATTATGATATGAAACAATTTTTTGAGGAGGTAAATCATGTCAAAGGTCAATATGTATGATGATATCAAAATAAAAGAGATAAAGGGCATTCAGCTACACATTGAGGATAACTCTAAGCAGTTAAGCGATATTGTAGACAGCATAATTAAGCCATATTGCAAGGATTTAGATAATTATGTGCTTTTTATCAAGGATTGCCTTGCAGACGGGCAGAATCCACCTACAGATGCAGAGCTTGATGATTTTTGTATGAATCTTTCAACATACATCTACTTTGCAGGTGGCATGGTGGAACAGCTTGGAATCAGAGATGATATAGCAAAAGCTGTATATAAGGAAATGTATCATTCCACAAGAGCATCGATGGACAAAGGCACTGTAGCTGATAAAGACAGTATTGCCGAGCTTAATAGTCAGCAAGAGCTATTAACAAGCATATGCTACACAAGAGCGTGGAAAACAATGAAGGCGAAAGTGGAGAACGCGCAAGAGCTTTTACAGAGCTGTAAAAAGGTTCTTACAAGACGTATGACAGAGATGGAACTTACAAGAATGGGAGGAAATTAAAGTTGACTGGAAATGAGTATCAAAAGCTGGCAAGCAGAACAATATCACAGACATTGAGTAAATATGCAGTTATAAGACATTCAGTGTTTGGTTTATGCAGTGAAGCAGGTGAAGTAGCAGGTTTATTTCAAAAGCAGTTTCAAGGGCATGATATAGAGCCAGAACATCTCAAGAAAGAGCTTGGAGATTGTTTGTGGATGATAGCTGAAATGTGTACCGTAAATGATTGGAAACTTGAGGATATCATGCAGATGAATATTGATAAATTAAAAGCACGATATCCCGAAGGATTTGATGCTGAAAAGTCATTACATAGAGAGGAAGGAGACATATGACATCATATGTTCACGCAAGCGATGGGAAAGTATTTTGTCCAACAAAAGCAGGTATGAAGATTGGCAGAATTAGGTCAAAGTTCTGTAAGGATAGTCCTGTATTTAAAAAGTCATATATACACACAGTTCCGACAGCATGGGTAAACTGTGGCTGGGTAGAAGAAAAGGAGATACAGAATGGGAAAGAAACTTGATGAGCTTATTAAGAGCATTAACAAGGAACAGAAAGAGGAAATCATAACCAAAGGACTCACAAACTATGAGCAATTCAAGCGCATACCGTTTACGAGTCCACGAATGAACTATTGCACATATGGTGGGATACCTGAAGGCAGACTGATAGAATTTTATGGTGAAGAAAGTGGTGGTAAAACTACATCAGCACTTGACATCGTGGCAAACTTTCAGAGCATGTATCCTGATAAGGACGTATTGTGGATAGATTCTGAGAATACGTTTGATGTGGAATGGGCAAAAAAGCTTGGTGTTGATGTAGATAAGCTTTATATCACACAGCCTAAATCACAGTCAGCTGAAGAAATCTTCCAGATGATTCTTGTTATGATAGAGAGTGAGGAAGTAGGATTAGTCATAATTGACAGCTTGGCCGCTTTGATGTCAGCACAAGAGATTGAAAAAGAGATTGGAGATGCTACATATGCAGGCATCGCAGGACCACTGACAAAGTTTAGCAAGAAAGCTGAGACAGCTTGCCATAAATATCATTGTACATTGATAGGTATCAACCAGGAGCGCGAGGACTTAAAGAGTCAGTGGGGAGGTATGAAAACACCCGGCGGGAAGTGCTGGAAGTTCATGTGTACTATGCGCTTACACTTCAGCAAAGGTAAATATATTGACGATAAAGGAAATGAGCTTACAAGAGGTGCAGAGAATCCGTATGGAAATATTGTGCTGATGAGTATCACAAAGACGAAATCATGTCCGCCATCGCGTAGAACAGGTTTTTATACGCTGACTTATTCTGACGGCATCGATTATATACATGACCTCATAGATGTAGCAACAAAGTATGGTATCATTGAGAAGTCAGGAGCATGGTATAAGATTGTTGATATCGAAAGCGGTGAAGTAATCAATGACAAATTACAGGGAGCAAGCAAGGTAAAAGATGCGCTGGAGTGTGATGATAAGCTGTTAAGATACGTGGAAGAGCTTGTAGAACATGCAATGGATATGGCTATTGACAATTAAAGCTTGAAGTGATATAATAATATTTGCGTAGAAGCAACGGACATTTTTACTTTCATAACGAGAACCCATAGTATCCAACGGGAAGAGGAGCTGTCAGAAATGGCAGTTCTTCTTCTTTTTTTTGGAAAAATTTAAAAAATTTTTAAAAAAGTGGTTGACAAATATAAAAACGTGTTATATAATGTTCTTGTGATTGAGAGATACGACACAAGAAAGAACGAGGTAAGAGATATGAGAACATACTTGAAAAAATATTGCGTAGTTTACAAAATCGATGATGTGATGCATGAATACAGATGTTCAGCTTACGGCGCAAGATTCGCTGAGAAGTATTGCAAGCAGGAGCGCGGGAACAATATTGAAATCGTAGAGACTTATGAGGAGGACTGAGATATGATGCAAGAGCTTAACAAGATATGGAAAGAAAAGACAGGCAAGGACTTAACTGAAGCAGAAGCTTGGAAGATGGTTGAGTTTGTAAAGATGGTTCTTGAGAATGCAGATAGAAAGCTTGATGAGATTCAGGAGGGATGAGATATGGCAGATGTATTAAAAACACCTGATGGAGTCATTATAGTTTTTGAAAAGACTGATGTGGTGGAGACAATTAGACGTTATGTGTCTGATGATGTAGCTGATTATGTAGAACGTGAAATGAAGTATTATGATGAGCAGGAAAATCTTGATAAATTATACTTTGAGTCAGACTATGAAAGTATGGAGGCTTCATGTGATGAATACACGGCCGTATTAAATGATATTAACGATGAAACAGAGGTTTTATTTCAGCTTATTGATGCAAAAAGACTTGATAAGAAAAAGCTTTTTGATGCAGTTATGCAGATTCAGAAAAAATGTTTAGAATTGCTTTAAAAAAGTTGTTGACAAACACAAAAACGTGTTGTATAATGTTATTGTCAGATGAGATGACACTTGCAGAAAGGAGAAGCTTATGAACATCGAAAAAATCAAAAGAGCATTAGCTAAGAAGCTAAAAGATGAAAATAGCAGTTTCACCAAGAAAGACATCAGCATCGAAAAGGTCAGCAAAAACGAGATATGGATAAAGATGCGTGATTACGAGATTCTACCGATTTCTGTAAAGCAAGATAAAGATGATTACTTTGGGTATGTGCTTTTCATTCGAGATGAGTTTGATGAGGGCTTGATTGGAATGTGTGACAGCAAAGTTGATTATCCTTGGGATGAGGCAATGATAGAAGTTGGATACTACATAGCATCGAGATTCTGAGACTTGAAAGGAGAAAACACTATGAAGCAGATTAAAAACGGAACAAAAGAGGCACAGAGCATCATCGCTATTTTCAACGATAAGAAGTGGAGTAACAAAGGCAGTATTTACGATGCATACGGCAAGCCTTCAGCAAAGAAAGTCAGCATCTGGAAAGCGATTGAGAAAAGAGCAAAAGAGACAGCTGGTTACGGTTACAATGATGATTTACGAGTTGTCAGCAGGAACGGGTATTTATTCAGCACGATGTACAGCTACACGATAGATGGAAAGACCTACATCGTGTACGACACAAAGAGCGAGACAAAGGTTGCTAAGTTAGTCTGATAAGGAGGCGAGCTTATGATAACAGCATTAAAGAACTGGAAAGGGTCAGTAGCAGTCAACGGAGAAAGCTATGACAGCATACAAAGCGCAATTTCAGCTTTTAAGACGTTTAATGGCCCGATACATATAAAGTTATCACCGAAGAAGGAAACAGTGCTTAAAATTGATTCTGATGCGTCACAGAGCATACAGAGCATCAGTCCAAAGCTTGGAGAGATTCAGATAACTGTTAAAAAGTACATGACAGAGCCCGCAACACCGCTTTTCGATTTCATGGCAAAGTGGAATAACAACAATCCCATGCCCATGCGTATAATGACAGGTACAAAAGAGAAAGAGACGCGAGGTATGGTTTACATGAAGCTTCATGGATTAGCTAAGCCTACAATCACCTGTTGCTGTTGTGGCAAAGAGCTTACTAATCCGGTATCAAGAAAGTACGGCATCGGTCCTATTTGTCTTAGCAAGATAGGAATTAATCTTGATATAAATGATGTTGATGGCATCAGCGAAAAGCTTGTTGATGTAAAGTGGGAAGGTTGGATAATAAAGTCAGCGATTACAAAGGAGGAAGAGGTATGATGGAGAAAACAGGAGTTGTTATGAGTGCAGAATTTGAGAGTAAAAAGAAAGCAGTCAAGAATTGGCTTGACAGAGTAGTTAAGAGCAAGATAGCACTGATTCAGCTTGGCAAGCCCGAGTATAATGATTTTGGTGCAGAGCTTTGTGGTGAGTATGGTGCGGTTCATATGTTCGCTGGTCTTGAAACTGTAGCGTTCTATCTGGGACAGACAGTAACATATGACCCTACATGGAGCGAGGATAAAGGCCGTATGTATTTTATGTATGATGGGCTTGAAGTATTTCAGCTGTGGAGAATGCAGTCATGATATATGAGCTTGAAAAGAGAGGTAACAGTCTGGTGATGCCTACCAGACTGTATAACTTTCTGATGCAAAACAAAGTCAAATTCAGCTATGATTTTGAAAACAGCGGGATAAATCTTGAGGAAGATATCATAGAACGCATCAGAACGCTTAGAAATGACGATTTAACACATCAGACGATAAAATATACTACTGAGACACAAAAGACGCTTAAAACGCAAAATATGCATTTACACAAGAGGAGGTTAATTTAACATGTTAAACATTAAAGCAGAGAAAGATGGAGTAATGATTGAAGGAGAGGGAACAACCAAGGAGATGTTTGAAGCAATAGCAACAGCAGTGGCTGGTGTTTATAAGCAGTCAATCAAGAATGCTGAAGTATCAATACCATTTGTATCTTTACCAGTATTACAGGTGACTATAAAGGATAGACTTATTAAGCTGTTGAGCTTTGCACTTGCTGACGCTGACAGAGAACTTAATGAGGAGCATGATAAACAGGATATCAAGTCGGCAGATTTCACAAAGGATGAACCTATGAGTTTTTCAGAGTTTATGCAGAAGCTTATGGGAATGATGGAGGATAACGATGAACACGGAAACAAAAGTACATGAGTATCACTTAAGGACATCAAATAGGGCTTGTGGACAGACGACACAGGAGATTTATATAAAAGGTTATAATGATGGCAAGTCAGGAGGTTATAATGACGGCAAGTCAGATGCAATCAAGGAATTTGCTGAAAGACTTAAACAGGATGTAATTGATATGCATGATTGGCCAGGTAATACAGACAGAATGCTTAAAATTATAGACAAAAGAATGAAGGAGACATTGGGTGATGAATAGTGAATTAACCGAATCACAAAAAATAGATTTATTTTTACGAAATCAGCAAGTACACAGAGCAAAGGAAGCATTAGATAAGGCTTTTGTTGAATACAGCGATGCTTTAAAATCTTTAGCCGTAATAGTAGGGCAACAAGAGTTTTTTGCAGATTGTGGTGCAGGAAAATGTTTTTCCGATGCAAATGGTAAACTTTTCATAAAGATTGATAAGAAAGCAGGATATATCTGTGATACACTGTTAGATAGTGCAGTAGATTTAAGCACAGGTGAAGTTACTGTTTTTAATCCAAAAACAGTTGTTACAGTGCATGAAAATGCAAGAGTTATAGTTAAGTGAGATGACACAAATGAAATATAAAATATCTAATGTATATAATCCATATGATTTTATAAAAAATGACCATATAAAGATTCATCCTTGGATTCCGAATGGAAAGTATTGTATAAAGAGAGCTCCTATGAAAAATGGTTTTGGAGAATATCGTTGCTTTCCTGTAGAAGTAAATACTTGGGAAACAATATTTGACAATGAAACAAGAACTTATGGTGATATATATTTTGATACTGAGCAGTATGAATGGAGTACAAATGATATACTTATAATTGATGATACAATATGGTTAGAAGCTATAAACGGCGGTCTGCAATGGTTTAAAGTTGAAGAGGTGAGCGAATGACAAACGAAGAAGCAAGCATAATCATTGGTAATATACCGATAAATGGGGATGGGTGCTATTCAATCCCAGAATACCAAAAAGCAAAGGCAATGGCAATCAAGGCACTTGAAACAGTTTCGTGTATAAAAGAAAAATGTGCATACTGCCCACATTGTGAAAATTGTGATGTGGATGATGAAACGCTTGAAATCAAGGCATTAGAGCAAGAACCTTGTGATGATTGCATAAGCAGACAGGCGGTGCTTGACCAAGCAGTAGATTATGGTTCAAATACATACTTAATTCCTGTTAATTCAGTAAAAACTTTACCATCTGTCACACTAAAGAAAGAGACAGCACATTGGATAAACAAAACACTCATATATAAAGGTGAGACAAAAGGTGAACGTGATTGTTACGCAGGAACTTGCTCAGCATGTGGTACAGTACAGGAATGTTGGAAGTTTTGTTGTGGTTGTGGAGCAAGGATGGTGAGTGAATGATTAAATCAAAATCATACAATTCCATGTATAGCTATAAAAAAGATAATCTTAAATACATTGATAGATATGGAGATGCTCATTACAAAAGAAAAATAAAGAGATGTATAGTAAATAGATATGGTGATGTGGTTAAGGTTATTACAAAATAAAGAATGAGGTGAGCGAATGACAACAGAAGAGAGAAACATAAAATTAAAGCATTTAATCACATGTATGAAGTGTGAAGTAAGTGGCAAAGTGTGTGATGAAAACTGTCCTACTCAATATGAAGCTGGAAATATGGGAGAGATTATAGAAAATCTTGAAGCAATATCCGAAATACTAGAACAACAGCCTTGTGAAGATGCCATAAGCAGACATGATGCTTTAAATTGCGTAACATTTAATGAAGTTAGATATAGAATGGTTGAAGATATAAAGGCTTTACCCTCCGTCACACAAAAGAAAAAATCCGAATATGAGCATGACCATGAGGTAGTCAAAGCTTATAATGACGGACAGGCTTATATAGTGGACAAGATAAAGGCAAAGATTGAGACTTTGGATTTTGATTGGGGCGACGATTTAAATCCTACAGCCAGAAGTATATGTATGGTATGTGACGCTATTGACGAATGCATTGGAAATTAGTGACAAGTACAGAGGTGAATAAAATGAGTATATGTGATTTATGTCAATTAAGTAGTCCAAGTGGTTGTACTAAGTTAGACAATGAAGTTTGTCTTAAGGACGCACTCAAATTGATTAAGGCATCGGCTACAAACGGCGATGTGATAACAACCTTATATCCCGATGCTAATCCCGAAGAGGATATACAGGAACCGCACTATATTTTATTCACATTGAATGGCTTTTGTTTCAGTATATCTAAAGAATGGTGGAACTCACCATATAAGGCAGGTGATATAGATTGACATTCAAAGTAATTGATACAAAGACAGGCAAAGAACCTACTAATCGAGTGATTGAAAATCTTGCCAAAAAGGGTGGCTTAATGGTATGTGACATAGACCAGTTCTTTGTTGGTGAGGACGGTAGTTTGGGACTTATGGATGATTGTGGGAATAGTGTATATATTGACATGGAAAGATTTAAGGTGGAGGTATCAGATGGAAAATGAATTATTATTACAAGGTAACGGAAAACCGTGGCTGACAGATGAAGATAAGACAGTACCGAAGAAATGTCCTACTTGTGGGGCTGATATGGGGTTATTCCTTATGGGCGAACCCATATTCTTATGCAAGGGAAAAGACAGGCATTATTACGGCACTTTGAAATTTACGGCAGAAAGTGAGGATAAGTAATGAAGATAAAGAGATACTTATGTTCAGCAAGCACAAGAACCGAATACATTCTTATAGGCATTTGGGCGTTTACTGAAAAGGGATTACAGCGTAAGATAAACAAACTTGCCAAATGGGGAATAGAGATTGAAGATAGGTTTGGTAACAACAGATATGTTGAAAAGTTCCCGAAGTATTTAAGTCCAATCCATATTTATTAAGGAGGTAAATAAATGCAAATAGTAGTTACTTTATCTGAAGAAGATTATTATGTGCTTATTACTGCAAATGATGATAAATTACCTTCAATAACTGCTCGTCGTCATCTATTTGCACAGTTAAAAGAAGGAACACTACTTCCAAAAGGACATGGAGTATTGAAAGATGTAGATAAGATAGTTATGGAAAGTAGTGTTGACATGTGGACAGATAATGGTTATGAATCAATGATTGCAGTTGAAGCTATCAATAATTCACCCACAATTATAGAAGCAGATAAGGAGGTAAGTAAATGAATTGTCCAAATTGTGGCGCGATTATAAAAACATCTGATAAGTATTGCGAGTATTGTGGAACGCAAAACAGTTTCAGTATTGAAGATGTGATGAAAACAGGGATTTTTTGTGATGGATATGTGGCAGAAAAGCGGACAGTCTATGAAGATGTTGATGTTTATTATGATATTTATGGACGCTTGCACAGGTCCAAAGTAAAGCCAAAACGTATAATAACAATAATCGAAAAATAGGACGGTGATATAAATGGCAAAACCAATAGTGACAGTTGATGGACTGACAGAGAAGTTGGAAAAAGCAATCTGTGACAGTCCGTTGACATTAACAGAGATATGTAAAAGAGCGAAGATATCAAGACATCAGTTATGGCAATACAGATACTATTCAGTAACTCCCAACGCATTAGTATTAGCAAGATTAGCAGTTGTATTGAATATCAGCACTGATTATTTGTTAGGCATAAGCACAAAGCAAACAATAACAGCATAGGAGGATGAACAAATAATGTATGAGAGTCCAATAAACTTGATATATGGTGATTTTCAAACAAAAGTATCAGAAAACAACGACATGGTTGTTTTAAAAGTCATTCAAAAAGTCGGTGTTGATGTTGATAAGAACGAATTAATAAGAGCGTTGAACTACGACAGAGAACAGTATGAAAGGGGTTATGCTGAAGGTAGAAATGCAGAGTATTTGAAGAGAAAAGACATGTTGTGGGATATTAGAAATCAGATAACAATGTTATCTGTTTTCAATCGAGAAAATGTAATTGCTGTGATAGACAGTTATTTAAAACAGGAAGAGGAAACAACATGATAAACTATATACGAATACAATGTATAGCACCTATAATCTTAGTGTTGATACTTAAAGGTGTTATAACTTCTCCATCACAGTTAAGAGATGCCAATCCTACAGCACTTCAGCATCTATCAGGTACAATGCAGATTGAAAATGGAAATGCTGGTGGATACAGTTTATTACAGGACATGATAAGATTATTACTGACAGGAGCAGTAGTAATAAACCGAGTAGACTCACCAAGATGGAGCGGTGATACAATAGAGAAAGTCATACTTGCAAAAGGTCAGTATGCAAGCGTAACAAGAAAAGGATTCAAGACAAAGAAAGCTACAGAACAAACAATATTATTAGCAAAGTATTTGTTGATATATGGGACAAAGTGGGTATGTCCAAAGAATGTGGTATATCAGGGACAAGGTAAGAATGGTTCAAGTATATACTTAACCATCAAAGTAAAAGGTGATAAACCAGAGTTATTCTGTTATGAGTGAGGTGTTATCATGATAGAGATATCAAGAGTGGAGCTGTATAAAGTCTGTAAGCGATGCGGCAAAAAGCTGAAAAAGCTTGAATACAGACAGAGAGGATATGGTAAGATATGTTGGGAGAAAATAAAAAAGAGTAAGCGTCAAAAAAAGTTGTTTACTTTTGATTGATTTTATATTATAATAAATCATGGGAGGAATGTAACATGGAAGAAAAGCATTTAGCTTTAGAACTACTCCAAGAAGTAAAGGCAAGCGCAAGAAGATGGTTTATAATTGCGATTGTAGAATTAATGGTAATAACTGCATTGGTGTTAATATTATTATTAGTTCCCGCAGAGGCAGTAAGCATTGAAAATGAAGATGGCAACGCTAACTACATTGGCAATGATATGAATGGAGATATCAATAATGGCAAAGATTACAGTGAAGAGGTATTACAAGGGCAGGAAGAAAACGACAGTTAGACGGAGAAAAAGATAATGCCAGCATCCAACAGAGTTATGATACATAAATTGCAAAACGCGATTAATCAATATGGTGGTAAGATACTATATGAGAAATCGCAGTTTTTCAGTAAAGACCAAAATCGGCCAATCACTATATACAAAATCTGTCAATCGTTAGATACTGAGACTAAGCACAAGAAAGAGAAGCTTTTTGAGTCCACATCAATGATTCAGATAGTATTCTTTCTACGTGATATCTGGTGTTATATTCGAGGTCAGGAAATACCAACAGATAATGCAGAATGGGAGATAATCAAGCAAAAGAAAAACATTGATTATAGCTTAGTTAAGATTGAGGAGCGGTGACATGAAGAATATAACAGAGTGGATAACAGTCAATGGACATCATGTTCCAATATATGAAGGTGAGTCAAAAGATGACGCTGTTGGCAGATTTACTAAGATGATGGAAGATGACAGAAGAAAAAACAGTCAGATGTCAAAGAGTAAAGCTGAAGCAGATAAAAGAAACAAACAAGACCCGCCTAAGCGTTTACGTCTTAACGATATATCCGCTAAAGATGCCAATAAGTTTTCTGATGTATTGCATCTCAAGACAAAAGAGAGATTCAGATTTAAAGAAGGTACAAGCATTACAGGCGCTTATGTATTTGCAGGTAAGGGTTGCTCTAAAGTATTTAGAGATGCTGAGAAGTACGCAAAGAGATATCCGCAAAGCGGAAGAAATCCAGAAGATTGGCAACATTGTGCTGGATTCGCTAAGATAACAAACGGCTCTAAAGTGTTAGATAGAGAAGTACATTGGGTACAGGGTAAAGATGGATATGTTCGTGAAGCGTTCATCAAGATTCACGAGAAGAATCTTGAGGACAGAAAGTGAGGGTGAAAATGTTACACAAAGGAAGTAAAGCTAAGTACATCGGGGAAACAAATGGAGCTTTTGAAAAAGGCAAGATTTATGAAGTACGTGGATATGACAGAGAACTTGACGCATGGGGAGTAATGTCAGATTTGGATGAAGTCTATGCAGTAGGAGAAGATGATTTGGAAGAGGTAGAATGATATGTCTAAAGAGGTAGAACAGTGGATAACTGTAAACGGCAACAGGGTTCCTATCATGAAAGGTCAGTCTAAAGCTGATGCAGTCAAGAGCTTTGTAGCAAAACAGAACAAGACAAAGACAGCATCGAATAAATCAGCTGATAAAAAGACAGCGACCAAGCAGTCAGGTGACCAGAAGAACATCACCAAAAATGAAGATGAGAAAGACCAGCAGATAGCACGGAATCAGAAAGAAGCAGAAGCGCGAAAAGCTGAAGAAAACAGGCCGATACAGGAAGTACATAAAGCAAAGATAAAAGAGCTTGAATCCGATAAGTATGAGGGCGATAATACATACGACCTTGATACATTAAAGCCTGTAAGCTTTGAAGATGGTTATCAGGTAACATTCTGTCAGATTGGAGATAATTACACGAATGACCAGTATCAGGCTAAAGTCAATGAATGCTTGAAGCTGTCGAGTAATGGCAAGACATATGCTGGCAAGTTTGAAGGAACACCCGAGATATCATTCCATTGTGCAAACAGAGAGCAGGCAATAGCATATGCAAAAGCAAATAATCAGATATCGATATGGGATTGGAAAGCCGGAAACGCTGATTGGCGATACGGAGAAATAAAGACAGGCGGAACAGGAAGGAGAAAGTAAAAATGACGTTAGATGAATTAATCAAGAAATATCCTAACAAGAAAGACAGCGATGCCGCAATGGCTAAGATGTCAAGAGCAGAAGCAAAAGAGCTTATAGACAGCATGAGTACACCACAGGGTAAATCAAGAGCCAAGAAAGAATGGGAAAGACTTTCAGGCAAGAAGTATTAATACAAAGGAGCTGATATAATGGATAAAGACACTGAGAAGAAAACAAAAAAATCGGCGGGAAAATCCATAAAAAAGAAAAGCACATCGAAAAGCTCCAAAATCACACATAGAAGCACATTAAAACTATTACAGGATACATACAGCAAAGAAGAAGATAAACCGACAAAAGAAAAGAAACCAAGAGTACAGAGACAAAAAGGATTCAAGCAGAAAAGAAACTGTCCAGATGTACTTAACCAACAGCAGAAATTATTCTGTATCTATTATGCAGAAACAAGCAATGGAATGCAGTCAGCCATAAGAGCAGGATATAAGGAAACGACAGCGTGTAAGCAAGCATCGCGTTTGTTGACACTGGAGAAGGTGAAGAAGGAAATCGACCGAATCAATTTAAAGAAAGAGGAACATGCAATCGCGACAGCTACAGATGTTATGCAGTTTTTGACCAAAGTCATGAATGGTGAAATCAAAGACCAATTTGGTTTAGATGCTACACTGGCAGACAGAATAAAAGCTGGTCAGGAGCTTGCCAAGAGAACAGTCGATATCGATAACAGAGTTAAAGGTGTTCCTGATAATGTAATGACTATAAAGCTTGATTGGAGGAAGAGCGATGGCAAAACTGAAACTGAATGAGAAAGAGCTGGCATATTACAAGAGTAAAGCCAAAGGTGCAGAGTTTACTGATGCAGACGCAAAGCAGGTAGACGATGACAGATTGACACAGATAAGCAATATGGCCAATAGTGATGCCACATCAAAGAAGCAGGCGCGTGAACGGTCAGCGTTCAAGAATGATGCAGAGTTCAAATATTACAATCTGGCATTATATGAAACAGCTTCAGCGATACAATACGGATTAATGTGAGAGGAGACAGCATCATGGCAAAAGAACGCGAACCCGAAAGATGGATAACACTAAAGGGCGGAAAACATATTCCGATATATGCTGGTGATACTGACGCAGACATCAAAAACAGAGTAGCAGAAGCAACAGGAAAAAAGTCTACGCAGAGCAACAAATCAAATACAGCTTCCAATAGCTCTAAAATGACAGGAAACACGCTTGACGCGCAGAAGAAAGAGAATGATATAGCTAAGAACAAAACAGACGCGGAAAAGCTAAATAATGAGTCTAAATACAGAGACGAATTGTCTAAGGGCGATAAAGTCACTATAAGCAATGGTAAGATGATGTTTAAAGGCAAGGAAGTTGATAAGATAGACACATCAGAAGCAGGACAGGCTGGCGAACAGTCATTTGCTGACCATCTTGATAAAAACGGCAATCTGTCTCCAGAACGTGCTGAAGTACACAGACAGATTATGGAAGATTACTTCAAAGAGCATAAGCCGTATGCGCCGGGCGAGGAAAAAGTTGCGATGTTTACGGGTGGTGGTGCCGCATCTGGCAAGGGTGTATTCAGTAAGAATATTGGAGATTTCTACTCACAGAACAAAAGCCCGATGGTGATTGACCCTGACGATATCAAAAAGGCACTTGCTAAAGCTGATGGAAAAGAGATGGACGAAAGACTTACAGCATACTATCATGAGGAATCTTCAGCACTTGCAAAGCAGATATATGGAACAGCTTTACAGAACAATTATCCGACATTGTATGACGGCACAGCTACAGGTGGTGGCGTGTATAAGCTTTTAGATGCCGCAAAGAAAGCTGGTTACAAGACCGAGATGTCGTTTGTTTACAGTGATTTCAAAACGGTAAGACAGAACAGCTTGGACAGATTCGTGAAGCAGAAAAGACTTGTTCCATTGCATCAGCTGACAGCCGCACATAGAAAAGCATATGATGCGGTACAAAAGCTGTCTGGTGTTGTTGATTCACTTAAAGTATATGACAATGCTGGCAGGAATCTGAGACTTACAGCGGAGAGCAAAGCGGGAAAAGGTCTAAGCGTAAAAGACCAAGCATCATGGAAACGCTTCAGCGAGTCATCTGGCGAGTTCACACTTAATGAAAAGCAGATTGATGATTATATGCAGGACGTTTTAAAACTTAAAAAACAGTATAACATCTAAGCAGGTAAACAGCCTGCTTTTTGCTGATTTTACAGAAAGGAATAACAGTCAGATATGCCACAAATTGATATACCTCTCCGTGAGTGCATAATACCTGACTTTTTCGATGTCTTAGAAGATATATTGGACCATCGACATAGCAAATATATACTGCCGGGCGGACGAGGAAGCACAAAGTCATCATTCATTGGTGGAATAGCAATACCGCTGTTAATCACAGCATATTCAAATATACATGCAGTCTGTTTTAGAAAGATAGCCAATACGATTCAGACATCGATATTTCCACAGGTCGTTTGGGGAATCTATCAATTAGGGTTACAGGATTTATTCAGTATACCAAAAAATTACAGTACACCAATCGAATATAAACCAACAGGTCAAAAAATCTACTTCATGGGACTTGATGACCCAGACAAAGTAAAATCAATAAAGCCGACATTCGGATATATCGGGATAAACTGGTTTGAGGAGCTTGACCAATTCGCGGGCGAGCGCGAGCTTAGAAAAGTAACACAGTCTACAAAGCGTGGTGGTCAGCTGTTTTGGGATTTCAGAACATTTAACCCGCCTATCTCAAAGAATAATTGGGCTAATGAATTTGTAGAAGAATACGAGCTGAGACCTAAGAAGTCAACACTTGTTATACGAACAACATATTTACAAGTGCCAGAAGAATGGTTAGGACCAGAATTTCTTGAAGAAGCTGAAGAACTGAAAGAAAAGAATCCGAGAGCGTATGAGCATGAATACATGGGAGTTCCTGTTGGAACAGGCGGAGATGTATTTCCCAATGCTTGCGATTTGGATATGACTAAGCTTGTACCTCATTACAACGGCATGGGAATTGAGGACAAAAAAGTGCCAATGTGGCAGACATTCAGTGAGATATACAATGGCATCGATTGGGGATTTGCAAGAGACCCGTTCCGATTTGTCAGAATGCATTTTGATATCAAGCACTTGGATTTATACATCTTTGATGAGTACAACACAGTAAAAACGCGAAATCAGGTCGTATTCGACATTTTATACAATGACTTGAAGAAACTACGCAAGGATGAGCTGGTGATAGCCGACAGCGCAGAGGAAAAATCAATCGCAGACTTTAAAGCATACGGAGCATTCATTCGAGGTGCTGACAAAGGACCAGATTCAGTACGATATGGCATAAAGTGGTTGCAGGGCTTAAATCATATTTACATCGATGCAAGAAGATGTCCCGAGACCTACAAAGAGTTTACGCAGTATGAGTACGAGCAGGACAGAGATGGAAATTTCATAAGTGCATATCCAGACGAAAACAACCATTCAATAGATGCGGTGCGTTATGCATTACAGAAATACGCTAACAGAAAGGGTAATTGATGAGATTTAGCATCATAATTCCAGCGTTCAACTCTGAAAACCATATCCGAAAAGCGTTGGAAAGCATAAAAATGCAGGTTTTTCGTGATTTCGAGTTGATAATCGTATGTGACAGCTGTACGGACAACACTGAAAGCATAGCCAGAGAATACACAGACAAAGTATTTACAGTTGAAAATCACTGTGATGGACCAACGAGAAATAGAGGTATTGAAGAAGCTAAAGGCGATTATATACTTTTTATGGATGATGATGACTGGTGGCTTCACGAATATGTATTGACAGAGCTTGACCGAAAGTTAAGAGAAGAAAACGAACCCGATATTTTATGCTTCAGTTTTATATTTAAGAATTGGTTATATGCAAGACCTAAAAGACCCGATGGCGAATATTGGATAGCGACATGGAACAAAGCTTGGAAACGCACGAGCATTGGCGATTCAAGATTTGGAAACATTCATTCCAAGAGTGATGTGCAATTTCATAGGCAAATGTTTTCAAAGCGATTGAGAGTAGTGGACTTTGATGCTTTGATGTATTATTACAATTGGTTACGAAAAGGCAGTCAGACAGAGATGGACAGGAGAAAATAGCATGACAAAATATATGATTCATACATATCCAAAAAGACTGTGGTACGTAGAACAATATTTAATACCATCAATGTTGGCACAGGGTATTGAAAAAGCTGATATAAAAGTGTATAATGATGAAAAGCATGAAGGTAATCTCAAAGCTTGTATGAGCGCATTTGCCAGCTGTCCAAATGACTTAGAAGGCACTTGGCATTTACAAGATGATGTGATTATCTGTAAAGACTTTAAACAACGCACAGAATGGTACGATAACGGGCTTGTTTGTGGCTTCAGTAGTAAAACGTACGACGGAGACATAAAAGACAAAATAGGGGCGATTCCGCGCGTCAGAATGTGGTTCAGCTTCCCTTGTATCAGAATACCGAATATGTGGGCGCGAGAATGTGCCGAGTGGGTTACAAAATACATCATCGGCAATCCTGTTTACAGACATTATTGGGAAAAAGGTAGAAACGATGATTGGGCATTCAGAGCATATCTGAAAGAGTTCCATAGAGACTGTATCGCACTCAATATAGTTCCGAATCTTGTAGACCATATAGACTATCTGTTAGGTGGTGGAAGCGGTGGAAAGCGTAAAGAGCAGGTAAGAGCGCAGTATTGGACAGATGATGATTTAGTCACACAGTTAGAGGAGAAGATACTTGAAATCGAGAGGTAAATAAATATGGCATTTTGGTCAAGTATAATATCAAAATTAAAGGAGATACTGAAGAAGATGATAGGAGCAAGGACAATCGAACAGACTTTACACGTAACACCTATTATGTCATCACAGATGGAACACGCTATACAGCTTTGGGCTGATATGTACAAGAATCAAGCTCCTTGGCTGAAAGAGCCTACATTACAGGACCCCGTCAGAATAGCATCGCTTGGCTTACCTGCAATGATAGCAAGCGAGAAAGCAAGAACAGCTTTGCTTGAATTTGAAAGTGAGATAACCACTCCTACTGAAGAAGTCGAAATACCTAATCCTAAATACAAAGAACCTGAACCTGATGAGTATGGCAATATCATGCCGAGCTTAGAGCCTAAGACAATTACAGAGGATAGAGCCATTGGAAATACTCAGAGGGCTGAATACCTTAATGAGCAATACAAGAAGCTAAAGAAACAGCTTAGAAAGCAGTTAGAGTATGGTATAGCAAAGGGTGGACTTGTTATCAAGCCATATCTTGTAGCTAATGCAGTAGATGGCAAAGACACAGACTGGCAGATTGAATTTGACTTCATACAGGCAGACAGCTTTTTCCCGTTAGCATTTGACGCAAGCGGACAGATTACAGAGGCCGCTTTTATACAGACTCAGACAGAAAAAGACATCATTTTCAGGAGACTTGAATATCACAAGTGGAAGAATAATACAGTGACCATCATCAATAAAGCTTTTAAGTCTACGACAAACAAAGGTAATCAAGATGATTTAAACGGCTTAGATTTAGGTCAGGAAGTTCCTCTGTCGAGTGTATCAAGCTGGAAAGACTTAAAAGAGACAGTGACCATCAAGAACATACAGAAACCGCTTTTTGCATACTTCAGAATGCCTGAAGCTAATACGATTGATACATCATCACCGCTTGGTGTATCTGGCTATAGCAGAGTAAAAGACCTCATCAAAGATGCTGACATGCAGTATTCAAGAATGCTGTGGGAATATGAAGCGGGCGAGATGGCAATCGATATTGACCGTGATGCTATGCAGTTTAGAGAGGATGGCAAGGGTGGTGGTCAGACCGTGATGAACCAATTACAGGCAAGACTCTTCAGAACCATCGACTTGGGCGAGTCTGATACATACCAGCCTTACGCGCCTACATTGCGTGATTCGTCTTATATACAAGGACTTAATGCAATACTCATGAGGATTGAAGATGTCTCCGGATTAGGGCGAGGCAGTCTTTCAGATGCTACAATGGAAGCTAAGACAGCAACAGAGATTAAATCCATGAAGCAGAGAGCATTCCAGACGAATAAAGACATACAGGATTCATTGGAAGATACTTTGCGTGATGTGATTTATATCATGAATGCATACTGTGACCTTTATAATATCACACCTGATGGAGATTATGATGCATCATTTGAGTGGGACGATTCAATCTTGGTGGATGTAGATACCGAGCTGAATAAGAGATTATCACTCATGAATGCTGGTCTTGCAAGTAAGGTAGAAGTCAGAATGTGGTACTTTGGAGAGACAAAGAGACAGGCAGAGCAGGCACTTCAGGAAATCGATAAACAGAACATGCAGAGCGCGGAAAACGATATGATTATGGAGAGCAATAACGAAGGCAACAGCGGAAATAATTTCAACAAGGGGTTTAATCAGTGAGGTATAGCGCATGTTATCAGATGACGCATTAAACAGACTCATAGAGCCTATAATCAATCGACAACAGCGAATAAATACTTGGTTAATCAAGAAGATAGCACAGCGCATAAAGGAAGTTGGCGAGGTGCTACCTTCTGATGTCCAAACACTGATTAATCTAAGAAACACAGGTGCAGATGCTAAGAAGATAATGGAAGAGCTTGCAAGACTTACAGCTTTACAGGTTGCAGATATACAGAATCTGGTAAGATTTGTTGCTAAAGATGCATACAGAAGCGCAAAGCCATTCTACGATTTTAGAAAAAAGCCATATATACCGTATGATGAAAACACAGTGTTAAAAAGACGCGTAGAAGCTATGGCACGTCAGACATCAGACAGTTATAAGAACATCGCGAAAGCACAGGCTTTTATGGTCAGAGACCCTAAAAACCCTAAGAGGTTCATACCAACAAATGTTGCCAGAACATATCAAAGAATCGTTGATGAAGCAGTGCAGGCCGCATCTGGCGGAGTTGATTATAGAACAGCGATGCACAACACTTTAAAGCAGTTATGCGAGAATGGTATCCGTTATGTAGTCTACAATACAGAGAGTGGAAGAACATACGCACAGAGACTTGATACAGCTGTCAGGCGAAATCTTCAAGACGGAATGCGGGCTATAAACCAGCAGATGCAGAATATAGTCGGTGAAGAGTTTGGAGCTGATGGCGTTGAAATTTCAGTACATATGAATCCTGCTCCTGACCATGCGGAGATGCAGGGACACCAGTATTCAAAAGCTGAATTTGAGAAGATGCAGAATGCTGAGAACTTCAAAGATGTACAAGGCAGAGAGTATCAAGGCTTTGAGAGAGCTGTTGGTACTTTAAACTGTAGGCACTTTGCGATATCAATAGTTATAGGTGTTGAAGGTCAGACGTACACAGATAAACAGCTACAGGAAATACTCAAGAAGAATGAAGAAGGATATACACTTCCAAGTGGTAAACATCTCACAATGTATGAATGCACACAGCGACAGAGAATGTTTGAAACAAAGATAAGACAAGCTAAAGATGGTCAGATAGCCGCTCAAAGCGCAGGAGACATAGAATTAGCTAAGGAATATCAAGTCAAGATAAACAGATATACCGCAGAATACAGCACGTTTTCCAAAGCTTGTGGATTGTCTATGAAGCTTGGCAAGATACAGGTAAATGGTTACAAAAAAATTTCGGTAAAATGATAAAAACCACTTGTATTTTTCACCAAAAGATGTTATACTACAAAGTGAGAATAAATATTCTCAAAGGAGGTCGCTCATGGAAAACATACTGCCCTCAATTATCACTGGTGTTTTAGCGTTGATTGGAATAATTTTTACCAATATCATGTCGAACAGGCAGATTGAGCATAAATTAGAAATTAATCAGTCGGAGATGAACATCAAGCTTGATTATATCACAGCGCAGGTGGAAAAACATAGTGCTGGTATCGAGCAGGTACCTGTCTTAATTGAGAAAGTACACAATCTTGAAAGACGCATGGAATCAGTGGAAAATCAGTTATCAAAAGGGTGAATAGCCCATTGATATATACGACCAGCGTAAAGTCGTTTAAAGAACGCACATTCAGCGGACACTGTAATCCGCGTTTACAAATAACAGACATAAAGAATGGAGGAAATTTATGAACATCAAAGAAATTTTTGACAAAGCAGAGAATGGCGTATTGACTTATGAACAGTTTGCCGAATTAGCAAAAGCTGGCAATGCTAAGTTTGCTGATTTGAGCGAAGGCGCATATGTGTCCAAGAGTAAGTTTGATGCCGAGCTTGAGTCAAAAGCAAGAGAGATTGAGACTCTTACAGGTACAATCTCAACACGCGACACAGACTTGGAGACTCTAAAGAAACAGCTTGAGAGTGCAGGCGCAGATACTACAAAGCTTGCCGAGCTTACCACACAGCTTCAGACTTTACAGTCTAAGTATGATGAGGATTCAAAAGCTCATAAGAAGCAGTTACAGGAGCAGGCCTATAAGTATGCAGTTAATAGGTATGCTGATGGACAGACGTTCTCAAGTACGGCCGCTAAAAGAGACTTCATACAGTCTATGCTTGCAAAGCAGTTAAAGATGGAGAATGACTCCATTCTTGGTGCTGATGACTTCTTGAAGTCATACACCGAAAGCAATCAGGATGCATTCATTACTGAGATTGATTTAAACCAGTTTAATGAAAGTCCTGAGAGCAAACCGCAGTTCGTAGGTTCTACACCCGGAGCTGAAGATGTAAACGCAGGTGACCCGACTGGAGGCTTTTTAAATGCGATGCACTTTACGCCGATTAGACCTATGCCTTAAAAACCATTTTTATACAGGAGGAAAAAACTATGCCCGATTATGTAGCACCCGCTAACAATGGCACAACCGCACAGGGAGCACTTAACTATGCGACCGAGTATTCAAGAGCATTATCACAGATGTGGCCTTACGTCCTCAACTTTGGTAAGCTTTACAGCACACCTAACAATGGCAGATATCGTTGGACAAGTGCAAAGACTATCGAGATTCCCAGCATTTCAACTTCCGGTCGTGTTAATGCTGACAGAGATACCGTAGCATTTGCACAGCGTAATTACGACAACGCTTGGGAGCCCAAGACTCTTGAGAATCAGAGAAAGTGGTCTACACTTGTTCATCCTATGGACATTGACCAGACCAACATGGTAGCAACCATCGCTAACATCACTAACGTATTTAATACAGAGCAGAAGTTCCCCGAAATGGATGCTTATCTCATTTCAAAGATTTACACTGACTGGCTTGAGACAAAGAATCCCCGTACTCAGGAGACACATACACCTGATACCACAGTTCTTACACTTCAGAATGTTCTCAATGTATTTGATGACTTAATGCTGAAGATGGACAATGCAATGGTACCTCCTACAGGTCGTATCCTGTATGTAACCAATGAAGTTAAGAAGCTCATCGGCAATGCTGATAAGATTTCACGTTCAATGGACATCACTTCAGGACCCAACGCAATCGACCGTAGAGTAAACAGACTTGATGAGGTTGAAGTCATCGGTGTTCCTGCAACACTTATGAAAACAGCTTATAAGTTTACTACAGGTTGGGAAGTAGCTCCCGGAGCAAAGCAGATTAACATGTTCCTTGTTCATCCGCTTGCAGTCATCACACCCGTAAGCTACACCTTCTCAAGACTTGATGCTCCTTCAGCAATGTCAGAAGGCAAGTATGTTTACTACGAGGAGTCATTCGAGGACGCATTCATTCTTAACAAGAAGTCGGATGCAATTCAGTTTAATATCACTGATGCCGGCACAACTGGTACTACAGAGACAACTGAAACTACCGAGACCACAGAAACAACTGAATGACAGTTGATATAAGGAGTCAGTTATGACAGACGCTAAGACAGTTACAGTAAAGCGCAGGAACGTCTATTTAGACGTTCCTGCAGATGCAGTAGACAAATATATCTCTAAAGGCTATGATGTTGTGGATTCGCTTGGAAACGTGATTAAAGAGCATGTTCCGAACGACACTAACTCATTAAAGCTTGCATATGAAAAGCATGTGGCAGAGATTGCTGATTTAAAGAAGCAGTTAGCAGAGCTTAAAGCTGAAAATGCAAAGCTCAAAGCTACAACTTCAAAGTCAGCTGAAGTCGATGAAGCTACAGCTGAAGTCGATGAACCTGTATCTAAGAGAACTAAGAAAGCAAAATAATTGAAAGGTGGTGTAGTCAATGTATCTGACATATCTTGAATATCGGAATTATGGTGGAACAGCTGATGAAACCACCTTTAATGATTTAGAGTTTGAAGCTTCTTCCGTTGTTGATTGGTACACATTTAACAGGCTTCAGAATGAAAAGGAATATCCTGAAGCTGTAAAAAGATGTGTTTACAAGATTATTCAGTACATCGTAGCACAACAGCAGGTCAATGGACTTGATACAGCATCAGCGCAGAATAACGCAGAAGGCGCTGGAATCGCGAGTCAGTCCAACGATGGTGTATCTGTAAGTTATAATGTGCTTAATGCAAAAGATGTGGTTGAAAACAGTAAGGCGCAGATTAAACAGATAGTCGACCAATATCTTTCAGCTGTCAAGAATAGTCTTGGACAGAAAGTGCTTTATAGAGGAGTATATCCGAATGAGTAAATATCCTGTTTGGTGGGATACCACTGTTACAATCTACAACAAATACACAGACCCAATCACACAGATGGTCACGTGGTATAAGCATGTTGTTGATGGTTGTTTCTGGAAATATGTACATGATAAAGTAACAATCAGAGATACAGTTCTTGAGACAAACAGTACAGTATGTAGAATACGTGAGTCTGCCAGCTTCAAAGAAAAAGGTGTATGGATAAATCTTCCTGCTGATGTCAAAGCTCAATTTTTTACACTTGGACAGGGAGATATCATCGTTAAAGGCGATGTTGACGATGTAATAAATGAGTATGCCTCAGGGCATCGCTCATCAGATTTACTTGAGAAGTATAAAGAGTTACAAGGTTGTTTTGAGATTGAAGTCGCCGCAGTAAATGTTGGGCCCGGCAGAGGACTACCACATTACAGAGCGCAAGGAGTATAATATGTCAGTATCGGTTGATATCAGCAATATCATATTACAGCAACTTCAGGATATCGTTGATGATGCAACCATGCTTGAGATACATACCGCTTTTGCAAAGAGATGTGACCCGTATGTTCCTATGGACGAAGGTGCCCTTTCACAATCAGCATTTGCACAGGTAACTCCAGAATACGTACAATGGGGAAATGAAGCTGTTCCGTATGCACATTATCTATATGAAGGTAATGTCTACGGACCTAATATCCCGATAATCGAAAATGGTGTAATTGTCGGATGGTTCAGCATACCAAATATGCCAAAATCACCTACGGGTAGGTCAATGAACTATAGCACAGAAAAGCATCCGAGAGCTACAGCACATTGGGATGAGGTCATGATGCAGGAACAGGGTGAAGAATTTACCAAAGACGTTGAAAACATATTGTTGAGGAGGGCAAGAGAGATTTATGGCAGATAGTAAAGAAAAGGCAGTCATAGATTTTTTATGCACCTGCCCAGCAATACAGAGCAATCCGCTATTCTTTAACTTCATCAATGCAAAACCAGATAACAAGCAGATTGTCACAGCCAGCAACGATAAGAACATCAATAAACCTTATATTGATGGAAGTGTGCTGAAAAGATATAGCTTTACACTGATTGATTATAGGTCAGTCAGTTATCAAGCTGTTGTAAAATCTCAAATTAATTTAAACGAGAATGTGCAGGAATATGTTGATATTCAGGACATTATCGATTGGGTTAATGAGCAGGAAGAAGCAAGAATTTATCCTGATTTTGGCAATAATTGTCAGATTGAGGAAATGCGCGTTGTAACTGATAATCCAGTATTGAACGGAGTAGACACGCAGTTAAAACCTGCATTAGCAAAATACAGCTTTACTATTCAGGTTGACTATATCGACAATAGCAAAGTAATTACTAATTAAGGAGGAAAGAACAATGTCTTTTAATCTTCAGACAGGTCAGAGAGCCGACCGTAAATTGCTCATCACTGTTGCAGAGTGGACAGAAGGTAGTACACAGAAACGCCAGATTCTTGGACATCGTATTGAGTCATCACAGATTGATTACAATCATGATATCACTACCATAACCGATATTCTTGGCGAGAACTACACCGATGTCAACAAGTCACAGCCCCAGCAGAATTTCGAGCCTTTCACCATCACAGGTGGAAATGCACTTGCTGAGTTCTTGAATGAAAAGAGACGCAGAAACGCACTGTCAGAGCTTGGCGCTTTTACAGTTTATGTTATCACAGCATTCAAGGGCGATGTAGGCGAGTATGAAGCTGAGAAGCATAACGATTGTACAATCGTGTACAACAGCATCGGTGGCGATACAAAGACAGATATGCCTATTACAGTTTACTACAGTAACAAGATTACTACAGGTACTGTAGATAAGCTTACCGATGACTTTGTGTTCACACCTGACACAACAAGCACAACAGAATGATACCCGCTCCGATATGGGTTACAACTAAATAATTTTGATATCACAGGAGGATTGAATTATGGAAGAAACCAACAAAAAAATCATTAACCTTGATTTGTCAGCAACAAAAGGAACTACTATTCAGATAGATGGAAATCCCGATGCATCGTTTGTACTTAACTTGTCGGATTTGACCATCTATAACAGATTGGAAGAGGGTTTAAAGCGTTTGTATGAGTTATTTGTACAGCTGAAAAACCAAATGGGAGAAGCCGCTGAAAAGGAAGTTCCTGAAACAGCTGAGGACGGGTCCGAAGAGGACATGTCAAAGTTTACCAGCATCATGAAAGATACTGATGATAAGATGAGGGGGATTGTGGACTACATATTCAGTGCTCCTGTATCCAGTGTGTGTGCACCAAATGGTTGTATGTTTGATGTATTCGAAGGCCAGCTCAGGTTCGAGTACATTATAAACGCGCTCACAAAACTTTATGAGAATAACATCAACAAAGAGTTTTATAACTTAAAGTCCCGTATTAACAATAAGCTTCCTGGCTATGTTAAAAAAGGATAATAACTATGTTTGAGTATGAGTTACCAACTTCTGTGATACTCAATGATGCAGAACACGCCATACGGAAGGACGGAGACTTCCGTATGGTGCTGGACTGCTTTAGATTATTACAGGATACAGAACTTGAAGAAAATGAGAGAATATTGGCTTGTTTAGTGGTATTCTATGATGAGTTGAATGATGTTGAAGATATTCAACGGCTTGGCGACATAGAAGAGGCAGTCAAGCAAATGTTCTCTTTTTTTAACTGTGGTCAGAAGCAGTCCGCAGGAATAAACACGGAAGCAAAAGTTATTGACTGGGACAAAGATTCATTAATGATTATATCAGCTATAAATAATGTAGCTGGTAAAGAAATAAGGGCAGAAAAATATTTGCACTGGTGGACGTTCATGGCTTATTACATGGCTATAGGTGAAAGCTCACTGTCAACAGTGGTTAATATAAGACGTAAGATAATTAAAGGTAAAAAATTAGAAAAATTCGAGCAGGACTATGTTAATGAGAATCCCGAACTTTTCAAGCGTACAGAAAACTATACAAAGGAAGAGCAGGACTATCTTAATGATATTCTGGCGAATTGGGATACGGGAGGTCAATAATGGCTGGTGAAGTTAGAATCCCGGTTGGATTAAACACAGATACAGCGTTACAGGACGCAAAGAAGCTTGAAGCAGATGTTAAAAAAACTTTGTCTAAGGTTGATATGGGTACAGCCAATTCAAAGACTTTAACATTTATCAAGAATCTAACAAGTGCATATAATCGTATGCAGAAATTGGCAGATGAAGCTCAAAGACTGTCCAATACAAAACTGCCAACAGAAGATTATGCTTATTACAATAAACAGCTTGAAAAAGCGTTGAGTTCACTAACAAAATTACAGGCAAAACAGAACCAGATTGAGCAAGATAGAAATACAATTCAGGCAAGAGAAAAATCCATAATTGTGGATATCGAAAATGCTGAAGCTCGGTTACAAGAGGCCCGTACTCGAAGTGATTTGAATGCAGTTGAAGAAGCGGACCATCTTATAAAACAGCTCAAAGCAGAACAAATGAGCTTGCCAACAGAAGTCAGAAAACTTGATGACGCTTGGACTCGTGTAAATGGTCGAATTGAACAGCTTTCACCTGTAATAACTGATTTACAGAGTCAGTTAAATCAGCTTGTGGAACAGAATGAAGCATTTACATCTGGCAAAGATTCACAGGCTTATAAAGAAAAAGCTGAAGCTTTAAACATTCAGAATCAGGTACTTACCATTTTATTGTTAAGATATGCCGAGATGAATGATGCGTCCGTACAGAATCTTCAGAATTTGAATCAAGAGACTAATGCTATAAGACAGCAGACAAAAGCAACACAAGATTTGTCGCAGGCAAGAATAGAATTGTCTAATGGTCGTGGTGGCGTTGTTCGTGGACCGCAGATTCATCATAAGCGAGGAATATCTCGTGGACCCGCTCTTGAGACTGTAGATAATGTAAAATTTTCAAGACAGGGCGAAACCGTAGCTGAATTATCGAGATACACACAAGCTGAAAATGATGTTGCCGAATCTACAGATAGAGCGACAGAATCAACACAGCGTTCAACAAACGCTATGCGGTCATACGGGTCCGTTTTAGGTGATGTAGGTAAAAATATACTTGCGAGAATGAAATCGGCCTTAAATCGGCTTGTAAATGCGTTTAAACAGCTTTCACATCATTTACACTCAAGTCATAGAAGCCATAGTGGATTGATGGGCAACATGAAGCATTCTTTGAGCATGATTTTAAGATATACTCTTGGAATACGAAGTCTGTTTATGCTGATTCGACGTATTCGCTCATACACAAAAGAAGCATTTAAGGTAATGGCTCAAGAGATTCCTGAAGTGAATCAGAATCTTTCACAACTTGGTCATTCTTTCAAAGAGCTGAAAGCTGGATTTGGTACGATGCTCCAACCACTGTTAAAAGCAATCACACCTTTACTCGATAATATATTACAAAAAATTGTCAGTATGATGAATGCGATTGGCAAATTCTTTGCCACACTTGCTGGACAGGACTATGTGTATGAAGCTACAGTTGCCAATTATGATTATGCTGAAAGTGTTAAGGCGGCAGAGGAAGCAAACAATGGAGCATTAGCAAGTTTCGATAAACTTAATGTTATTGCTAAAGACGATGCTAAAAATACATTAGCACTGACAAAAGATACAGTCACTTATAAAAAAGTGGAAATTAATCCTGATGAAAGCTGGTTTACACGATTAGCTAAAAAGATTGCTGACGGATGGAAAAAGGCTGATTTAAGCGGTGCTACAAATGATATAGCTAAAAAGATTGCCGAGTTACTGGATAGCATTAGTTGGGAGAATATAAGGTCTAAAACAACCAAATTTGCACATACGCTGGCTACTGGTATAAATGGGATAACTCTTCCTGATGAGAAAACAGGTAAATCAGCCTTAGCCGTATCTATTGGAAACACTATCGCAGAAGCACTACAGACAGCTATTGATACCTTTGATGAGTTTATAACAACTATTAATTGGAGTAATCTTGGAAAGTTTATAGGAGACGCTATCGATGCTTTGAAACAGCGTCTCAGAGATAATGACAGCTGGCGTAAAGCAGGTATGGCTTTTGGACGTTTATTCCAGGGATTAGTTGAATTAGGATTAGAACTTTTTGTCAAAGGTAACATATTTGAAGGGTTAGGTACAGACCTTGCGGACATGTTGGGGGCCGCTCTTGAAAAGGGACTTGAGTTAAATCCTGAGACAGGAAATACCTATCTCAAGGACTTTGGTATCATGCTTACGGATGCGATAACTAAATTTTTAGATGAGGCTATAGCATTCTTAGATAATACCAGTAAGGAGGGTAAATTAGCTAAAGCAGTTAATGAATTATTCTTAGGCATTGACCTCTTAGAGATTGCTAAGAAACTGGTAGTAACATTCCTCAAGGGATTTAAACTTGGTCTACAGCTTCTTATTAGTGGCGGTTTAGGTGCTTTAGGAATTGAAGCTGATGAGGGTACGGTTAAATTATTAGCTGAAGCACTTGGTATTGGACTGCTTGCAAAGAAGATAGGCGGGTTAGTCGGAGGGATTACTGGAAGTAATGGTTTATTAAGTGCTTTTGGAAAGAAAGATAGAGCGTTAGATACCCAGAGTCGTAAGTTGGGATTAGAGAAGATTGCCGTAGGTTTGTTGACTGGTGTTCTTGGTGCTTTAGGAATACAGGCACTTACTACCAGTGATGAATTAGACGTATTAACTAACGAAGGCGTTGGTTCAGCTGTAACAGCGTTTGAAGGTCTCGGTGATAAAGTAAGAGATGCTAATAAGTCATTAGGTGAAGAGACTGAAGGCGCTGTGGAGAGAGCAAGATTAGCGTTTGAGAACTTAAACCTTAAACTACCTGAAGTAGATGTATCCAGCTTAAACGTATTTGAACAGTACGCATACTCAGCGCTTCAGAGGATACGTGCTGAATATGCGAAGGGTATACCAGAACCTAAGATAACAAAGGCCGGTACTATTCCATCTACACCTTTATATAATTTAACTCAGTCTGGTATTAAATCAACGCAAACAGTTATGGGACAGGGTGTGGCTCAGACAGAGAAAGATAATACAGAAGCAACAGACACTAATACCAAAGCACTTGACAGGCAGTATGAACAGCAACAGGCGGCGATAAAAGCAACACAGGAAGTGACCGATGTTATTGTTGATTTAGAGGAGTATTTTGGAACTTACATGAAACGCCTGTTTGAAATCAACAAGGGTATAGAGGTTGGTAGACTTGACCAAATAGAGGGTGCTGGGACTACTCCTATTGAAAAGAAATTAATGAATGAGTACGAAACTTGGAGAGAGGGAATTGTATCGGAATACAATACCCTGTCACCAACGGACGCAAGAAGGGTAGTAAAAGCACTTGAAGGCATCTTAAATAGTTATTATGAGTCAGGCTCAACGTCAAGTGTTGACCACTATCTAGATTCATTAACTAAGGGTACAGAGAACCTCCTTAAGTGGTTACCTTCAGCGTTAGGTGCTATATTTGGTGTTCCTTTACCAGCATTAGCGCGTGGAGCTGTATTGCCTCCTAATAAACCGTTTTTAGCAATGGTCGGTGACCAAAAAACAGGTACAAACGTAGAAGCCCCGTTGTCCACGATAGAACAGGCAGTTGCTAACGTAATAGCAAAGATGGGAATCAAAGTTGTATTTGATGTAAAAGGAGACCCTAACAGATTGTTCAAGGCAGTACAGAAAGAAGCTACTGTTTACAGTATGCAGTATAATAAATCAGCGTTTTAAATCATAGTTGTAAGCGGAAAGGAAGTGTGTTATAATTGGCTTATGAGGGATATCTTATAAAAATAAAAGCAGTGCCGGGCAGTCAGACTGGTGATTGGGATTATGTTATACCCATGTCCAAAATCATATATGAAAGCTATAAATGCACATATTCAGTTTTGGATGAAGATGCAAAACGTAATGGTACAGGTACATTGAAAAGAACTACATATCCTCATAAGGTTGCTCATTGCGAATTTACTTTCAAGCAGATGGATAATAATGAGTTCTATGGTATCATGGAATTTATACAGTTGCATTACGTCAAGAAGCGTCAGAAGAAAGTAAAAGCAAGAGTTTGGGTGCCTGAACTGAATAACTATGTTGAGGATAGTTTCTACTTGCCAGATATTGAAGTTACGATATTACGGCAGGAAGAAAATAAGCTGATATACGGACAGACAAAGATGGAGCTAATTGGTTATTAAGGAGAACGCATTATGGTAGAGACATACGACTACAAAGAATTATTTGAAGAGCATGAGACCGTGTCTCTTATTATAGTCAATTCTTCCGCAGTGCTTGAGATAGTTCCGAGTGGTTATCCTGAGATAACGAATGCAGATTTTGTACTTACTGAAGCAGACGTAGAGGAAGATGCAATGCATATTTCCGAATCGCTTAATGCAGAACAGAATCTTAAATTTGGTTCAATCAACCCGTCAAAGTTTGAAGTTGACATATTTAATAAGGCATCGCTGTCAAGCCTTAAAGATATACAGATAGCAGTCTACTTATACTTTGACGGGGATAGTTCTACACTGTTTCAAGTAGGTGTATATGTTGTTAAGATGGATGAGTATTCAGATGACCGTTCAACACGTCATTTGACTTGTTTTGACGTTTTACAGGATTTGTATGATTATGACATCACTAAACTGTATAACTACTTGTATAAGTCAGCTACAACGCTTACAATAAAGGAATTAAGAGATGCTGTATTTGAGTGGTTGTCCACACCCAAGAGTGAAACGACTTCAATGGGTATAAAAGGCTCAGGTTATGATTATCCTGTAGAACAGGAAGAGACAGACCTTGTAAATGATGATTTTGAAGTAGAGAAGAGCATCGAGAGTGATGTGGTTACTTTTGGATTTTTGATGCAAGGTCTACTTGAAGCAAACGGAGTATTTGGACACATAGACAGAACTGGTGTATTCAGATATATCAGTCTTGAGACATACGACCAAGACCCTAAGCGATTGATAACTGAAGATGACAGCTTTAAACCTGTAATCTATGAAGATTATCATGTTTGGGGAATTGGTTATGTTGCTATATGGGACAGAAACAACCTCAGAATTGCCTATGAGGGAAGTTCGTCATATACATATCCCAGCGTTTACAATATAGTTGATAGTTTTGTATTCAGTAACAATATAGGCATTGCAGGACGTGAAGATGACATAAAGCAGGCCGCACTCAATCTAAGAAATATGATAACCCATATGTGGTATTATCCCATTGAGAGTGAGTGTGAAGGAAACTTATGTTATGAAGTCGGGGACAGAATAAATCTTGAGAACGTCACCTACGATGAGGAAACGGACGGAATTGACGATGATGTCCCGATAGTGAAGAATTTATACTCTTATATCTTACAACGCGAATTTACCGGTCTACAAGAGTTTATAGACGTATATGTCGCAAAGGGCGATAGGAAACAGCCAAGATATAAGATAACAAATGATAATTGGCATGAGGGAGACAGCGGAAACACTGGCTCAGTTGATGGAAATGATGGAACAGGTGAGGTTGTTGATGATTCAGCTATTAAATTTATCAAGTATTGCCGTAACATAGGCATAAGATTGTTACAAGAACCTTCTGTAAATCTTGAATATGTAAGGTCAGGCGGAACACATCAAGTAGAAATAACATGGTCAGACCCGTCAGACATTACAAACTATAAACCTGTACCTTGTGCATGGGCGGGAACTATTGTTGTAAGAAGTGAAAGCAAGCCTCCTGTACATCCTTGGGATGATTGCGAGATACTTGTTACTAGCACTACCCGTGATGAATACAGCGAAACACCTTTTGTTGATAATACGATTGAGGAAAACAAGAAATATTATTACGGCATTTTCCCTTATCATATTGCTTTAGATGATGCTGACCACCCGATAAAGTATTATCGTTTCACTAAAGTAATCAGCGTAAACACACAACGATTGATTATGGCTCCGCTTATCGTAAGCCATACTGTAAGCGGTTCTGATGTAACACTGACGATTGAAATTCCTGTACTTGAAGATGGTTCATATAGTTATGTCAAGGCGGTTGCTAAAAAGAATAGTATTCCGGCAAGTAAAACTGACGGAACTGTTATTGACTTATCGGCTACGGCTACAAGCGTTACATTCAGCGGTCTTGATGAACAAAGTCATTACTACTTTGTTATATTTGCAAATGATGGCGGTTCTGATATAGCAAGTGACCCTGATGATTGTACTACAGGACGTAATGAGGGTTACAATTTCGTATACACAGGCTCAATCCAGACCTTTACCGCTCCGAAAACAGGTATCTATCAGCTTGAAACATGGGGCGCACAGGGTGGCAATGCAAGTGATGATAACCTTGTTGCCCGTGGAGGCTATGGTGCTTATGCAAAGGGCGAAGTATTGCTTACACAGGGCGAAACCATCTATATCAATGTTGGTGGTCAGAATGGATATGGTGGCGGTGGAAATTATGTTCCACAAAATAATGAGTAAAGAAAGGAGGGATAGCGAGAAATGGCAAGAAGATGCTTAGAAACCGTGACAGTAGACGGACAGGCACATACTTGCGTGGTATTAACAAGTGATGGCTTGGCAAGTTTACAACAGGCAAATTCCACAATAAAACCTATGGGTTATCCTATATTGAATAATTTAATCTCGACCTTTGGAAATGTTTGGATTGACAGTAGATATTTATACGAAACACCTGCATTTTCCCATTCCATAAATGGTAGCGGTAAGTTATTTGATGTGCTTGAAGGCGAAATGACAGACAATGAACGTAGTTCATATATAAAACTTGAAAATACAAAACTGTACAGCAACACGATTTCAAAAAACTATCCTTATAATGGATTTTATTGGGGCTTTGTCGTTGATGATGATACTAAAGAATCTTGGATTTTAGGCGGTGTTGTTGCTATTACGGCATCTGGTAACAGTGCTCTTGGTGCCGCTTATTATAGTTCACCTGCTTTATATTGTGCTTTAATGAATATGGCATTTGATGCTTCTAACGGTGGTGGAGCAACACACATAGCCAAACGAGCTGGACTTCTTTCAAGCATAGGTGCATCTAATCTGTCAGACATCTTAATGGTGTCTGGCGGAGGTGGTGGTGGATTGCTTGTGGGTGATACTGATTATTCTGGTAAAGAAGCTGGCGGAATATCTGGAAGTGGTGACAATTCAGCAGACCAAAGTACAGGATATGCTTTCGGACAAGGTGAAAGTGGAACGAATGTAAGTGGTGGTGGTAGCGGACTATATGGTGGTTATAAAGGCACATCAAGTAAGAGTGGTGGTGCAGGTTCTGGCTATATTGGAAACACCTTTGTAAGCAACAAAAAGATGGTTGGCTATAATGTTCCTACTTCAAGTGCTGAAAGTACAAAGACAGAATCAGTAAACGAAGCAAGCGAAAGTCCTGTAAGTGGCAAGCCTAAAATCGGGAATGGGCATGTGAGGATTAAGTTTTTGAGGGAAATACAAGAGTGAATCATAATTGGAAATACGCAAAGACTGAAAAGTGGGAAACTTGCGAGGTGATATGCCTTAAATGCTATAAAAGATGGATAGCCTGTTTCCCACAAGAAGTCTTGCTCAAAGAATTAGAGTGTCCCGAAGGTCATGTGGGATATGTGATTAAGACGGGACAAACATTAATAGAGTAAAGGAGGATGGATAGATGTATCAGGGCACAACACCAACGCTGATTTTCAAACTGAAGGATATGACTTTGAATTTAACCAATGCTGTTGAGATATGGGTGACATTAAAATTGTCCCCATATATAAAAACATTTGACATTTCAAGGTGTTCGGTTGATAATACTAATAAGACAATATCTGTCACATTGTCCCAAGAAGAGACGCTTGAGTTACCTGTCAGCAAGTTAGATTCACAGATACGTATCCTGTTAGCCAACGGAACAGCACTTGCAACTAACATCGTCAAGATTGATGTGAACAAGGTACTTAAAGGAGGGGTTATTGAATGACAGACGCTCTTGAAGTATTAATGGAAGTACATGAAGAAGAACAATTAGAGATGAGTGTTGGTGAAGAAGAAGAGATAGATATGAGTGTTGGGGAAGTCACTGAAGGTGGTGGGGAAGCCGTGAAGGATTATAGAGTGCTTACTCACAAGCCGTCTATCAATACTCATGTTCTAAATGGAGACAGTAACTTTGAAGATATAGGACTTCACTTCATGACCAATGTGGAATTAAAACAATTATTAGGAGGATGAAAACATGGCAACAAACACGATTGATGAAAATGGTATTTTATATATTTACAATAAGATAAAAGGCGAGATGCCTACCAAGACATCTGACCTTATAAATGATAGCACCTATCAGACAGCTCAAAATGTGGCTAATGCTATCACAACAGCAATACAGACATTGACTATTCCTACTAAGACTTCTGACTTGCAGAATGATAGTAACTTCCAGAATGCTACGCAGGTACAGACAGCCATTGATACGGCGATAGCCGGAATAAGCGACCTGCATATCGATTGGTCATATAGTCAGCTTCCTGTAAGTGGTGATGAGAATACCATTTACGCTATTCCTACAGGAGATGTAGAAGATCCGTATGATTTCTATATTTGGAAGCCCGGAACTCCTGGTGAATGGGTAAAACTGGACTTTAAGTTTGATATGACAGACTATATGAAAAAGACGGATATTCACTGGATGACAAATGCAGAAATAGAAACCTTACTTTCAGGTTCATGATTAGGAGGTGATTTTTATGCCTACTAATGCAATAAACGATACAGGCGTAAAATATGTTTATGATAAACTTGACGCCAAAAAAGTAGATAAAGAAGTTGGTAAAGGCTTATCGACAAATGATTACACCACGGCTGAAAAAAATAAAGTATCCACAATAGACAATAAAGCCGACAAGGTATCAAGTGCTACAAATGGTAATTTGGCGGGTCTAAATGCAAGTGGCAATCCCACGGATAGCGGTATATCGGGTGACATGACAACCACTTCCGCCACAGGTAACCCCATCTCAATCGCAGACCTCAAATCAGCGCAGATAGCGTTAAATCCCGTGATAACATTTGAGCCGATACAGGCAGGAAGTGGTACACCGTCACCGAGCAATATCCGTGCTATAAGTGGCTACGATAAAATTGAGGTTTCATCGTGTGGGAAGAATATATGGGACGGAACATTACAAAATGCTTACCTTGAAAATGGTACAACATATAAGACGGATTCAAGTTGCCGATTAGCAATCGTTAGG
>Ga0247608_10000475_pt1 | contig 64756 bp, 51 predicted proteins | sample 176DNAGHGlowgp2_FD_193490 | JGI IMG/M metagenome (GOLD analysis project Ga0247608, IMG submission 193490) | Sheep rumen microbial communities from Palmerston North, Manawatu-Wanganui, New Zealand - 1766 DNA GHGlow gp2 | ecosystem: Host-associated > Mammals > Digestive system > Stomach > Rumen ... | reverse complement strand
CACTCTGGTATAGAAACCAGCACTTTTCGAAATCTTTGCTACTGAACATATTTTTGAAGTATTAATGAACAGTGCAAAGGTATATCTTTTCATTTTTTCTTGCAATACGTCAAAATTGGCTGCTTACAAAAAATTTTTCGCAGAAACCGTCGAAAAATTTTATGTTTTGGTATCGCGGGACACGCGATTCTTTATTTATCGGCTGGCGCGTAAAAGGGTCCATATATTAGGGGCGGTGAAGGCGATTTCTTGGTGTATCTCTAAGAAAACATCACCGCACGAGGAGGAACGACGAGCCCAGGACGTTTTCGTGAGATATTCCAAGAAAGAGCCCTTAAATGACCTCGATGTCTTGGGGGAGGACACGGGTCATGGCGGAGCCGAGGACGGAAAGGCGGACGAAGACGTAGGTCTCACCGGAAAGGCGGGTGACTTCACCCTCGAAGCCCTTCAGGGCACCACGGACGATGCGAATGCGATTGCCAGTACGAAACTGGGTGGAAACGAAGTCAACAGGTGAGTCCGCATTGCAGAGCATGAAACGGAGCATCTGCATCTCGCGGTCGGGAATCACTGCCATGGGATGAACCCCAAAGGCATTGGTCGCCATGGCCTTGTCCGTCAGGAAATAATTGATGTAGGGCAGATGAACCACCTCTCGACGCTCGGACTCCGTGAGCCGGATGAAAACCTTGGCGGTGATTAAGACATGTTCTATCTTCTTCTTGCGACCATTCGCCCAGACATGATCCTCCATCTGACTGGCTACATAGGCATCGTAGCCTTGCTGAAGCAATTTTTCACGGATGAGTTTCTCGGAATTCCTGTTTATCACAGCCACATACCAAAAACGCTGTTCTGAGGCAATTTCAGAGGCGGAATCCTCTGCGTCAGATACGCCTACGGCGTCGTCAACGCCCAGCGTTGTCGCATTAGAAATGGGGTTTTCTGGCATGTCACTCATGTAAAATATACAATAAGCGGCTGCAAAGTTAGTGAATAAAAATGAAACTTCCAAGAAAAGACGCATAAAAAAATCTAACGACGGCAAAAAAGAAGATAAGCATCAAAAGAAGCGCCTGACTTTTCAGCCAGACGCTTCTTTAATATTATAAATATTACTTATCAGAAGAACAGGTAGCGGTTGTCCACCACATTGGCCTTCCGGTAGAGTTCCTGCATGAAACGACCTGCTGCCTGAGAGGCACGCTGAGACAGTTGCAGTTCCTGTTCCTTGGCATCGAACTTAGCACCCTCACGAGGACCCTGCTTCAGCACCTGGAAGACGTATGCACCAGCATGACCCTTGACAGGCGCCTTGCTGAAGGCTCCCTGCTTCACAGTGGCCACAGCACCAGACAGAGCCGGCTCAGAAGCACCCACAGAAGAGAGGAACACCGGGGCACCGAAGGTGATCTGCTTCACAGTGTCCACCTTGGCACCAGCCTTCTCGGCCTCGGCAATGCTCTTCACACCGGCCAGTTTGCCCTTGAGTATCTCGAACTTCTTGTCGCGCAGCACCTCCTGCTTCAGTTCATCCTTCACGGCCTCGAGGTCGCGATAGCCCACAGGATGGATCTTGGTCATGGCACATACCAGCAGATGGTCGTTGTTGCCACACTCATACAACGGTGACACCTCGCCCTCCTTGGCATCGAAGATCCACTTCATGGTCTCACGGGTGGAACGGAGGCCAGCGACATTGTGCTCGCTGTTGAGCATGTCCTTACGCTCCTTGACGGTATAGCCGAACTTAGCGGCATTCTTCTCGAGGTCGGCCAGCGTCTTGTTCTCGCTGACGTACTGGCTGAACTTATTGTAGGCATCCGAATAGGTCTGCTTGGAGAAGTCGATGGCGTGCTTCACCACAGCCACATCATACTTGTCCACCATCGCCTTGCGGGCGGTCACCTGCAGCACGATATTGCCAGAGGTGAACTCCAGGTTCTTGAAGTCGTTGACAGCCAGCGTCTGGAGACTGTTCAGGTAGTTCTTCGACTCCTCGTCCATCGTGCTGCTGTTCTCGTACATGGCAGAGGTGAGCCACTGCTTGGCACCCGTCTGACCGTATTTCTTGGCAATCTCCTCAAAGTTGGCACCAGCCTTCAAGGCATTATAGACACTGTCGGCGCTCTTCTTGGCTGCCTCGGGAGAAGCGCCACCCACCTGAATCTGACGATACTCGATGGAGTCAGGTGCCAGTGTCTTGGAGAGCAGTTTCACCACGTTCAAGGTGTTGTCAGACTTGGTCTCGAAAGGACGAGAGGTCTGGCCCACCGACAGTGAGTCGATCATGGCAGCGATGTCAGAAGGATAAGCCTTCTTGGTGGCAGCGATGCCAGTATAAGGGAACTGGCTCTGTGCCTTACGCACCACCTCAGCGGGATTAGCCCCACTGCCGAGTTTCTCGTAGGCATCCTCCATGGTACGCATCAGTTCTGCGCGGTCGGCAGCAGAAGCCTCAACCTGGAAGTCGACATACTTGATGTCACGCGTCTCAATCGTCTGCTGGAACTGTTCCTTGTTCTCACCATACTTGGCTTTCAGGTCAGCGTCGCTCACCTGCACATCATTGTCGTTGATGCTGCTGTACGGCAGACTGGCGAGGAGGATCTCGCTCTCAGTGGTCTGACCGTCGAAGGCCATCTTGGCAGAGATAGGATTGGAGAGCAGGGCATTGGCGATGAGTGACTGGTACTTCTGTGCCAGTGTCTGGGTGCGCAACTGCTTCTCAACAAACTGCCAGTAATTATAGATACGCTGGTACTGTTCAGCCACCTGCGGGTTGCTGGCATTCTTCTTATAGTCGGCCAGGAACTTGGTGAGTTGCGTCACATCGAAGCGACCCGTCTGCTGGTTCACGAACGGAGACTGCATGAGCATGGGGTTCGTACCCTCCTTCATGATGTTCTGCAACTCCTCATCGGTCACGGTCAGACCAATCTTCGATGCCTCAGCCTCGATGAGTTGGTTGGACACAAACTGGTTCCACACCTGATCCTTGATCTGGTTGAGTTCCTCCTCAGAGAAGTTCTCACGACCCTGAGACATCTTCAACACTTCCTCGTACTCTTCCATCAAGGTCTGGAACTCCTGGACATTGACTTTCTTTCCTAACACCTCACCAATCTGCTGGCGCTGCTGGTTCTTCGTTGCCTCGCAACTACGAACTGCCTCCTCAGCAATAAAGGCGAAAAGACCGAGACCGATGACTATGACAAGGGTCACGCCTCTTTTTCTGATTTTTCCTAATGCGGCCATAATTTTATTTTTTATATTGTTTCTTTATCTTTTTGTAAAACGGGTGCAAAATTACATAAAATAGTTGAAACGAAGAAATATTTTTGGGAAATTTCACTTAATCGAGCACTTTTAGGCGGACCAACTCGATTTTTGTGGCGGTATTCTTGAGGATTTTGAACTCATAAGAGCCAATACGCACCTGTTCGTTGAGTTTCGGGAACGACTGGTACTCATGGAGGATCAAGCCCCCCACAGTCATGTATTCCTCGCTCTCGGGCAGGTCGAGGTCATACTGTTCGTTGACCTTCTCTATCTCCAGACGGGCAGAGAGGACATACTCACGGTCGCCCACCTGTTTCGACACCAGGTTCGTGTTGTCATGCTCATCCTCGATCTCACCGGTGATCTCCTCCACAATATCCTCCAGGGACACCAGTCCGGCCGTCCCGCCGAACTCATCGACCACCACCGCCAGCGAGCGCTTCTCGGACATGAGCGTCTTCATGAGTTTCGAGGCGAGCATGGTCTCGGGGACGAAGTCCACTTCGCGGACTAATTGAGAATTGAGAATGGAGAATGGAGAATTATTGTCGAGGCGGAAGAGGTCGGAGGAGTGGATATAGCCGATGATATGGTCGATATCCTCGTGATAGACCAGGATCTTAGAGTGTCCCGACTCGATGAAAGACTGCTTGAGTTGTTCGATGGTGGCAGTATCTTCCACGGCATCAATCTCCGTACGGGGCACCATACAGTCGCGCACCTTCGTCTCGGAGAAGTCCAGGGCGTTCTGGAAAAGGATCACCTCCATCCTTGCATCCCTCGCCGAACCCTGATCATCATTCTTAGTTCTTAGTTCTTCGTTCTTAGTTCTTTGTTCTTCGTTCTTAGTTCTCGCATTATCGATGCTCGACTGCACCAGGTAGTCGAGGTCCACCTTCGTGAATTCCTTTTCGCCACTGTTCTTGTCCATGCGGACCCCAAAGAGGCGCAGGATGCCCTTGGAGAGCAAGGTGGCAAAGCGCGACACGGGCCACAGCAACACATAGCACAGCCATGCCGGCAGGGCAAAGAAGGTGAGCATGGAGTTGGGGTTGCTCTTGAAGAAGGTCTTCGGCAGGAACTCCCCCGTGAAGAGCACCACCAAGGTGGAGAGGAGCGTGTCGCACAGCACCCGTATGCCATCATCGAGGGAGGCAAACAGTGTCTGGTCGAAGATCTGTGCAAAGAGGATGCTGTAGATGACCAGGGCGATATTGTTGCCCACGAGCATCGTGGACACGAAGGTGTTGGGATGGGCATAGAAGAGATCGAGGGCCTTTTGTGAGACGACATGCTTCTCACGGTCCATCTCGGCCAACATCCTGTTGGACGACACGAAGGCGATCTCCATGCCAGAGAAGAACGCGGAGAACAGCATCGCAATCAACAGACATATTATTAGAGATGACATAAATTAAACACAGATATTATTATAAAAACCGCAGATTTTAGGGGGAGGTGCGGGAATGTTTTTCCTGACGGGGACGCATGGGCGGGGTTTCCACCTGAGAGGTGTCGGCAGGGGTGGACTGCTGGGCGTCCTTCTGTTCCATCGACTCGGTGGTGAAGGAACCCTTGGAGTTGGAGACGGTATAGTGCGTCATGCGCTCGTCAGAGAGGAAGTACGTGCCCTGGAGCGTGCGCTCAGGGGTAATGACCCGGGAAAAGACATTGGAGTAGAGTTCATGTTTCAGACCGTCCCAATAGAGTTCCTGTGACTCATAGATCAGACCATTCACATTCCTGATACGTACACGGCCACGCAGATGCCACAGTTTCTTCTGGTCGTAATACCAGGCGGTGTCAGCCTGAATATAGCCCTCCACATGGAATTTCTCATCGAACTGTTCAAAGAACACGCCTTTCTCGAAGGTCCAGCGTGACGGTTGGCGGATGGTGTTCACATCCCAGCGTTCGGTCACAATCCGGTATTTGATCACGCCGGAGTCGCTCACCAGTGTGTTGACGCCATAGGAGGTCATCACCGATACCGAGTCCCTGTCGTAAATCGCCGCCGCCGTGTGCTCTTGCACGTCGGTGCAAGAGAAGTGGAGAAGTGAAAAGTGAAAAATGAAAAGTATTGGCAGAGCACTTCTCCACCACCACTTTTCACTTTTCACTTCTCCACTTTTCACTTCTCCTACTCTACTTTCCATTTGGCGAACCAGCGTTCATTGAAGGTGATGCCGATGTTGATACGGAAGGCATGCTCCTTGATCATGCCAGAGGCGTAGTTGTTGATGTACTGCGCACTGATGTTCACGAAGGGGAAGAACAGGGAGGTACGACTGATATACGTGTTGGCGATGGGGATGCCGAAGCCAATGGTGGCACTGAACTGACGGGGACCATCCTGCCCATTTATTTTATAATAAGGTGTAGTGTACCCCGCACCAAAACGATAATGGATGCGCTGGAAGATATTCCGGGCGTTCCAACGGGGACAGTACTCACCACCCAGCGTGAACTTATAACTGTTGTCCAAGAGGTCGCTGCGAAGGGCATACTCTCCGTTCTCATAGGACGGGTACTTCGTCTTGTTCCAGAACTGCGCCTGCACATCAGCGCCCACCAGCCATTTCTCGCCATGCGTCAGCGAGACACCCGCACCGATGGTATGAGGCAGTTCCAGGGCATCCTTCAATGTCATCAGCGTCGTGTCATTCTTCGAGATGGAGACGTTGGAGGAGATGGCACGGCACTCAGCATCAGCGCCCAACTTATGACCCAGTCCGTAGGTAAGACCGAGTGTCAGGGTATTATCCTTGCCCAACGGATGGTCGTACTGCACACCGAGATCGAGCGTGTAACTGTTCACATCAGCAGAATAGATCTTCGCGAGACTATTGACGGTGGAACCACTATTGGCCACTACACCCCGTTCATAGCCACCCCAGATATAACCGAGGTTGACACCCACCGAGAGCGGTTTTATCGGACGGGCACCCACGCCCACAAAGACCTGATGGATACCCCCATCGCCAGCATAGGTCGTGACCACCGTGTTCTGCTCGTCGAGGTGTTCCGTGGTACTGAACGAATACCCCACATTCGTCAGGGGCAGGACGCCGAAGGAGGCACCCAGATAATTAGAGATACGGAAATTGGCCAAGACATACTCGAAATTAGCCGTCTTGGTCCTGTCCTTCTTGCCATGATCATTGTAACTGGTAATCTGACCAGACATCCCCACATCGAAGAGCATCGTCAGGGAATCGACCTGAGCGTAGGAAGCCGGGTTGAGGGGGTTGACCAGGTAACTGCGATGGAGACCGATACCCAGGCCATTCATGCCCTGGTTGAGTCCACCACCCCGCTGAGCCATCTCACCGAGTCCATACTGACTGTAAGGAGAGACTGTACCACCCTGGGCGAAGGCACCACTTACAGAGAACAGCATCGCCAGACTCACGAGAGAAGTGAGAAGTGAGAAGTGAGAAGTGAAAAGTGATGACTTTCCAGGCTGATTATATGAAGAATAATGTTTCATTCAAATGATATTTTTTATTTTCGGGTGCAAAATTATCGAAAAAAAATCGAAATAATGGCTTTTTCCTCGAAAATATAAGTTATTTTTGCATCGTGAAACATTTAGAAAAGGTTATAAAGAGACCAATTTGTCTGGTTATCATTCTGACAATCAGCATATTGAATGGTTTTTCCCAGGATACAGACCCTATGGATTCCGTAGAGGTCAGTCTGCTAACTTGTTCACCACACGAGGAAATCTACAGCCTGTACGGTCATTCCGCCATCCGATGGCATGACCTCCGGCAAGAAGGCCCCACCAAAGGACAGGACCTGGTGTTCAACTGGGGTATGTTCAGTTTCAGCAAACCCTTCTTCGCCCTCCGGTTCGTGTTCGGGTTGACAGACTATGAACTCGTCTGTATGAATGCCAATTCCTTCTGGCCCTACTATCAGAGATGGGGCAGCAGTGTGACAGAACAGGTGCTCAACCTCACTGCCGACGAGAAGAGAAAGGTGCAACGCGCCCTGGCAGAGAACCTCCGCCCGGAGAACAAAGTGTACCGCTACAACTTCTTCTACGACAACTGTTCCACCCGTCCCAGAGACATCATCGAGCGAAACCTGAACGGGAAGATTATCTGGGAGGAACAAGAAGGGAAACAAGTATCTTTCCGCGAGATGGTACGCCTCTGCAACCGCAACCACCCCTGGTCGAAGGCAGGCAATGACATACTCCTCGGACTGAAGGCAGACAAGACAACCAACCGCAGCGAAAGAGAGTTCCTGCCCGCCATCCTCATGACCGACATGGCCCTGGCAAAGATCTATGAGGACGGAAACTACCGGCCTCTGGTCAAAGAACAGCGCACCCTCGTGCCACCGGGCGTACAACTCATCGAGCCCGACTGGATCATGACACCCACACAGACAGCCATCCTCCTGCTCATCCTCTCTGTCGCCATCGCCTGGATAGAATGGAGAAGGAAGAAGACCTTCAAGTGGTTGGATGTGGCACTGATGGTGATACAGGGAGTGGCAGGCATCGCCCTGACACTGATGCTCTTCTCGCAGCACCCCACCACCACCCTCAACCTGAACTACCTGTTGTTCAATCCCCTGCCCTTCTTCTTCATACCAAGTGTCATCCGCCGGAAAAAGACCTGGTGGGCCGTGCAGATCACCCTCCTCGCACTCTATGCCTTCGGGGCACTCTTCCAGAGTTATCCGGAGGGAATGGGATTTTTGGCACTGTGTTTGCTGATACGTGTACTGATCAATGAAAAGTGAAAAGTGAAAAATAAATATATATATATAATGGTGCTGGCGGTGCTGGGGTTCCAGGCCGAGGCACTGGGACAGGAGAAGATACAGTACGCTCCGAGGCTGGTGGTGAACATCACCATCGACCAGTTGCGTACGGACTACCTGAAAGCCTTTGAGCCACTCTATGGAGCGGATGGCTTTAAGCGACTCCTGGCGCAGGGCCTGGTCTATGAGAACGCCTCCTACCCTTTCAGCAATATTGACCGCGCCTCTGCCATCGCGTCAGTCATCACGGGCGTCTCACCCTATTATCACAGTATCATCGGGGGACGATGGCTCGATAAGGAGAGTCTCCGGCCCGTGTTCTGTACCGATGACACCAAACAGGCAGGTCTCGACTCACCCAACCAACTCTTAGTGTCCACCCTCGGCGATGAACTGAAGGTGGCCACCCAGGGACAGTCGAAGATTTTCGCCTTCGCCCCACAGAAAGATGCCGCCATCCTCTCAGCAGGCCATGCCGCCGATGGCGCCTTCTGGTTGGACACCCAGACCGGCCAATGGAAGACCAGTAAGTACTTCTTGAACGAGATGCCGTCTTGGATCCTGAGTACAAATGAGTTAAGATCACCGGCAGCGAACATCAAGAAGGTAGTCTGGGAACCCATCATGGAACTCTCAGGCACCTTCAACTACTACCAGCATGTGGGAGACCAGAAGCCCTTCAGACATACCTTCAAGGGAGAAAGACAATTCATCGCGTACCAGGCCTCAGGACTGGTGAACTCAGACATCACGGAGATGGCCCAGCAATGCGTCACCAACCATGGCGTGGGCTATGACCGCGTGACTGACCTGCTCTGTCTGACCTACTATGCCGGTACCTTCGACCACAAGCCCGTGTCAGAATGTCAGTTGGAACTGCAGGACACGTATGTGCGTCTGGACCAGGAACTGGGTAAGTTGATTACCACCTTGGAGCGTATCTTAGGCGCAGACCATGTGTTGTTTGTGGTGACCAGTACAGGCTACTGTGACGAGGAGAGTACCAACTACGCCCAGTATCGCATCCCCACAGGTATCTTCTATATGGATCGTACCGCCAACCTGCTCAATATGTACTTCGGGGCTATCTGGGGACAGGGACGCTATGTGGAGACCAGTTTTAAGAACCAGATCTTCCTGAACCACAAACTGTTGGAGAGCAAGCGCATCAGTCTGACCGATGCCGGTCAGCGGGCACAGGAGTTTATCAGTCAGTTGGAAGGAGTCAGGAACGTGTATACCGCCCTGCAACTGCTCAGCGGCAACAACCCACTGTTGGCACAGGTACGCAACGGGTTCAACCCAGAGCGCAACGGGGATATCATGATAGAGGTGTCGCCGGGATGGCAACTGGCCAACGAGACCACGCAAGAACAACAACTCTCACGGGCTTCGTTCATGCAGTTCCCGTTGATTTTCTATGGCACGGGCATCCAGCCAGAGAAGGTGAACACACCTGTCACCATCGACCGCATCGCCCCCACCATCGCCAAGACCATCCGCATCAGGGCTCCCAATGCCTGCTCGGCGGAACCATTGTTTTAAGAACTAAGAAGTAAGAGGTAAGAACTAAACCGCAGAAAGTGATATAAACCGCAGAAAGGTTGTGAATAAACCGCAGATTACGCAGATTACACAGATTATATCTGCGCGAAAAAAATCTGTAAAATCTGCGTAATCTGCGGTTAAAAAAAAGTAGAATAAAAAGTAGAATTAAAATTAAATAAAATGAATTTCAACAAATTATTAAAATCGTTGTTCGGGGATAAGTCTTCGAGGGACATGAAACTGATTCAGCCACTGGTAGAGAAGGCCAAGGCCTTTACCCCACAGGTGGAAGCCATGAGCAATGACGAACTTCGTCAGCGTACGAAAGAACTGCAACAGCAAGTACAGTCGTCTGCCAAGGAGCAGAAGGCACAGATAGCCGAACTGAAAGCCAAGATTGAAGACACCCCCATCGATGAGCGTGCCGACATCTTCGCACAGATCGACAAGATTGAGAAAGAAGTATTGGAGATCTATGAGAAAGCCCTCGACGAGGTGATGTTTGAGGTGTTCGCCATCGTGAAGGAGACCGCCCGCCGATTTGCCGAGAATGAGGAGACCATCGTGACCGCCACCGACTTCGACCGTGAACTGGCTGCCGACCCCAAGAAAGACTTTATCACCATCGACGGGGACAAGGCCATCTACCACAACCACTGGACTGCCGGTGGCAATGACCTGAAATGGGAGATGATCCACTACGATGTGCAGTTGTTTGGTGGCGTGGTGCTCCATCAGGGAAAGATTGCCGAGATGGCGACGGGTGAAGGTAAGACCCTCGTGGCCACCCTGCCCGTGTTCCTGAACGCCCTCACCGGCAATGGCGTGCATGTGGTGACCGTGAACGACTACCTGGCCAAGCGTGACTCCGAATGGATGGGTCCGCTGTATATGTTCCATGGCTTGAGCGTGGACTGCATCGACAAGCACCAACCCAACAGTGAAGAGCGTCGCAAGGCCTACCAGGCAGACATCACCTTCGGTACCAACAATGAGTTCGGTTTCGACTACCTGCGTGATAATATGGCCATCTCGCCACAGGATCTGGTACAGCGCTCACATAACTACGCCATCGTGGACGAGGTGGACTCCGTGTTGATTGATGATGCCCGTACACCACTGATCATCTCCGGTCCGATACCCAAGGGCGACGACCAGATGTTTGAGGAGTACCAGCCCCTCGTGGAAAGACTGGTAGGTGTGCAGAAACAACTGGCCACCCAGTATCTGGCCGATGCCAAGAACCTGATTACCGCCGGTAACCAACTCATGGAGGCCGGAAACAAGAAAGAAGGTCAGGAGAAACTCGATGCCGGTTTCCTGTCATTGTATCGCTCGCACAAGGCCATGCCAAAGAACAAACCCCTCATCAAGTACCTCTCCGAGGAAGGTATCAAGGCAGGTATGCTCAAGACCGAGGAGATCTATATGGAGAACAACAACCGTAGGATGCCCGAGTGCGTGGAGCCCCTCTACTTCGTGGTGGACGAGAAACTGAACTCCTGCGACCTTACCGACAAGGGTACAGGCTGGCTCGCCAAACAGGTAAACGATGCCGAACTCTTCGTGTTGCCCGACATCACCTCCGAACTCTCCGCCTTGGAGGCAGACACCAGTCTGACTGACCAGGAGCGTGTGGACAAGAAGGATGAACTCATGAACCACTATGCCGTGCAGAGTGAGCGTGTGCACACCTTACAGCAACTGTTGAAGGCCTACTGTATGTTTAATAAGGATGACGAATATGTGGTCATCGACGGTGAGGTGAAGATTGTGGACGAGCAGACCGGTCGTATCATGGAAGGTCGCAGATGGAGTGACGGTCTGCATCAGGCTGTGGAGGCCAAGGAGCATGTGAAGGTGGAGGCTGCCACACAGACCTTCGCCACCATCACCCTGCAGAACTATTTCCGTATGTACCACAAACTGGCCGGTATGACCGGTACCGCCTCGACAGAGGCCGGTGAGTTCTGGGATATCTACAAACTGGATGTGGTGGAGATTCCCACCAATCGTCCAGTGATCCGTAACGACCAGGATGACCGTGTGTATAAGACCGCCCGAGAGAAGTACCGTGCCGTGATTGAGGAGATCGTGAAGATGCGTAATGCCGGGCGACCCACCCTGATCGGTACTACCTCGGTGGAGATATCCGAGTTGTTGAGTCGTATGCTCGATATGTACGTGAATCCAGAGACCGGCAAGCGTGAGGGTATCCCCCACCAGGTGCTGAACGCCAAACTCCACCAGAAGGAGGCCGACATCGTGGCCCTGGCTGGTCAATCGACCAATGGCAAGGGTGCCGTGACCATCGCCACCAACATGGCCGGTCGTGGTACCGATATCAAACTCTCGCCGGAGGTCAAGGCTGCCGGTGGTCTTGCCATCATCGGTACAGAAAGACATGAGAGCCGTCGTGTGGACAGACAGTTGAGAGGTCGTGCCGGTCGTCAGGGTGACCCGGGAAGTTCTGTGTTCTACGTCTCCCTCGAAGACAAACTGATGCGTCTCTTCGCCTCAGAGCGTATCGCCTCCGTGATGGACCGCTTAGGCTTCAAGGACGGAGAGATGATTGAATCGCCCATGATCTCGAAGAGCATCGAGCGTGCCCAGAAGAAGGTGGAAGAGAACAACTTCGGTATCCGTAAGCGTCTGATTGAGTACGATGACGTGATGAACAAGCAGCGTACCGTCATCTACGAGAAGCGTCGCCATGCCCTCATGGGAGAGCGTATCGGCATGGATATCGCCAACATCATCTGGGACCGTGTGGTGAACATCATTGAGAACAACGACTATCAGGGGTGCAAGGAAGAATTCCTGCACATCCTCTCGATGGAGGTGCCCTTCACCAGCGATGAGTTTGTCAACCAACCGCGTGAGGTGCTCACAGAGAATGCCTTCCAGGCTGCCATCGGCAACTTCAACCGCAGGATGGAGAAGATACAGACCGTGGCACAGCCCATCATCAAGACCGTCTATGAGAACCAGGGACACATGTACGAGCGTATCCTCGTGCCTCTGACGGATGGCCGGAAGATGTATAATATCCCCTGTAACCTCCAGGAGGCCTACGAGAGTGAGTCGAAGAGTGTGGTGAAGGAGTTTGAGAAGAGTATCCTGCTGCACATCATCGATGACTCCTGGAAGGAGAACCTGCGACAACTCGATGAACTGAAGCACTCCGTACAGAACGCCTCGTACGAGCAGAAAGACCCGTTGCTGATCTTCAAACTCGAATCAGCCAAGGTGTGGGATGCCATGATCAACGAGATGTACAACCGCATTACGAGTATCCTGACACGCGCACAGATACCAGAGATGCAACAGCAACAGGTGCAGGAGGCCGCTCCAGAACAGCGCACCCAGCGCCAGCAGTATACGGAGAGTAAGCAGAACATCGGTGAGGAACAACTCGTGGACCGTAACCAGCAGGCTGCCGCCCAGCATGACACCCGTGCCCAGCAGCCCCGTACGCCGATTACCAAGGACAAACTCCCCGGGCGCAATGATCCCTGTCCCTGCGGTTCAGGAAAGAAATTCAAGAATTGCCATGGTAAAGGCATCGTGTAAATAATAAATTCTCAAATTCTATAATTCTTGATAAACAAAAAATTATGATAAGAATAGAATCCCTTAGAAAGCAGTTTGGGGAGACGATCGCATGCGACATCCCGGAGTTTACGATTAATGACGGAGATATCCTCGGTCTTGTGGGTAATAACGGCGCCGGAAAGACCACCCTCTTCCGCATGATCCTCGACCTGCTCAAGCCTGATGAAGGGACTGTCACCCTCGATGGCATCAACCCCGCTGAGAGCGAGGCGTGGAAAGACCAGACCGGTGCCTACGTGGATGAGGGCTTCCTCATCGACTTCCTGACGCCAGAGGAGTATTTCGCCTTCCTCGGGAAGGTGAACAACATCTCACAGGAAGAGGTGAACGAGAGACTCAAACCCTACGAGCGACTGGCGAGTGACGAGATCTTCGGACAGAAGAAACTCATCCGTAACCTCTCGGCAGGTAACAAACAGAAGGTGGGCATCATCGCCGCCCTGTTTATGACCCCGAAACTGGTGATCCTCGATGAGCCCTTCAACTTCCTCGACCCCTCGTCGCAGAATGTGTTGAAACATGTGCTCACCAACTATGCCAAGGAGAATCACGCCACACTGCTCATCTCCAGTCATAACCTGGCCCACACCATCGACATCTCCACACGCATCGCACTGTTGGAGAAAGGGCATATCATCCGTGACCTGCCCAACGAGGCAGGCAGTGCCAAGACGGAACTGGAGAATTACTTCGAGACAGAAGCAGAGGGGTAATCCCCTACTCCGCTTTTTCAGGAATGGCAATTGCCAGATGGACTTGCACCTCGCAAGTTCCGTCTGGCAATTGTCTTGATATGACTAGCACAGGGATGGCATCAGAGAGCGTCTCACGGGAGATGCTCTTAATACGGTTGTTGAAAGCCTGTTGACTCTCCACCCCGTCACTGCCAGTCTGCTGGTCCGTCTGCACAAGAGTCGTCTCTTGTGTAATGAGGGTGCTCAGATGCCTGACAAGAGCCCCCTTGGCCTTCTCACTAGCACTCTTAAGAGCCAGGTGATAGGCCTTGGCCTTCTGCGTGGCAGACTCCACGATATAGAGGGTGTCGCTCATATATTGTTGTAAGTCGGCAATCTGTTCTTCCAAGGTCTTCTCGCCGTCATTCACCGTCCAACCTTCCTTCTTGAAGGTCTTTGCCTGTTTCTTGACTTCTTTCGTCACAGGTGCCTGCGCCCATGCTGCCGGCATCAGGAATGCTGTCATCAGCAGGACGATCCATATTCTGATTTTCTGACTTTCCATCCTATCTATTCATTAGTCCATCGCAAAGATATAGTATTTTTGTGTATCGGGCAAAAAAAAACATACTGAAATGCATATATTTAGTTTTTTTTCGTATCTTTGCACCAAAATGATATATATAAACTAAAAATTGTTACTCTAAGATGAAAAGATTCCTTTTATCGATTGTAGTCAGTCTGGCCTTCACGACAGGTGTGACGGCACAGGGACTGAAAGTAGTGGACTTCAAGTTGCTGGAGACCGATCTGACAGCCAACACACACGGCACATCCAAACAAGACCAGAATGGAGAGACGGCTGCCTTGATCAAGATTGTGACCCCCGAGCGTGGCTTCACCTTCGACGGAGGCTCGCTGGGTATCGTTGCCACTGAAGAGCATCCGGGCGAGATCTGGCTCTATGTGCCACGCCGTGCCCAGAAACTCATCATCCGCCACCAGTCCTTCGGGGTGCTGCGCGACTTCTTCTACCCCATCCCCATTGAGGGAGCCCGTACCTATGAGATGCTTATCGACATCGGTACAGGCCGTTATGCAACCATCACTACCCAGGTGGCCAAGGCCAACGTCTATATCGACGGAGAGAACTGTGGCGAGGCACCGCTCTACAACAAATACCTGAACTACGGTAAGCATACCATCCGGGCCATCAAGGACCGCTATGAAGGTCAGGAAGAGATTGTGCTGACCACCACAGAGGGAAATACCAAGACCATGTTCGTGAATGTGAATATGCGCGATATGTCAGACCATTTCGGTAACGTGAACGTCACTGTGGACAACCAGGCAGACATCTGGTTTGAGGGCCGTAACGTGGGTACCGGTTCCTGGCAGACCCAATTGCGTGAGGGCACCTATGTGGTGGAGACCCGTAAGACCGACTGCGACCCCGAGAAGACCTCCTTCACCGTCGTGGCCCAGAAAGACAACAACATCAAGGCCGCTCCGCCCTCACCCCACACCGGTCTGCTGCACCTCTACACCCGTCCACGGGATGTCAATGCCGTCAGCAACGGCACCACGCCCATCGACCTGACCGAGTCGCACACCCTGCCCGTAGGCACCTATCAGTTGTCACTCTCACGCAAGGGTTATGTGCCCAAGAACGTGGAGTACACCGTGCATCACAACGAATACACCCGTGACACCATCACCCTCGAGCACGTGAAGTACATCAAGCCCAACGCCTTCTACTTCGGTGCAGGTTACAGCATCCGTCAGATGGGAGGCATCACAGCCCTCGCAGGTCTTGTGTATAAGCAGTTCGACCTGGAGGTCAGTTACACCTTCGGCTTAGGCAAGTCAGATGAGGTGCCCTGGTATTCCACCGACGGTAAAGACACCTATCTGAGTACGATCACCTACAAGCGCTCCACCCTCGCCTTCAAGGTGGGTTATCAGATGGAGTTGACCAACCGCCTGGGCATCACCCCACAGTTGGGCTATGCGATAGAACGTCTCTCAGGCACTGTGGAAGACGGTACCAACAACTATGGCGACGGTGCGGCAGCCAACTGTCTCAGTGTCGGAGCCAAACTGTTGTATGCCCCCATGCAGCACCTGTATCTCTTTGCCACACCTGCCTTCTCCTTTGGCATCAGCAAGGATGAGAACTTCGAGCATATCGCCGACAACAGTAACATCACTGCCGGAGGCTTCATGATGACCATCGGTGCCATCTTCAATTTCTAATCTACACCTTATTATATAATATAAAGACGAAACGATATGAAAACAAGAAATATCATAGCCATATTGGCCGCACTGCCCCTCGTGGCAGGATTCACAGGCTGTAAGTCAGACGAAGAGACAGGAGCCAAGCCCGCCAAGGAAATATTGATTGTGGAAGGCGGTAACGAGATCGTCCTCCGTTCGGGCGACTCCATCATGAGCGTACCCATCACAGCCGACTGCGCCTGGACGGTTGAGAGTTTTGAGAGTGCCGACGGTGGCTTCGACGGTATGCTGTCCGTACAGCCCACACGTGGCAACGGCAACGGTGCCCTGGTGATCAGCACCAACCAGAACCGTGGTGTCCAGCCACGCCTGGCCACCATCACCCTGACTTCAGACGGTGGACTGAAACAGATCATCAGTCTGCGCCAGACCAGTGGCGACCCCACGATGAGCATCAGTGAGCGTTCGGTTGACTTCGCTGCCGTACCTGACGCCGCCAAGCAGTTGGTCATCGCCAGCAACAACGGCTGGACCATCGACATGCCCTCGGGCGTCAATTGGGTACACCTGAACAAGACCAAGGGCAGTGCAGGCTCGGAGACTATTGACATCACGGTGGACAAACTGAACAACGACATGGCACGCGCCACAAAACTGAACGTGCTATACGGCACCAGCAGTGCACAGGTCATCGTGCGTCAGGACGGTATGAACAGTGCCAACATCAGTCTGGATGTGAGCACCGATCAGATTTATATGGAGGCCAATGGCGGTGAGCAGATGCTGAGGGTATCGAGCAACTCCATCTGGCGTGCCTTCGTGCCTTCTTCGGCACAGTCGTGGCTGCATATCGAACCGGCAACAGGAGCCGGCGATGGTGAGATTCATGTATGGTGTGAGCCCCACCACGATGCTGAACGTGACCGTCTGACACTTATCGTCCTCGTGGCAGGCACGCAGAATCCCAAGCAGCGTGACGTCCTGGTACAGCAGTCGGCCGGAAACGAAGAGGATTACCATCGTGAGCCGTGGGAGGATGACAACCATGATCCACATCTCTCGCGTAAGCACTAATCATCAGTCACATAACTGGCATACGATTATGAACAGCAAACTACTATCCATCATAGCAGTCTTCATCGGCATCCTTCTGCCGATGAAGGGTTCTGCGCAAACGACTATCTATGCCCCGGAGTTCTCCTTTGAGGGTGATAACATCGTGATGACCTGCGAGACACAGGGAGCCAATATCTACTACGTCATGGCCGAGTTCGCGAACGAGGATGAGGCCTACAGTCTCATGGACAATCTGGACGTCAGCGAGGCCAACAGCATGCGCACGCTCTACACCCAGCCCTTCCCCGTTACCAGCGATGTGGTCATCAAGGCCGTTGCCAAGATGCCACAGCAACAGGGAGAGTCGGAGGTCACGACAATAATCTACAGTTATACGGCATGGAGTAATTTATTATCGGCAATAGAGTATGGTTCTGACGTACAGGAACGTGCCAAGGACAGTCCGCTGGTAAGTGATGACCTCAAAGAACATCTGAAGTGGGCTCTGGAAGAAGGTGAAATGATCTATCAACATCGTGGACAGATGCCTGACAGTCACGAGGCAGAGCACTTCGCCGAGGAAATCGAGGAAATCGCCCATGAGATAGATGAAATCCTCAATCAGCAACCAGCAGGCCCCGAACCCTACGCCGTCCTCAGCCAGAACAACACCGTGCTGACGTTCTACTACGATACTAACCGAGGTGCCTTTCAAGGAAGCATGGATGTTACTTCAACGGCTTGGCTAGACTTTAAGGAGCAGATTACAACGGCTGTGTTTGACGCTTCTTTCGCAGACTGTACTACACTTACGAGTACAAGCAGTTGGTTTGCCGACTGCAAGAAACTGACCATCATCGAGGGTATCGAGAACCTGAACACCCAGAACGTGACAGATATGGGTGGTATGTTCCTCGGGTGTGACGCATTGACAAGTCTTGATGTCAGTCATTTCAACACAGAGAATGTAACAGATATGAGTTATATGTTCTCAGTGTGCTCCTTGCTAACCACAATTGATGTGAGTCATTTCAACACATCGAAAGTTACTAACATGGCTGCGATGTTTGGGCACTGTTCATCTTTGACATCGCTAGACCTTTCCAATTTCAATACAGAGAATGTCACTAACATGTTACACATGTTCAACGACTGTCATACACTTACGACCCTTGATCTAAGCAGTTTCAACACGGCCAATGTAACTAGTATGATAGGTATGTTCTTTGGGTGTGCAGGTCTAAAAACTATCTATGTTAGTGACAGTTGGAGCACGTCAAACGTATCAGAGGGTATAGAAGTGTTCTACGAATGTAATAATCTGGTTGGTGGACGAGGAACAAGGTTTAGCCATGAACATATAGATTACACTTACGCTCACATCGACGGAGGCACGGCTAACCCAGGCTATCTTACAGATGTTTTCGAGGTACGCAAGATAGAGTTGGAAAAACAAGTCGAAATGCTGAAGGCTGAATTAGAATACATTTCCCGAGACATCGAAGGAGATGATAGTGAAGATTTCACAGTCAACAATACCCGCATCCTGAAAGAAGCCATCGTGCAAAAGGCTACAGAACTGATGAATCTTGGCGGTGCTGATATAGCAACAGAGATGCAGGGTATCATTGATGCCGTAAACAATTCTGACAATAGCGATACCTCAAAGGATTATTTGAGAAAATTTGTTGACGAAGTCGCTATGATAATTGCTGAATTGATGGCCAGACTGGAAACTGCAACAACCGTGGAGGAACTGAATCAACTTGAGCCCGAAATTGCTAAAACAAAGGCCATGATCGAAGATGTCCACAAAGAGGTTGAAACATGGAAACAAGAAAACCAAGACGACGAAAATGCCTTCAATGCCAGTAACGTGAGCAGATACTATGAGACGATGTGGAACCGAGCCAATCAACTCAACCATCAACTCTTACAGAACGGCGATCTATTCGTTGCAAAAGGACTCATTTTTAAGGTGATTGACAATGAAAATAAAACATGCCAGTTGGGACGCGGCGAGGGCAATCACTGGCCAGATGACCTCCGGGCAGCCCATAATCCTAAAAAGGCTGAAGGCTATGAGTATATCGTCGGCGAATATCCGCCAGGCACAAGTGGCAATTACCTCGACAAGGAGAAACTCACCCTACCTGACCAGGTGCTGGGATACACGCTGACCGTGATAGGCGAGGCTGCATTCAACCAGCAACTGATGAACATGTTCGAACTGAACGAGTCTTTGGAAGAAATCAGCAGTGAGGCTTTTGCAACCTATGGTCTCAGTGAAATATTCATACCGGCAAAAGTCAGGAAGATTGGAAAACTTGCCTTCTCAAGACTACGTGCCAATATGCAACGCTTTGAGGTAGATGAACAGAACCCATATCTGAAACATACTGCAGACTACAAAGGTGTCGTGGAGACGGCTACAAACACACTTGTTGCTGCCTGCGAAGACATAGAGATTCCTGAAGACATCCAGAACTTAGGCGATGGTATATTCTATTATTGCAGTTTTGATAACAAGACGCTTCCTCAGAATCTACAGACAATCGGTGCTAATACATTCCAATACTGTAGCAAACTGACCAAAATAGAATTACCAAAGACTCTGAAAAGTTTAGGAAACTATGCGTTCTACGAGTCTGGATTGCAGGAAATATCGCTCCCCGAAAGCATTACGAACATTGGAGACAAGGTATTCCTCGACTGTCAGGATCTGAAGACTATCCGTGCCTACTGGCAGCAACCCTTTGCTATTACAGAAGACGTGTTCTCTCTCCAGCATTATGAAAGTGGCCGTTACGTGATGGACAACGACCTCTACGAAAAGTCTACGCTCTACGTCCCTTACGGCACAAAGACAAAATATCAGGCCACCGAGGGTTGGAGTAAATTCCAGAATATCGTAGAGATGGAGAAAATTGAGGGCGAGGCAGAGCCCTACGCTGTCCTGAGCGACAATAATACCGTCCTTACGTTCTACTACGATGACCAAAAAGAGGCAAGGAATGGCATGGGCGTTGGGCCGTTTGAATACAACTATGATGAAGAAACCCAAAGATCCATTATTAGTTCTGGTTGGGACGAACAAAGAGAAAGCATTACCTCGGTAGCGTTTGACCCATCTTTTGAGAACTGTACTTCAATTGAAAGCACTGCTTACTGGTTCAGCCAACTCAATAATCTAACAACTATTAGAGGCATAGAACATCTAAACACTCAAAATGTGACAGATATGCATTGGATGTTTGAAGGATGTTCCAGCCTAACGAATCTTAACGTAAGCACATTTAACACCGAGAATGTGAGGAACATGGGTGCTCTCTTTGGAGGTTGTTCTGGATTAACAAGTCTTGATGTCAGCAATTTCAATACAAGCAGGGTGACAGACATGAACCAGATGTTCTCAAACTGTTCCGGATTGACGAGTCTTGACCTAAGCAGTTTTAATACTGCAAATGTGCAGCAAATGTTCGGCATGTTCAACGCATGCAGAAACCTGACAAGCCTTGATCTGGGAAACTTCGACACCCGAAATGTGACTCGTATGGACTGGATGTTTGATGGATGCAGAAACTTGACAGAACTTAATGTCAGTAGTTTCAATACAGAAAAGGTGGAATGGATTTATTTGATGTTTGGAGGTTGTTCAAGTTTAACACACCTTGATTTAAGTAATTTCAACACCTCGAATGCAACTGAAATGAGAGAAATGTTTGAGGATTGTTCCAGTTTGACCAGTCTTGACTTGAGCAATTTCTACACACCCAATGCTACGACTATTGGTTGGTTTTTCCGAGGCTGCACAAATCTAGTAAGTGTTGATATTCGAAATTTCACAACTGACAATATTGTTGTCGAAGACATTTTCGATGGCTGTTCCTCTCTCGCCAGCATCCAAGCAGGCAATGCCAATATTCCCGCTGAGGAATATGCCGAGATCGGCAACCCGAACCTGCTCGTCTATGTGAACGAGCCATCGCTGGCTCCTGAGGGGGTGCAGAATGTGGTGATCAACGGACAGGCACGGGAGATTATCCTGACGGACGTCACTGAGGGCAATAACAACTGGTTCTGCCCTGAGCCTTTCACAGCCGAGAAGATCAGTTACACCCGTAACTTCAGCCAACAGACCGAGGTCGGTATCAGTCGAGGCTGGGAGTCAATCGCCCTACCCTTCACCGTGCAGACCATCACGCACGAGAGTAAAGGACGGATTATTCCTTTCGGCGCACAAGGCACTGGCAAGTACTTCTGGCTCCGTGGTTACTCTCCTGATGGACTCCACCGAGCAACAGTGCTTGAGGCTAATACGCCCTACGTCATCTCGATGCCGAACAATCCAGCGGTCTATCCCTACGAGTACAACCTCAACGGACGTGTCACCTTCTCGGCAGAGAACACCACCGTGCCTGCCACACCAGAGACCTGGGAGATGACTATCGCTCGCGACAATATCAGGATGGCACCCGTCTTCCAGTTGATACCTCGGAACGAGATGGCCTATGCCATCAACGTCGGTCAGCCCCTTGACCGCTATGCCGAGGGCAGCGTGTTTACACGCGAACTGCGTGAGGTACGTCCCTTCGAGGCCGTTACCTACCATGAGCCCGTCAACGGTGCACGACCCCAAAACATCCGCATCGCTGCACAGCCCGACGACGATGTCACAGGAATCGTTTCAATTGAGAATGGAGAATGGAGAATGGAGAATGGAGAATGGTTCGGTCTCGATGGTCGGAAACTCTCTAGTGAGCCCCAGCGAAAGGGTGTCTATCTCCAAAAGGGCAAGAAGATTGTGGTGAAATAACTTGCCGTTATTGCGCAATAACCCAGCCTTATTCATAAATAACCCGTCCTTATTGCAGCATAAGGGCGGGTTATTATATATGCCTTTTTAATTTGCGTAGGCCTTCTCGCCGATGGTCTCTTGGGAACCGATGGTCATCTGACGGAGGTCATAGTAGGAGCCATTGTAGATGTTGAAGTCCACATTGCCCTTGATGCCCGGCAGACGACCTGCGTCAGTATGCTGCCAGAACTTCCAACGGCCCTTGTACTCCAGGGAGTCCACGTAGTAGTGGGCAATCCAGTAAGGATACTGGTTGAAGACGGAATCGCTCAGATAACGCATCTTAAACTTAAAATAGGTGTAGATGATCGGTTTCACCTGATAGTGTTTTTCCACGATGTCGAGCCACTGCAGCACACTGACCTTGAACTCGTCATCGGTCTGATTCTTAGGTTTGTGCTCCACATCAAGCACAGGGGGCAAGTCGCCATTCTCCAGTTTCGCCACCTTCAGGAAGTTGTAGGCCTGCTCCTCGGCTGGTGAATGGACACTGTAAAAATGATAGGCGCCACGGGTAAAGCCATTCTCGCGGGCCTGATAGAAATTCTCGCGGAAATTCTCGTCGGTCTGGGTGGCACCTTCCGTCGCCTTGATCATCACGAAACGGATGGGACACTTGTTGATCATGCCCTCATCCTTCAACTTATCCCAGTCGATACGTCCCTGATGATGGGAAATGTCGATACCATGAATCTCATAGCCTTCGGGATAGGACACATCGCCATAGAGGGCACGCCAACGAAAACCGAAGGGGGAGACGAAGAAGTAATAGAAGAACCAGATATAGCCCGCCACGATGGCTGCACCACCGATCCACCATCCCCAGGATGGGATCTTCTGTAAAAAGCGCACGACGATATTTGGCTTACGATGGCCCCGAGGTCCATGGTAAGTGTGGGTTGTTCCGATGCCCTTACGGCGAACGACGCGCTTTTTCAAATTAAGAAAATTAAATTAGTAATTAGAAATTAGTAATTATGATTACCGCGCAAGCCTATCATAAGCATTGTAGAAGCACTTTCCCACCCGCGAAGTAATCACAATTACTAATTATCCATTACTCATTACTCATTATTTTGCCTGCTCAAGGGCAAGTGTCTTCGTGGGCTGGTCACAGACCTCTGTGGGACCCCAGTATTGGATAGGACCAGGATAGACGTAGGCCGTCTTGCGGGCCCACTCGTCACGATGAGCGGCAAACTCCTTGAAGGGAGCACCGTCGAGTTCCACGAGGGCCTTGCGGATCACAGGCTTCATCTCACCGGCACGCTTCTCCATGTTCATCATCATCGTGATGGGCACACCACCGGCAATCCACTGGTCGGCAGGAGCCGTGGTATTCTTCACGATGGCCATATAGCCAGTCTTGCCGTTGGCAATCAACTGGGCGGCAGAAGTACCGAGGGCATAGCAGTAGTCAGCGTCGAAGTTAGAAGGCGCAGCGCAGCGTCCCTCGTAACCGAAGAAGTGGTGCTGAGTACCGAACTTACCCACATACTTGCCTTCCTTCTTCATCCTCTCCAGTTTCTGGGCGACCATCGTGGAGAGCAGTTTCTCGGTCTCGATGAGAGATACCTGTACATTTCCGTGAGGATCACGATCGAGGGCCAACTGACGAGCCACACCTACAGGCAGGCTGTTGAACACGGCGAGGTTCTCGGCTGTGAGGTGACTCTTGGCGAAGTCCACCTGCTCGTCACGGCTGATCTCCTTAGCCTCGGGCAGGGCGAGCACATCGTTGAGTTGGGCAATCAGTTTCTTGATGGCTGGGATGAACTCGATGACACCCTCGGGGATGATGACAGTACCGAAGTTGTTACCATCAGCAGCACGAACGGCCACAGCGTTGGCGATATAATCCACAATATCGTCGAGGCTCATGGCCTTGGCCTCCACCTCCTCAGACACAAGGCAGATGTTCGGCTGGGTCTGCAGGGCGCACTCCAGGGCGATGTGAGAAGCCGAGCGGCCCATCACCTTGATGAAGTGCCAGTACTTGCGGGCAGAGTTACAGTCGCGCTCGATGTTTCCGATGAGTTCTGAATAAGTCTTGCAGGCAGTATCGAAACCGAAGGAGGTCTCAATCTGATCGTTCTTCAGGTCGCCATCGATGGTCTTCGGGCAACCAATCACCTGTACGCCGTAGTTCTTGGCTGCATAGTACTCGGCCAGCACACAAGCGTTGGTATTGGAGTCGTCACCGCCGATAATGACGATGGCCTTGATGTCGAGTTCACGAATAATCTCGAGACCCTTCTCAAACTGCTCCACCTTCTCGAGTTTCGTACGACCAGAACCGATCATGTCGAAACCGCCGGTGTTACGATACTCGTCGATAATCTCAGGCGTGAGTTCCATGTAGTTGTGGTCTACCAGACCGCCAGGACCAAGGATGAAACCGAAGAGACGGTTCTCGGGATTCAGTTTCTTGATCTGGTCGAAAAGACCGGTGATCACATTGTGACCGCCAGGAGCCTGACCGCCAGAGAGGATGATACCTACGTTCATCTTCTTCGTGTTGGCCTCGGTAGCAGGCTCAAACTCTACGATAGGCATACCGTAGGTGTTGGGGAACAACTTCTTGATTTCTTCCTGGTCGCCTACACTCTGGGTGGGCTGGCCTTCCTTGATTTTTACTGCACCCTGAAGAGCCTTCGGCAACTTGGGCTGATAAGCGGCTCTCGCAATCTGCAATGCACTTTTTTCCATAATCTGTTTTTCTTTAAATGTGTGACACTTATTTGTAATTTGCCCGCAAAATTAGTCATTTTCTGCCAAAAATAAGACAAAAAACATACTAAAATCACCTTTTTAATATTTTTTTGTGATGCAATCCTTTGAATTTCAAAGAATATTTTCTATCTTTGCTTACTCAATATAGCAAATCATTCAGATTCAAATTAACCAAATATTAAAAAGGAGGAACAATTTTATGGCAAACAAGAGGTCGCTGAAAAAGGCTATTCATCTGATCTGTGAAGATCTCTTCGCTGAGGCAATTGCATTATCACTCTATGGTGCAGAAGCACAGCAGCAGAGTGCGAACGCCCTGCTCTTCTCCATCGTGAAGTTGGAGGACGAGTATGTGTGTCGCATCTCCCACCCCGAACCTGGCATGAAGGCCAGCGACTATTTCAAGGATCTACGGGAGAAATTCAGTGCACAAGTCAACGACATCATTGACCAAATGAACGGATAAAGATGGTCAAGGCATTCTGTAAATGGCTCTTGTATAAGAAATGGGGATGGACGCTGAACATCACGGAGGCCCATCCCGATAAATACATTATCTGTCTCGCACCTCACACCAGCAACTGGGACTTCATCCTCGGACTCTTATACAGCAGGGCTGAGGGGATGGAGTGTAACTTTATGATGAAGAAGGAATGGTTCTTCTGGCCCTTGGGTCCGATATTCCGGAAATTAGGCGGCATCCCCGTATACCGGCAGAAGAAGTGCAGTATGACTGATGCCATAGCCGAAAGCGCCAAGGCCGAGAAGACCTACCACCTCTGCATCACGCCAGAGGGAACCCGTAGTCCGAACCCCGACTGGAAAAAAGGCTTTTATTTCATAGCCCTCAAGGCAGGACTCCCCATCCTGCTCTATGGCATTGACTATGAGAAGCGCCTCATTCAGTGTACCAAGACCATTATCCCATCTGGGGACTTAGAAAACGATATGCGTAACATTAAACTCTACTTCAAGGACTTCCGAGGGAAGATCCCGAATAACTTTACGATAGGAGATGTATAAGGTGAAGAAACAGAATCGTTGCCCGATGTGGTGGGTGAAGATGTTGCTGATCCTCTTCACGATTCATCTGTCACCCCTCGCCTATTCCACCTCGCCAGCACAAAAGAGAAAGACCAAGAAGAAAGTCCAGAAGGTTCAAAAGGCCAAAAAGCCCCAGCCAAGTCCACTGGAAAGATCGCTGACCACCTATTTTGCCAACTATACCGTAACAGGTCAGCAAATCCGCAACACGATCAGGTTTGACAAGATTGTCATCAATGACTCGAACCAAACGGTGAAAGTCGTTGCCAATGCGGCATTTAGCGAACAGATGTTCACCCCAGAGGCCGTCCGAAACACATACATCGACATCAAGCATCTGCTCCCAGACAGTCTGCAAGACTGGTCCCTGCGCATTGAGACTGGCGGCTGGGACATCCGTGACCTCGTGGCCAACTATCGCAGGGAACAGCCCGACCCCTCCCGTACCTGGGGTAACATCGACTATCATGGCAAGCCCTGGGTGGATAATGTCTCACGCCCCTACACCATCTACAAAGGGCTGCAAAACCGTCACCTCTGCGTCTGGGCCAGTCATGGCATCTACTACAATATCTCCAAGAATGAATGGCAGTGGCAACGCCCACCCCTCTTCGGTACCTGCGAGGATCTCTTCACACAGACCATCGTCACGCCCTATCTGATTCCGATGCTGGAGAAGGCTGGTGCCGTGGTGTTTACACCCCGTGAGCGCGACTGGCAGAAAAATGAGGTCATCGTGGATAACGACAGCATCGCCACAGGCTATACGGAACAGACAGGCCTGTGGCAAGATGCCCCACAGCCCGGCTTCGCCCTGCATCAGGGCAACTACGTGGATCATGAGAATCCCTTTGAGGCAGGTACCGTCCGTATGACAGCCACTACCAGACAGGCACAACACCAAAGCCTGATCACCTACCAGCCTACCATCCCCGAGGCAGGACGCTATGCCGTCTATGTCAGTTATCAGACTGTTGAAGGCAGTATCGATGATGCCCATTACACGGTGTGGCATCAGGGTATAGCCACCGAGTTCCACGTCAATCAGCAGATGGGTGGCTCTACCTGGGTCTATTTAGGCACCTTCGACTTCGACGAGGGCAACAGCGAACACAACCGTGTGACGCTCTCCAACCTCAGTGCCTCGAAAGGCATCGTGACTGCCGACGCCGTACGCTTCGGAGGGGGCATGGGCAACATCGAGCGTGGCGGAAAACTCAGTGGGATGCCCCGTTGTCTGGAAGGCTCCCGCTATTGCGCCCAATGGGCAGGCATGCCATACGAGGTCTATAGTACAAAAGAGGGACAGGACGACTATGGCGATGACATCAATGCACGCTCCTGGATGACCAACCTGCTCTCCGGCGGTTCATGCTATCTGCCGGATACCACTGGGCGCAAGGTGCCCATCGAACTGTCACTGGCCGTCCATAGTGATGCCGGCTACACCAAAGACGGTAAGAGCAACACAGGTACGCTCAGCATCTGCATGACCACCTTCCGCGACTCCACCCTCAATGCCGGTTTTACCCGACTGGCCTCCCGTGACTTTGCCGACGAACTGCTGTCCAGTCTGCCCCGTGACATCTACAAGAAGTACGGACAGTGGCACACCCGTGAACTCTACGACCGCAACTATTCCGAGTGCCGAGTGCCCGAGGTGCCGAGTGCCATCCTCGAAACGCTGTCGCACCAGAATTTCGCCGATATGCGTATGGCGCAGGATCCCAACTTCCGTTTCGACCTGGCACGCTCTATCTATAAGGTCATGCTCCGCTATACGGCCCGCATGCATGGTGTTCCCTACGTCGTACAGCCCCTTATGCCGGAGAATGTCAGCGTCACCCTCACCACACAGGGCGAGGCGCTCATCAACTGGTTTGCAGTGGAGGATCCGTTAGAGCCATCAGCCACCCCCACCTCTTATATCTTATATACAGCCAGGGACGATGAAGGTTTCGACAATGGGCAGTGGCTCAATTCACCTGTTACGTCAGCCACCGTCAAGTTGGAACCCGGCGTGCTGTATTCCTTCCGCGTGGCAGCCGTCAATGCCGGCGGCGAGAGTTTCCCCAGCGAGGTAGTGTCGGCACTCTATAATCCTTCAGCCAAGAAAAAGATACTGATTGTCAATGGTTTCCACCGTCTCGCTTCACCTGAGGTAGAGGATGGACTGGTGAGTCAGGGGTTCCATCTGGAAGATGACCTTGGCGTGAGTTACGGACTGACAGCCGGTTGGCGAGGTTTCCAGAAAAACTTCGACCGTACCAAGGCAGGCAAGGAAGGCCCTGGCGGGTTAGGCTTCACCAACGACTCATTGGCAGGTCATTTCTTTGCAGGCAATGACTTCAACTATGTCCGCACCCATGCGAAGGCCATAGCCGCCGCCAACCGCTATAGCATTGCCAGTTGTTCGTCAGGTGCTCTCGAGAACGGTCCTGTGCCTGCTGCCGACTATGCCCTCATCGACCTCATTCTCGGACTGGAGCGCAACGACGGCTACTCACTGGGGCAGTACAAGACCTTTACACCCGGACTGCAAGACCGTCTGCGCACCTATACCTCGCAGGGCGGCGCACTGCTGGTCAGCGGCAGTTACATCGGTCGCGACATGCACTCACAACAAGACCGCCAGTTCCTGTATCAAGTACTGAAATGCCAGTACGGCGGCACCAATACCGACTCGTTGCAGAGTGATACCATCCAGGGATTAGGTCTCACCTTCACCTTCCACCGGCAGCCCAACCATCGGCATTACGCAGCGCAGCATCCAGACAACCTGTTCCCCGTCGACCCTGCCTTCGCTGCCATGAAATACGGCGACAACCAGTCGGCCTGCGTGGCATACAGCAGTGTTGACTACCGTGTGCTCACCATGGGATTCCCCTTCGAGTGCATCTGCGAGGAACAGCGTCGCGAGGCCATCATGCGAGGCATCTTAAATTTCTTATTACAATAATCACTAAAACCTATACGTGTATGAAGATTCAAGCAAACTCATCAGGAACCAGAAGTATCGATGTGAAGGACGAGCACCTGCACACCATCGAGAAGTACCAACTCTTCCGTGACCTCATCGACTCCAACGGCTATGTCGACGAACAAGTGCTCGACAAGTTGAAACTCAATGTCCGTGCCCTGCTCGAATCACAGGCCGGAATCGACAAGGATCTCCTCGACCTCTGTCTCGACGTGATCTATCACCCCAACATGAAGGCATTCGGTCTGCAGCAACTCGTACTCCAGTACATCAACTGGAAGAATCTGGGTAACGAGAACCTCGGCATGACGACACGTGCATTCCAAGGAACACCCTTCAATTGATGGATTACAGGCTGACGGATTTTCTGCCAACGACGAAGAAGGAGTTGGAACTACGGGGATGGGATGAAGTAGATGTCATCCTGTTTTCGGCTGATGCATACGTCGACCATCCGTCGTTTGGTGCTGCTGTCATCGGAAGGACGTTGGAGGCAGCGGGCTATCGCGTGGCCATCGTGCCACAGCCAGACTGGCACGGCGACTTTCGCGACTTCAAGAAACTTGGCCGTCCCCGTCTCTTCTTCGGTGTTGCCCCGGGTTGCATGGACTCGATGGTGAACAAGTACACTGCCAACCGCCGTCTGCGTTCCGAAGATGCGTATAGTCCCGACGGGCGCCACGACATGCGACCGGAATACCCCACCATCGTCTATAGCAAGATCCTGAAACAACTCTTTCCCGATGTTCCCGTCATCCTCGGAGGCATAGAAGCCTCCATGCGCCGCCTCACCCACTACGACTACTGGCAGGATCAACTACGCCCCTGTATCCTCTGCGACTCAGGTGCCGACATGATCACCTACGGCATGGGCGAAAAGACCACCCTTGAACTGGCCAGAAGACTGAGTGAGGGCGAGCATCTCCGTGATATCCGCGACATTCCGCAGACCGTCTATCTCACCCGTAAGGAGGACATCCCCGGTGGTATCCGTGAAGACGATATCATGCTGCACAGCCATGAGGAATGCCTGCGCAACAAACGTGCTCAGGCCGAGAATTTTCGCCATATTGAGGAACAGTCGAATATGATGCATGCCAGTCGACTGCTACAGGGCATCAACGGCCGCTTCGTCGTGGTCAATCCTCCCTACCCTCCGATGACCACCGAAGAACTCGATGCCTCGTTTGACCTGCCCTATACCCGCCTGCCGCACCCCAAATACAAGGGCAAGCGCATCCCAGCCTTCGAGATGATTAAGTTCTCGGTCAATATTCACCGTGGCTGCTTCGGTGGCTGTGCCTTCTGCACCATCTCCGCCCATCAGGGCAAGTTCATCACCTGCCGTTCCAAGGAGAGCATCCTCAAAGAAGTGAAGCAGGTGATGCAGATGCCCGACTTCAAGGGTTACCTCAGCGACCTCGGCGGTCCCTCAGCCAATATGTATGGCATGGGAGGACGCAACAAGAACGCCTGTGAGAAATGTAAGCGACCCTCGTGCATCCATCCCCAGATCTGTCCGAACCTCGACACCAACCACAGCAAACTCCTCGACATCTACCACACCGTTGATGCCCTGCCCGGCATCAAGAAGAGTTTCATCGGCAGTGGCGTGCGCTACGACCTGCTATTATATAAAAGTAAGGACGAGGCCGCCAACCGTGCCGCCCAGCAGTACACCCGTGAACTCATCTGCCGCCACGTGTCAGGACGCCTGAAGGTGGCGCCTGAGCACACCAGCGACCGTGTGCTGCGGCTCATGCGCAAACCCTCGTTCCAGCAGTTCTATGAGTTCAAGCGCATCTTCGACCGCATCAACCGCGAGGAGCGCCTCAACCAGCAACTTATCCCCTACTTCATCTCGTCGCACCCAGGCTGTCAGGAGGCAGATATGGCTGAACTCGCCGTGCTCACCAAGGAACTCGACTTCCATCTGGAGCAGGTGCAGGACTTCACGCCGACACCGATGACCATCGCCACCGAGACGTGGTATACGGGCTTCGACCCCTACACCCTCGAACCGGTCTTCTCCGCCAAGTCGCCCCGTGAAAAACTCGCCCAGCGACAGTATTTCTTCTGGTACAAGCCCGAGGAGCGCCGTCACATCGAACAGAGTCTGCGTCGCATCGGGCGCCCCGACCTCATCAAAAAACTCTACCACAAGTAAGTTTTCCCATCAAATATTTGTCTGTTTGCGAAAAAATGTCTAACTTTGCAGCCGCAAAACAAAAAAGGATGGTCTGGTAGCTCAGTTGGATAGAGCAACTGCCTTCTAAGCAGTAGGTCTCGGGTTCGAATCCCGACCGGATCACCAACACACAGAGGAAGGAGTCTCCGATTGGAGGCCCCTTCATTTTTATCGCATATCGAAGAGTATCTTGCGGCGGTTGTCCTTCGGGCGCACAGCAAAATGCACCCAGTAGGTCGTGCCTCGCTTCTCCTGAATCAGTTCGTCAAGGCCCCAGCCGTTCTCGTCAGCCGTGTCAAGCAGGATACAGGCGTAGCGGATCATCTGTTCTGGCCCAGCACATCGGATGTCTACGGCGCAGCCCGTCAGATGGTTTGAGCCCTTCGCACCGCCACAGAGACGGTTCACCTCCTCGCTCCGATACCCAGAGGTAATCACCACAGGAATCTCCTCCACCCCATCGCCATAAAGGCGATTGTACCGTTCTCTGAGCAGTTCCAGCCACAGACAGAGTCGCGTCAGGTTCTCGATGGCCACATGGCTCGGAATGTTCCCATCCAATGTATGATAACTCGTCTTACATAACTCCCCCAACGTAAAGTGCTGGGAGAGTTTTTTGTTCTTATTAATCGTTACTTCCATCATGCAAATTATTAAAAACTAAAATCGACGTTTCGACGTTTCGACGCTTTTGTTATTTACAAGAATTCGCTCTTATTCCTGTTTACAAAAATTAACACGAAGTTTGAAGACAAAAATTTGGAATCGGACGATATTATGAGTACACTTTGCAGTGTCAAAAGTGAGATGCTTTTTTTGCGGCCTGCCTAGGGCGGAAAAATTCCAAGGCGCGCAGGCATTTTTACCTAACTGGAGACCGAAAATGAGTCGAACGAATGACATGAGAAAAAAATTAAACAATTTATTAACCATAAAACATTAACCATTATGGCATTGAAAGTAAAAGCAATTGAGAAGAACATTAAGTTCACGAAGAACCCGAACGACCCCGGTGTGTGGCGCTATGTGATGCAGCCTGAACTCTACATCGCCCTGAGTCAAGAGAAGGTGATCCGTGAGGCGGCTCTGCGCTCGGGTGTGAGTAAGGGCGTGATGCGTGCCTGCTGGGACGCTGCCGGTGAGGTGATCAAGGCGTGGGCAACCGAGGGTCACAGCGTGGCACTGCCCGGACTGGGAAGCATGCGCTTCGGCCTGCGCGCCAAGAGTGTGGAGAAGGTGGAGGATGTGAAGTCGTCGCTGATCAGCGCCCGCCGTATCATCTTCACGCCTGCCGTTGACCTGAAGGACGAGTTGGCCAGCACGGCCGTGCAGATCACCTGCTACGACCGCACGGGTAAGGAGGTGAAGCGTGTGACCTCTGCCGACGACGGCATCATCGAGGATCCCGAGAGCACCAACGGCGGCGAGAACCAGAGCCAAGGCAGCGAGAGCCAGGGCGGCAACGGTGGCAGCACCAGCCAAGGCGGTGGCGACAACGGCGACGATCCGGATCAGTGAACTAAGAACTAAGAACTAAGAGGTAAGAACTTAGAACTAAGAACGATGAGAAAGAAAGGATTCATTGAGATTGCGGTGAAGGTGATAGTAGCCGCTCTCACAGCCTTCCTGACGGCCATCACGACAACCAGTTGCACGGGTCACGGCCCATTCTAACCCATTCTAACTATGTGAAAAAAGTCGAAAGTTTTGAGGCTTTCGGCTTTTTTTTTGGTTTTTCGCATACTTATTATTACCTTTGCAAGCAGAAATTGAACAACAACATGATGAAGACAACCATTCAAGAGCAAAACGGCCAATTGATAGCCATCCTGGAAGGACGCCTTGACACTGCTGTATCAGAAGAGGTGGAAGAGGATCTCATCCCCCTGCGCAACTGTACTGACAAGGATATCGTCATCGACTGCACGGATCTGACCTACATCTCGTCGAGCGGTCTGCGTATCTTCCTCCGCATCGTGAAGAGTGCCAGGGACAAGAAAAAACCTGTCTATATTAAGGGTATGTCGGCCAGCATCCGCAACGTGCTGTCGATGGCAGGATTCCTCAACCTGTTTGTATTCATCTAAACCGTTACACGTATGGTCAAGGAAGTAAAACTCGATCCCCACGGCATGGCTCTTATGCAACAATTCCAGGAGCGACTGCCCGAACTGCAGGCACTCGCCCAACAGGCATACGACCTGATGCATAATGCTCTCCAAGAGCAGGGCATCTATGTGACCGCCATGGAGCACCGTGTAAAAACAGAGCAATCACTCGCAGGAAAACTGGAACTGAAAGGTGCAAAATACAAGACCATTGAGGACGTGACCGACCTGGTGGGACTACGTGTGATTACCTTCTACACTGACGAGGTGGACAAGGTAGCAGCCATCGCCAAGCGCGTCTTTGACATCGACTGGCAGGAAAGCGTCGACAAGCGCAAGCACCAGTTGAACGCCTTCGGATACAACTCACTACACTATATCTGCCGACTTAAAACGGGCGGCCTACGCTTCGAATTGCAGATGCGCACTGCCCTGCAACACGTCTGGTCAACCATCGAGCACGACATCGGCTACAAGGGCGACGTGCAACTACCACCAGAGTTCCGCCGACAGTTCAGCCGACTGGCAGGTATGCTGGAACTGGCCGACGACGAGTTCAGCCGTCTGCGCTCCACCATCACCGACTACCGGCGGAAGATACAGAGTCTGGTGAAGAGCGGACGACTCGATGACGTTGCCCTGTCGAACGATTCGTTCCGCAGTTTCGTTGAACTGAATCCCTTCGACCGACTGAACAACCGCATTGCCGCAGTGAATCAGGCTGAGATATACCCCGTGTCGATGATGCCCTACCTGCCGCTGCTCGAATCGTTCGGTATGGAGACGCTTGGCGACGTACAGCGATTCATAGAGGACAACAGCGAGGATGCCTACCTGCTGGCACTCTCGCAGTTGGCCGTAACCGATCTCGACATCCTCTCGTCGAGCACTGCACTGCAGTATCTCTGCGTGGTATATGTGCTGAAGAACTACGGCGGGCGCAAGGATCTGAAATTCATCTACGACACCATCAACGGCAAGAACGATGCCAACGAGATACTGGCCGACATGATACTGGAGCAAGCCAAGAGCCTGGCGTTCATGCAGCAGAAAAAGAACGAGAAATAGAGCCTGATACCCAATTAATCCTGCTGTCGCGAGATTCTATGAGAACACGAAGCGCAGGCTCTGGTAGAGTTGGATGCAGAAAATGTAGAGTATCAGCAACGGAGCAAAGCGGCGGATGCCATAGCAAAGGGCATCGAGCACATCGGAGAGCGACGGCATACGGCCGGAGATCATGCCGAAGGCAATGCTGACCAGCGTGATACCGAAAGCAATAAAAGGTATGAGGCTGCGACTGAAAGGCGACGGGAAGAGTGAACCCGATGCCGACAGCAGCACGGCATGGGGCACGACGGTGAGCAGGAGGATGGCGGCCACATAGGCCACCAGCAATACCAACGACACACGGAAGGCGGTACGGTCGCGATAGGACAGCATACGGGAACGGTCTTCATGCCACAGCGAACTGAGTCCCGAACGGAGAAAAGCACCCACAGCAATCATCAGCAGCAGGAGCCACACCAATAGCGGTGAGGCCACCATACGGGCGAAGTCGCCCACGAACCAGCGTACGCCCTCGCCGGAGAGCAGGGAGCGCACGCCCTCCACGCCTGCCGCAGAGAGAATCCACGACAGGAGTATCAGGGCGAGTTCGGCAACGAGGAGGAAGAAAAGAATCACCCCTAACCCCTGTACTGACCTAGTCTTCATCGGCTACGAGATTGTCGATGTCGATGATATGCAGTTCCAAGGCCCGTACCACAAGGCGTGTGGCATTGACATTGCCCACCGACTCAGGGAACAATTTGCGGATGAGTTCGTTCTGACGTTTCTCCAGGCTCTTCACGCCGAAGGGCATACCCCGAAGACCAGTGATCTGCTCCTTGGTATAGCCCAGGGCCAGATGACGGAGGAAACGTTCGTCGTACTCGTCGATCTCATAGTTGACAAGCGACTCCTGCTTGGCTAACTGTCCGCTGACGGCATACTTGAAACGCTCGACAATCTTCTCAAGAATGGGTTCGTTGAACACGAGGGTCTTGCCCTCCATCACAGCGTTCACATCGCCACGTGTCAGCAGTTCACCCGTCTTGAGGATGATGCCGTCGGCACCGGCATCGAGCACATCCACCCACAGTTTCTCATTTAGGATTTCGCCCGTAAAGATGAGTACTTTGATGTCGGGATGCATCTCCTTTGTGCTGCGGCAGATCTCAACGCCTACCGTTGTGGAGCCACCGAGGCCGAGGTCAAGCAACAAGAGGTCGGGCTTCTGTTGCTTGAGAAGTTTCCAATAGGCCGCCTCACAATCAGCCGTGCCAATCACTTCCGCCTCAGGGATGTCGTTGCGGATGATTCCTAATGTGCCTTTGAGTTCGAGGGGCACATCCTCGACGATAATCACTTTGAAATTCTGCATAAACGATATTTGCTTTTTACGGATTTACTATTTACGTTTTACGATTTACGTTTTACGATTTGTGGCAGGGAGGATGATGCGAACCTGTGCCACACCATGATCGTTCTCTGCCCAGATACCACACATACGGCGATTGGTGGCCTCGCCATGATCGCGCACAATCTGACGGCAGAGCAGATAAGGAATGTGCGACGAGGAGGTGGGATTGAAGAGATTCTGCGCCTCCTCGTCGGTGAGGTGCAACTGCGGCATGGGTACGATGACTTCCACATACTTGTCGTCCTTGGGCGCTATCTGCCATTCCGCCCCACCCTGCTTGCGCAGGATCTCGGCAAGGTAGGCTATCAGGTTCTTATCGCCGAGGATGCCATTGTCGAGCGGCTTGACATGCAGATGTACGCCCTCAATCTGGTGCATCGCCTGCTGTGAGAGGATGCCATAGAGGTCACGGTAATAATCCACGACCTCAGAGAGCGACTGCATATCACCCTGATCCAACAACTGCTGGATGCGCGAGGGGTAATACATCGTCTCGTGTTTCAAGGTGGAGAGACAATTATCGAGCACAGCATTCGCCACGTGCAGGTTATTATTCTCCAACTCTGCCCGCCGTAACTCATCATCAGCCATTTCCAGGCTCGACTGCTGCTCGCGTTCCACGAAGAAGCGTTCATAGAGACGGTGGCGGTAATAGAGCAGGTAGTAGGCCGGTGGGATGGAGAAGAGCACCAGCATAAGCAGGATGATAGCGATGCGCTTGTTGCTCTGTGACTGTTGCATCGTACGGCAGTAATCGGCTAACGTGTTGTCGGCCGACATCTCCTTATAGAGTTGGGTGTATATCTTATTATTATAGGAATAGGTCTGCCACTCATGCAGGGCAAGTGCGGCCACGGCACTCTCGTTGCGCATATCGAGGATGACCTCATAGTTGACGTCGATGGAGTCGTGGAACCACTCTATCTCAGGGGCCACCAACGAGGGGTTGCCCAATTGCAATAGTAGGAGATTACCCTTGGGATAGAGTTTCTTGTAGTAACTATTGAGATAATGACGACAAGAGTCGGCAAACTGGAGGGTGCGCTCATAGGTGCCGTTGATATTGGAGAAATAGGCTGAGTCGGCAAAGACACCGGCACGGCTCAGGTCGTCGACAGGCTGAGCGGAGGAAGTAAGAAGTGAAAAGTGAAAAGTGAAAAGTAAGAGTAATATACGGAGGAGGCCCTTGGGCAAGCGGAAGAAGAAACGGGAGCCCTTGTCTCTCTCACTCTCCGCTGCAATGGAACAGACGGAGAATATCTGAGATATCTTACGGTATTTCTCAATGATGCCCTTACAGTTCAGCAATCCGAACCCATGACCGCCCGTGCCACTGTCGCGGATGGGCTTGGGGTCGAAGAGATGTTGCAACTGTTCATCGGTCATGCCTGCCCCCGTATCCTTGACGGAGATTTCTACATAGTCGTCTGTTTCCTGAGCCGAGACGAAGACCTGTCCGCCTTCGGACGTGAACTTACGGGCATTGTCGGCCAGGGTGTTCAGCATAAACAATGTCAGCACACGGTCGGCCTTGACCAGTGCCTCTGTGGGTTCCACCTCAAGAGCGATACCTTTCATCCCGAAACTCTTGCGGCCTTTCGCCACCATATCAAAGAGTGGCTGCAAGGGGAAGGTCTCAATCTTCAGGTTCAGTTCGCCCTGGCGCAACTGGATCCAGTGGGTCAGGATGTCGTTATAGTCATTGATCTGACTCGTCAATTCACGGATATATCCCTCATCACGCCCTTTGTGGACACAGTAGATGATACGGTCGATGAAAGGTGTAATACCATTCACGAGAGAGATCTTGGCTCGCTGCTCTAAGTTGCGCCGTTCGTTGTTCTCCACACGAAGCCGTTCCATCGCCACCTCATCCTGCCGTTGTTCCAGAATCTCGTCGAGTTGATTGTATTTCTTCTGTTTCTTGTTCAGATGATTGAAGAGCCACAGCGAGAAGAGCAGGAGCACAATGGCAATACCTACGGCCACCAACATCCAGTTGAGTTGGGTGGCAGTGGCTTCCAACTGACTGGCACGAGCCTCCAACTGGCGATCCTGTCGGGTGTCAGTCATCAGGTCGATATAGACATTACGGTTGGCATCGCTCTGTGCCTTGTCATCCATCGCAGAATAGGCCACACTCAACTGTTCACGGATACTCGCCACCAAGTCGGGTGCCTGGTTGATGATGGTATCGGAAAGTGCCTGTTCCAGATTGAAAAGTGTGGACTGGTAATCGCCAATCTGACGGAAACAAGAGGCCAGCGTACGATAGGCACCTGCAATCTGATAGACATCGCCATACTCCATGAAGAGAGAAAGTGCACTCTCAGCCAGCCAGCCCGAGAGCATCTCCTCCTCTACCCCTTCAGGATTAATAAACTTCATGGCAGGGAGATTGTCGTCGATCAACTGCCGACGATAGTCCTCATCCATCAGATGCTCCGAGAGAGCCTCCAACGCCTGGGCGGCAAAATAGGACATACCTGCCCGACGGGCTGTCAGAAAACAGCGCATGAGGGCATCGAACTCCTGTTGGTTGATGTCCTGCTGAGTGCCCTCGGTGATGATGCCACCTGCTCCGATATTATAGAGGTAGTTCAGATACTGGGCAGTGTCACGCTGTACCTCGTTAGGGTCGATCTGTTCCAGTGCCTGGATGGACTGTCGCTCCAGTCCCACATAATAATAATAGGTGGAGTTGACGATGGCATATTCCGACTCGGCATAACGCAAGACACTCTGATCGCGTTCGGAAAGCAGGTCACGCTCCTCGTTGATACGACGCAGCGCACCATCGGCTAACTCACGGTATTCGTAGAACTCACGGTTGTTGGAACGGCGCTGACAGAGACGCATCTGCTGCACATAAGAAACGAAACATTGTACCTGATTATCAGTGATTTCCGGAATATTATTCAAGCGTTTCTCCGCAGCATCATACTGCATCCTGACGATGTTGACGAAAGCCAGATGATTCAGGGCTTCCGCCCTACCCTTGTCATAGTGTTCGGAGAGGTCGTATGCCCGTTGGGCATAATGCTCCGTAGAGTCGATGTTACGATAATGATAACTATATGAAAGACTATTCAGCCTGTCCACATCCTGCCTGTCAGAAGAGGAACAAGAACAGAGAAAGAGAAAGAATAAGAAAAATGAGAAATGAGAAATGAGGAATGAGGAATGCTGATTACATTCAGGGCGAGAAATATCCGCAGCAGAGTAATCACAATTTCTCATTTCTCATTCATCATTTAAACATTTCATCATGCACGTGCCTTGGCGATATAGCCGAGAGCCTCACGGCACTTGTCGGTGACATACTGCCAATCACCAGCCTTCACCTTGTCGGAGGGGAAGAGTTTGGAACCCATGCCCACGCAGAAGACACCAGCCTTGAACCATTGGGTCAGATTCTCCTCATCGGGAGAGACACCGCCAGTGACCATAATCTTAGACCAGGGCATCGGTGCCTTCATATCCTTGATCAAGTCCGGGCCTACCACGTCGCCAGGGAAGACTTTTGTCAGGTCACAGCCCAACTCCTGAGCCTTGCCAATCTCACTAACCGTCATACATCCGGGGCAATATGGCACCAGACGACGATTACAAACAGGGGCAATGTCTGGATTGAACAGCGGACCCACTACGAAGTTGGCTCCTAACTGAAGATACATCGCTGCTGTAGGAGCATCGACCACAGAACCGATACCTAAAGCCAACTCAGGACACTCCTTGTCAGCCCACTTCACCAGTTCGCCAAAGACTTCTTGGGCAAAGTCGCCACGGTTTGTAAACTCAAATGCCCGGACACCACCTTCGTAGCAGGCTTTCACCACCTTCTTACAGGTTTCCAGATCCTTGTGATAGAAGACGGGCACCATACCGGTGTCGCCGATCTTCTTCATCACAGCCATTTTATCAAACTTAGCCATATTTCTTATTATTTTTTTCTAGGATTAACGCTGGACGCGGCCGCTGGCGTTACCACCTGCAAGAGCCTCCACTTCTTCAATGCTTACCTGGTTAAAGTCGCCATTGATAGTATGCTTCAGTGCCGATGCTGCCACAGCAAACTCAAGAGCCTCGCCCTGGGTGCTCTTGGTCAGCAGACCATGAATCAGACCACCGGAGAAAGAGTCACCACCACCGACACGATCAATAATCGGATTGATCTCATAGCGTTTGCTCTGATAAAACTCCTTACCGTCGTAAATGAGAGCCTTCCAGCCGTTGAACGTTGCACTGTAACTCTCGCGGAGCGTAGATACAACATACTTGAAACCGAACTCCTGCATCATCTGCTTAAAGATACCCTCGTAGCCGGCAGCATCGGTCTTACCGCCTTCCACATCAGCATCGGGCTTGAAGCCGAGGCAGAGTTCTGCATCCTCCTCATTGCCAATGCAGACATCGACATACTGCATCAACGGACGCATGATGGATATGGCCTTCTCGCTGGTCCACAGTTTCTTACGGAAATTCAGGTCGACACTGACAGTCACGCCATGGCGCTTAGCAGCCTCACATGCCAGTTTCGTCAGTTCTGCGGCCTTGTCGCTGATGGCGGGTGTGATACCACTCCAGTGGAACCAGGAAGCCCCCTCCATAATCTTGTCGAAATCGAAATCAGCAGGAGTCGCCTCTGCAATCGCAGAATAAGCACGGTCGTAAATCACCTTCGAAGGGCGCATCGATGCGCCAGTCTCTGCATAGTAGAGTCCGATACGGTCTCCACCTCGCGTCACGAAGTCTGTCTTGACACCATAACGGCGCAGGGCATTGACGGCGATCTGCCCGATTTCGTGCTTCGGCAACTTGGTGACATAATATGCCTCATGCCCATAATTGGCCAAAGAGACAGCCACGTTAGCCTCACCACCACCGGGGATGATACGGAAGGATTCACTCTGGATGAAACGGTCGTTTCCTTGCGGAGACAGGCGGAGCATAATCTCGCCTAATGTTACAATCTTAGCCATTGTTTCTTATTTTATGAATTAATCATTATTTCTTTTCCGCTACAAAGGTACACTTTTTGTTCGAAACCACCAAATAATACGTAGTGAAATTTGGCGGTGTAAAAAAAAAGCCGTACCTTTGCACACAACATATTTAATTCATCAATCATGGCAAAGGAGAATATCAGGATTAAGGATATAGCCGAACGGGCAGGTGTGTCAGTGGGAACGGTGGACCGTGTGCTGCACAACCGTCCTAACGTATCGAAAGTGGCTCTCGACAAAGTGAACAAGGCTTTGGAAGAGATGGATTACAAGCCCAATGTCTATGCCTCTGCCCTCGCCTACAACAAGAAATATACTTTTTATATCGTGCTTCCCAAGCACGAGCAGGAGGCCTATTGGGACGAGATAGAGGAAGGGGCGCAGGCCTGTACTGACTTCCGTCGTGACTTCGGCATCACACTGAGATACATATACTACGAGCGTTTCAACAATGCCGCCTTCACCCGTATGGTGCGTGAGTTCCTGACGGAGAAGTTCGATGGTGTCATCATCGTACCGACCACACTCGAACAGACGGGACGCTTCACGGAGAAATTGACAGACCGAGGCATCCCATACGTACTGCTCGACTCCTATATGCCTGACCTGAAACCTCTGGCCTTCTTTGGACAAGACTCCTTTGCCAGCGGCTATTTCGCTGCCCGTATGCTGATGCTCATTGCCAACAAAGAAAAGGAGATTGCGCTCGTGAAACAGACCCGTGACGGTAAGGTGGGTTCCAAGCAACAGGCCAACCGTGAGACTGGGTTCCGCCATTATATGGTGGACCACTTCCCCGATGTGAAGATTACCGAAGTGGACCTACCGCTCGACGAGGAAAGAAAGGAATATAACTCTATCTTGGAGAAATTCTTCAATACGCATCCTCAGGTACACCATTGCATCACCTTCAATTCCAAGGCACATATCGTGGGTGAATTCCTGCAAAAGAGCAATCGGCGCAACATACAGATCATGGGTTACGATATGGTGCCAAAAAACGAAGAATGCATCCGACAGGGAAGCATCTCGTTCCTCATTGCCCAGCATGCCTATCAGCAAGGCTATGCCAGCGTAGACGCCCTCTTCAATGCCATCGTACTGAAACGGGAAGTGAACCCCGTGAACTATATGCCCATTGAGATCCTGACGAAAGAGAACGTAGACTTTTACAGACGAACCGCCATATAAACGATGGAATCAACGACCTTCCTGAAGATCAATCCTGCCGATTCAGTGGTGGTTTGCCTGTCTGCAAAACAGAAAGGAGACATCATTGAGGTGGACGGACAGAGAATTATCATCAATCAGGACACCCCTGCCGGACATAAGATTCTTATCAAGGATGTAGCAGAAGGCGATGACATCATCAAATACGGTTATCCTATCGGTCATGCGCAACATCCATTGAAGGCAGGCGACTGGGTGAATGAACAAAATCTGAAAACCAACCTCTCTGGCACACTCGAATATACTTACCAGCCTTTGGACATAGAACTAAATATCGCTCATGAGGGCAGAACATTTCTGGGATATAAGCGTCAAAACGGCGATGTAGGCATCCGAAATGAAATATGGATTGTGCCAACGGTTGGCTGCGTGAACGGCATTGCCGAAAAGTTGGCAGAGAAACTGAGACAAGAAATCAACTGCCAGAGAATCGATGCCATCTATGCCTGGCACCACAATTATGGCTGTTCACAACTCTCCGATGACCACGAGAACACCCGTAAGATACTCCGAGACATCTGTCTGCACCCCAATGCAGGAGCCGTGCTGGTGCTGAGTCTTGGCTGTGAGAACAACCAGCCCGACGACTTCATTACGATGCTGGGCGACTATGACAAGAGCCGCATACGCCTGTTGGTGACCCAAAAGGTAGAGGGTGACGAGATAGAAGAAGGCATGCGCATCCTGCGCGAACTCTACGACATCGCCAGCAAGGACCAACGTGAAGAAGTGCCTGTGTCGGAACTGCGGGTAGGTCTGAAATGCGGAGGCTCTGACGGATTCTCCGGCATCACCGCCAACCCACTGGTAGGCGAATTCTCCGACTGGCTTGTAGCCCAGGGCGGTACATCGGTACTGACAGAAGTACCGGAAATGTTTGGCGCAGAAACCATCTTGATGAACCGTTGCCGAACGGAGGAACTCTTCAATCAGACCGTCTCGATGATCAACAACTTCAAGGAGTATTTCCTCTCGCATGGCGAGCCTGTTGGAGAGAATCCCTCACCAGGCAATAAGGCAGGAGGTATCTCCACCCTTGAGGACAAAGCCCTTGGCTGTGTCCAGAAATGCGGTAAGGCACCTGTCAGCGGTGTGATGGAATATGGGGACCGTCTGGAAAACAAAGGCCTGAACCTTTTGTCGGCTCCTGGCAATGACCTGGTGGCTGCAACGGCTCTGGCCTCCTGCGGCTGTCATCTGGTTCTCTTCACCACCGGGCGTGGCACACCCTTCGGCACCTTCGTCCCGACCATGAAGATTGCCACCAATCCTACCCTGGCAAATAGTAAACCTAACTGGGTGGACTTCTCGGCAGATCCACTATTGGAGGGGCGCCCGATGCAAGAACTGTTGCAGGAATTCATCGATAAGGTGATTGCCATCGCCAATGGACAACCAACCAAGAACGAGGAAAACAACTATCGTGAAATATCCATCTTCAAAAACGGAGTAACGTTATAAAGGTGAAAAAGGGGCTCATCGCATTATCGCCATTAGGGGTGTTTATCATCCTGTACTTAGTGACCAGCATCATTGCAGGCGACTTCTACAAGGTACCCATCACCGTCGCCTTCATGGTATCGAGCATCTATGCCATCCTCATTCATCAGGGCCGTCCCTTAAAGGAACGCATCGACACGTTCAGTAGTGGAGCCGCCGGAGGACAGATGATGCTGATGATCTGGATCTTTGTACTCGCCGGAGCCTTTGCCAACTCTGCGAAGGTGATGGGCAGCATCGATGCCACCGTCAACCTGACACTGGTATGTCTGCCACCACAGATGCTGTTGGCCGGCCTTTTTGTTGCTTCCTGTTTCATTTCCTTATCCATCGGCACCTCAGTAGGAACCATCGTGGCCCTCACCCCCATTGCTGCTGGCGTGGCCCAGCAGACTGGTACAGATGTGGCCATGATGACGGCTGTCGTGGTAGGAGGCTCTTTCTTCGGCGATAATCTTTCCTTTATCTCCGACACGACAATTGTCGCCACTTCTACGCAGGGATGCCGCCTGAGCGACAAGTTCAGGGTCAACTCCTTCATCGTGGTGCCTGCTGCACTTATCGTCTGCATTATTTATATCTTCATGGGATCAGAAGTCCATGCACCTCAGCAGATCAACAACGTGGAATGGACGAAGGTCATCCCTTACTTCGTCGTTCTCTTCACCGCCATCTTCGGTATGAACGTGATGGCAGTCCTGACATTGGGTATCATCCTGACGGGTATCATCGGTCTGCTGACAGGTGCCTTTGATGTCTTCGGATGGATGAAGGCCATGGGCGACGGCATCTTCGGCATGGGGGAACTCATCATCATCACCATGATGGCGGGCGGTATGCTGGAACTCATCAAACAACAAGGCGGCATCGATTTCATCATCGAACGGATGACCCGACATATTCACGGCAAGCGTGGCGCAGAATTAAGCATCGGTACGCTGGTGGCGCTGGTGGATGTCTGCACGGCCAATAATACCGTCGCCATCCTCACCGTGGGAGGCATCGCCAAACAAGTCGGCGACAGATACGGAGTAGACAACAAGAAGGCTGCCTCCATCCTCGACACCTTCTCCTGTTTCGTGCAGGGACTCATCCCCTATGGCGCCCAATTGTTGATGGCCGCAGGTCTGGCGGCGCTGAATCCTGTCAGCATTATACCTCATCTGTATTATCCCTTTGCCATCGGCATTGCAGCCATATTATCCATCCTATTCAGATATCCCAGAAGATACTCATGAACATCATCCAGCGTAATTTCTTCCGTCTAATCCGCATCGGAGCCTTCGAGCAGAAGGAGCAGGTCGAGCCTATGTCCGTCTACAAGTGGGGACAACTCTATCAACTGGCCGTCATGCACGATGTGGCAGGTTATGTCTACGAAGGCCTGCAGCACTGCAAGGACCAGTTTTTCCTCCATCTGACGGACAAGCAATGGCAACTATGGGAGAAGACCATCCTGGAGATACGCAAGAAAGCGCGCAATGCAGAAGAGGAACCCGACGAGTTCCTGCGGGCAGACCACCTGACGAACCCGCTGCTGAACAAGAAACTCCAAACCATCCTCGACGACGAACAGTCGGACATCCACACTCGTCAGGTGCTGCTCACCATCATCCGTGTGTCGCGACACATCCTCAACGAGGGCGTGCCCCTCCGACAACTCGTGGAACTGGGCATCAGTCTCCGCACGGATGGCCACCACGCTGACTTCACGACGCTGGACAAATGGCTTAAGACACTCCAACTACAACAAGTGGCCAAACTGGAGGCCTCACTGTTGATGGAACTGCTGGGATTCGAGAAAGAAGAGATTGCCTTTGCGGGCAGCAAGCGCGACAAGAACGTGGAACAAGTGGCACAAGAACTCATCGAATTCACCAATGCCCGTGCCAGAGACTTTTACTTTTCACAGGATGCCGGCAACATTTTCGTGCATACAAGTAACGGAAGTGCCATGCTCGGGCATATACACCGTTCCGCACGATACTTCCGTTATTTTCCTTCAGAGACGTTGACAAACTTCTTCGCGTCGTTTGCCCATTCCCTCTCACATATTGAGGAATAAGACTATTGGTTTTTTGCAGGCTTGGCCGCCGTTTGTGCTGGTTTTGCCACAGGCTTTGCCACAGGTTTGGCAGGCTTGGGCTGAGCCGGCTGAATCTTCTGGGGCTCGGCAGCCTGCTGGGCTTTCATGATGGAATCCTGCTGGGCCTGACGGCGCTTGGCCTCGGCCTCTTCCCGGATACGGTCGTAGGCATTGGCGGCCTCGTCGTAATAGGCGCCCTGCTGATGGTTGTCCATATATTTCTGATAAGCATCCATCGTGTCCTCCAACTTGGCCGCCTCATAGTCGAGCGAGTCAATCATCAGACGGGCCTCAGTCACGTGGATATTCTCCGGATTGCGATCCATAAACAATTGGAGGGTAGCCTTCGACCGACTGGCCAAGGCGTTCTGCCAGTCGCGATCCACCTTCTTCAATATCTCCAGATGTGCTTTGATGGAATCACGATGTGCCACGGAGGCATCGATGTACATGTCGAGGAAATTCTGCAGCACAGCAGGTTCCGCACTCATCATGGCATTCTCGTAGGCCCTCATCTCGATTTCCTGCTGCGACTTCTGATAGAAATAGATCCCAAGAAACACGATGATCAGGGCGATGACGAAGCCCACGACGACCGACGACCACAGAACCTTATGCCCCGTCTTCTTCTTGGGCTCCTCCGGCTGTGGAATCTCGGGAATCTCTGGCATCATGGCATACGACTGGGCAGCCACGCTCTGCCCGGCGGCGGGCTCGCTGGCCGAGGCATTGATACTGCAATGGCAGTTCGGACACTCACGGTCGTCCTTGAAGATATACTCTCCACAGTCAGGACAACGGGTAATCTTTCCAACTATCTCAATCCCGCATGAGGGACAAGTCTTGGCGCGGTCGCTTACCTGATGACCGCATTCCGGACACTTGATTATCATATCATTTAAATTTAACAATTTACAATTTAATGGCGGAAACGGATCTCGCGGAGGGCATGGTTGCCGAGGAAGCGAGACTTGTCCACATAGCCGTTTACGCCGATGATGCGGCCCTTTCCAGTGTACTGCCACATGGTGATGTCGCGACCGTCGGCCAGCACGGGCTCCTCATCCTGGTACATGGCAATCATCAATTGGTAGTCGTCGAGTTGGCCTACAAGATGCCAGTTGTAGAAATTGCGGAAGGTGTAGACCAGGGGCTTCTGATGATAGGCGCGCTCCACCATCCGAAGGAAAGTCGTCAGCGAGTCGCAGAACTGAGCATCGGACATATTGCCCGTCGTCTCTACATCAATCATCGGAATCAGATCTTGCTCGCCGGGCAGGCATTGGGTGGTGAAATTACGCAATTGCTGGTGCAGCGGCGTCTTGGGGCGGAAGAAGTGATAGGATCCTACCTTCAGCCCGTAGCGATGAGCCAGTTCGATGTTGCGCTCATAGCGCGAGTCGATGCGGTCGCCACCCTCGGTAGCTTTCAGATAGACATAGGCCATCTTCGTATGACCACCGACGGTTTCCCAGAACACCTCACCCTGATAGTGGCTCAGGTCGATGCCATGCACATGACCGCAGGTGTCCTCGCACATGATATAGGGATCGCCATCCTCCAGGTTCACGACGGGCCGAGGCCTCTGGGCGACAGACTTCCGTCGCGCCGGTTTCTTGGCTGCCCGCTTCTTGGTCGAGGCTTTGGCGGCCTTCTTCGCCGTGGCCTTTTTCTTGCCTTTCACCACCTTGGTGGTCTTGGGGCGCTTGCGCCCACTGTTCTTCTTCGAGCGCTGGGCGTATGCATCTCCCACGGCAATGGCGAGGATGCAAACCAGCAGAAATATGATGAGTCTCTTCATTATTTTCCAATTTTGACGCGCAAAGTTACGAAAAAAAAGAATTATAAACGATGAATTAGGATTTATTTTGTATCTTTGCACCCAAATTATTGAGATATATGAAGAAAATACTCTTTGCGATCATAGCAATGGTAGCACTCACCGCCTGCAACAAGGACGATGAAGACAACAAGGAAGTGAAGGCCGACCGCACGGTGCTAATCTATATCTCCGGAGAATGCAGTCTCTGGGACTATGTCGATATCGATTTGGACGAGATAAAAACTGGCTCCATGAGCATCGGCGACAACAACCTGCTGGTCTACGTAGACCGCGGCTCCACAAGGGAAATACCCTGGCTAGCCAGAGTCAAGAAGGGGCAGTTCGTGGACTCCGTCTCAATCAAGAACATCGTGGATGAGATGAACCTCAACCCAGCGAGGACATCCGTAGCCGACGACCCCTACTCCAGCGAAGGTCAGGTGATGGAGGGCGTGATCAGATACGCCTTCAAGAAATACCCGTCAAAGAACAATGACTACGCCCTCGGACTCTGGGGGCACGGCTCAGGCTGGTTGATGAGAGACTCCGTAGCCTATACAGCGATGGCGCGGAAGGCCTACGGCATAGATAATGGGAGAAACGGCAGTGAAGATTTCGGCAAATGGATGAACATTCCCACAATGGCGAAGGTGCTCTCGAAACTGCCCCATCTGACATACATCTTCTGCGACTGCTGCAATATGATGTGCCTGGAGACCGCTTATGAACTTCGCGATGTGACGGACTATATCATAGGCTCGCCCGCTGAGATCCCCGGTGAGGGGGGGCCCTACGACAAGGTGGTGCCGGCCATGTTTGAGAAAGGAACTATCAACAATGTTCCATCGTTCGCAAAATCCATCATAGACTATTATTATGAGCAGCGGGCCAGTGGATACGACTTACCCCTCTCCGTGGTCAGGACAAGCGAGATGGAAAACCTCGCCAGTGCCACCCGATCCGTGCTGAAAGCCATTAAGCCAAACTTAGGTGACGACTATCCCGACATGACCGGGCTGATACATTACTACTATGATTACTCTTATGAAAGGGAATTCTACGATGCCAACGACTTCATCCTAAAATATGCCGAACCAGCCGACTATAACAACTGGAAACAGGTGCTCGACAAGGCCGTCATCTACAAGAAGATGGCCGAAAACTGGATGATTGATAAGAATAGTGTAAAAGCCACCTACTGGGAACGGTGGGATAGATATTATGGTAGTTATTTTACCGTGACGGAAGAGAAATATGGCGGCGTGAGTATGTTCGTGCCGACATATCCCCAGCGGACTTCTAACAATATCTACATCCAGCGGATGGGCTGGTACTACGCCGCAGGCTATAATGAAATCGGGTGGTAGTTTCGCCCTGCCATAGGAGATACTAGGCAATCCTAGGAAATCCTAAGCAATCCTAGGAGATCCTAGGAAATCCTAGGCAATCCTTGGTCGGCCTAAGATTGCTTGGGATGAACAATTACCTTTATCTTCGAAATCCTATGCTCATCGAGAGCCGTCACCTCGAACGTGAAGTTCTCGAAATCGATACGCTCGTGCATTTCGGGGAAATCGCCCTTGATTTCCAGAAGCAGACCGGCCAATGAGTCGGCATCCCCCTCCACCTCCTCGAAGGTATCGTCGTCGAGATCCATGATCTTGAAGAAATCGGAGAGCAGCGTCTTGCCCTCAAACACATAGGTATTGGCATTGATGCGTACGTAGTTCTTCTCCTCATCATCGTACTCATCGTTGATCTCGCCGACAATCTCCTCCAAGATATCCTCCAAGGTAATGATGCCGCTGGTGCCACCGAACTCATCAACTACGATGGCAATATGCACCTTGTTCTCCTGAAACTCGCGCAACAGGTCATCGATTTTTTTCGTCTCCGGCACGAAATACGGCGGACGGATGAGCGACTGCCAGCGGAAGTTCGCGGGCTTCGACAAATGCGGCAGCAGGTCCTTGATATAAAGGATGCCGCGCACATTATCGATAGAGTCCTGATAGACGGGGATGCGGGAGTAATTGTTCTCTACGATACACTTGATGACATCTGGGAACTTGCTGCGGAAATCGAGATCAACGACATCCTGACGGCTCGTCATCACCTCCTTGGCTGTCTCGTCTCCGAAGCGCACGATGCCCTCCAACATATTCTTCTCTTCCTTCAACTCGTCCTCGTCGGTCAGTTCGAGTGCCTGTTCCAGATCGTCCACACTGAGCACATGGCTCTCCTTCTGCACAACCTTCGACGCCCAGATGCCGGAGCGAATCAGGACGGAAGCCACCGGATAAAACAGTTTCCGCAAGACAGTGATACCGCCGCAGTTACGACGACACATCGCCAGTGCATGCTGCCCGCAATAAACCTTCGGAATGATCTCGCCGAAAAGCAACAACAGGAAAGTCAGAAGTACGGTGATAACCAGAAACTCCAACCACCAGGCTGCCTGTCCGAAGTCGATAAGGTGTTCGAAGAAATAGGTGCTGAGCATGATGATAGCCACATTCACCAGATTATTGGTAATCAGGATGGTGGCTAGCGTGCGCTCAGAATCCTCGCTTAATTCCAGAATGCGCTTGTCGCGTTCGTTATTGCTTTCTTCCAGTTCGTTCAAGTCGTTTGGCGACAAAGAAAAAAAGGCAATCTCGGAACCCGATGCAAAGCCGGAAAAGGAAAGGAGAATGACGGCTAGGGTGCCTGCAAAGATGGCTCCCATGGAGGGAGCCATGATAGTTACTTCACTCAATATTTGTTGAAGATAGTCCATTTAGTACATCATCAGAATGGCAATTGCTCGCCATTATCATTATTGGAGACAGACTCAGGAGCAGGCTCACTGGCCACCACGGACTGTCCTGCCGGTGTGCCAGCCGTCATGGACTGTTCTCCTGGTGTGTTGCCCTTCGGTGTCAGCATTTCCATATTGTCAGCCCAGATCTCTGTGACATAACGCTTCTGACCCTGTTTGTCATCGTAGGAGGTATAGCGGATACGACCTTCGATGTAGAGTTTGTCACCCTTGTGGACATATTTCTCAACGACTTCTGCCAGCCGTCTCCAAAGGATGATGTTGTGCCAGTCTGTGTGTTCCGGCACCTGAGTGCCATTCTGCAAGGTGTAACCGCGCTCTGTCGTAGCAAGGCGCACACGAGCCACTGCCACGCCCTGATCCACATAACGGACTTCGGGCTCCTGCCCTACGTTTCCGATAAGCATTACTTTGTTCATAGATATAAAATTTAAAAGGTTTATTATGGCTTACTTGGTCATTCCCAAGTAGCGGAACTTGAAGTTCTTTCCCTTAGCCGACGGGAACTGACTACGGGCATCCACCCGCTCACGCAGATAGTCCACGATGCGGTTGTAGCAGTCCATCCCCGACTCTGCCTTCACATCGGCCACAAACTGGGTGTCACGATATTGGAACTTACCGGTGCCAGGCACCAGCAGCACGCGTTTGAAATCAATCGCACCTTCATACCATCCCGGTCTGATCTCATTCAGGCGCACCAATGCCGGGGCAGCCGCCTTTGTTGGCTGTGGAATCAAATGCACAGCCTTCTTATCTTTAAAATCTTGCATAGTCTTTGCTTCTGTTTTAATGACAATAAAATACACTCTCGGACGCACTTTATAACGCTTAGGATAAAACACGTCGCTTACAGCGTACTCGCGGATATCCGCCTCAAGTACGGGGTTCATACCTATTTCATCTATATCCCGCAAGAATTCTATGGCTTCGTCAACACTCGCTACCAGTGTTTCACGATCGAAATACCTTAAATATAAATTCATTTGTATGAGAAAAAGTTGTTTTCCTTAATAAAAAGAGCGGAAAACGGGACTCGGACCCGCGACCCCAACCTTGGCAAGGTTGTGCTCTACCAACTGAGCTATTTCCGCCTGTCTGCGACAGTCGAGATTTTCGGCGGCGCCTCGGCATAAAAACGCGTTTTTCTGCACTCGGTTTGCACGAAAATTCCGCATGTGAAGAGGAGGAGACTCGAACTCCCACGTCGCAATTGACACTACCCCCTCAAAGTAGCGCGTCTACCAATTCCGCCACCTCTCCAACAAAATCAATACTGAAAAAAAAGAGTGCCCAGAACAGGACTCGAACCTGCACGCCTCGCGGCACACGCACCTGAAACGTGCGCGTCTACCAATTCCGCCACCTGGGCATTTTCGCATCTGGCCCATTACCAGGATGCCTCTTTTTTGTTCAATAAGTGGAGCGGAAAACGGGACTCGGACCCGCGACCCCAACCTTGGCAAGGTTGTGCTCTACCAACTGAGCTATTTCCGCATTTTCATCCTCCTCTGGAGGGCATCTCTCTCGATTGCGGATGCAAAGGTAATGCTTTTTTCGGAACTGACAAACTTTTTTGGTGTTTTTTTTCTAAAAAAATGCCATTTTATCGAAAAACGGGCAGTCCATAAGGCTTAATCCATCCGATTTCGGTAATCTTTGTACCCAAACTCGCGCAGAATCTCCAAGCGACCATCCACGTGCAGCATACCTATTGACGGATGGGAAATACCGTTGAAGGTGTTTGTCTTGACTGTCGTATAATGGATCATATCCTCGAAGATTATTTCCTCGCCCACCTGCAATTCATGATTGAAACGCCAGCAGCCCATAAAGTCGCCACTCAGACAACTATTACCACCCAAGCGATAGCCCCCCTCCTCCACGTGCTCGGCACCACGGACTTCAGGATAATACGGCATCTCCAAACAATCGGGCATATGACAGGTAAAACTCACATCCAGGATTGCCGTCCGAATGCCCTTGTCCTCCACAATATCCACCACATGAGCCACTAATGGCCCTGTCTGCCAGGCAAAGGCACTGCCCGGTTCCAGAATTACCTTCAACCAGGGATAGCGCTGACGAAAGTCTTTCATCAGGCGAATCAGCAACGCCACATCATAGTCTTTCCGCGTCATCAGATGACCGCCCCCGAAGTTAATCCATTTCAACTGAGGGAACCAGTGCGAGAATTTCTTCTCGATATGCACGAGCGTACGCTGGAACACATCTGCCCCACTCTCACAATGACAATGACAATGGAAGCCCTCAATGTCAGAGGGCAGTTGCTCCGGCAGTTTGTCGGCTGTCACGCCAAAACGTGTTCCTGGGGCACAGGGATTATAGAGCAATGTTTCCACCTCGGAATACTCCGGATTGATTCGAAGACCCACCGAAACGTTTTTGGCTCGCTCACGGAAACGCTCATACTGAGAGAGGGAATTAAATGTCAGATGCGACGAACAACTGACGATCTCATCAAATTCCTCGTCTGTGTAGGCAGGTGAATATGTATGAGCCGGTGCACCAAACTCCTCCAAGGCCAACCGCGCCTCCGACAGTGAACTGGCCGTGGTAGCGTGAATATACTCGCGGAAGACAGGAAAAGTCTTCCACAGGGCAAAGGCCTTGAAAGCAAGGATAATTTCTATATCGGCCTTCGCCGCAACATCAGCAATGAGCGTGAGGTTGCGGCGAAGTTTCTTTTCTTCTATAATATATATAGGTGTAGCCATCAGTCTTTCTTGAGTGGGATAAAGACACTGAACGTAGAGCCCTCACCTTCGACAGATTCCACCGTACAGTCGCCGCCATTCTTCTTGGCGAAGTCCTGACAGAGTTGAAGACCGAGACCAGAGCCTTCCTCACCGTCTGTACCGTAGGTCGTCTCACCCTTATGGAAGATGGATTCAAGACGGTCGGCAGAGATGCCCACGCCATGATCCCTGACACTGATCTTCGCATTCTCCCCTTCTCTCGTCATAATGATCTCGATGGTTGAGTCCTCCGGCGAGAACTTGATGGCGTTCGACAAGAAGTTACGTACCACCGTCTTCAACATATCATTATCCGCGTGGACCACCAAGGGTTCGCCAGCGTGCTGCAAATCGAGTTTGATACGCTTCGTCTTGGCTATCATCTCAAAGATCTCAACGACACCGGGCACGATATCCTTCAAGTCCAAATCCTGTAACACCACATTCAGTCGACCTGTCTGACTCTTCGTCCATTTCAGCAGGTTGTCCAACAGGTCGTGCACCTCCTCCGACTCCTTATTGGCCTGATCAAGCAAATTGTACAATTCTTGTCCCACAGTTTCTACCGATGTTGACTGCACCACGAGGTTGAGCACCATACGGATGCTGGCCATCGGGGAACGGAGATCGTGCGCAATCACAGAATACATCTTATCACGGTTGCTCAGCGTCGCCTTCAGTTCCTTGTTCTGCTGTTCAATAATCCGCTTGGCAGCCACGAGCGAAATCTGCTGCATCACACGCATTACCAATTCTTCCTTGTTGAAAGGCTTCGTCAGGAAGTCGTTTGCTCCCACTTGGAAACCATGCACCAAATCCTGTGGTGTATTCAATGCCGTCAGGAAGATGATGGGTATGTCAGCCAACTCAGGATCTTTCTTCATGATGACAGCCGTATCAAAACCATTGATGTCGGGCATCATCACGTCAAGAAGAATCAGGTCGGGATGCTCTGCCTTGGCCTGCTCGATACATGCCTTACCGCAGTTCGCCGTGCATACCTGAAACTTCTCATTTGTCAACAGTATTTTCAGCAACAACACATTGCTCATTACGTCGTCGACAATCAGAATTTTATAGTCGCCCCGGTTGATTTTTGACTCTAATGTTGCTCCTGCGTCCATTATTAATTACGTAGTAACGATTATTCTAGACTGCAAAAATAATGGAATAATTTGAAATCTCCAAATTATTCCGCTATTTTTTTTACTTTTGAGCCTATTCTGTCGATATTCTGCCCGTTTTATGGAACAAAGTGACCCATATTCCACTGATTATTCCACGGTCACAGACTTCGCCAGATTCCTTGGCTGGTCCACGTTCTTACCCTTACAGACAGCCACGTGATAGGCCAGCAATTGCAAGGGGATAGTAGCCACCAGGGGTTCGAGACATTCCTGCACATCTGGCAACTCAATCACCTCGTCGGCAATCTTCGCGATGGTATCGTCGCCCTTCGAGACAAGGGCAATCACCCTACCCTGACGTGCCTTGATTTCCTGGATATTCGACAGTACTTTCTCGTACATGGCATTGTGCGTGGCGATGACCACCACCGGCATGTCAGAGTCGATGAGAGCGATGGGGCCGTGCTTCATCTCAGCGGCTGGATAGCCCTCGGCATGGATATATGAGATCTCCTTCAATTTCAGAGCCCCTTCCAATGCCACAGGATACGAATAGCCGCGACCTAAGTAGAGGAAGTTATGCGCATAAGTAAAGGTACGTGCAAGGTCAGCAACCTTCTCGTTGGTCTGCAACACCTCACGGATCTTCACGGGAATCTCACTCAGTCCCCTGACCACTTTCAGATATTCCTGACGGTCGATGGTTCCCTTTGCCTCACCCATTGCAAGGGCTATCATCGTAAGCACCGTCACCTGACCTGTGAAAGCCTTTGTCGAGGCCACACCAATCTCCGGGCCGACGTGGATATAGGTACCAGTGTCCGTCGCACGAGGGATACTGCTGCCAATGGCATTGCAGATGCCATAGATGAAGGCACCGTGCTCCTTAGCCAGTTGCACGGCAGCCAGCGTGTCGGCAGTCTCACCGCTCTGGGAGATAGCAATCACCACATCACCCTTGCCCACAACAGGATTTCTGTAACGGAATTCCGAGGCGTACTCCACTTCCACCGGTATCCTACAAAATGTCTCTATCAGTTGCTTGCCGATGAGTCCTGCATGCCAGGAAGTACCGCAGGCCACAATGATGACACGCTTGGCTTCCAACATCTGCCGACGATAATCTATGAGTGCTGAGAGCGTCACATGGTCAGCCTCTAAGTTCACGCGACCACGCATACAGTTTGTCAGGCACTCCGGCTGTTCGAAGATTTCTTTCAACATAAAATGCGGATAGCCACCCTTCTCAATCTGACCGAGGTCGATATCCACGGTCTTCACCTTCAGTTCCTGCTCTTCGCCGAGGATGCTCAGCACGTGCATGTCCTCCCCCCGACGGATGACGGCGATGTTGCCGTCCTCGAGATAAACCACCTTGTCGGTATATTCCACAATCGGACTGGCATCGGAGCCAAGGAAGAACTCATCCTCACCGATACCTACCACCAGCGGACTCTGCTTGCGGGCAGCGATGATCTGATTCGGTTCACGTTTGTCGAGCACGGCGATGGCATATGCACCGATCACCTGATAGAGCGCCACCTGCACAGCCTCCAATAGCGAGATGTTCTTCTTCACCATAATATATTCTATCAACTGCACCAGCACCTCGGTGTCAGTGTCGCTGATAAACTGCACACCTTTCTCCTTCAGTTTCTCTTTGATGTCGGCATAGTTCTCGATGATGCCGTTGTGGATGATGGCCAGATTGTGGCTCTGCGAGTAATGAGGATGGGCATTGCGTGACGAAGGCTCGCCATGCGTGGCCCAGCGGGTATGGGCGATACCGATGGTACCGCTCACGTTCTTGTCGTTACAGAACTCACAAAGATTGTCAACCTTGCCTTTCGCCTTATAGACGTTCAGGTCTCCATTACCGTTAATCAGGGCTACGCCAGCCGAGTCGTAGCCACGGTATTCCAGTCGCCGGAGTCCTTTAATCAAAATCGGATAGGCCTCTTTCGTGCCAATATAACCTACTATTCCACACATATCGTTATGTATCTGTTTGTGTTAAGTTGTTCAATTTTCGGGTGCAAAAATAATAAAAAGTAAACAAACAAACAAGAAAACCCTACAGAATCTGCATAATTACTGCAAAGAAGACACGACGTTACATATTTTTTTGTTTTTATTTGGTAATTTGATTTCTTATTTGTATTTTTGCACCCAGAATTTAGCAATCTGGTGGCCGAAGCCGCCTGATGTAAGGGAATCCGGTGAGAGTCCGGAACTGTACCTGCAGCTGTAATCCTCCTTCGAGAGGTCTGCTTGTATAACACCACTGACAAGTTGTCGGGAAGGTAGAGCAGACTGAGGAAAGTCAGAAGACCTGCCCCAAACCATAAGTACGTCCGTACAGGGATATGCGGAGCGGAAAAGAAAGACGTTTTGACAATGAGACAGAAACTGGCTATTTGCCTTTGGCTGTTGGCTGCCGGCTCTTGGGCTCAGACAGATGTCTGGCGCACGGACAGTCTACAAGAGGTAGTGGTGACGGGTACTGGTACACAGCACCTGTTGAAGGATGCGCCTGTTCAGACGGAGGTGATTACGGCCAAGATGTTGAAAAACTATGGTGGTCGCAGCATCGAGGATATTCTCTCCGGACTGACGGCTTCGTTTGCTTTCAGCGAGGACGATATGGGCTCGCAGATGCAGTTGAACGGTCTGGGCAATAGTTATATCCTCGTGCTGATCGACGGCAAGCGTATTCATGGCGATGTGGGAGGTCAGAACGACCTGTCACTTATCGATCCCCAGAACATCGAGAAGATTGAGATTGTGAAAGGAGCATCGAGTGCGCTCTATGGCTCGGATGCCATTGCTGGCGTGGTGAACATCATTACCAAGAAGCACAACGAGGGACTGCTCTTTGAGAACAGCACCCGAGGCGGCAGTTATGGTGACCTGCGTCAGCATAATGGACTGGGATTGGCCATTGGCAAGGTGAAGAGTTATACGAACTTCCAACTCCAACATTCCGACGGTTGGCAGAATACGGCTACGGAAGATCCTCGGCAGACGGAGTTTCTGATAGAAGACTCGCGCAATATGACGGTGAACCGCCATACCAACTGGCAGGTTTCTGAGCGTCTGACCTACGAGCCTTTGAAGAATCTGGAACTCTATGCCGAGGCCAGTACCTATTGGAAACGTATCTACCGTCCGAGTGGCAAGTATGCTGCCGTTGACGTGAAGACCTACGATATGGAGTACCGTAACCAGAGTCTGGCAGCAGGCGGTATATGGAAACTCAACAAAACAGACCACTTGACGCTTGATGTAAACTGGGATCGTCACGCTTACTATTACTATTTCACTGCCATCACCCTGACTGACGGTTATGACCCGCAGGGTAAGTTCACGCCCTATTATCCCTATTTCCCTGATGACGAAGAGTTGCAAAGCGACCAACGTCGCACGATGGCACACCTGAAGGGTGTCTTCTCGTTGCCCTACAACAATCGGTTGAGTGGAGGTCTGGAGTGGCGTTACGATTATCTCGAAGCCCCGATGCGGGTAAAGGATGGTGTGGCGAGGGACCATACGGAGGCTGCTTACGTTCAGGATGAGTTCAACTATGCCATTAGTAAGAAGATGACGGCTAACTTGACAGGAGGGCTTCGCCTGAATCATAACGGACAGTTTGGCTTCCGTCTGACACCCAAGGTCTCTGGTATGCTCTCTCTTGGCAGCGATTTCCGTCTGAGAGCCACATGGAGTCAGGGTTTCAAGACACCGACTCCCAAAGAACAGAACTACCGCTATGTGAAGTATATGAACGCCACCTATTTATATATAGGTAATGAAAAACTGATGCCACAAACCTCTAACTACTACGCTATCAGTGGAGAGTACAACTGGCAGGGACTGAATCTGACGGTGACGGGCTATCTGAACCACGTGGACAATATGATTACATTGGTGACCATCCCCAATACGCAAGCACCGGCAGAATATATCGTGACCTACGACCCCAAGAAGACACGTCAGTATCAGAACTTAGAGTCGGCCAAGACCAGGGGCATCGATGTGTCTGTGCGCTATCGTCTGAACCGTGACTGGATGCTGGGAGGCAGTTATAGTTATCTCGATACCGAAGCCAAACAATACGATACGACCCATGAGAAACTGATAGATATCGTCATCGACGGAACGGCTCACCACAAAGGCAGTTGGTATGCAACCTGGAGCCATGCCTTCACGGAGAAATACAATATGGGACTTGGACTCTATGGTCGTATGTCGAGCAAACGCTACTATCAGATTGACGGCGACGGCAAGGGCTACCAGATATGGCGCGTCTCCACCAACCACGAATTCCCTGTTGCCAAGAAATGGCTCTTCCGTATGGAGGCAGGCATCGACAATATCTTCAATTATGTGGACCGTACCTATCATGGCCTGCATTTAGGAACGACCTCTCCCGGTCGCACCGTCTATGGCACCCTTACTGTCAGATTTGCACAAGGTAAGAAACTCAAGTTTTCTAACATTAATAACAACTCAAAATCAAGTAACAATGAAGAAGATTAAGTATTTGGTGATGGCATTCGCAGCCGTCTGCCTCACCGCAGGTCTCACCTCCTGTGAAAAAGAAAAGGAAGTCGAGAAAATCGTAGAAGTTCCTGTGGAGGTTCCTGTGGAAGTTCCTGTAGAGGTTCCTCAGGACAACAACTGGTCGAAATACCAGAAGATTGTCACTGATGATGTGATTAGCAAGAAGAAGCACGACAGAGCCATCCTGCTCGTGGCCTTTGGTTCTACGTGGGAGCAGGCTTTCGATGCTTTCGACAACACTATCGAGGCTTACAAGACAGCATTCCCTGACTATGACATTTTCCTCAGTTATTCATCGGCCATCTGTATCAACCGTGCCGCTGCTGGTGAGAACACTGATCCTCGAAACTACTATGCACCTCCTTTCTGGCTCAACGCTTTTGCTGATAAAGATGTACGCTACGAAGAGGTTGTTGTTCAGTCGCTGCAAGTGATTCCTGGTGAGGAGTACACCCGTGTGATAAACTACATCAAGGACTTCGCCAACAACGCCTATGGCGACCTCGACGACGACTATCTGGCCAATGTGGAACTGAGACTTGGCGTTCCCCTACTGCAGGATGCTGAGTGGGATGTGAATGAAGTGGCCAAGCAACTCAACGAACTCTATAAGGACAAGGCCGCTCAGGGTACCGTTGCCTTCATGGGTCACGGTAACCCCGACTCGTACGATACCTATAAGGCTAATGTGCGTTACACCCAACTAGAAACCGCTTTGCAGAAGTACAGCCCGAATTACTTTGTAGGTACGGTGGATATGATGGAGAACTTCAAGACCCACGTATGGACTCGTATGACAGCCGCTGGTATCACCAGTGGTAAGGTGTTCCTCCACCCATTGATGTCTATCGATGGTGATCATGGTCACAACGACATGGGTGGTGATGACGACGACAACTGGGAAGACGGTGTAGGTTTCACTCCCAACGAGGAAGGTGAGGTAGAGGATACCTCTTGGAAGATGTACTTCCGCCACCTCGGCTATGACTGCCCTGAGGAGAATGTCATCCACAAAGGACTGCTCGAACTGCCCACCATCCGTGAGGTGTGGATTGAACACACAAAATACGCCATCGATGGTCCGGCTTTGGACTACTACCATTCAAAGAATCCTGAGGAATAACACTCTTTTAGTATAAACTACGTGTATTATTATATAAGTTTGATAATGAGTAGATGCTGTCGTGAGACAGCATCTACCTCTTTGATATTCTTATCATGTCTGCTCATTGTCAGCATCAGCGGACAGGCTCAGATCCATACGATGACACGCAAGGACTCATCCTCTGTGGAGCGTACCTATAATATGAATCCTGTGGTCGTAACAGGTTCCGGGCATCACCAGAGACTGAAATCCACAGCCACCCCCGTGCATGTGCTCTCTGCACAGGAGATTCGCGAACAGGGTATCAGTACCTTCGACGGTGCCTTGACGAGGATGATGCCCCAGGTGTCGATGGCACCAAACTCGATGGGAACCTTTCTGCGGTTGAACGGTCTCGGCAACAAGTATATCCTTGTTCTCATCAATGGCCAGAAACTCTCCGGCGACATCTCCAACAACATCGACCTGAACCGCATCAACATGTCACGGGTGAAACGTATCGAGGTACTCGATGGTGCTGCTTCCTCACTCTACGGTTCCGATGCCATCGCAGGTGTCATCAATATCATTACGGACCAACCGACACAAAACCTTATCAGTGTCACTTCCGACACAAGGATCTCCGGACACGGACAGTTCACAGAGAACGCCAGTCTTGACATCTATACGAACGGCTTCGGCTCATACACCTCATTCAGCAGAGACCAGGCCGACAGTTATCAGAACAACGACTTAGAATACGTCAAAGGTTCAGAAACAGAGACACAACAAACGATAGCCCCGTTCTTTACCGGTTATCGCGCCAATATCCTCGGACAGAAATTCACCTACGCCCCCAATCAGCGCCTGGCACTGAATGCGGGCATAGACTATTCATATAAGATCACGGATCGTCCCGAAACCCGTCAAGACATCACTGGCGGTACCGACTACGAGATGCGCTACAAGGGACTGCGCTGGAATGTGGGCGGCATCTATAAATTCACAAGCAGGAACTCCTTACAGGCAGACTTCACCGTAGACCGTTTCCGCTACGGTAAGGAATATGATGTAGAAACCAAGGACTACGCCGTCGGCGACTATGTACAATCCAAGAAACAGCGTACCATGGAAGGAGAACTGAAAGCCATCTTAGGTTTCAATAACCAGTCCACTACCATCTTTGGTGCCGACTGGCGCAAGGACTATCTGACAGCCACCTCTGGCAATATCGACCAGAGTGTCCATACCCTGGCAGCATACGCCCAACACGAACAGAAACTCTTCAAGGATTTCACTGCCACTATCGGACTGCGCCTCACCCATCACAAGACCTTCAACAACCACCTGACCCCCAAGGCCACGCTGATGTACGCCCCGGGGAATTTCCGTTTCCGGGCCACCTACTCTACCGGTTTCCGTGCGCCAGGTCTCGACGAACTCTATTACCACTACTTCTCCGTCAACCGCGGCAAGGCACAGATCAGTTTCGGCAACCAAGACCTGAAACCGGAGAAGAGCCATTACATCGCCTTGAATGCAGAATACCGTACACAGGTCATTGCCGTCAGTCTGACAGGTTATCTGAACCGTGTCAACGACATGGTGGTGAAACAGAACGTCAGCATCGATGAAGCCAGTCGGAAGATGTTGATGACAGAGTTCCCCGAGATGACGCAGGACCAGGCCGAAAAGATGGTGAGTTATGCTCTTTACCAGAACAGCGACAAAGGCGATGTGAAAGGCATCCAACTGAATGTCTCTGCAAATCTGTTCCGAGGCTTCAACCTCTCCGCGAACTATGCCTACACCTATGCCCGTACCAAGAGCGACGAAGCGTGGACGGTCTTGGAACGTAGCATCCGTCATGCCGCCACCATCACCGCCAACTATCACCATTCCTGGAACAGGTACGGACTGAACGTCAACCTCAACGGACGCTTGCAGTCAAAGACCTATTATACCGGTACCTACGAGGATGCACCCGGTTTTGGTCTCTGGAACCTGAACACCACGCACACCTTCGACCTGATGAAGTGGGCACTCCTCGAACCGAGCATCGGCATCGACAACCTCTTTAATAAACTAGACCGTCGCATCGACTCCCCTACCCGTAAGTATGCTCTCTTCACCCCTGGTCGTATGCTGGTCATCGGACTGAAAGTAAAATTCAAATAGATATGAGAAGAATTATATATGTAATAACAGCCCTTGTGCTCTGTGCCTGTGCCGGCAAGAACGGCACCACCTCTGGACAGAGTGACACAACAACAGACTCTCTTGTTGAGGTGTCTGTGAAATATGCCACGGGCTTTACCGTCCGCGACTCGGCAGATGTCCGTTTTGTGGAAGTTGGGAAGAAGGATCGTTTTGCCTTGGTACATTCCGACGACACGCCGATACCCGCCAATTATATAAAGGTGCGTGTACCTATTTATAATACAATCTGCATGACGGCCCTGCAACTATCTAATTTTACCGTGCTCAATGCCCATGATGTGGTGAAAGGCATTACCGGCACCAAGAATCTGTTTAATCAGGACATCCTGCAACGGGTTAAGTACGGACAGATCGTGAAGATCGGTATGGAGGGTAATTTCGATACGGAACTGGTTCTTGCCGCCAATCCGAATGTCATCTTCATCTCACCCTCGAAGCGCGGCGGTTACGATGCCATCAAAGAGACAGGTATCACCCTCGTTCCCCATTTAGGCTACAAAGAACTCGACCCGCTGGGTCAGGCCGAATGGATCAAGTTCGTGGGGATGTTCATTGGCAAGGAGAAAGAGGCCAATGAGGTCTTCGCCGGTATCGAAAAGAGATACTGTGATCTGAAAGAGGCGGCATCCGCAGTATCTTTCAGACCCACCGTCTTTTCCGGCGAGATGCACTATGGCAACTGGCACGCCGTTGGAGGGAAGAACTATCTGGGGCAGATTTTCCGTGATGCCGGAGCCAACTATGTCATCAACGACGACGAGACATCTGGCGAGGATCTGGAGTTTGAGAAGATGTACGCCCTCGCAGCCAATGCCGACTACTGGCGCATCCTGAACAGTTTCCCCGGCGATTTCAGTTACGAGGCGCTGAAAGCCTCCGAGCCCCGCAACGCCCTCTTCAAGGCATTCAAAGAGAAGAAGGTCATCTACTGTAACATGAAACAGCAGCCTTACTACGAGATTACTCCCGTCCAACCCGACGTACTCCTGAAGGATTTCGTGGCCATCTTCCATCCCGAACTCGTCGAACCTGATTACCAACCCACATACTACAGATTACTACAATAAAAAATGAGACTCTCTAGGTTTATCACCCTCGTCGTTTCCATCATCGTCCTGATGATTGTCAACATGCTCATCGGCTCCGTCAGGATTCCTGTGGCCGATGTCTGTCGCATCCTTCTGGGCGACGACACCAACGAGATATGGACGAACATCATCCTCCAGTCCCGTCTGCCGCAGGCACTCACTGCCATCGTCGCCGGTGCAGGACTTGCCGTCAGCGGTCTCCAGATGCAGACAGTCTTCCGTAATCCGTTAGCAGGTCCCTCCGTGTTGGGCATCTCCAACGGCTCTGCCCTCGGCGTGGCCTTTGTGGTACTGCTCTCCGGCAGAATCGGCGGCGTGGCTCTTTCGCGCCTGGGCTATCTCGGCGATGCCGCCATGAGTGTGGCAGCCATCGTCGGAGCCCTCGCCGTGATGCTACTCATACTCTGGGTGTCGCAGAAGGTGAAGGGCAACGTCACCCTTTTGATTATCGGTGTGATGATCGGTTATCTGGCCAATGCCATCATCGGTGTATTGAAGTTTCTGGCACCCGAAGAGGATGTCAAGGCCTTTGTGGTGTGGGGGCTCGGTTCGTTCTCCAGAGTCAGTGGCGACGAGATGATTCTCTTCGTAATCCTGATGTGTATCCTACTGCCGTTGGCTTGTCTGTTGATTAAGTCCATGAACCTCCTGTTACTTGGCGACCGCTATGCTGCCAACCTTGGTTTGAACATCCGTCGTGCCCGTATGCTGGTCATCATCTCTTCGGGCATTCTGGTGGCTATTGTCACCGCCTACTGCGGCCCGATTATGTTTATCGGTCTCGCCGTACCTCATTTGGCCCGTGCCATCTTCCGCACTTCCAATCACGCCATCCTGATGCCAGCCACCGCTCTCTGCGGCGCTGTCCTTGCACTGGTCTGTAACCTCATCGCCCGTATGCCCGGTTTCGAGGGTGCCCTCCCCGTCAACAGCGTCACTGCCCTCGTCGGTGCCCCCGTGATAGCAATGGTGCTCTTCCACCGTAGAAAGGAAGATGCAGGAGAATAATCTTTATTTCGGATAGATGTGGCCCTCATCGTCGATGAGGAGAATGGTAAGTTGGCCGTTGGGAAGGAGCGGACAACAGTGTTCGGCACAATGACTGATAACTATGCGGGCGAGATCACTCTTTTTATCTTCCGGCAACCTATCCCACAGTTCTCTGGCCAGTGTGATGCCACTGATATCGATATCACATCCCGCCTCACGGAGCATTTGCCGGATAAAATCTTTGTCCATAGTGGCCTTGCGGCTATGTGTATCAAGATGGCCCGCAGCCAGTTTGACGGCCTTGCCCAGCATCACGCCCAGGGTGACGTTCTCAAAATGAAGTTCGTGAGCCATCTTCAATGTCTCACCGATATAGTTGCCGTATTCCACAAACGCCTGTCTGGGCAGGTCTGGATAGAGAGCCTTGACAAAGCGTTCACTCTTGCCACCACTGTTTATCACCACACGGTCTGAGCCCGAAGCCTTTGCTACAGTCATACACTTACGGATACTATCGATGAAAGCCTCCTCAGAAAAAGGTTTGACGATACCAGAGACACCGATAATCGAGATACCTCCTTCGATACCCAGACGGGGATTGAAGGTTCGCTTGGCTATCTCCTCGCCTTGCGGAACGAATATAGTGATGTTCAAAGGTGTATGTTCATCAATCAGTGGCTCAATGTTTTTGCAAATCATCTCGCGAGGTGCCTTGTTGATGGCTGGTGAGCCAGGGGGATAGTCGAAACCTGGAAGTGTGAACCTTCCTACGCCCTCGCCACCTAGAATGTGAATCAAGGGGACAGGTCCATGATTCTCTACAGAATCAAGCGACCTGTCCCCTTGATTCACGCTCGCACGAATCTCGAGTCCATTGGTCACATCAG